>Ga0187783_10004395_pt1 | contig 10449 bp, 8 predicted proteins | sample 1015_SJ02_MP02_2_FD_132471 | JGI IMG/M metagenome (GOLD analysis project Ga0187783, IMG submission 132471) | Tropical peat soil microbial communities from peatlands in Department of Meta, Colombia - 1015_SJ02_MP02_20_MG | ecosystem: Environmental > Terrestrial > Soil > Wetlands > Peat | place...
CGGCGTGATCCGCTCGACGAGCAGCGTCGAGCCGCCCGCCCGCAGCGGGTACAGCAGCAGGCCGCCCAGGCCGTAGGTGAACCCGAGCGGCGGGCTGCCGGTGAACACGTCGTCGGCGTTCGGCTTGATCAGGTAGGCGGAGAACGTGTCGCAGGTGGCGAGCACGTCCCGGTGGAAGTGCATGGCCACCTTGGGCTGCCCGGTCGTGCCGGAGGTCGAGGCGAGCATCGCCACGTCGTCGGCCGCCACCTCGACCGGCGTGAACGCCCCGTCCTTGGCGGCGCAGCGGGCGACCAGGTCGCCCGGGGCGTCCCCGCCGTAGTGCAGCGTGGTGAGACCGGGCGCGCCCGCCGCCAGGTCCTCGGCGAACCGGTGGTCGCAGATGGCCAGGCTCGGCTCGGTCAGCCCGACGATGGCGGCGATCTCCCTGGCCCGCAGCAGGGCCATCGTGGTCACCGCCACCCCGCCCGCCTTGACGACGGCGAGCCAGGCCGCGGCGAGCCAGGGGTTGTTCGGGCCGCGGAGCAGCACCCGGTTGCCCGGCTGGAGGCCGAAGTCCTCGGTCAGCACCTGGGCCAGCTGATTGGTATGGTGGACGGCCTGCCCGTAGGTCCAGATGTCGGCGGGGGAGCGCAGGCAGGGGCGGTCGGCGCCCAGGCGGGCGGCGGTGGCGTCCAGCAGCTCGGCGGCGCAGTTCAGCCGTTCCGGGTAGGTGAGCTCGGGCAGGTCGTAGCGGAACTCCGGCCACTGGTCCTCCGGAGGCAGCCGGTCCCGGCAGAACGTGTCGACGTAAGCCGAAGGGGAGAGCCGCATCTGCCCGCACTTCCTCGTGTCCCGTAGGGTAGTTCACCATTATGAGCCCGTTCCGAGCCTCGGCCCCGCTGACCAGCCAGTGGCGGCACTTCGGCTTCTCGGTGAGCGATGGCGTGGGCACGCTGACGCTGGACCGGCCGGACAAGCTCAACGCGCTTACCTTCGAAGCGTACGCCGACCTGCGTGACCTGCTCGCCGAGCTTCCGCAGCGGGGCGACACGCGGGTTCTCGTCGTGCGGGGGAGCGGCCGCGCGTTCTGCTCGGGCGGAGACGTCAACGAGATCATCGGCGCGACCCTGTCCATGCCGCCGGACGAGCTGCTGGCCTTCACCCGGATGACCGGGGAAGTGATCCAGCGGATGCGCGAGTGCCCGGTCCCGATCATCGCGGCGGTCCACGGCATCGCGGCCGGCGCCGGGGCGGTGATCGCGCTCGCGGCCGACTTCCGGGTGTGCACCCCCGCGGCCCGGTTCGCGTTCCTGTTCACCAAGGTGGGGCTGTCCGGCGCGGACATGGGCGCCGCCTACCTGCTGCCCCGCCTGGTCGGGCTGGGTCACGCGACCCGGCTCCTGATGCTGGGCGACACGATCTCCGCCGATGAGGCGCAGCGCATCGGGCTGGTCTCGTCCCTGGTCGAGGAGCCCGGATTCGACGAGGCGGTCGGCGCCCTCGCGCGGCGGCTGGCGTCCGGGCCGGTCCAGGCCTACGCGCAGACCAAGGCCCTGCTGACCAGGGAGCAGGACATGAGCCTGTCCGCCGCGGTAGAGCTCGAGGCCATGACGCAGGCGCTGCTGATGAAGGGGCAGGACTACGCGGAGTTCCACGCTGCGTTCAACGCAGGCCGCGAGCCCCAATGGCGGGGCCGCTGACGCGATCTGGGACCACCATGAGCCGTGCGGGTCCGGCGGTCAGTACACGAATTCCATAAAGCCGTACCTCAATTTCCCCGTTCCCATTAACGGCGGCTCATTCCACCCGAACTCCGCAGGCCAGCAAACGCTCGCCGCCCTGGTCGCGTGCTATCTGGACGCCTATCACTCGCGTCCCGACGCGTTTGCCCCGGCGGGGTCCCACACCATCACGATTCCGGCGTCGCGGCTGGTCACCCGGGCTCAGCTCGGCCTGGTCCCGCCTCCGGGCCTGGACTCGGTGCCGGGCTCCGGCGTGATCAGCGGCTGCTGATCATCCCGATGGTGACGGCGCGATCGCGCCGGGTAAGAGCTAACGGTCCGAATACCATGAACGGCGCGCAGGCCAGGCCGGTTACAGCGACACTTAGGATGGCAAGTCTGTACGGGCACAACTGACGCCGCAGCCGTAGCCAGCTCTATCGAACGACCCATGGAGATCTTTCCGTGATGACGGCAGGACCGACTCGCCCTGGCGGGCCTCGGAGTCGGCTCGGCTGGCCAGGCGTGCTCATGGTGGTCGTCCTGTCGCTGGTCCTAGTGGTCGGGGCGCTGACCGCGGTCGAAGAGGCCATGTCATCGATCGCCGGCGCCTTCGCCGGGGCCGCCGGAGCCCTGACCGGCCCCCTGCTCGGCACCCAGGCCCCGTCGGCCCAGTCGTGCGGCAAGGCGGTCGGGCCCTTCACCGTCCACGGCACCCGGGTGCTCGGCGCCTACGGCAAACTCTTCGTCTCCTATGGGATCACCATTCCGGACATGCAGGGACCGCACTGGGCGAATGACGTCACGCTGGACGAGGAGAAGATCTCGGCGATCGCCGACGACTGGTGCGCCAACACGGTCCGGTTCCAGCTCGACCAGGACAACCTCATCGGCCCGAACGGGACCAGCTTCAACACCGCGTACCTGAAGGCGGTCGAGGCCATGGTTTCTGAGGCCGAGAGCGACCAGCTGGTCGTGGTGCTCAACGACTCGACCGAGTTCGCGCCCAATGAGGAGTCCCTCTACCAGCGGGGTCCGACCACGGGCACCGAGATCTTCTGGAAAGACATGACCGCCCTGTACGGCAAGGACCCGCAGGTCGTCTTCGACCTGTTCAACGAGCCACGCATGTACCACCCCGGCATGTCGCTGTCCGAGAAGTGGCAGCTGTGGCTGAACGGCGGTGAGTTCGCCGGGGTCTTCTACCCCATCGGGATGGCGAAGCTGGCCGCCTACGTGCGCGATACCCTCGGCGCCAGGAACCTGTTCTGGGTGGAGGGCCCGCGGTACTCCCTGGGGTTCGCCGGGATGGTCAGCGCCCGCGCCGTCCTGCACGTGAGCGGGATCGTGTACGCCGCCCACCACACCATCGGGGCGATCAACCAGAACGTGTGGTACGCGGAGTTCGGCTACCTGGTGGCCACCGGCGTCGGGCCGGTAGTGGACGGCGAGTGGGCGAACTACGAGCCGGCCCCGGTGAACTCCTACGCGCCGGCCCCCGGCTCCTGCTGGCCGGACGCGGTGACGATGGTCCCGGTTTACCTGCAGTACCTGTACTCCCACGGCATCGGGCTGGACGCCTACCAGCTCCAGCCCGGCTACCTGATCAAGTCCTGGAACAACCTGGGCGATCCCACCACGATCAACCCGCGCACCTGGAGCTGCTTCCAGAACCACGAGCCCCAGCCCGGCCAGGGCGCCGGCCGCATCATCATGAACTGGTTCATCAAGCACAACAGCTGACGTCGGTCAGCCCGGCGGGGCCAGTCCGAGGATCGTTCGCGGGCCCGAAGGAACGGCTGGAACACTCTGCACGCGTCCCACTCGTCCCTTTGGATCACGCGCGGCTCATACCTATCGGTGTGGCGGTGACATGCTCCTGGTTCTTGTCGGCTCGTTGCTACATCGGGCCGGTTCCAACCGGCCCGTTGCCACATCGAGCCGGTGCGGCCCGCCGCCAAGGGTGTCACTTCCACATGGTTCGGGCGTGCTCCGGCGCGTTCCCGGGCTGGGTCGTGACCGCCCCGCGTGGGCCTGGTCCGGGACAATGCTGGGATGGAACTGGACGGGGCGTGGCAGCGGGCGCTGGAGCAGGCCTGGCAGAGCTTCCTGGCCGGGACGACGCCGGTCGGCGCGGTGATCACCGACTCGGTGGGTGAGATCGTCGCCGAAGGCCGCGGCCGGCGTTACGAGAACGCCGCCGTGGATCGGCAGCTGGCCTACTGTCACATCGCCCACGCGGAAATCAACGCGCTGGCCCTGCTTCCTCCCGGGCGCCACTACGAGGATCACATCCTGCTGACCACGCTCGAGCCGTGCTGCATGTGCCTGGGCGCCGCGGTGCAAGCCACCCTCACCCGCCTGCACTTCGCCGGGCGCGACCCCTACGCCGGGGCGTCGCGACTGGTAGTTGACACGCCCCAGGCTCGCCGCCGACCGCTCGCGGTGACCGGCCCGCTGGCCGGGCTGCCAGGCCGCTTCGCCGAATTGCTGCACCTGCGCTGGCTGGTGGACTTCCGCGCCGCCGAGCCGGTCCTGGACGTCCAGCGACGAGGTATCCCCGAGGTCTACCAGGTAGCGGTAGACCCAGCAGCCGCCGAATTGTTCGGCGAACTCAAAGCCGGTTCCGCCAGCCTGGATGATGCGATAGCCGCCTCGCAGGCGCTGCTGTCGGACTGATGTTGATGCCTCCTGCGGGTCAGGAGACCTTGATGAGGGTGCCTACCGTGACGTGGGGGAAGCTCAGGCCGCGGAAGTTGAGCAGGGCGGTCTGCGAGTACCCCAACTGGAGGTACTCGGTTCCGGCTGGGCTACGGACGGTCTCGATGGAGAACACCGACTCCAGGCTGAGCGGGTTGGCGTTACTGACGATGAACGGGATGTTGCCGATCCCGCCGGCCCGTTCCGTCGAGGTGATGAGCCACGTGGCGCTGGTCATGGCGTGGCCCTCGGCGGCCTGCTGCTGGTACGCCTGACGGATGAAGGCATTGGGATCGCCGATGAGGTCCTGGGTGATCACGGCGGGGAGGGAGGCGGTGCGGAATTGGGTGGCTGCGCTGAGGTCGTACTCGGGGTAGGGGTTCTTGGTTCCTGGCGGCGGCGGCGGCGAGCCGACGGGGAACGGGACGGTGTTGGCCGGGGGGATGTCCGGGAGCGTGTCGAATACCACGTCCTGCGCGAACCCGACCGCGCAGACGGCGTTGCCGTGCGGGATGGCCGCCAGCCGGGCGACGCTGGCGTCCGCCTCGGGTTCGGTCGTCGCCGGGATGCTGAGGAACAGGCCGGGCTCGATGTGCAGCGCCTCGCCGGTGGTGGCGTCCGCGGCCCGGTGCAGGTACGTCACGCCATACGTGCTGATGTCGCCCTGAACGCTGCCGCGGTTGCGCACCGGCGAGCCGCTCGCGGTGCACTCGAGGTTCTCCTGGAGCAGGTTCAGTTCCAGGAAGAACCCGTGCGGGTTGCCGCCGGAGAAGTCCGGCCTGGCGATCAGGCTGAACCCGCTGCCCTGCCAGACGCCGGGCAGGTCCCGCAGCGGGCCCAAGTTCTCTTGGGTCACCCGCTGCGGCGGGACCGCCCGGTACTTGCCGAGGCCGGCCATGGTCTGGATGTGGCTCATAGGAACTTCTCCAGCGTTTCGATTGCCTCGCCTGCCACCGTGTAGGCGTCCGGCCAGCCAGCCACCGGCTCGTCCTCGCCGGGGATCCAGAACTTCCGCCTGGTCAGGTGCAGGGGCTCATGAAAGGCCGGGATCGCGTTGAAGACCTCGATCAGCAGCGGCCCGGAGTAAACGGGCAGGACGGTCCCGAGGAAGGTCTCCCACGGGATCCAGCTGTCGCGGACGGCCCCGCGGTCGGGGGCGGAGACCTGGACGTAGTTGATCCGGTCGGATTCCGCGAGCGCCATGACCTCCTGCCTGAAGGCCTCGGGCCCGCTGCTGCCCAGCACGACGTGGGCGCTGTCGATGACGGCGCCCACCTGCCGGCTGGCGACGCCCGCCAGGAAAGCCAGCACGTCGCCGACCATGTTCGGCGCCGGCGTCTCCCAGTGGTCGACCGGCTCGATGGCCAGCGCGACGTTGCGGCCTTCGGCGTACTCGCCGAGCTCGTTCAGCACGGGCCGGGCGTGACGGTACCGGGGCTCGGCCCAGGCCTGGAGGGCATCACTCCAGATCGGCGTGCCTGCGCCCGTGACCGGGAACGCGTTGTAGGGGAACACGATGGGCCCGGCCATGATCGTCCCGCCCAGCGCCGCGGTGATGTCCACCCGCGACTTGAGGTAGGACAGCGCGGCCTCGCGCTGTTCGGCGAACGGCGACGTGGCGTCGAACGTCCGGGTGGCGGCCACGTTAGTCGTGAAGCCCATATCATCGAGGCCGGCCCGGTCCAGAGCCCGCTTGAGTTCGGTGTAGGCGTCGATTTCCCCGGTGTGATACCACGTCTCGTTCGGGATAATGGGCAGGTCAAAGCCGGAGTAGCCGAGTTTCCTCAGCTCCGACATGTGCCGGATGATGACCTTGGTGTAGTCCGGGTGGCCAGGCTGCAGGTCGGTCGTGAACATGAAGAAGCTCAGGTACACGTCCCTGGCCGTGCTCATCGTCACCAGCCGAGTACTTCGCGCAGGTACGCCCGGGCCTTGAACGCGTACGCCAGCGGGTTGGCCTTCGCGGGGTCCTGCTCGGCCTCCACGACCAGCCAGCCCTCGAAGCCGGCGTCGGCCAGGGCCTGCAGGATCGGCACGAAGTCGATCGCGCCGTCGCCAGGGACCGTGAACACCCCGGCCTCGATCGCATCCTGGAACGACAGGTTCCGCTGGACCACCGTGGCCAGCACCTCCGGTCGGATGTCCTTGAGGTGGACGTGCTTGATACGGTCGGCGTGGGCCCGGGCGGCCGCGAGCGGGTCGTCTCCGGCGAAGACGAGGTGGCCCGTGTCCAGGAGCAGGTGGACGAGTCCCGGGTCGGTGCTGGCCATCAGGCGGTCGACGTCCGCCCTGGTCATCACGCCGGTTCCCATGTGGTGGTGGTAGCAGAGCCGCATCCCGGCTGAGGCGGCGAGCTTGCCCAGCCGGTTGAGGCCGCCGGCCAAACAGTCCCACTGCTGGTCGGTGAAGACCGGGCGGTTGGCGAACAGCGCGATCGGCTGCAGGTGCGAGGACCCGCCGAACTCGGCCACCACGATGTCCGTGCCGCCGACGGCCGACAGGAAGGCGAGCCGGTCCTCGAAGGTGTCGACGGTCTGCTGCTCCATGCCGTCGATGGTGAAGTAGGTGCTCACCCAGGGTTCGGACACCTGCAGCCCGCGCAGGTCGAGGGCGGGCTTGAGCACGGCGGGGTCGGTGGGGTACTTGTGGCCGATGCTGCAGCCCTGGAAGCCGGCCAGCGCCATCTCGCTCACGCACTGCCCGAAGGGGATGCCGATGTCGATGGAGGGGAAGTCGTCGTTCCACCACAGCGTCGGCGTCACGCCGAGTTTTACCTTCGCCGGTTCGAGGTTGTTGATCATGGTGTGCCGCCTTGCCCCAGGCCCGCCGTCGTGAGCGGGGCTTCGCTGTCCTCGATACGGGGCGGCGCCGCCCACGAGCCGTAGCCGGGCGCCTTCGCTCCGGGCGGGTTGGCGCCGATCGCCCGCCAGAGCAGCCCTTCGGCGTAAGCGGCCGGGGAGACGACGAACGTGACGTCTGCGTCCCGCACGCCGAAGCTCTCCGTCCACTCCGTGGGCAGCTTGTACCAGACCCCGGCGTACCAGAGCTTGACGACGTTCCTGGCGACGGCGCCGAGCTTCTCGCTGCTGAACACGTCCTCTCGGAGCCGGGTTTGCCGCGTTTGCGGGTCGGTCTCGGGCAGGTGCTCGTAGGCGTGCAGGAGCTCGCCGAGGACCTCCTCCCCGACCACGTGCACGAGCGCGGCCAGGTAGGACTCCGCCTGGCCGGTCCCGTACAGATCCAGGGTGCTGAACGCGGTCACCTCGGCGGAGAAGTCAAGGAACCGCTGCAGCAGGCCGTAGTCGGTCACGACGCCGCGCCTATCTCGAACGTCGGGCCGGCGTTTACTCCGTTCGCGCCGGGGACCGGGTTGCGGATCAGCTGGAGCATGGCGTCCCTGACGCGGAACATCCGCCACACCGCCTCGATGAGCAGCTCGGGCTGGCCGTTGTAGGCCTGGGTGAGGAACTCCAGGAATTCGGCGTAGGCCTGGTTGAACGCTGCGGCGGCGGCGTGCAGCTCCGAGTTCTCTGGGTAGTCGGCCAGGCGGGCGTCCTTCAGCACCGGGTAGACGGCCTCCCAGTCGGTGTCCAGCGGCGGGCCGGTGGGGTGATCCGGCTGGTCGCCCTTCTGGTAGTACCGGCCGATCTCGAGCTGCTGGAACCGGTAGTAGTGAGCCAGCTCGCCCTCGTCGTCGTAGATGCCGCCGCCCAGGCCCTCGCCCTGTTCGGCGATGAGGCGCAGCGCGGCCAGAGCGGAATCGAGACCGGTCACCGCGACGATCTCCCCGCCGCCCGAGTAGTAGTACTCGGGCGTGACCTGGCGGCGGGGATCGCCGGTGAACAGTTCCTTGCCGTGCGCGGCGTACTGCGCGTGCAGGTACCGCACGCCGCGGATGATCTCCTCGTAGAACTCGCCGATGCTGTAGTACTGCATCTCCGGGTCCCTGGGATGGACGGCGAGCAGGTGGGTATGGGGGTGGGCCGCGAGCCGCGGGCTCCGCCGGACGAGCCTGGACTGCTCGCTTGGAGCCTTCGCGGGCCGCTCGATCTTCAGGAACGTGCTGACCGCGGCCTTGGAGAAGGGCTGCAGGCTCACCTGGAAGTCCTGCTCGCCGTCCGGCAGGGTGGCCGGGTACCTCGGGACGAATCCGTCCTGCGTGAGGTCGGGCTTGATGCCGACGGCGTTCATGACGTTCGCCACCAGGGACAGGTGCAGCATCTCCTCGACGGCGACGACGCGGATGACGTGCAGGGCGTCCGAATTGCTGCCCGGGTGCAGCGAGTACAGGGCCGTCAGGTAGGGCGGGATCGTGGCGTGCTCGAGCTGCAGCGCCGCGTGGAGGTAGTCGCTGAGCTCCTCGATGGTGGTGATCTGGGGCCGGTCCGTCATGTTCCTCACCTGCCGTGCTTAGCGCGCCGAGACGGCGAGCGGCGCCGACTCGGTGCGGAGTTGATCGATCATGTGCGTCGCGCTCTTGAGGCAGAGCGCGGCCAGCGTCAGCGTGACGTTCGCCGTCCCGATCGTGGGCATGCTGCCGCCGCCGGCCAGGTACAGGTTCTCGTGGTCCCAGCAGCGGAGCGTGGCGTCCACGACCGAGTTGGCCTTGCTCGTCCCCATGACGTGCGTGCCGGCCAGGTGATTGCCGCCGCGGATGCTGTAGCCCTGGCCCTCGTAGATGACGTAGCCGTAGTCCGACGGGTGGTAGACCGTGCAGTCTTCCGCGCCCAGCCGCTGGAAGATCCGCCGGGCCAGCCGCCGCCCGTAGGCGACGCCTCGCATCGTGTAGTCCGGGATGCGGAAGGAGATGACCGGCCTCATATTGCCGAGCTGGTCCTTGTACGCCGGGTCGACGGTGATCCGGTTGCTCGGGCTGGGCGGCACCTCGGTCATGAACGCCAGCAGGAGCTGGCGCGAGACCTGGCTGGCCAGGGCCTGGCGCAGTTGTGCGCCGAACTTGTTCTGGTCGTCCACGATCCCGATCAGGTCCGTGTACGGCGCGCCGGTCGCCCACCCCCAGCCGTCGTTGTGGATGTCAATGCTGAAGCTGGCCTGCTGGCGGCGGAACGACCCGCCGCGCAGGTCCACGATCCCCCCGGTGCAGTTGGTGCCGCGCATCGTGCCCGCGACCTCTGGTAGCAGGGCCCAGCTGAGCAGATACGCATGGTCCATCAGGTTGCGGCCCATCAGCCCGCTGCTGCTCGTCAGGCCCGAGGCCAGCATGAGCCGGGGGTTCTCGATCGCGTTCGCGGCGAGGACGAAGATGCGCCCGCGCGCCGTCCCCGTCGTGTACTCGGCCGAGGAGCGATCGCGGTACGCCCGGTACTCCAGGTGGGTCACCCGGCCCGTCTCGGTGTCGATATGCACCTTATGGGCGACGGCCTGCGCCAGGAGGTCCACCTTCCCGCTGCTCAGCGCCTTGGCCAGGGTCTTGCCCGCGTGGTACTTGGCCTGGACCGGGCAGATCGGGACGCAGTTGTTGTTCCCCTGGCAGCGGCCCCCCTCGTCCACCTGGCTGGTGCTCACCGCGCCGACGGGGACGTAGCCCCGGCCGGCGTCGTAACCGGCGTTCGGGATCCCGTTGCGGCCCTGCGGGAAGGGCGTGACCCGGAGGGTCCGGCGCTCGCCGGCCAGGTCGACCTGCATGCCGTTGAGGTTTTTGGCAACCACCTGGTCCAGGTAGGACAGCGGCAGGCCCCGCATGGGGTACTGGTATCCCGGCGGGAAGGTGATGCCCAGGTAGGCCTGGTCCTCGACGTCGGCCGACACCCCGATCTCCCGCTCGGCCTGCCGGTAGAAGGGCTCGAGGTCCGCATATCCGAACGGCCAGTCCAGGCCCTGGCCGAACCGGCTGGCCAGGTCGAAGTCCTCGGGGAGCATGCGCGGCGTCTTGGCTTCCCAGTGCATCGTGGTACCGCCGAGAACCCGGGTGTAGACCGTGTCCGTGCGGTACGAGCCGCGCTGCACCAGGTGGGCCGAGGCCTCCTCCGGCTCGCCCGGGACGATCCGCCGCACGTCGCCGCTCCTGGGCATCGGGGCGTTGGGA
>Ga0187783_10004396_pt1 | contig 10441 bp, 9 predicted proteins | sample 1015_SJ02_MP02_2_FD_132471 | JGI IMG/M metagenome (GOLD analysis project Ga0187783, IMG submission 132471) | Tropical peat soil microbial communities from peatlands in Department of Meta, Colombia - 1015_SJ02_MP02_20_MG | ecosystem: Environmental > Terrestrial > Soil > Wetlands > Peat | place...
CCACCGGCCAGCCGCCACTTCACCGGCCGACGCGCTGAACTCAAGCAACTGACTGCGGTGTTGGATGCCGCCCGGCCCGGCGGCACGGTGCTGATCACCGCGGTCGGCGGGACCGGCGGGATCGGCAAGACCACGCTGGCGCTGCACTGGGCGCACCAGCACGCGGACCGGTTCCCCGACGGCCAGCTGCACGTCAACCTGCGCGGGTATGACCCGGCTGCCGAGCCGATGACCACCAGCGAGGCCATCAGGACCCTGCTGGACGGCCTGGGCGTGCTCACGCCGCCACCCGGCCTGGACGCCCAGGCAGCCCTGTACCGCACCCTCACCGCCGACAGGCAGCTGCTCATCGTGCTGGACAACGCCCGCGACACCGCTCACGCCCGGCCGCTGCTGCCCGCCTCTCCCCGTAGCCTCGTGCTCGTCACCAGCCGCAACAGCCTGCAGGGCCTGGCCGCCGCGGAGGGAGCCACCCAGATTCCCGTCGGCGCCCTGACCACCGCCGAAGCCGAAGACCTGCTCCGCGCCCGCCTCGGGCCGGAGCGGCTGGCCGCAGAGCCCGGCGCGGTCGGGCAGCTCATCGAGGCCTGCGCCGGCCTGCCGCTCGCCCTGTCCATCATCGCCGCCCGCGCCGCCGCCAGACCAGACGACCCGCTGGCCGACCTGGCCGGCGCGATGGCCGCCGAAGCCGACCGCCTGGACGTCCTGGACACCGGCGACGACGCCACCAGCCTGCGCGCGGTGATCTCCTGGTCCGAGCGGCAGCTCAGTGCGGGTGCCGTCCGCACCTTCCGGCTACTGGCCATCCACCCCGGACCTGACATCACCATCCCGGCCACCGCCAGCCTCATCGCCGGTACCCACCGCGACGCCCGGCGCTACCTCGCCGAGGTGGCTGCGGCCAGCCTCCTCGGTGAGCACACACCCGGCCGCTACACCTTCCACGACCTCGTCCGCGCCTACGCCGCCGAGCAAGCCGCGGCCACTGAGACACCGGATGAGTACCAGGCGGCTGTCCGCCGGGTCCTCGACCACTACCTGCACAGCGTGCACTCCGGCCGGGGCCTCGGCGAGCGATGGAAGCTGGGCCTGGCGCCCCCCGGTCCCGAGCCTGGCGTCACCCCAGAGCAGCTCAGCGACCGGCAGACGGCACGCGACTGGCTGACCGCCGAGGCGAGCGTCATCGTCCGCTGCGCCGGCCTGGCTGCGGCGGCGCAGCACCCGGACAGCCGCGCCTGGCAGCTCGCGGTCATCACCGTCCGGTGTCTGCACCGGCACGGCCGGGTGGACGAGGCCGTCGCAATCGGCCAGCTAGCTATCGATGCGGCCGGCCGGGCCGGCGACCAGGCCGGCGTCGGCTGGGCGCACCGCGAGCGTGCCGGAATGCTGTTCACTCGTGCGACCGGAAGTGCCGATCCGCCCACGGTGCCGCGGGATTCCCGGCTCCTTGCGGAGGCAGCCGCGCACCTGACCGTGGCGGTGCCGAGCCTCGCCGCCGCGGGGGACGATTTCGGGCTCGCTTTCACCCTGCTCTTGCGCGGCGACGTGCACTACTGCCGTGGTGGTGACGTCGTGGCGGCGCATGCCGACGCGACCGAGGCACTTCGCCTGATGACCGCCGCCGGATCCCGCTACGGGCAGGCACTCGCGATGGACTACCAGGGGGTCTGGGCGTTCTTCGCGGGACATCGGAGGGACGGCATCGCGACCGTCACGCGGGCAGCCGACCTGTTTGAAGAGATCGATGATTCCGATGCGGCATTCGCCTACCAGGATCTCGGCGAGATGCTCCTCGAAGAAGGGCGCTCCGAGGAGGCCATCGCGTGCTTCCGGAAGGCCCTGGCGCTGCGGGAGCAGACTGGCGACACCTTCCAGGCAATCGCAGCCCTCTGCTATATCGCCAGGGTGCACGAGCGTAACGGCGACATGGCGGCCGCAGCTGTCTGCTGGCAGGACGGCCTGGACCGGCTCGGCGTCCGCTGGCACTACGTAGCCGACGAGATGCAGGACGGGCTCAACCGATACTCCGCCCTAAATCACCGGGCTACCTGAGCCGCGCCTCACCGAGCGACATGAGCAGCACGTCCGCCACCGGCGAGCGCGCGTCTGCGCCCCGGGCGCGCGCGACTTTGCGCCAGCCCCAGTCTTGGAACGCCCGCTGCGCCGCGGCGGCGGCTGGCAGCACGACAGCGGTCGCCCGCTCCTCCGAGCGGCCAGTCAGCAGCAGGTCATGCAGCGTGCGGCCGATGCCCTGGCGCCGCCAGGCCGCGCGAACCACCAGCTCGACGAGCGCGAACGTGCGGCCCGGAGGCTCGGCTGTCACTTCGTCGGGCAGCGGCGTCGTCAGGTCTCGCCACCACGAGGTCGACGGCCGGAGTGGCATCCCGGCGGCGTAGCCAACCGGATATCCGCCGTGCCCGGCGACGGCTAGCGCGAACCCTGGCTGGCGGCGCTGCACGCGGAACCGGCCGGGGAACACCGCCGCGTCATCGTCGCGCAGGTACGGCGGGCCGGTGTACACCTCGGCGTGCAGCGCCGCCAGTTCCGCGGCGCGCACGCCCGCGTCGTTGCCGTCGAGCAGCTCAAACGAGATGCCCGGCACGCCCACGACAAACGACGCTATCGCGGGTGTTCCCACAGCTCGACGGTCAGGTTGTCCGGGCCCCTCGTGTAGATCATCTTGGTCCCCTGGCGCGGGCCCTCCCGGGCCACCTGGACCGGATTGACGGGCTCGAAGCCGTACGCGCGGCCCGCCGCGATCACGGCAGCGATGTCCTCGACGTCAAAGCACAGGTGCAGGTGCCCGCTGTCGCAGGGCCGGAGGCCGGAGCTGGTCTTGTCCGGCGGGCTGGCATAACAGAGCAGCTCTATGGTGTGGCCAGGCGCGCTGACGTAGCAGATGTCGATGACGCAGCCGGGCACGCCCGTCACCTGCTCGATCAGCTCGCCGCGGCGGACCACCGGGTCGCTGACCGGAAGGCCGAGCGCATCGCGGAAGTAGCCGATCGCCCGGTCGAGATCGGACACGGTGATCCCGGTGTGCCCAACACGGATGACGCGTCCGGCGAGCGACCCGTCCTTCTGCACTGCTTCGGTCATCCTGCCGCCACCTCCACCACGCAGACGTGCGCGCCGACGGCTACGTTGTCGCCCTCGGCGACGCAGTGCTCGAGCATCACGCCGTCGGCCGTCGCCGTGACCTCCTGGCTGACCTTCTCCGTCTCGATCTCATACAGCGGATCGCCGGCCCGGAACGCCTCGCCTGGCTGTCTGCAGAACCGGACGACGGTGGCCTCCTCCATCGTCATCCCGATCTTCGGCAGCCGCACCCGCACCCGCACGGTCACGCCTGACCTGGCCGCCCGTCGGCGACCTCGGCGGGACCAGCCGCCTGCGCCTCCCCCAGCAGCGCGAGTACGGCGGCGCTGATCCTGTCCTCGCCAGGGATGACGCTCGCCTCGGCGCTGGGCGCGTACGGCATCGCGACGTTCGGGGTCGTGACGCGCTGGATCGGCGCTCGGAGTGAGTCGAAGCCCTGCTCCGCTACGAGCGCGGCGATCTGACTCGCCGCGCTGCAGCACTCGCGCGCCTCGTCTACGACGATGAGGCGGCCCGTCTTGGCCACCGACTGCAGCACGGTTGTCGCGTCGAACGGCACAAGCGTGCGCGGGTCGATGACCTCAACGCCGATCCCTTGCCCCGCGAGCGCGTCGGCAGACGCGAGGGCCGGCTTAACCATGCGGCCGATCGCGACGAGGGTCAGGTCGTCGCCAGCGCGCCGGACCGACGCGCTGCCGAGCGGCACCAGATGCTCGCCGTCTGGCACCTCGCCCTGATCGCCGCCGCGACCGGACGGCTCGAGGAAGAAGCTGGGGTTCCGTCCCCTGATGGCGGTCTTGAGCAGACCCTTGGCGTCCGCTGCCGTGGTCGGCGTCAGAACATTGATGCCGCCGAGGTTCATCAGCACCGGATAGGCCGAGTCGGAATGCTGCGCGGCGTTGGCGGCACCGCCGCCATATCCCGCGATGATCGTGATCGGCAGCTCTAGCTGCCCGCCCGTCATCAGGCGGAGCTTGGCCATCTGGTTCGCGATGGCGTCCATTCCGGTGTAGATGAAGTTGGAGAACATCATGTGCAGCACCGGACGGTAGCCCGCCGACGCCAGCCCCACCGCCATGCCGGTCAGCGTCGCCTCGCAGATCGGGGTGTTGCGGATGCGGTCGTGGCCGAACCGCTCGTGCAGCCCCCGCATGTCCCCCACGATCGACAGCTCGACGTCCTCGCCGTAGATCACGACCTTGGGATCGCGCTCCATCTCCTCGACCAGCGCGTCGTTGACCGCCTCGATGAGCCTCCTGCGCGTCATCTCGCTACTCCTCCACTCCGGCGAACATCAGCGTGGCGGCCAGGTCGGCATCGGCGGGGTGGCCCGCCTCCGCGTACGCTGCGGCGTCGTCGACCTGCTGCAGGACGCGCGCGTCGACCGCGCCGAAGGCATCCGGGCCGGCTGCGCCCGACGAGATCAGCCGGGTCCGGAGCCGCTCGATCGGGTCCCTGGCCCGCCACTCAGCGATCTCGGCGTCCTCGCGGTACCGGTTCCCGGCCAGGATGAAGCGCTCGGCCTCGAAGTGACCCTGGATGCGATAGGTGCGCGCCTCGATGAAGGACGGTCCGCCGCCCGCCCTCCCCCGGCTGACGGCCTCGTCGGCCGCCTGCCACACCGCGACCAGATCGTTCCCGTCAACCTCGGACGTCGGCATCGCGAACGCGCGTGCCCGGTCGGCGATCTGCCCGGCTGTCACCTCGCGCGACGGCGTGAACTCGGAGAACATGTTGTTCTCGCACACGAAGATCACCGGGAGCTGCCAGAGGGTGGAGACGTTGAGCGTCTCCATGAGCACGCCCTGGTTGGCGGCGCCGTCACCGAAGAAGCAGACGGCCACCCGGCCGGCGCCGTCGAGCCGCGCCCCGAACGCGGCGCCGGTCGCGATAGCCAGGCCGGCGCCGACGATGCCGTTGGCCCCGAGGATGCCCTTCGACAGGTCGGCGACGTGCATCGACCCGCCCATGCCGCGGCAGATGCCCTCCTGTCTGCCCCAGATCTCGGCCATCATCGCGCGCAGGTCACCGCCCTTGGCGAGGTAGTGACCGTGTCCGCGGTGGGTGGAGGTGACGTAGTCCTGGTCGGTGAGGTGCGCGCAGACGCCGACCGCCACCGCCTCCTCGCCGATGTACAGGTGCACCGCGCCCGGCAGCTTCCCCGCAGCGCTGTCGGCGGAGAGGCGCTCCTCCGTCCGGCGGATCAGCAGCATCCGCTCATACAGCGCCGCGAGCTCGGGCGCGGACGGCTCGATGCCCGCCGGTACCTGATCGTGAAGGCCTGAGTCGGTCGTGCCCATGCATCCTCCGGGAGAGTCACCGGTCCTGCCCGAGAAACGTGCTGATCGCGGCCCACCGCCCTGTACCGAGATGGCGGCTCCTATCCGGCTTTACTGCCGTCGAGCGCGCTAGTCAACGGGTGCGGACGACAACGACCGCGCGCCGGGCCAGGGCCGCAGCCCCAGTCACCCCGTTCCCGGAACGAAAATCGGCCGCCGAAGCGGCCGAGATTCGTCCCAGGCGGCGGCCCGAACCGGCGGCTAGTCACGAACAGCGACCCGCTCCAGCTCCGTCGTCTCGGCTGGCGCCGGGGCGACCGCGCGCGTCCGGCGCAGCGCCGCCCAGCCCACGACGGCGCCGAGAGCGAGCAGGGCCACGGTGACGAGCAGGCCATCGTGGTAGCCGTGCAGGAACGCGGCCGTCGGCGACGCCCCCGCGCGCAGCGCCTCGCCCTGCCGGGTCCGCAGCACCGCGCCGATGACCGTAATGCCCAGCAGTCCGGCGAGCTCGCGGGACGCGTTCTGCAGCGCGGACGCCACACCCGAGCGCCCTGGCGGCATGGACTGCATCACCGCGTTGGTCAGCGGCACGTTCATGAGACCCGCGCCCGCCCCGAAGATCAGGAAGCCGGGCATCAGGCCGGCGAACGTTGCGCTGCCGCCGAGGCGCGCCACCAGGTAGAGCCCGGCCGCCATGACGGCCATCCCGAGACCCACGGTGCGGTGCGTGCCAAGCCGCGGCGCCACCAGCGGAGCTGCCGAGGCGAACGCTGCGATGCAGATCGCCATCGGCACGAAGGCCAGGCCCGCCTTGGTCGGCGAGAAGCCCAGGATGGTCTGCAGATAGATCGAGGTGAAGAAGTAGATGCCGAGGATGCCGAAGGCCCACAGCATCAGCACCGCGGTTCCACCGCCGAACACCCGCGACCGGAACAGGCGGATGTCCACCATCGGCTGCCCGGTGCGCAGCTCGATGACGCCGAACATGACCGTAGCTGCTGTCGCCACCGCGAAGGCGGCCACGATCAGCGGTGACGTCCAGCCCTTGTCCTGTCCCTCGATCAGCGCGTAAGTCAGGGCGAACATCGCCACCGCCGAGCTGACCAGACCGGGGATGTCCAGCCTGTGCGCGGCCGAGGAATCCCGCGATTCCCGCATGGTGGGGAGCGCGATCGCGAACGTGATCGCGCCGACCGGCACGTTGATGAAGAAGATCCACCCCCAGTGCAGGTGCTGGCTGATGAGTCCGCCGATCAGCGGGCCGAGGGCCAGCGCCATCGCACCGATCGCGGCCCAGGCGCCGATCGCCCTGCTGCGCTCCCTGGCGTCGGTGAACGTGGCCATGATGATCGCGAGCGTCGTCGGTGCCAGGAGTGCCGCGCCGAGTCCCTGCACGAGCCGCGCGCCAATAAGCGCACCGCCGCTGGTCGCCAGGCCCGCTGCGAGCGAGGACAGCGTGAATACCGACAGGCCGACCATGAACAGCCGTCGCCGGCCGTAGCCGTCCGCCAGCCGGCCGCCGGCCAGCAACAGGCCGACGAAGACCAGGATGTAGCTGCTGACCACCCATTCCAGCCCGGCGATGGAGAGGTGCAGGCTGCGCTGGATGGTCGGGATCGCGACATTAATTACGTTGTTGTCGAGAAAGGTCATGAAGGTGGCCAGGCTCACGGCCGCCAGGATCCACCAGCGTCTGTCCTTTTGCTGGGCTTGCTGCCGAGGCTGCTGCGTGGCCAACGACATGGGTACCGTCTCCCTGTTCTCTCCTGTACGGAGTTAATGTACGTCGTTCCTGTACGACGTACATGAGCTAGTCTTACTTGTACGGCGTATAGTTGTCAACCCAGGAGGGGCGCGCAGGTGGAGCGGAAGGTGGGCAGGCCAATGACGGAGCGATCTGTGACAGGAGCGGTGGCTGAGGCCGACCGGCCCCGGCTGAGCAAGGCGGCCGTGGTCGAGCGCGGCCTCGCGCTCGCAGACGCCGAGGGCCTGGAGGCGGTGACCATCCGTCGGCTGGCCGCCGAGCTGGGCGTCACGCCCATGGCGCTGTACTGGCATTTCCGGAACAAGGACGAGCTGCTGACCGGGCTTGCCGAGGCGGTCTGGGCTGAGCTCGACTTGCGGGTCGACCCGCGCGACGACTGGGCGGACCAGCTGCGCGGCTTGCTGACGTCGCTCGTGCGGGTGCTGCGCAGACATCCCAGCGCGTCGCAGCTGCTGGTTGGCAGCGAGAAGCGGATGGGCGAGGCCGCCATGGTGGCCAGCGAGACCACGCTCGAGGTGCTGCAGCGCGGCGGCTTCGACTTGGAGTATTCGGCCGCGATCATGAAGAACGCCTTGTTCACCGGCGTGATGCTCGCGATGAGCGAGCCCGGTTTCGAGCCGGGCATGACCGAGACCGAGCGGGCCGAGCACTTGCGGCAGACCAGGGTGCGGCTGTCGCTGCTGCCGCCAGACCGCTTCCCGCTGGTCGTCGCCGCAGCCGGGCCGATAACCGCGTGCGACGACCCGGACTTCCACTACCAGCTCGGCATCGACATGTTCATCGCCGGCGTGCAGGCGCTATCGCAGCGGGCGGTCGCCGGTCACGGCCGTGGCGCTGAGGCCTAGCTGGAGGACCTATGACGGAGAGCCGGTTCGGGCTGACAGAGCTTGATGACCTCCCGGACGACCTGCGCGAGCGCATCGGCGAGATCGCGACTAAGTCGGGCTTCGTTCCCAACATCTTCCGCGCGCTCGGGCACCGGCCAGCCGAGCTGCGCGCCTTCCTGGACTACCACGACGCGCTCATGTACCGGCCCGACGGCCTGACCAAAGCCGAGCGCGAGCTCGTGGTGGTCGCCACCTCGGCGGCCAACCACTGCACGTACTGCATCGTGGCCCATGGCGCGATCCTGCGGATCCGGGCCAAGGACCCCTACGTGGCCGACCAGGTGGGCAGCAACCCGTGGCAGGCAGCACTCGACAAGCGTGGTCGCGCGATCGTTGACCTGGCCCTGGCGCTGTGCCGCACGCCCGAGCAGTTCGGCGAGGCCGATCTCGCGGCCGCACGGTCGGCCGGCCTGACCGACGACGAGGTCTGGGACGTCGGCGCCATCACGGCGCTGTTCGCGGCCTCAAACCAGCTGGCGCACCTGATGGCGCTGCAGCCCAACCCCGAGTTCTACCTCATGGGCCGGAGCCAGACGTAGCGGACTGCATCGCGCGGTTTCAGGGCAGCCCTCTCGCAGCTTGCCGGGCAGCGTCGAGCACGTCCGCGATCGGGATGCCGAGCACGTCGGCGGCCGCGCGGGCGTCGGCGAACTCGGGCTGCACCGTCACCGCCGCACCGTCGAGCCAGCCGCGCTTGACGCGTACCGACTGGCCACCGACCTGCACCTCGATCTGGTCACGCGGCAGCGCGAGCCGGTTGACCTCGCTGACCCGCACGCCGAGCGTCGTCGTCACCCGGAGTAGCGCGTGCACGACTGAGTCCAGCGTCTCCGCGGGTGTCAGGGCGGTGACCACCTGACCCGGCCTGCCGGTGCGCATGAGCACCGGCGTAAGCCAGCAGTCGAGGGCGCCCGCGGTCTGCAGCGCCTCGAGTGCGTCGGGCCAGAGGCGCGGATCCAGGTCATCGATGGTCGACTCCACCAGCCGCAGCGCCGCGGACTCCAGGACTGGCGCCCGACCCGCGGGCGACCCGACGAGCACCCGGACGATGTTGGCGTGACTGGCCGGGTCGCGACTGCCCGCGCCGTTCCCGGCAGATCGCACGATGATCGGCGGCATCGGCCCCCACCCGGCTGCGAGCGCGGCCAGCAGTGCGGCACCGGTTGGCGTGCACAACTCGCCCTCGCCTGGCCCCGGCCCGGCGCTCATGGGCGCCCCGGCGTCGGTCAGCAGCCGGACAACCGCGGGCACGGGCACCGGCATTGGTCCATGCGCGGTGGCTACCGATCCGCTGCCGACGCCGACGGTGCTGACCGTCACCGCCGCGTCGGCCGCGAGCAGCCCGAGAGAGTCGAGCGCAACGGCGCTGCCGATGACGTCAGCGAGCGAGTCGAGCGCCCCGACTTCGTGGAATTCGACGCGGTCGGGCGGAATGCCGTGCACCTGGGCCTCGGCGTCGGCTAGCAGGCCGAACACGGTGATTGCAAACTCGGCGGCGGCAGCGGGCAGGCTCGTGGCGTTGATCAACTCGAGCACATCGGCGAGCCCACGGTGCAGGTGGCTGGGCGCGGCCTGCACCACTGCCCTCGCGGCGCGAAGACCGTGCCGCCGGACGCTCGTCAGATCCACGGTGAGCTGCTCACCGGTCGCAACCGAGAGCCCGGCGACAGCGGAGCTAACCGCGGCCTGGTCCGCGCCCGCGTCGATGAGGGCAGCCAGCAGCATGTCACCGGCCGCGCCAGCGCTGGCGTCGATCCAGGCAGCGGTACTCACCGGGCTCGGTCCCTCGCTGTGCTCACCTCGGCGCGCTCATCTGGCGCCGCCAGCCCGGCGCGCGATCCGGGCCGCTGCTACCGCAGCGCCGAAGCCGTTGTCGATGTTGACGACGGTCAGCCCGGGAGCGCAGGCGTTCAGCATGGTCAGCAGCGCGGCCAGGCCGCCGAGCGAGGCACCGTAGCCCACGCTGGTCGGTACCGCGATCACCGGCGTCCCAACCAGGCCGGCCAGTACCCCCGGCAGCGCCCCGTCCGTGCCGGCGATGGCAACGATGGCATCCACGGCGGCCAGCGTGTCCACCTCGGCGAGCAGCCGGTGCAGGCCAGCCACGCCCACGTCGGGGATCAGCGTCGCCGTCGTGCCGAACACCTCCGCGGTCGTCATCGCCTCGCGCGCCACCGGCAGATCGGAAGTGCCGGCGGTCACCACCGCCACGGTGCCGCTCGGGACGGGCACCGGCCCGACCACGACCGTCTGGCCCTCGTCGTCGATCCTGGCTGCCGCGAACTCACCCCGGCAGGCCGCCCTGGTCCGCTCATCGCAACGGGTCGTCAGCACCGCCCGGCCGGGATGAGCGGCCGCCAGCGCTCGCAGCGATGCGACCGTCTGCTCCGGTGTCTTGTGGGCGGCGAGCA
>Ga0187783_10004397_pt1 | contig 10441 bp, 3 predicted proteins | sample 1015_SJ02_MP02_2_FD_132471 | JGI IMG/M metagenome (GOLD analysis project Ga0187783, IMG submission 132471) | Tropical peat soil microbial communities from peatlands in Department of Meta, Colombia - 1015_SJ02_MP02_20_MG | ecosystem: Environmental > Terrestrial > Soil > Wetlands > Peat | place...
TACCGAGAAGCTCAGTCCGCAGGCGGATTGCAGCATCCGAACATCGTCACGATTTACGACATGGGTGACGAGCAGAAGACTCCCTACATCGCGATGGAGCTGATCGAGGGCGAAAGCCTCGAGCAAATGATCGCCCGCCGCGCCACTGTACCTCTCGCATTGAAGCTGACCTACGCGCTGCAGGCCTGCCGCGCCTTCGACTACGCCCATAAACGGGGCATCGTTCATCGCGATATCAAGCCAGGCAACGTCATGGTGAACAAGGAAGGAGTGGTGAAGGTCGTCGATTTCGGGATCGCACGCGTATTGGATACGTCGAAAACGCAAACGGGGATGCTGATCGGGACGTTCACTTACATGTCTCCCGAACAATACCACGGGGAACATGCCGATGAGCGGTCAGACATTTGGTCCTTTGGAGTGCTGCTGTATGAACTGCTGTATTATCAGCGGCCGTTCACCGGCGAAAATCCCGCAAGTCTGATGCATAGCATCTGCACAGACGAGCCCCGTTTCCTCAGAGAGAAGGCCCCAGATTGTCCGCTTGCGATGGAAAGTGTTCTTTCGAGAATTCTACGGAAGTCGCCGCAAGATCGGTTTCAATCGATGGAAGACGTGCTGCTGGAACTCGAGCCGATCTACAAAGAACTCCAGGCGCATTCGATTCAGGAGCTGATCGAGCAAAGCAGCCAGCTCCTCGAGCAGGGCGAGATCGGTCGAGCGCGCGAGCTTCTGCGTGAGCTGCTCAAAGTCGACGCGGCTAATTCACAGGCACGAGCACTTCTGGAAAAAGTGAATGCGGAGCTGAAGCGGCTTTCGATTCGGCCAAAAGTGCAACAACAGGTCGATAAGGGGCGCGCTCTGCTGAAGGAAGGAAAAATCCAAGAGGCGCAAGCGGAGGCTGAAAATGCGCTGCACTTGGACTCGAGCTTCGAACCGGCCCAGGAGCTCGTAAAGCAGGTACAACGGGAGCTTCAACGGGCCCAGATGGTTGCGGAGTGGCTCCAAGCTTCCGGACAGCGCCTTGCCGAGGGCATGCCGGATGAGGCCGAAAAACTGTTGGCGAAAGTGCTGGAAGTGGAACCGGCCAACAGGCAGGCGAGAGATCTTCAACAGCAAGTTGTAGCGGAACGGGCGGAACGACAGCGGCGATCGCGGCTCCTAGAAAAAATGAAGGAGGCGCGTGCGTTGTGGACTCAGTTGCACTATGAAAGCTGCATTGGAATCCTCGACGAGCTGCAGAAAGAATTTCCCGGCGAAGAAGAGGTCCAGCGCCTGCTGGATACGGTGCGGGAAGATCAAGCCGAGCAACACAGACAGAAAGCTCTGGAAGGGGCTCGAAATCTTTTGGCGGTTGGGAACTACGCAGAGTCAAGAGCCCTGCTTGTCGATTTGCAGAAGCAGTTTCCGAGCGACGCCGAAATTGCGAGGCTGCTGGAAGACCTCCGCTTGGACGAAGCCAAACAAGGCAGACTCCAAGGCTTGGCCGAAGCCAGAATCTGCCTGGCGAACAGGCAATACGATGAATCGATTCGAATGCTGACAACTCTCGAAAAGGAATTTCCAGGCGATCGGGAGATTTTGCAGCTACTCAAGGCGGTCCGAGCCGATCAAGCCGATCAGCAAAAACAACAAGGTATCGGTGAAGCCCGGGATTTGTTGGCCGCACGGCGCTATGAGGAGTGCGCTCGGCTGGTAGCGGAGTTACAGAGACGATTTCCCAACGACAAGGAGATTCCCGAGCTGCAGATAGCCATCCGCGAAGCCCAGGCGGAGCAGCGCAGAGAGGAGAGTTTGGCGAAGGCCCGGAATCTACTTGCCGCCAGGCATTACGAAGAATGCATCACTCTGCTCGAAGAGCTGAGGAAGAAATTCCCAGCGGATCAGGAAGAGGCCTCCAAATTACTCGACCAGGCTCGCGCCGAGCAGTCCGAACAACAGAGGCAGAAAGGTATCGCGGAAGTCCGAAACCTGCTGGCAGCGAGAGGCTACGGCGGATGCAACGTGCTGCTGGCGAAGTTGCTGAAGCAGTTTCCGAACGATCGAGAATTGCTGGAGCTTCAAAAGACCGTCCGAGCAGAGCAAGCAGAGCAGAAAAAACTGCAAGGAATCACTGAAGCTCGAGATCTGCTGGCTGCGCGGCGCTACGACGAAGGCAATGCGCTATTGACGAAATTACGGGAGCAATTCCCCGACGATCCCGAAATCCGCCAGCTTCAGAAAGCCGCTCGAGAAGATCAGGCAGAACAACGCAAGTTGGAGCGGTTGGCGACCGCGCGTAACCTGCTCGCGTCAAGGCACTACGAAGAGTCTATCGCGATCCTCGCAGAGATCGAAGGAGAGTTTCCCACTGACGAGCCGATCCGCCGCTTGCTCAAGACGGCCCGAGACGAGCAGGCTGATCAGCGGAGGCAGCGGGGTATCGGGGAAGCCCGGAATTTGCTAGCGGCACGACGCCTCGGCGAATGTGCTGCTCTTGTGGTCAAGTTGCGGAAGCAATTTCCCGACGACTCTGAAATTCTGCAGCTCCAAGAGGCGGTTCAGCAGGACGAGGTCGAACAGGAAAAGCTGCGGAGCCTAGCAGAAGCGCGAAATCAGCTCGCCAAAAGAGACCACGAACGTTGCATTGCACTGCTGAGCGAACTGAGTAGAAGGTTTCCAACCGACGAAGAGATTTCACGACTTCTCGCCATGGCCCGTGACGGCCTTGCTGAACAGCGCAGATTGAAGGGTCTGGCTGAGGCGCGGAACCTTCTGGCCGCGCACCACTACGATGAGTCTATTTCCCTACTGAGGGAATTGACCAAAGAGTTTCCGGAGGAGCGCGAGATTCCCAGGTTGCTGGCGAGCGCCAGCAAGGAGCAGGCAGAACAGCAAAAACAGCAGAAGTTGGCCGAGGGAAGGGAGCTTCTGGCGGCGCAACGGTTCGATGAAGCTTTAATGCTGCTCGACGCTTTGCTCGCAACATATCCCCAAGACAGCGCCGTTCAAAAGCTTCGCGCGCTGGTTGAGTGCGAACGCGACAAGCAAAGCCGGTCCGAGCGGCTCGAACGCGAATTGGAGGCCCTCAAAAAACTCGTCAGTGAAAGGAAATATTCAGAGCTCCTTGCCCAGGCAGAGCCTCTCAGGGCAGATTTTCCCGCCAGCGCAGATCTGCAGCGTCTGGTCGAATTCGCCCGCGGTCAGCAGGAACGCATCGAAAGAGAAAAGCGCTTGCGGACAGTTATCGACAATGTGAAGGAGCGCATCAACCAGAATCGGTTCGCGGATGCGATGCAAGCTGCCGAGGCGGGGCTCAAAGCATTCCCTGAAAATGCTGAACTCATGCATTGGCGTGAGCAGGCCGAGACGCAGGACAAGAAGCAGCGCGCGCGGGGGATGATCGAACAGCGGATCCGCGAGATTAGGTTCAAAATCAATCGCGAGGATTTGAGTGAAGCGATCGAGCTTACAAAGCAGACGATCGCCGATGCCGGTCCGGACACAGACCTGACACACCTGCTGAATTCGGCGACTGTCGAACTTCGAGCTCGTGAGAAGAAGCGTCAGCAGGAGCAAAAGCTCGACGAGATTCGGACTTTGCTGGAGGCCGGGGACATCGGTGGAGCTGCTCAAGCCCTCGACGACGCCGCCAAGACGGAGATGCTCGACGCGCTCAACCCGCAGGTGAGTCGCCTTTCGCAGGAAATCGATGCGGCAAAGAGTCCGCCCTCCGCTGTTTCGCCCGAGAGTGTGCCGTCGGCGCCGGCCAGTTTCTCGAAGGAGTACGCCTTCCAGCAGAGAGGACCCCTTCCGGCTGAGCCGCCGTCGCCGACGCAGAGTGTCGGCCCCACCGCGACCGCTACGCAGCCGGCAACTCCGCCGCCGCGGTCTGAAGGCGTTCCACCTAGACCAATGGCCCCGGCTGTGATTCTTCCGCCAAGCGCGCCTGCCTTTCAGATCGAAGCCAAGGAAAGTCCGTCGTCTGTCGTTCTGCCTGCCGCGATGAAAACGCGGCCTTCCTCGCGGCTCGTGATTTTGGCAATTGTGACTCTTGCGATCCTTTCTGTTGTTGTTTTCATCGGACTGCGCCTAACCAGCTTGAGGCCGCCGCCGAAGACCCAACAAGGAGTTGCCACAGAAAATCAACAACCCTCGCAGCCTCGCGTTGAACCCCCAAAGGAACAACAGCGCCAACTGCAAGTGCAGAACGACTTGCTCGCCAAGGCGCAGGAAGAGCTAGCACAAGGTGACTTTCAATCCGCCCGCCGCGAGCTGAACCTGCTCAAGCAGAATGGCGGCAATCCCGCCGATTTGATCGCCAAGATCAATCAAGCGGAGTGGAACGAACTTAAGCGATCGGAGTATCAGTTTGACCAGCTGACGAAACGCGACAACACCGCTGCAATCCCGCAGCTGACGGCGTTACAGCAAAAATTCCGGGCGCTGGCCGCTGACGACTGGCCGCACAGCAGTGAAGCGCAAACTTATGCGAATAAGATTTCCGGTGCAATCGATGATATTCAGGCCCGCACCGGCAAAAAGGGCGGCAATGGCAGTAAGGATAGGGAGGTGCAGTTGCAGTGCGATGCTCTCAACGAACGTATGCAATTAGGAGAAACGCTCAACGAGCAGGAACGCGCCTATCTCAAGGAGAAATGTCACTAGCGCTTCACGCTGCTCACCGCTTTTCTGCGAACGGCCGTGCGAGATTCCCTCTGTGCCTGTGTTCCCATTTGGCCACAACTAGGCGTATACTCTGCGCACGCAATTTGATGTAGAACCGGTGTCCGAAGTCGTAAATTGGCCTCGGCGCACCTGGTACGTCTCCATCAGGTCCAGGTCCAACTTGCAGACCAAAATCGCAAGGGGTCCAATGGCTCCCGATACCTGAACATAGGAGAAGCGCGTGATGAACAAGAAAACGCCTGTCTCGAAGAATGATGTCACCAGCGCCTTGCGCGGCGCTATCGTCGTTGTCGCGGTAGGTGCATTGCTGGCGGGCTGCTCCGCGCAGCAACATGTGGCCGCAACGCCGCCGAATACGAACCAATCGGCACCGGCCGCAACCCCTCCGCCACCACAGCAGGCCACAACTCCACCCCCGGCCGCTTCACCCGCAACACAGCAAGTAGCAGCGGCAGCACCAGCCGCGCCTGCGCCGCAGCCTACACCGGCGGCGCCACCGCCGCCGCCCGTCCAGAGTTTCGATGACGCGGTCGCGAGAGCCGCCCACGCCGTATTCACCAACGCGCCGGCTCCGCAGCCCAGCCCCGGCATGGTCGTGATCGATCCGCTCGTCGACGGCGTATCGGGATTCCAATCGAAGGCCACGCAGACGATCCAAGACCGGATCACCCACATCGTTAAGGACGATTTTCCGCAATACGCGGTGCAGAGCCTCAGTCCAGACAACTTGAAGCAAAACCCGCGCGTCCTCGTTGGCACCTTCACAGCGGTTAATGCGGAGATGAAAACCGCGGGCGTGCGCGAGGCTTACCGCTTCTGCCTCGTCATGGGTGATCTCAGTACTGGGAAAATCGTTGCGAAGTCGGTTGCACGTGCGCGCATCGGAGATGTCGACGCGACACCAACCCCAGTGTTCGAAGATAGCCCGGTTTGGACCGACGACCCTAGCATCCAGGCTTATGTCGCCACCTGTCAGGCTAGCAAGGTGGGCGATCCGATTAAGCGCGAATACCTGGATGGGCTCCTGGCCGCCGCATTGATCAGCGAAGCGCAGGACGCCTACGAGCATGGCCGTTACGCCGAGGCACTGAGTCTCTATACCACGGCTTCCAAGGCGCCGTCAGGCGAGCAGCTTCGCGTGTACGACGGCATTTACATGTCGTTGGATAAGCTCGGTCGCACCGACCAAGCTGCTTCGGCGTTTCGCGACCTCGTGGACTACGGGATCCATAGGAAGCGACTCGACGTGAATTTCACCTTCCGGCCCGGATCCGTCAGGTTTTCCAACAGCCCTGAGAGCCACAACTACGACATGTGGCTACGGCAAATCGCCTCGCAGACGGCTGCCGCGAAGGCCTGCCTGCAGATTTCTGGCCATACCAGCCCCACCGGCTCGGCTGAGCTCAACGACAGCTTGTCTCTGATGCGCGCCGAATATATTCAGTCCCGGCTTGAAGAAGACCAGCCGTCGCTTAAGGGTCGCTCTGTCGCCGCGGGCAAGGGGTCGCGAGAAAATATGATTGGCACCGGAAAGGATGATGCGAGCGACAGGCTCGACCGCCGGGTTGAAATCAAACCGATCGAGCCTTGCACCTGACCTGCAAATTGGCACAGTCGAGGGCGATCATCGTGTGCGAGAGGAATTCGGCGGGCACGATGGCTGTCCGGAGAGACTCATTTACATCTTAGTTGCTGGTCCAAGAACCGCAAGACGCCTATCTCCGGGCGTAGCTCGCGGATACGTAACCTATTCAATTGTTCTTATCTGAAGGATGGTTCTACAGCTTTCCGTAGTCGACACACCGACTCATCTCTTCCACTCTGCGCGAGCACCGAAACCGAAGTCGTTGCTTGACAAAATCAGCTGCGCGCATAGACTTCCACAACACCAGTGGTCGATGGCGTCAAAGAGTCATCGTCGAATCGATTCATGGAATGCTGTGCTGTCGTACCGAAGTACTCCTTCTGGGCTTACCCGGTTTGTAAGGAAGAGTGAGATACAGTGCGGGGAACGTCGCGTTCGGATTCTTTTGGCTTACGGATTTTTGACTCGGAACTGGCAAAGGGGCTGCGCAATCCATTACACTGGCTTCTTCGCTGAGGCCACTGGTTTTTTCCTGCGATGCGCATAGTTGCGTCCTACCACGGCATACAAAGAGTCTGGGAAATAACCGAACCCGACTTTGTCCTTGGCCGGGCCCACGAAAATTCCCCGCCGTTGCTTGACCTGTCTCCCGATACGAAAGTCTCCCGTCTGCACGCCAGAATCTCGACCGAGGATGGGTGTCACTGGATTGAAGACCTCCAAAGTTCGCGCGGGACACTTTTGAATAATGTTGAAATCAAGGGCGACGGGCGAAAGAAAATCAAGGTGAGGGATGTGATCGTGGCAGGCGAGACGACTCTGTGCGTGCAGTCTCTGGAGCCTCGGGACACGCTTGCACAAACCAATTATCTGGAGGTGGGAGCGAGTCTGTTGTCTGGGGAGCGACAGTCGGTTGCAGGTGTGAGCATCGCAAGCGATCTGGACGCCACCCGGTTCGACCTGACCGACGCAAGCGCCCATCGCCTGAAGCTCATCTGTGAGCTCCCACTACAATTTGGGGCAAAAACTGAATGGGTGGACCTGTTACCGATGATCGTGGACCGCCTTGTCGAACTCACTCCGAACGCGGACAGCTGGGCGCTGGCACTTCGTGACCGGCAGACGAACGCACTTCTGCTGAAGGCCTATCGATCCCCCAGTGGTCCTCATTTGAGCGAAACGCTTTCCCGACGGGCCATGGACGAACGCAAGGCGTTCATATGGAACCGCGCAGTCACCCAGGATCTGAGCAGGACGATTCTTCAGAGCCCGATTGCCACGGGGATGTATGCCCCTCTGCTTTGGCAGGGTGAGTGCTTCGGCGTCATCTGTGCGGAGTCGCGGAGTTTGAAAACAGCCTTTGACGAGGAGGATTTGCGGCTGATTGTCTTTATGGCGCAGTATGCCGCGATGGCCGTGGGGAGTCACCAACTGCAGGAGAAGCTTCGGCAAGAATCGATTCTGAGCGCCAAACTGGCGCGCCAATTTTCACCCAAAATTGCAGAGAAATTGTTGAAACATCGCGGCAAGCTGCGACTGGGAGGAGAAAGAAGCGAAGTAACGATTCTCAACGCGGACATTCGCGGGTTCACCAAGCTGACCGAGGATATGGAGCCGGACGAGGTTGTCGAGATGTTGAACGAATACTTCGCTGTGGTGGTGCCCATCTTGTTCTCCAACCAAGGCACCATCGACAAGTTCATAGGCGATGCGGTCTTAGCCGTTTTTGGGAGTCCGGAACCGGATCCTCGGCAGAACGAACACGCTGTTCGCGCCGCCATCGACATACAAGAGGCGGTGGCCAAGGTAAACGAGAGGCGCCGCGCCCGCGCCCTTCCCTGCGCTGAGCCAGGTATCGGAATTCACTGTGGGGAAGTGGTGCACGGCTTTGTGGGCACTTCAGATCGGATGGAGTTTACCGTGATCGGCGACGTCGTGAACAAGGCAGCCCGCTATTGTGCAGGGGCGGCCAAAGGAGAGGTACTGATTAGCCCTGAACTGCACGAACGGGTGTGGCGAGTCGTCGAGATCGAGCCAACGATGATCGAGACGAAACACGAGGGGAAGCATTCCGCCTACCGGGTGAAAGGCATCAGGGAGAATTCTGCGTGAGCAAGGGCGAGTTCAGCTGCTGTTGAAAAGGTGAGAGAAAATTCCGCAGGAGCTGGCGGTGCAAGGGAACGTCTATGCATTTCGAAATCGGGTCCAAGACCGACATCGGCCGTGTTCGCAAGAACAACGAAGACACCTGCCGAGTGCTGTCTGAGTTGAAGCTGTTTATCGTTTCCGACGGCATGGGGGGGGAAGCGCACGGGGAGGTGGCGAGCGCGATCGCAGGCGATACAATCACGACGCATTGCTCTGAGAATTGGGAAGACGTTTCCGCTCCGTATGGGGAAGTGCTACGTCCAGATCTCTCTGAGAAAACCAATCGACTGGCCAGCGCCGTTCGACTTGCGAATCGCTGTATCTACGAAGCATCGCTCGACAACCCCGCGTGGCGCGGAATGGGTGCTACGGTGGTTGCGGCCTGGCTCAACGGTACCCGGATGAGTTTGGTCCACGTGGGGGATAGCCGGGCCTATCTGCTTCGAGGGGGGGTGCTGAAACGGCTCACTTCCGATCATACTCTGGTCGCCGAACAGATCCGGCGTGGGCTCATTAAGCCGGAGGAATCCCATTTGAGCAAGATGCAGAACGTGTTGATCCGCGCCCTGGGAGTACAAGAGCACGTAGAATTGGATGCAATGGAGTATGTGCTGTCGAGCGGTGACATCGTGCTGCTTTGCAGCGACGGACTGACCCGCATGGTAGAGGATTCGGAAATCACCAAAACTCTACTCGAGTCGTCCGACCCACAAACCAGTGCGGATCAGCTCGTGCTGCTCGCAAATGATCATGGTGGCGAGGACAACGTGAGCGTCATCGTCGTGCGCATTCGCGAGGGGACTTAATGCTTGTGTGCCGAACTGAAGCTGACGAGAGCTCCACTTGGTTCTACAGCTAGTTGACTTTCAGGATCAGCATCACGCGGTCGTCTTCGTTCACGCCTTCCTGGGAAAATCGATCCACTTCGAAGAGAACGGTCTTTACGATCTCTCCGGCGGGATCGGTCCGGCGCATGTGCAAGAGATTCTGAAGCCGCCCAAGACCATACTGTTCGCCATAAAGGTCCATCGCCTCGGTTATGCCGTCGGTATAGGCAGCGAAGATATCACCCGGCCGGAGCTGGATAGATCCACGTTTGTAAGTCGCATCCGGAAATACGCCCAGCACAAGTCCGCCTTCATCCAATGTCGTGGTCTCCCCGTTCCGGCGGATCACAACCGGTGGCACGTGTCCTGCATTGATGTAGTGCAAGGCTCGGTTCCGCTCATCGATCACGGCAACAAACAGGCTCAAAAGCTTTCGCGCTCGAGTCCGCGAGAAAATGAATTCGTTTACGGATGCAACGATGCGCTCTAGCGCATGGACATGCGCCGCCGAGGTGCGCAGTAAGGCTTGGAGACTCGCCATCATCAACGCAGAAGCGACGCCCTTGCCTTCCACATCGCCAATGACGACAAGCAAGGCGTCAGGCTTGAGCCGCATGAAATCGTAATAGTCGCCTCCAACGATTAAGGAGGGTCTATAGGCGACACCCACCTCCATCCCCTCGATTTGCGGAAGATTCTCCGGCAGGAGGCCCGCCTGGACGTTCCGCGCCAATTGCAGGTCGTTCTCCATGCGTTGCTTTGCAAGAATGGCGTGGTGGAGCTGCGCCTTTTCCAAGGCCACTGCGATATAGACGGAGAGATGAGCGAGCGCCTGCTCGTCGGCAGGGCTGAAGGGCCCGGCCTTCTTGTTTAGTAACTCCAACACTCCCACGATCTCGCCCTGGTCGTTTCGGATCGCTAGGGCAATCAATTCTCGCGTGTGGTATCCGAGGTCGCGGTCGACGTCAGGATCGAAACGTGGATCGGCCGATGCATTCTCCACTCTTACGGGGCTCCCCTCACGCGCGACCCAGCCTGCAATGCCCCTATCGATCGAGAGGCGAATTTCACGTTTCTCCAAGCCCAGACCCTTCAGAGACCAGATCTCGTTGTGCTTGCGGTCTACCAGGAAGATGGTGCCCCGATCGGCGTCACACAAGCGAGTGGAAAGCTGAAGAATGATGTCCAGCAGCTCCGGAAGATTAAGAGTCGA
>Ga0187783_10004398_pt1 | contig 10441 bp, 7 predicted proteins | sample 1015_SJ02_MP02_2_FD_132471 | JGI IMG/M metagenome (GOLD analysis project Ga0187783, IMG submission 132471) | Tropical peat soil microbial communities from peatlands in Department of Meta, Colombia - 1015_SJ02_MP02_20_MG | ecosystem: Environmental > Terrestrial > Soil > Wetlands > Peat | place...
CGTGGAGCTCAGCTTCTGGGTGACGGGACAGAGTATTGGAGGCATCCTCACCGGTTCGGGGACGGATCCCAACGCCGGTCCGCTCGTCGTGCTGCTTGCCGCGGCTCTTCTGCCGACCGTGGTCCTCGCGCGGCCCGCCGAACGGAGCGCCATCAGAACGCTTCGCCGGCGGCACCTGCTTGCCACCACGGCGACGGCCGTAGCGGTGTGCGCCGCGCTGCTTCTCGCTGCCACGTACCCGACGCCCCCGCCCGCGCCGCCTCCTGCATTGACGACGGCGCAGCAGGAGACAGGCATGACACCAGGCCTTCCCCTATCCCAGCCTGTGAACCTCAACACTGCGACGCCTCGGATACTCGACCTACGCCTCGTGGCCGAACCCAAACTCTTCGACATCAGCGGAAAGAAGGTGCGGGGCTATTCCTACGACGGCGACTACGTCGGACCGACGATGCACTTCGTCCCCGGCGAGACCGTCAATCTCATGCTGGTCAACAAGTTGCCAACGTGGACGAACCTGCACTTCCACGGCATGCACATCTCGCCTTCGGGCAACGCGGACAACCCCTACATCAGTGTCCCGCCCGGCGCGACTTTCGACTACCACTTTTCGATCCCGCTCGACCAACCACTCGGTACCTTCTGGTACCACGACCACGACATGTGCATGGGTACCGTCGAGCTGCCCGCACCGAACGCGACCCTCTCGACCAATTCCACGCCCCATTGCCTGGACATCGAGAGTCAGATCTACGACGGCCTGTCGGGAACCATCGTCGTCGGTGACGACCGCACGCTGCTCCCGCCTGACCTGCAGCACGTAGCGGTGAAGACGCTCGTGATCAAAGACATGCAGATCACGCCTTCGAGCAACATCGTGGCCAACTCCTCCACTTACTCCATCAGCTCCGACAACCCGACCGTCCGGCTTGTGGACGGCCAGCTTCGCCCCGTTCTAACCATGCGACCGGGAGAGACCGAGCTCTGGCGCTTCGCGAACGAAGGTGCCGACATCTTCTACAACCTCTTTCTACCCGGCTACCGGTTCACGGTCGTCGGCCAAGACGGCTATCCGGTCGCGGCTGTGACGACGATGAACACGCTGAACCTGCCGCCGGGGAAGCGCTGGGACGTCCTCGTCACCGCCAGCCGCCGCTCAGGCACGAGCTGGCTCTCGACGCTGAAAATCAACAACGGCCCTCAGGGTGATACCTACCCGGGGACGCGGCTCATGAAGGTGAAGGTCGCAGGACCACCGATGAACCCGCGTCAGATGTCTACCGGGGCAATTCCGACGGCGATCCCTTCGCTGGCCAATGCACCGATCGCCCAGCACCGGACGGTCGTCCTCAGCGAGAACGCCGCTGGGACCGTTATGTACGTCAACGGGGAACAGTTCAACCCGAACCAGTCGGTTTTCTCTACCCCGGCGGTGCTCGGGACCACAGAGCAGTGGACCGTCGAGAACATCAGTCAAGAGATCCACGTCTTCCACATCCACACCGAGCACTTCCAGGTGATGTCCATCAACGGGGTTCCCCATCCCTACACGGGCGAACAGGACATCATCGACGTCCCTTATGAGACGCACGGCAAGCCCGGCGTGGTTGTGATCCGCGTCCACTTCACCGACTTCACTGGCAACGTGATGTTCCATTGCCACATCGCATCGCACGAGGTCGCCGGGATGATGAGCTTCATCAACGTGGTCGATCCGCCGCCTGGTTACAACAAGAGTCTCATATCGCCCTAGTCGCGCCCCGCGCTCCGCCGCCGGGGCTACCCGTTCACAGGTCCTCGGTCCCCGGCTCCACACCACCGGGGCCGCGCTCGGAGCTTCGAAGGCTCGCCCACGCCTTGTAACCACCTTCGAGGTCAGCCACCGATCGATGTCCCAGATCCAGAACCGAGGCCGCGGCAAGGCTCGACGCGTAACCCTCGGAACAAACGATCACGATCGGTCGCCCATAACCGGTGACGGCGGGCAGATGTCCTTCGCATCCAGGGTCGAGGCGCCACTCGAGCACGTTCCGTTCCAACACGGCCGCGCCCGGCAGAGATCCTTCTGCCTTCCGTTGCGCCTCGGGGCGGATGTCGACGACCAGAGCGCCCTGCTCGATCAGACCTGCGAGCTCAGCGGGTGCGATCCGGTTTATACGCGTGCGCGCTCGCTCGAGGATCTCGTCGACAGGGGTTCCCATGCGTGGCGACGAACGATTTCCCTTCTCGACCCCGGGCCGGGTCACCACGAGACTTTTCTCAAAGGAATGAGCGATTCGCCTTCGAAGCTGTAATAGGTCATCGAGCGAAGTTTGGGCCCGTATACATGAATGCTGACAGCAGATGTCGAGCCGAGGTTCACGACGTCGTGCACGCACCAGCTCGGGAGCTCGATCGAATCTCCGGCGAAAAGGCTCGTCACCTCCGCACAAGTCCGGCCACCGTCACCTCGTACAAGCCGCGTTTCGGTTAGCTGCCCGGAGACGACGAATACGGCGCCCGCAGAGTCTCCGTGATCGTGCAGGTCGATCGATCCGCGGGGCGGCCATCCGATCGCCCAAGCCTCATACGATTCAGATTCGGCGATGCGCGTCCAGCACCTCTCCGACAAATCAGCCAAAGCGGGCAATAGGGCTGCTTCACGTGCGAGCCGGCTCGCGATTGAGAGGAGACGGCCCGATGATGCCCCGAGTTTGTGACCTACCGGCTCCTCTGGCGGGTTCTTTGTCCAGTGGACCGCTGCCTGCGGAGTCACGATGCCACCGGGCGCGCGACATCCGCCGGGGTCGAACCTCTTGACATGACCGAAGTCGGGACAACTCTGCGATGTAGGGGGGTAGGTGGACGTTTCTGCGTGCGACTTTCTTCCACGATCGCCCGCGCGATCTGATCGGCCTGCTTGCGCAGCTCCGGAATCGCGGTCGATTCGAACAGTTGTCCCCTACGACACCAGCCGATCGAGTATGCCTGCGCCTGGGCCGACCCTTTCACGTCTACCAGGGCGCCATTTTCTCCGACGTCGAGTCCCAAACCCGACGGATGTGCTCTCGCCGCGCCTCTTGCAATCAAGGTTTCTAAGAGTGGGTTCCCCCCTCGTCCTCCCGCAGACCGGCTGCTGCAGTCGATGACCGCTCCGACCTGCAGATGCTCTTGGCCTCGCGCCGACGCGATCGTCACGTCGAAGCGCGCAACGGAACGCGATGTTGTGGGCGCAACCCTCGCGACTCGTCCTTGTCGAACCGTCAAGCGCCCGGAGCTCAAAAGGGCTGTGACTTGGGCGGCCACGTCCTCAGACATCCGATGGCGGTGAACATCCCACCTCCGGTCGAGCAGTCGCAGCAAGCGCTTCTTCTCGGCGTCAGGGAGCCCGCCCCATACGGGCGGGAAAAAGTCCCGAAGGGCAGCTATGACATTTCGCCAATCCCAGCCGGAAAGATCTGCCTCCACCAAAGCCTCGTGAACACGTCGGACGACCTCGCGGGCGCTCGTTTCACCGGAGAGCCGGAGCGCGGGGAAATTCGCAAAGCCGCCGCTCGTGTGCGTCGCGGGCATGAGACCTGTTCTGGATCTCGCGTGGATCGTCGCGCAGGGTGCTCGCTCGCTCAACAGGATCGTCACGTCGATCATGGTGAGACCCGTTCCGATTATGAGTGCGTCGTCGACAGGAACGTCCCGAAGCGCCCCGGGCCTCCAGGGGTCGGTTACGACGCCGGGCGCGTTCTCGTCCAAGCCGAAGGACCGAAGGACCGAAGGTCGCGGTGCGCCCACGGCGAAGACGACGCTGTCAGCGGTGTACTTGGCTCCCGAGCGCACCACGATCGAAGCCCGGTCCGTGGTCGATGACGCGAGAAGGACGTCTTCAACATGATCGTGCACCCACAGGATCTTCGAACCTCGAGAAGCATCTCGTTGGGCCCGAGCAAGCACTTCCTGCAGATACCGCCGATAACACCCCCGCGGCACGAAGGCGTTCGGCCCGTAATCGAGACCTTGCGACCCGGTCCAGTCGACGAAGTCGTCGGGCGCGTCGTCAAAGGCGCTCATCGACCGGGCGGGCACGTTGAGAAGGTGGCGTGGATGGTCCGTCGAGAAGGCGACTCCAGCGCCGAGCCGCGGGCCCGGCTCGAAGACCAGGATCCGGCGGGCCCTCGGATCGGAACGTGCCAGGTGGGCGGCGACAAGGAGCCCGCTTGCCCCACCCCCCACGATGGCAGTTGTCTCTGTGTGATTGTCCGTGAGCGTCTCCACACTCTGAGTGTATCTATTAAATCTATGGAATTACTAGTCATTTGTCTCGGAATTGCGCAGGCGGCGGCGCGGGGGTCGGGTGTGATCGGCTCCGGGAAGGCCGGTCGGCTCGGATCCGGCGGGGACCGGTGGCGAGAGGCGCCACGGAAGGGGGAGGTGGCGCCTCTCGCCTCATGGGCAAACCCATGGCGGGCCGGAGCAGGTCCGTGGCTCGGCAACGTGGGCTCGAAGGTCGTTTCTTCTGCGAGACGGTGTGCGCTCTAACCGTCCCCGAGATCACCGTAGAGGACTAAGTCTACAATTACAAGTGGAATAGTCAGGAATTGCCCTCGACGGACGGCGTCCTTAGGGTCGTGAATGCCTTGGGAATGGCACCGGGCTTCGCCGGTCCAACAGCGAGCAGGCCGACTCAGGAGCTCTTTTGGATCTCGAAGAAGACAAAGGTGCCGCGTCCGTCCGCCTTTGCACGGTACATAGCCGAATCGGCACGTGAGATTGCGGACTCATAGGTGTCGAGGTCTTCCGGGAAGGCCGTTATTCCCACGCTCGCTCCGATGCTCACCGTCACTCCCTTTACGGTGAACGGCTTGCTGATGTTGTCGACGATCTTTTCCGCCACCTTGGTGGCGTCGCGGTCCGCTCTTATACCTTGAACGAGGATTCCGAATTCGTCCCCCCCGATTCGTGCCACCGTGTCGGTGTCGCGCAAAACGCCCGACAGTCGATGAGCAACTGCTCTGAGCAGTTCGTCTCCCACTTTGTGGCCATGGGTGTCGTTGACCGACTTGAACCTGTCCAGATCAATGAAGAGCAGACCGTGCCTGGCGCCAGCGCGCCGAGCGACCGTGATCGCATGGGAGACCCTGTCCTCGAACAGGCGTGCGTTTGGAAGATCGGTGATCGGATCGTGCAGGGCTTGGTATCGAACCGCATCGAGGAGCTTGGCCCCGTCCAGAGCAGTGGAAGCAAGTCCCGCGACACCGGCCACGCGTTCGCGAACCACCTCGGAAGACAAAAGATCTCTGTTCTCCGATCCCACGACAAAGAGCCCGAGGAATTCGTAACGGGCGGTCAGTGGTATTAGCAGCGCGTACGTGAGGTCCGTGAGCGCGAGCACTTCTTGGAGTAGCGGGTCGGACGACGGGGACACGAGGAGCGGCTCGGAACCTTCGAGCATTCTGCTCGGCAACCCCTTGTAACGCAGAGAGTTTCTCGGCACGTTGCGTCCATCGACGGACGGGAGCGTTCCGCCCGCGCGGGTAAGGATCGCGTCCCCGGGATCCCACAAGAGCACGAATGCGTGTTCACATCCGACGACATCAGGTGTCGCCTCCACCACGCACTCAGCCACCTCTTGCTTCGAAGTGGCTTGTGTCAGGGCCTTTCCGAGAGCGAGTAACGCGCTGAGCGTTGTGTTCCGATCTCGAGACTCGGCCAGGGCCGCCGCTGTTTCGAGCGCCGCTGCCGCGTGACCCGCATATGCAAGGAGGAGGGACCTTTCCTGAGGCAGGAAGTGGTACTCCTGCGGGTAGTACGCGGCGAGGCGGCCAAAGTTGATGCGGGCAGATGCGATGTCGACAACGAGCCTCGAGGGATCTTCGGGGCCGTTCGACCGGTCGAGCAGATCCTCGGCGACCACTTTCGCTTCGCCTTTCGCAAAGCCGACATGGTGGATCCTCGGGCTCACGTCTCCTGGGAGACGTACGGCCAAGAGATAGCGCGGCGCGCGCACTGCCACCCCGGCTTGCTTAGTTATCGTCTCGAGCACAGAGTCGACGTCGCGCACCGTTGACAGTTCTTTTGCAACTGATTCCAATGATTCGAAACGCTTGGTGAGCGTCTCCACCTGATCACGAAGGAACTTCAGCTCCCGCTCGACGTTCGCCTGAAGCGAGGAGGTGGGGTCCCATGAGACCTCGAACACGCAGCGCCGCGAGCCCCGCGTCTGGCATTCAGGCTCGAGGATCACGGCCGGTTCCATGCCGAACAGCACAGGGATCTGCGAAAGCGCTCCGGCGGTGTACCCGCAGAAGATCGGGTCCCTTTTGATCGGGGGAACAGTGACCACGCTCACCGACCCGCGATCGTCACCCACCTCGATCACTTCCGCTTGCGTAACGGTCGACTGCTTTGCCTGAATAGCCGGATAGACGCGGAGCATCTCTGCCGGGGACCCCAACGAGCGGATAAGCGCCATGACCTCCGAGCCGGCGTACTGGCGTACGAGCTCGATGCCGGCCTTACGCCCCACGTCAGGGTCATCGAGCACTCGGGCCGCCGCTTTGAAGAGGTCCAAGCCCTGCCTGTACGTGCTCCAGCCATTCGGATCTTGGAGCTCTTCGGGGACGCGCTCTTCGCCTGCCTCGCGTCGAACCCGTTCCACCGCCTCGTCACCAGCTGCCGCCCTGACGTACGCGATCAAGGCGCCCAACATCGAATTAGCTAGCTCGTGAGGGCCTCCACGCGCGTTCATCAATTCACAATCGGCAACAAGTCGCCACTCTTTAGGGGTTCACGTCGCTGAACGCGACATTCAGGGGGGTCGCCAGACACCGCGCCTCCGATTCGAGGGTCGTCGCGGTCGACTCAGTGAGGCTCGACTTTCGGCGGTTCGATCGGTTCGGGCACGATTCCCTCCGGAACGAAGCGGAGGCCGAAGCCGGGTTCTGTGATGAAGTAGCGAGGCTTTGTGGGATCTGGCTCCAGCTTCCGACGGATCGCAACCATGAAGACACGCACGAGGTTCGTCTTGGTGTCCTTCAAACCCCACACGTCGCTCAGCATTTGACGCTGGCTGATGAGTTTCCCGGCGTTACGGCTCAGCAACTCCACGACTTGCCACTCGGTCGCCGTGAGGCGCGCGGTCGAGCCATCCTTTCGCCGAATCTGTTTCTTTGCCAGGTCGATGCTGAAATCGGCGGTCTCGACGGTTGGAAGATCCTCGGACGTGGTGGGCGATCGCAACGCAACCCGAAGCCGCGCCATGAACTCGTCCATTCCGAAGGGTTTGCTGACGTAATCGTTGGCTCCGGCGTCTAGCGCGGCAACCTTTTGAGTCTCGGCCGTTCGAGCCGAGAGGATGATGATCGGGACGTTCGTCCAACCCCGCAGACCGCGGATGACTTCTGCCCCATCCATGTCCGGAAGGCCGAGGTCCAAGATCACTGCATCAGGGTGCCGGCGTGCGGCGAGCGCGAGTGCTTGACTGCCCGTCGACGCGAGCTGCACCTCATACCCTCTCGCTCGCAGGTTGATCGCCATGGTCTGGAGCATGGGCTTTTCATCGTCCACAACGAGGATCGAGCTCACAGGGCCTGCATTTCAGAATCAGCATCGGTGCCGACCTCTGACCCACACTGCGAAGCGAAGGCTCGATCTACTTTTTGCGCTCCTGTTGTCCGCCCGCGTGCCCACCCCGTTCCTCCAGGTGCCGGCGCATCTTCTGGCGTCTCGTGTGCGTTGATGTCGGCATCTCCGCTCCCGTCCGCGAATCGCAAGAGGAAAGTCATCGTTGTCCCGCCGCCGGGGGTGTCGTCGACATCGAGCTCTCCACCCATGGCTTGGGTGAAACCTTTGGCGACGGCGAGACCCAGACCGATGCCCTCGAGCCCGGGCCGCCCAGCGTCTCCCAACTGTTGAAAAGGCTGGAAGACCTCCTCCCGGCGCTTAGATGGAATGCCTGGGCCCTGGTCTATGACCCGAACTGCAACGTGTCCTCCGGCGCGACCTACTTCGACTCGAGCGCCAACACCACCCGGAGACCACTTCTGCGCGTTCGAGATCACATTCGCGAGCGCGCGTTCAAGAAGGCCGGGGTCCGCTTCGACGAGAGGAACGCTCTCCTCCATCGTCACCTTTACCCCGGTTCCCGCGGTGGAGAGGCTGGCGACCGCATTGAAGACCACGTCGTCGATGGTCGTCGGCTCGACCGAAACGGGCAACGTGCCCGTCTGAAGACGGCTCATGTCGAGAAGGTTGCCTATCAGTCCGGTAAGGCGGTCCGTCTCTTGGTCGATCGTCCTGCAAAACCCGTTGACGTCACTTGGTTCCCATTCCACCTCGCGCGACAAGAGGCTGGTGACCGCAGCCTTGATCCCGGCAAGCGGAGTGCGCAGATCGTGGGAGACAGCAGCGAGCAACGCCGAACGCAGACTGTTGGCTTCGGCGAGATCAGCCGCTGCGGCAGCCTCAGATTCGAGTAGCAGCCGATCCTGTGCCATTCGAAGCTGGCCCACGAAGGCGACAAGAAGACGAGAGTCCTCCGCGGACAGCGCATGCCCGGCGATCACGAGGACGGTGCCCTGATGCAGCTCCACGGAGAAGTTGCCGTCGTCGGGCGAACCGGGAACCGGGGAGCCCGCGGCGGCCGCAACTTGCCATCCATCGCTGCCCGGAGCCAGGATCGCAACGGCATCGAGCTCGAACGTTCTGCGAAGTTCGCCCACTATGTCGGGAAGCGCTTCCACTCCGGACAGGACGGATCCACCTGCCAATCTGGCCAACGATTCAGATTCGGCACGTGCGCGCGCTACTTGGAGCCCGCGACGGTTGAGCTGATCTACGAGCACGCTGACCAGACCCGCCACGGCGAAGAAGATCACGAGAGCCACGATGTTCGCCGGATCGGCTATGCGAAAGCTGTAAAGAGGCGGGGCGAAGAAGAAGTCGGCCGTGAGTGCAGCAGCTATAGAAGCTACGACCGCAGGTAGTACACCGCCCACAATGTCCACCACCACGACTCCCAACAACAAGAACAGAAGCGCACCGGGAAGTCCCATCGACGAGTGAAGTGGAGATAGAGCAGCTCCCATGGCGACTATCGCAGGAACGGCGGCGGCGAGGCCGATGTTGCGACGACGACGTGGGACCACGGCCGGTCGGCGGCGGCGGGCGAGTTGGGGGAGGCCTTCCTCTTTCTGATCGGGTGCTGATATTACGTGTACGTCGATCGGAGCCACGTCCCGGATGACTTTGTTGATGACAGAGCCGTGGAGAAATTCGTCCAAACGGGAGCGGCCGCTTGCGCCCAGAATCAACTGGGTGGCGTTTTCCGCTCTGGCAAATTCCACGAGCGCCTGGGCCTTGTCAGCGCCAGTAACCTCGGCGTATCGCCCGTTCAGCTCGCTCAAAAGGCGCCGCTGGGTTTCGAGACCGGGCGGTTCCGCCTGTACCAGACCGTCGGGCAGACGCACGTGTACTGCGATCACCTCGCCGTTTGATCGCGCGGCCATGCGCGCAGCACGGCGCAAGAGGTGTTCACCGCCGCTCACGCCGCTCAGAGCGACGACGATTCGCTCCTTTGTCTCCCACGGCGCCTGAATCCCGTGACGGTCGCGATAGGCGGCCAGCTCCTCGTCGACGCGATCGGCCACCCACAGCAGAGCAAGCTCGCGAAGTGCCCCCAAGTTGCCGACGCGGAAGTAGTGGCTCAGTGCGGCATCGATCTTCTCCGGCGGATAGATGTTTCCGTGTGCCATCCGACGCCTTAGAGCTTCGGGGGCCATGTCGACCAACTCGATCTGATCCGCGGCGCGCACGACGGCGTCGGGAACGGTCTCTCGTTGCGTGACGCCTGTGATGCGCTCGACAACGTCGTTCACGCTCGCCAGGTGTTGGACGTTGACCGTGGATATGACGTCGATTCCCGCGGCCAAGAGATCGTCGATGTCCTGCCATCGCTTCTCATTGCGGCTCCCCGGTACGTTGGTGTGCGCCAGTTCGTCCACCAGTGCGACGGCGGGATGCCTCGCGATCACCGCGTCAAGGTCCATCTCCTCGAGCTGCTGGCCGCGATAGTCCAAGCACTCGCGGGGAATGATCGGAAGATCCCGGATCTGGGCAATGGTCTTCGGTCTGTTGTGAGACTCGACGTACCCGATCACCACGTCGGTCCCCCGGCTCCGGCGTCGCCATCCTTCGTCGAGCATGGCGAAGGTCTTTCCGACACCCGGTGCTGCTCCCAAATAGATCCGCAGCCTTCCCCGGGCCACCGGACCTCCTCCTCATATATATCGCTAGTCGTTGAGCCTATCGAGGGCGAGATTGAGCTCGAGCACGTTCACATAGGGCTCTCCCAAAAAGCCCCAGGACCTTCCTATCGTGTGCTCTTTGATCAAGTTCTTCACCGTTGACAGCAGAAGATGGCGGACCTGCGCGACTCGCGCCGCCTGGAGGTCGGCGTTCATGATCGAAA
>Ga0187783_10004399_pt1 | contig 10440 bp, 9 predicted proteins | sample 1015_SJ02_MP02_2_FD_132471 | JGI IMG/M metagenome (GOLD analysis project Ga0187783, IMG submission 132471) | Tropical peat soil microbial communities from peatlands in Department of Meta, Colombia - 1015_SJ02_MP02_20_MG | ecosystem: Environmental > Terrestrial > Soil > Wetlands > Peat | place...
CCGGCGCGAGCTCGGCCGGGTCCCCCGGCCCGTTGCCGACGAGCAGCCCGGCGACGCGACGGCCTTCCCACCGGCTCGGCACCTCGTGGTCGTAGGGCAGGCGCAGCACCGAGACCCGGCGCGCGAGCAGCGCGCGCAGGATGCTGGCCTTGATCCCGCAGTCGAGGACGGCGACGATCGGTCCGCCGTCGCGGGCGATCAGGCTCGCGCGCTTCGGCGCGACCTCGGCCATGAACGACTCCTCGCAGTAGGGCGGCGCGGCCCGGATCGCCTTCGCGAGCTCGGCGTCGCTCGGACGTCGGTCGGCCGGCCCCACGTCCAGCACGCCGGGGACGACGCCCCGGGTGCGCAGGTGCTCGGTGAGTCGTCGCGTGTCGACCCCGCGGATCCCCGGCACGCCCTCGGCCGATAGCCACGCCTCGAGGCTGCGCGCGCTCGACCAGTGCACGGGCGACGTCGTCCCCCGGACGATCACACCGCGCGGCTGGATCTCCTCGCTCTCGAGGAGGGGAAGGCCGTCGCGGTCGCGGCCGTCGGACGGCACGCCGTAGTTGCCGAGGAGCGGGTAGGTGAACGTGAGCAGCTGGCCTCGGAACGACGGATCGGTCAGCGACTCGGGATAGCCGACCATCCCCGTCGTGAAGACGACCTCGCCGACGCGGCGCCCGGCCGCGCCGACTCCTTCGGCATCGAAGCGAGTCCCGTCCTCGAGAAACAGAGTCCCCCCGAGCGCGACCTCGTCGGCGCGAGCCGGCACGGGCGTCGGGAACCCGAAGGGAAGCAGGCCGGGCGGCGACCTTAAGATTTGCCGTCGGACGACGCGCGCGAGCGCGCGTCGGAGCGACCGGCGCGCACGTGGAGCGCTCTTAGGCCCGCGCCGGCTGGAGCGCGCGTGCCGGGGTTGGCGCGGCTCCAGCCGTCCTACGACGTCGTGATCGTCGGCGGTGGCCACGCGGGCCTGCAGGCCGGACTCAAGGCCGCGCTCCTCGGCCACACGGCGGCGATCATCGACCGGGGCCCGAAGTACTCGCGCTCGTACTACGCACCGAAGATGGACAACATCCCGGGCTACCCCGAGGGGATCTCCGGGCACAAGCTGCTCGACCAGCAGATCGCCGCGGTCCGCAAGGTCGACGCGGCGGTGAGCTACTTCGCGCCGGCCCGGGCCTCGCGCGCCGACCGGACGGCCGACGGCTTCGCCTTGACGTTCGACTGGCTGAAGCAGACGCTGGTCGCACGGGGACGGGCGGTCGTGCTCGCGATGGGAGTGGTCGACCGCATCCCGGAGGTCGGCGGACGCATCGATCCGATCTTTCCGTGGGCGAACCAGGCGATCGTCGACTTCTGCATCCTGTGCGACGGTCACGAGCTCACCGGCCGGTCGGTGGCCGTCATCGGCCACGATGCCTTCGCCGCGCGCACCGCGCTCGACCTGATCCACTTCGGGCCAGCGTCGCTCGAGATGTTGACACACGGCCGCCCGCTGCTCGACGGCGTGCCCGAGCCCGAGCGGGCCGCGCTCGCGACGGCGCTCGCCGAGGCCCACGTTCCCGCGACCGAGCTCGAGATCGTCGGCTTCGACGGGATCCGCGAGGGACGCTTCGGCGTGCGGTTCGCCGACGGCAGCCACCGCGAGTTCGACCGTGGCTTCAGTGCCCTGGGCTGGTACGACCTGCACCAGGACCTGCCGCGCGCGCTCGGCTGTCGGTTCGACCCGGACGGCTACGTCGTCACCGACTCGGACGCCCGGGCCCTCGCGGAGGACGGCGGGGCGCCGATCCCGGGCCTCTACTGCGTCGGCGACCAGTCGAGCGGTTGGAAGCAGATCCCGGAGGCGTGGGCGACCGCCGAACGGGCGGTCATCCACGCCTACGCCGAGTACCTCTGAGTCGCGGGCCGGCCTACTCGGCGGGAGCGGCGTGGCGCGCCCCGCCGACGTCGAGATGGCGGGCGAGCTCGGTTAGGTCCTTCGCGACCGCGGCGGCCCCCGCCGCGAGGAACCGGTCGTCGGTGAGCCCCTCCCCCGACGCCTCGGACGGATCCGGCAGGACGCCGTAGAACCGGATCCCCGCGCGCGTCGCGCACTCCGCGTCGATCAGGTGATCGCCCACATACAGGGCGCGTTCGCTCGGGATGCCCATCTCGCGCAGCAAGAGATGCAGCGCCTCGGGCGACGGCTTCTGCGGCCCGGGCGCGCTGCGCGTCCTCAGATAGGGGAAGTACGGGTCGAGGCCGGTGCGGGCGAGCGCGTTCCGGGCGAAGAACTCCGAGCTGCGGGTCAGGATGCCGAGGCGGAAGCCGCGCTCCGTGAGCGCGCGCAGGAGGCCCTCCGCTCCGGGCCGGACGACCGTGTGGGGGAGGGCCTCGGCCTCGATCGCGTCGATCCGCTTCGCGTACTCGGCTTCGAATCGGAACAGGTTCCCCTCGGGGGCCCCGGACGCCAGGAGCTCGGTCCGGGCGGCCTCCACGATCCGGTGCACCGGCTCGGAGACCGAGAGGTGTCCCGGGGGAACGCCGTAGCGCTCGGCGACGCGGATCACCTCGGCCCGGATGCGCCCGAAGTCGTGGTGCGAGAGGACCAGGGTGCCGTCGAGGTCGAAGACGACCCCGAGCAGGGGCTCGAGAAAGTGCGGAGCGCCGTCGCGGGGCGTCATCTCCCCTCGCCCGAGACGGGCCGCTCGGTTAGGTAAGCGTTTGCCTCCAGCGGAACCGCACGTCCGGCGCCGGCGTGAGGCTAGGCCCCTCTCGCCCGTTCGAGGGTGACGATGGACTCGCGCAGGAGGAAGGAACGCCGCTGGCCGCTGCGCCGGGTGCGGGCCACGTTGACCGAGAGGATCCGGTACCCGAGGGAGGCACCGAGTCGCGCCGTGAGCAGGTCGCCGGGGACGTAGGTGCCCGCGAGCAGCGAGTCGCCGACGACGAGAACCAACTGGCCAGCCGGAGCCAGCGCGTCACGCACCGCCCGCAGCACGCGCGCGAGATCGGCGAAATAGCGGTGCACCACCGCGTGCACGTCATCGCGCCGGTAGGAGCCCTTGCGCTCGACGTTCGAGCGCAGCCGGGGCAGCAGTTCGTCCAGCCACGGATCCGGCGTGCCGACCACCGAGCGGAACGCGAGGGTCTCGGTGCGCGGGAGGTTGTCGCAGGCGACCTGGGCCCGCCGCACGTCGGCGAGGTCCCGGTACGAGTGGGCGTATCCGAGCCAGGCGAGGTCCAGCTTGTAGTTCATCACGTAGTCCATGCCGTTGACGTAGGGCGGGCTCGTGATCGCGAGGTCGACCGAGCCGGCGGGCCACGTGGCTGCCCGGGCGTCCTCGAGGCGGATTTCCCCGCGTGGCCCCCAGGCCGGACGCGTTTCGCGCAGCGCGTCGAGGTCCTGGCCCATCTCCTCGATCGCCGCGGCGAAGCGCTGGAAGACCGACCGGCCGTCGTCGCTGGGCCGTCGCGCGTAGCCGAGGCAGGGCGACCGATGGAGGCGGCTCGACGGCACCAGGATGCGACCGAACGCCAGCCGCAGGGCGTCCGAGACCGGCCCTCCCGGTGCCGGCAGGGCGTCGCGCAGGCGGGTGAGGTCGTCCCGAGATCGTTCGTCGAACTGCCGGTCCGTCGCCCGCAGGAACGGTGGCGGCCCCGGCCCGCGCCGTTCGGCGGCGCCCAGGGTCCGTTGAGCCGCCTGCGCCAGCGCCCGCGGCGATAGCTCGAAGCGGGTCTTCACGCGCGCGGCGAGGACAGCCGGGGCGAGGAGCTCCGTGCCGAGCGCCCGGGCGCCGGCCCGCCGCGCCTCGACGAGCGTGGTGCCGCTCCCCGCGAACGGATCGAGCACGCGGGCGCCGGCGGGCAGGGCCGCCGAATCGAGCACGCCCCGAACGAAGTCGGCGGAGTAGCCCTGGACGTACGGCCACCACCGATGGACCGGCAAGGTCTCGTTGGCGCGGAACGTGATCGGTCCCCTCGCCGCGCCGAGCGAGATCCCGTCCTCGCGCTCGAACCGCTCGAGGTAGGCGCGCGGATCCACGAAGTCACGGCGCTCGTCCAGGTGTTCGAAGGCGCTCAGGACGTAGAGGCCCCGACCCATCCGCAGCACCGCCCCCCGGCGCGCGAGCGCGACGAGCGCGCGCTCGACCGGCCCCGCGGGAGCGTCGAGGCGCGCCGCGAGCTGTCGCACGGTCGCCCCGATCGCCCCGGTCTCGCCGAGCGCGATGCGTAGCTCCACGCCGAGCGCGCTCGGCCCGGCGCGACTCATCGCCGATCGAGAGGTCTACGGGTCTATGAGGATGCTGCGGGCGAGCGGCGGGGGCCCCGCGCGGTGCGACGGGACCCACGGCGCCAGGGCCAGTCTCTCGCCCGGAGGACCCGCCGCAGCCCCGCCCGCAGCGCCCGGCGCTCCTCGCGCATCGCCTCCGCCCACCTCGAGCCTCGGAGATCGGCGTCGAGGCCGGTGAGCACGATGTCGAGGTCGTGCAGCCGGCCGAGCTGGGCCTGAAGGCGGCGGACCGCGGTCGCGTTCGGGACCGGGAACGCGGGATCGAGCCGGGCCCGCAGCTCGTCGAGATGGCGGAGGCGGCGGATCTGCAGTCGGAGTCGGTGCAGGCGGTTCACGCTCGATTTGCGGCGAGCGCGTCGGTGCGCGGCACGGACCCGCAGACGGCGTCGCTCGTCCTCGTCTTCCAGGAGCCGACGGACGCTCGGGACCCGATCCGCGCGCGCCGGGCGGCGCAGCAGGGTCTCGAGATGCTCGGCGAGACGGCCGTCGATCTCGGAGCGGGCGAATACCTTGAGGAGCTCGCGGCCGGTGCGCGCGTCGTCGCGAAGGCGGGCGCGCAGTCGCAGGAGCCTCGGCAGATCGTCGGCCGACGGGCGAGGCAGGTTGGCGCTCTCGATAAGCCCGAGCATCACGTCGCGGTCCCGGACCCGGCCGATGAGCCGCGCGAGGCGAGCGACGCGCCGGTCCAGCGGTCGAAGGGCCCGTCGGTCCGCCGGGCCGAGCAGCCGCGCCCACAGGGCCAGCGCCTGGCGGAGCCGGCGCAGCGCCCGGTGGAGATCGTGCAGGCTCTCCGGGGTCGCGTGCGGGCGGGTCGCGAGCGCCTCGAGCTCGCCCCGCACCGCGGCGAGCGAGCGCCGCACGTCGCGCAGGAGGCCCGCGAGCCCCGGAACGGTGCGGGCGCGGTCCGACGCCATGGGCCTCGGCGCGGGGAGTCCGCCGGGGGTTTAGCGGGTGCGGCACCCTCGAGGCCCGCGGGCGGCGCGCCTTCTATTAGGGTGTCCTCCTCCCGGGACGCATGGACCGGGCGCGGGCGGCGGACGTCGCCCGTGCCTCGGAGCTCCGCCCGGGCCAGATGCGCCGGGCGATCGGCGTCATCGACGTGGGCTCCAACACGGCGCGCTTCGTCGCGTTCGAGGCGAGCGCCTCGGGCTGCGTGCGCCCGGTCTACGAGACGAAGGAGGCGCCCCGGCTCGGCTCCGGCACCGGCCCGGACGGCCGGCTCTCGTCCAGCGCGATGGAGCGAGGGGCCGCCGCGGTCGAGCGGTTTTCCCGGGCGGTCCGCACGCTCGGGATATCGCGGACCCTCGCGGTCGCGACCAGCGCGGTCCGCGACGCGCCGAACGGCGCCGAGTTCGTCCGCCGGGTCGAGCGGTCCACGGGCGTCCTGCTGCGGGTGATCTCGGGCGCGGAGGAGGCGCGGTACGCCTACCTCGGGGTCGCGAGCGCCTGGGTTCTCGACAACGACCTCGTCTGCGACCTCGGCGGGGGCTCGCTGCAGCTGGCCGAGACCCGCGGGGGACGCCTGCAGAACTCCGTGAGCGTGCCCCTGGGCGCTCTGCGCCTCTCGCAGCGCTACCTCGAGCACGATCCGCCGAAGCGCAAGGAGGTCGAGGAGCTGCGGGAGTACGTCCGCGAGACGCTCGCGTCGGTGCTCGACGCGTTCGGCGGCAAGCGCTACCGCCTCTTCGGGATCGGAGGCACGGTCCGCTCGCTCGCACGGGCGGCGATCGAGCTGCGCGACTACCCGATCCAGCGGGTCCACGGCTACCCGCTCTGGGATCACGACCTCGAGTCGCTCGCCGAGCTGCTCGGCGAGATGCCGGCACCGAAGCGCCGGGCGGTGCCCGGGATCGGGCCCGACCGGGCCGACGTCGTGATCGCCGGCCTCGTCGTCCTGCGCGAGCTGCTGCGCGCGACGGGGGCGGAGCGGATCACGGTCGCGGGAACGGGGATCCGCGAGGGGATCGCGCTCGAAGCGATCGGGGCACCGCTGCCGGTGCCGGCCGAGGAGCTGGCCGCGCGCTCGGCCGCCGCCGCGGCCGAATCGTTCGCCTTCGACCTGGATCGCGGACGGGAGGTCGCGGAGCGGGCGATCGACCTCTTCGCGATCCTCGCGCCGCGCTTCGACTGGGGCGAGAGCGAGGGCCTCGCGCTGCGGGTCGCCGCCTGGATGCACGACGCGGGCACGGCGATCGACCTGTGGCGCCACCCCAACCACTCGGCCTACCTCATCCAGAACTACCCGATCTGGGGCCTCGACCAGCGCGAGGTGCTGCTCGCCTCGCTGGCCGCCCGGCTGCACGCGGGCGGGGAGCTCCCGTCGACCGCGAAGAAGGGCTATCTGCCGATCCTGCGGCCCGGGGACCTCGACACGGCCCGGCGCCTGGGCGGCGTGCTCGAGGTGGCGGTGCTCACCGTCGGGGCGCGCCCGCGGTTTTCCTCGAGCGGGAGCGGCCGCAGTGTGACGCTGACGTTTTCTCCTTCCGCCCGTACGACGCTCGACGAGGCGTGGGAGGAGAAGGTCCGCAAGACGATGGAGCGGGTCCTCGACTCGGAGGTGAGGTTCCGTGATGCCTGAGCAGCCGAGCCCGACCCACGGCTTCCCCGGCCGCCTCTTCGTCTTCGAGGGGCTCGACGGGAGCGGGAAGTCGACCCAGGCGGCGCTCCTCGGGAAATGGCTGCAGGCCCGGGGCTACCGCGTGTTCTTCACGGAGTGGAACTCCTCGGAGCTCACCGCCGAGGTGATCCGCCGCGGCAAGAAGAAGAACCTACTCACCCCGACGACCTTCTCGCTGCTGCACGCCACGGATTTCGCGGACCGCTTCGAGCGCAAGATCCTCCCGCCGTTGCGGGCCGGATACGTCGTCGTCTGCGACCGCTACGCCTACACCGCGTTCGTCCGGGACGCCGCCCGCGGCTGTGACCCGTCCTGGGTGCGCAACATCTACTCCTTCGCGCCCCGGCCGGACCGCGTCTTCTACTTCCGCGTCCCGGTCTCGGTGACGCTGAAGCGCAAGATCGCCTCCCGCCTCAAGATCAACTACTACGAGGCCGGCATGGACCTCGGCCTCTCCGACGATCTGCACGACAGCTACGAGCGATTCCAGTCGCGGCTCAAGCGCGAGTACGACCGCATCGCGCGGTCCGACGGCTTCGTCGTGATCGATTCCACCCGCCACGTCGAGGCGATCCAGGCCGACCTGCGCGGCCACGTGGACCCGATCCTACGGGATTTCCCGACGGGGGAGCGCCTGCTGCATGACGATTAGGACCTACGGGACGCGCCTACCGGGGCTACCCGACGAGCCCCTCCCCGGCCGGCTGATCGTGATCGAGGGCGCGGACGGGTCGGGCCGCTCGACCGAGGTCGCGATGCTCAAGGAGTGGCTCGAGATCGAGGGCCACGCCGTCGTCGACACGGGGCTGCGGCGCTCGACCCTGGTCGCGCAGGAGATCGATCGCGCCAAGCAGGGCCACACCCTCGGCGCGACGACGATGGCCTTGCTCTATGCGGTCGACTTCGCCGATCAGCTCGAGAACAAGATCGTCCCGGCGCTCGCCGCCGGCTCGACCGTCCTCGCGGATCGCTACGTCTACACGCTGATGGCGCGGGCGGTGGTCCGCGGCGCGTCGCGCGACTGGGCCCGGCGCCTCTACGGCTTCGCGCTGCGTCCGGAGCTCGTCGTCTTCCTCGAGGCGCGCTCGGAGATCCTCCTGCACCGCGCGATCTCGAAGTACGGCTCGCTCGACTACTGGGAGAGCGGGATGGATCTCTCGCTGTCGCGCGACCTGTTCGAGAGCTTCTTCCTCTACCAGGAGCGCCTTAGCCAGGAGTTCGCCTGGGTCGCCCAGGAGTACGGGTTCCACCGAGTCGACGCGAACCGGCACCCGGAGCAGGTCCACGCGGACGTGCGCGCGCTGGTCGCGCCCCTCTACGGGAGCCGCGCGGCGGCGGCGACGTCGCGGGGGCCCGCGATCAGCGCGCGGCGCCCCGGGCCGCCAGCTGCTTCCGGGTGAGGAGCCAGCGCAGCCGGCCGGCGCCGGGGCGCAGCGCCACCGGGAATTCGAGGCAGGCCGCCCCCCCTTTGCTCAGGCGGACGATCGACGCTCCCTCGCCGGTCACCGCGAGCCCGACGAGCTCGCTGAGCGACGGCTCGTGGCCGACGAGGACGATCGTGGCCCGGGGGCCCGCGACCCGACGGGCGCGCGCGAGGATCGGCTCGGCCGATCCGTCGACGTCGAGCTCGATCCACAGCTCGAGGGCCGCCGGTCGGCCGAGGCTCCGGGCGAGAAGCTCGGCGGTGCGCCGGGCGCGGAGCGCCGGGCTGCTCGCGACCTGTCGGACGGGGCCGATCAGGCCCGCCAGCCCGCGGACGACCCGTCGCGTCTGGGCGAGGCCCTTCGCGCTGAGCGGGCGCCGCCGATCGTCCGGCCAGCGCACCGGGTCGCGCGTCTCGGCGGGACCGTGGCGGAGGACCACGATCCGGACCGGGCGGACGGACCGCCCCCGCCGCGGGCGGCGCGGACGCGACGGGCGTCGGGCCACGCGCGAGCCTCGTGGGCTAGCGGGCCCGCGCGGGGCTCGCGCTCTCGGCGGCCAGGAGCGGATCGGAGAAGGCGACGGGGATCGCGCGGTCGAGCGCGACCTCGGCGATGTCCTGGGAGTAGGCGACGGTCCGGCCGATCGACTCGAGGATGCGCGCGACCGCGGCCGCGGTCGCCGGCGGGACCGCCCCGCCGCCGACCGCCGGCAGGAGGCGATCGGAGAGCGAGCGTCCGGAGGCGATCAGCGCCTCGCCGAGGTCGAGCAGGTCGTTGGCGCTCGCGTCGTCCGGCGCGGAGAGGGCCCCCTCGAGGTGGGCCATCGCCTGCTCGTGGAATTGCCGGAGCGAGGTGATCGGCGCGGACCCACGGGGCAGCTCGATCAGGCGGCCGCCCGTCTCGCCGAGCACGATCGCGTGATCGGCGATCCGCTCCAGGCTCCGGGCGATCGTCCAGACGCCGAGCATCGAGGCACCCGCCTCGTCCGGACCGAAGCGGTGCGCGGCCAGCCGCTGCACGTACCAGGCCTCGCGGTCGATCTCGTCGTCCCGCCGCTCCCACTGGCCGTCGTCGGCCAGGGGCAGCTGGCCCCAGCTCTCGACCGCATCGCGGTGGAACTGGACGACGATGCGACCCATGCGGCCGAGCCGCTGGGCGATCGGCACCGGGCTCTCGTAGGCGAGGTCCTTGAGGCGCATCTGGCCGTCGTCGTCCCAGACGATCTCGGGCTGCCGGGTGCGTCGGCAGAAGGTGTGGACGACCTCCCGCGTCGCGGGCGTGACGCGCGGCGCCTCCCGGATCACGAACTCCCGGGCACCCCCGAGATAGGCGCCGAGGAGGCGGCGGAAGAGGTGCTCGGGCAGCTCGCCGCGGCGGACAACGACCTTGGCGATCGACGGCCGGCCGAGGACGAAGGCGCCGTACGGCGGCGCGACCCGGCTCACGGGCAGCTCGGTCCGGGGCGGCCCCCCCGCCGGTGCCGTGGGTCCGGCGGCCTTGCGCGTTCGGGGGGAGGGAGGCGGATCGGTCGGCGCGGTCCCCCGGGCCGCCGCCCCGTCGGCTCGTTTCGGTCTCATCGGAGCGACGAGGGCCGTCACCGAATATATAGAATGCCGATTGAGACTATAGGTGTGACTATAGTTAGCGGCGCCTACCGGTTGACCTCCACGAGCAGCACCCAGCTGCTCAGGATCGCCTCCGTGTAGCTCAGCAGGATCCCCGGCACGACCAGGTACAGCCCGGCCAGCCCGACCAGCGCGAGGGTCGCGCCCCCGGCGACGTAGAGCGACGAAGCACCGAGGCACATGGCGACGTCGACGAGCCGGCCCCGCCGGTACTGCCGCTCGGTCCGCTGGAGCACGCGACGGACGAGGAGCGCCAGTGCCGCGAAGGCGATCGCGCCCACCCCGACCACCTCGATCCCGAGCGAGGTGGAGGTCGCGACCGGCACGAGGGTCAGCGAGCCCAGGATGAGGATGGTGACGAGCAGGATCAGCGCCTGCATCGCGCGCAGGACCAGGACGGGGAACTGCAGGATGCGGGTCATGTTGATCGAGATGCCGACGAACAGGAGGCCCGCGAGGGCGGCCGACGCCCCGACTTGGGCGACGAAGAAGTTCTCCCACGCGGCGAGC
>Ga0187783_10004400_pt1 | contig 10436 bp, 11 predicted proteins | sample 1015_SJ02_MP02_2_FD_132471 | JGI IMG/M metagenome (GOLD analysis project Ga0187783, IMG submission 132471) | Tropical peat soil microbial communities from peatlands in Department of Meta, Colombia - 1015_SJ02_MP02_20_MG | ecosystem: Environmental > Terrestrial > Soil > Wetlands > Peat | place...
ATCGGCCCATTGGGCCATATCCTCGCCTCAACATAGGCATAGGCGGCGCGCTCATCGTGGAAGTGCTGGTCTGAAATGACGGAAGACATGGCTAACTCCTTATGGAATCAACCTACTACATTCTGAAAGCTACGTCAAGTATAATATCGCCAAATTTTTTGCCGACGAGACTGAGACAGTTGCCGTACGTCAGGCGTTTTTGCGCTATGCCGAGCTCAGCTCGGCCATCGCTCAAAGCCGAGACCTACCGGACTGGGATCGCAAGCAAAGGGCGGGGGAGCCGGCGGCGCGCATTCCTGCGGCAAGCACCCGTTGCGCGGCGCCGTCTATCTCGTGCTCTGGAACCAGTACTCGAAACCTTTATTTGCGGTTGACAGGGCGCTGTTCACATCACGGCTCCTAGGCGCGAGGCATTTTTGTTAAGGGGCGCGCTGTCGGCCCGGTCACTTGGAGCCGCGACCCGCTCAAGCCAGATCTCGCGCCACCAGGCGTAGATGCTACGCGGGCACCCGATACGCTTCGGGCTATACCAAGACCTGCAGAAGGCGCCTTCCAGGATGACCGCTGGCGTCTTCATGACTTTCAGCCTTCCGGTCGGTTCATCGATAAACTTCGTAACCTGCGCGCGTACCTGAAAGACCCTATCGCAATAGGGTACCAGTTCGGCGTCGAAACCCAAATTACGATTGGCGTTCGCGGTATTCAGGGTCGCCAGGATTTGGCCGTAGGATTTCACGCGTACCCAGTCGCCAGGCTGCAGACCGAGATCAGTGCGCGGTGTGCACACACCAAGCGGTATCCTTCCCCTGTAGCGGGGGAATGGCAGCCCGCCCCAGACCGACTGAATCCGGTCGTAGAGCCAGCGCCCTGGTTGACCCCATCTGTTACTACACGCACGGGTAAAAAGCATATAGGCGGAATAGCTGAACACTTGCAGCATCTTGGACAGGGAAACGTTACCCGAAAAATAATCTTCAGCGTAGTGCCTCGGATCCCACCGGGGCAAGGGCTTCGTAAACGAGAGCAATTCTGTTGCCTGGCACGAAAATCTCTGCTCGGACCCGGCATCCGGATGAATTGCGGCCCGCAGGACGGCCTGCTCAGTGCAAGCGGCTCCGTACCGAGGGGCCTTGCCGGCTGCCGGCGCTGAAGTGCATTCCGATGACGCGGAAAATACCGAGGCAACCGGCCGCAACCATGCTTCTTTCCAGAATAGCAAGCACGCGGCTTGGCAGCCGCCATGGGCACGTCCGTCGCAGCGCAAGTCGAGATGAACCCCGTCGTCCAAGGCCAGGCCGCGGTAGTTTCCTGACACCGTGTCACAGGTTTTGTGGGCCCGCTTGTACACCGGGAACCGCTGACCGCAGTACTGAAACATCTCGGGCATGAACGGCATACCGTCAAGGCGGCCGCGTTCGTCAAGCGAGGCGAGGATCTCTGCCTTGCTGCGCACTTCGACCATGTCGCCCGCGCTGACGCGCCGCGCCGCCGGGTAACGGTCTAGAACGGCGCCGCCAATGCGGCTTATCTTGCGCGGATACGGCCTCATGGGCGAGGCTGCAAGCAACCTTCCATCGGCACAGCCGGCAACTTCAAACTTTGTGATAAAGGGCGGTGCCTCAGTATCTTTCTCAGTTACCATCGTGAAACGTACAACTGATTACAGTGCCTACCTCTGTGTGCGGCTAGCATCCTCATGAGGCGATTCTATCACCGAAGAAGTCTCGCACGGCTGCGGTTCGCTTGTCTCGAGATCCAAGGCGCTAAGCTGCGCTCACGGCCAAAGCCATTCATTGCCGCCTGGGCAACAGGGGTTCTCAATTCACGCAGGCATGTAGTTCATCGTTCATTCGAGCCACCCAAGCTGAAAGAAGTGAAAATGCGTTTATATTTAGCTCGCAAGGGGCAGCTACCTCAATCACCATGTATATCGCACAGACATCAGATGGGACTGATACAGCATTAATTCTGACTGCCTCTATAAAGTATCCTGAAAATTTCGCGATTGCAACCGCCATTCTGAGAAAATGCCCTTTATTCTTGGCTCAACTCGCAACCGGTTGTGACTATTAGTTGTCAGCTAAAGACCGGGTTCGAGATCGATCGGTCGCCGAATGCCGCCGCTGCCGCCGCTCGCGACGCTGGGCGACCACGCGCCAAAAGCCAGATCACCTACAAGTGCCGCGGCCGCGGCCTCAATTCCCTTGCACCGCTGTTCCAACTCCTCCTCGCTCAAGTGCTCGCAAAGCATCGCCATGCGTCACCCCGGCATATGGCGCTCAAGCCTATCTGCTTCGCAACGACGAGCGAATCCAAGTCAAGTCGAGTCAATCAGCCAGAACCCATGGAAGGCTCGTATTCCACGCCAGCAAGATAAAGTCCTTCGGGCGGTGCGATGACGCCGCACCGGCGGCGGTCGCGCGCGTCACGTGCAGCGATAAAGTCTCCAGCGCTCCACCGGCCGCTGCCCACATGCTCAAGCGAGCCTACGATCGAGCGCATTTGGGTGTGGAGAAACGATTGCGCGCTCGCCTTGATGAGGATTACTTCCCCCGTCCTGATTACGTCGAGCCGCTCCAGAGTGCGCACAGGGCTTGCTGCTTGGCAATCGGAAGAGCGAAAGGTTGAAAAATCATGGCGCCCGACGAGATGCTGCGCTGCTGCTTGCATCGCAGAGGCATCGAGCTTGCGTCCGACGTGCCACGCGCGGCCGCGGCACAAGGCCAATGGTGCGCGGCGATTGACGATCCGGTAAAGATAATGCCGCCTCAGGGCCGACAATCGCGCATCGAAGCTTTCGGCCACACTTTCGGCAGCCAAAATAGTAATGGGGTTAGGGCGCAAATGGGCATTCAACCCGTCACGCAAGACGCCAGGTGGCCACTCTTTGACGAGATCGGCATGCGCGACTTGACCCAGCGCGTGCACCCCGGCATCCGTGCGCCCGGCGCCGCCAATTAAAACTTTCTCTCCGCTGAGGCCTTCCAAAGCTGTCTCGATTGTTTCTTGGATTGAAAGCCCATTCTTCTGCCGCTGCCATCCGGCAAAGGGCCCGCCATCGTATTCGATTGTCAGTTTAAACCGCGGCATCTTTCGCAACGGTAACGCTCATGCCCTTGCCAATACGCACGCCGTGTAAAAAGTCCGCAGCCTTCATCGGCCGCTTGCCTGGGCGTTGCGCCTCTAGAATACGGATCGAACCTTCGCCGCAGGCGATGGTCAACCGGTCATCGAGGAGAAGGCCGGGAATGCCCTCGCGGGTTGAAATCTCCGTGCGCAAGAGTCTGATGCGCTCGAACCTCTTGCCCAAATCGGCCTCAAAATAGGCGCCGGGAAAAGGCGAGAGGGCGCGGACATGGTTGTGGATTTCTACTGCGGGCCGGTTCCAGTCTATCCGCAGCTCGGCTTTATCAATCTTTGGCGCATAGACCACACCTTCCGGGGCTTGCGGGGAGAACGAAAGTTCCCCCTTTTCTTGTGCCGAAAGCGCCTGCACCATGAGCCCGGCTCCGAGACGGGCAAGCCGACTCGAGATTTCCCCGGCAGTCGCATGAATACCGATCGGGATTTTTTCAAAAAGCGCGACTGGGCCCTCGTCGAGGCCTTCCTCCATGCGCATCACCATAATACCGGTTTCGGTGTCGCCCGCCATGATCGCCCGTTGGACCGGCGCCGCCCCGCGCCAGCGCGGCAGCAACGACGCATGGAGATTGAGGCAGCCTTTTGCGGGAATTTCCAGGATGGCTTTTGGCAGAATCAAGCCGTAGGCCGCAACGACCACGGCGTCGGGCGCCAAACTCTTCAAAAGCGCCGCTTCGGCCGCGGATCGAAGCGAAACCGGCGTAACAACCTTAATCCCAAGGTGGCGTGCGGCTTCATGAATCGGCGAAGGAATGATCTCGCGCCCGCGCCGGCCAGCAGGCTTTGGTGCGCGGGTGTAGACCGCAGAGAGGCGATGGCCTTTGGCAATCAGGGCTTCAAGCGTTGGAACGGCGAATGCCGGCGTGCCCATGAAGACAATTCGCAAGAACTTTTCTCTAAATCTGTCGCGGCTTCGAGGAGCGGAGCTCGTTAGGCGCCGGTGACGACCGCGCGCTCTTTGGCCGTGACGCCCTTGTTGCCTTGCGCCTTCTGCTTGGCATTTTTCCGGAATCTCTTTAAGAGCAGTTCCCGCTTCAAACGGGAGATTCGATCAACAAACAAGACGCCGTTCAAATGGTCGACCTCATGCTGCAGACAGGTCGCCAAGATACCCTCGGCCTCGATCTCTTGTGTGCGGCCGGCGCGATCAAGGTAGCGGGCGTGCACTCGGGCAGGGCGCTCAACATCCTCATAAATATCCGGAATAGAGAGGCAACCCTCCTGATATGTCGATACCTCTTCCGACGCCCAAACAATTTCCGGATTGGCAAGGCAAAGCGGCTGCGGGGCAGCCTGCTCATCCTCGCGCTTGGCAACATCGAGCACGATGACCCGCCTTTGCTCGGCAATTTGAATGGCAGCAAGTCCGACGCCCGGGGCGGCATACATCGTTTCCAGCATGTCATCCATAAGCACGCGAACAGTGTCGTCAACGCCCGGAACGGGAGCGGAGACGAGACGCAACCGGGGGTCGGGAAACGTAATGATAGTGCGTATAGCCATGCCAGGGAGATAATACGCAGGGTTGCGTTGGTCAATTTTAAGGTTGAGTCGATGGCGGGCACGGCGGTCAGCGGCACGCTGCGTCCGCTCCGCTGCGGGTCGGGGCGCAGGGCCATCGGGGGCGAATCAGGCTCCCGGCGCGCGGGACCTGCTCTGCGGCGAAGGTTGCCGCGGCCCGGCGGTCCCTTTTTGGACGGAAGCGCGTGAGAATTCAGTGTAAAAAAACCGGTAGATTTTACAAGCAAAGCTTTAGGTATTTCTAAAAATTTCATATATTCAACAACTTATATGACTGACAAAATTTAAAATAATTCAGCGACCCCCCTTGATTTTTATTTGAGGCATGTATATATTGTTGCAGTGCGGTAACTTTGTTGCCGCCGATGCCCTCCTTGGGCGTTTCCTCCCTAGACTTGGGCCGCTTGTGGCAACGCAGGCGGCCTCTTTCCATCTTCACTGTCCCCAAATCGAAAAACCCCGGGATCCCTCGCCAAATCCCCTGCTCTGCTACTCCGCCGCGGGCTTGAGCCTATTGCTCCGCTGGGCCGCCGCTTCCGCCAGAACCGAGGCAGCCTTCGTCAGATCATGGGCAATGCTTGCGAAGTAATCGCTCTTGCGTAGCCCGCCTTCATCCATATAGCGCGCCCGACTCACTTCAATTTGCATCGCGTGGCACTCCAGCGCGGGCTTGCCGTAGTGCTCCGTTATATGGCCGCCGGCGTAGGGCTTATTGCGATGCACTAAATAGCCGCGGCGGCGCAGCTCGCCTTCCACAGCGTCGACCAGATCGGTACCGCAGCTCGCGCCAAAGCGGTCGCCGATGATGAAATCGGCCCTGCCGGCCGGGGTTAAGTCGGCAAAAAGCGGCAAATGTCCCGGACGGCGCATAACCGAAGGCATGGAGTGGCAATCGACCAGCACCGCAGCGCCGAAGAGGCGGCGGGCCCTTTCGATGAGCTTGCCGAGGCAGGCATGGTAGGGCTTATAAAGCTTGTCGATTCGCTCAAGCGCCTCCGCGACGGGTAAAGGGCGCGCATAAATCTGCTGCGCCTGAGTTGCGATTCGGGCGATGGTCCCAAGCCCGGCCGCGACCCGCAAGGACCGCGTATTGGCAAAGGGCGGCAGCGCTCCCTCGAACATGGAAGGGTCGAGCTCGTAGGGCTCACGATTGAGATCGAGATAGACACGCGGGAAACGCGCCTTGATCAGCGGCGCGCCGAGTGCCGTCACGCCGGCAAACAGCTCATCGACGAAAGAGTCCTCAGAACGGCGAAGCGCCGCCTCGTCAAGCCTCGCCGAGGCAAGAAAACGGCGCGGATAAATGTTTCCGGAATGCGGGGAAGAAAAAACCAAGGGTGAGACGAGACGCGAGGGCTCAATGACCTCGAAAGGAGGGTCGAGCTCAGGCTCGTGGGGCCGGTAGCCCTTCAACACCTCGCCTTGCACGGAACTGTAACGCAACCTAAACATCTGTCCCAACCGGCGGGCGCTCAGCCTATGCCCGCGCACAAAAGCATGTTGCCATACGGAAAAAGGCATCGCATCGCCTTTTCTCCAAAACTGCCGCACACTTGGGATCCAGGCTCCGCCCATTAGGCGTCCGGAACCAAAAATTAACGGACAGCACAAATTCCGCCTTTTTTCACTCGTTCTTTACAAACCCCGGGTCTTTATGGTGTTAAGCGGCGAGGCCCCCCATGAATATGAACCACCCGGGAAATGCAATCAATTCCAAGATCCTCCTGGCAGAAGATGATTTTGACATGCGCCGTTTTCTGAGCAAGGCGCTGCAAAACGCGGGCTTTCATGTCGCTTCCTTCGGCAATGGCATGGCGGCCTACCAAAGGTTGCGGGAAGAGCCCTTCGAATTGCTTTTAACCGACATTATGATGCCGGAGATGGACGGCATCGAATTGGCGCGAAGGGCGACCGAACTCGATCCCGACATTAAGGTCATGTTTATCACCGGCTTTGCCGCCGTCGCGCTAAACCCCGACAACAACGCGCCCCGGCAGGCCAAAGTGCTGTCAAAACCCTTTCATCTCAAGGAACTCGTCACCGAAGTCCAGCGCCTGCTCGCCGCCTGAGCGCGGCGCTATGCGAGGCGTATCACAGTTGAGGTAACGCCTTGATAAAAAGCGCGCCGCGTGCCTTGCGTCTCGTTCGTGCTTTCGTCGCATGTTGCCTTCCTCTGTGCGCCGCAACCGCCGTCAGCGCCGAAAATTTTCCGGCCTGTCTTGCGGGTCTTCGCGGAGCGGCGCTTGCAGGCGGAGTCGACGCCGCAACTTTCGATAAAGCCACGCGAGAGCTTAGCCCCAACCCAGAGGTTCTGGCGTTGGCGGAGGCCCAGCCCGAGTTCAAGACGCCGATCTGGGACTATCTCGCGGGGCTCGTCGATGACGAGCGCGTCAACGACGGCCGGGCGATGATGGCGCGCTGGAATGCGGCGCTTTCCGCGGCCGAAAACCGGTTTGGCGTCGACAAAGCCACAATCACCGCCGTCTGGGGCGTCGAATCCGATTATGGCCGGAGTTTCGGAACCCGCCCGGTCATCCAATCGCTCGCGACGCTCGCTTGCTCCAGCAATCGGCGTGCAGGCTACTTCCGGTCGGAGCTCATCGCTGCGCTCAAGATCGTCCAGCATGGCGATATCGATCCCGCCCAGTTCAACGGCTCTTGGGCCGGTGCTTTCGGCCACACCCAGTTCATGCCCTCGACTTTTTTGCGCATCGCCACCGATCTCGATGGCGACGGCCGCAAGGACCTTATCAATTCCGTCCCCGACGCGCTCGGCTCGACCGCCGCCTATTTGCACAAAAGCGGCTGGGTCAAGGGCGCCGAATGGGGTTTTGAGGTCCGCTTGCCCGCCCATTACGCGGGCCCCTCGGGCCGAGGCCGCAAGGAGCCGATGGATGCCTGGGCCGCCCGAGGCCTCACACGAATCGACGGACGGCCGCTCGGGAACGGACCAAATGCGGGCCTGCTTCTGCCCGCCGGCCGGAATGGGCCGGCCTTTCTCGTCATGCGCAATTTCGATGCGGTCTATTCCTACAATGCCGCCGAATCCTATGCGCTCGCGATCTCGATTCTCTCCGACCGGCTGCGCGGCAGGCCAGGCATTGTTGCGCGCTGGCCAACGAATGACCCTGGCCTTTCGCGCGCCGAGCGAAGAGAGATGCAGACGCTGCTCATGCGGCGCGGCTATGATCTCGACGGAAAGGCGGACGGCGTGATTGGAGCCAAGACAAGACAGGCGATCCTCGACTTCCAGTCGAAATCCGGCCTTAATCCCGATGGTCGGGCCTCCGTCTCAGTGCTGTCTGCGCTCCGCGCGCGCTGAGGGCGTCAAAGCTTTGATCCAGCAGTGCCGATAAGCGGGGCCAGGACTGCTCCTGCCCCGCCGCGTTTGTTGGCCTTGAATTCCCGGCAAGGGCGATATACCCGCCCTCGCCGGCCAAAGCGCCGTAAAGATTATTGGCAGACGAGCTTGCCGCCGCTCACCGCTGTCACAAAGAGCGGAGCCGTGTTCGTCGAGAACTCGTGCAGCTTATGATCTTCGCTCTGGATCGACTTCACCGTGAAGCCGGAGACGGGCAGGTGCATGCTGCAGGTCAGGTACCTTTGCTGCTCGCGGTCGTTCATGCGGGTGATCATGTCGATCTTAAAGCTCGCCGATTGCCCGGGCTTTAGGGTGATCGCGCCCGTTCCCGGCGCCTGAAGGTGGAACCGCCTCGGCTCGCAGGCATCATGGCGATCGTCATCGCCATCGCCGCCTCGGATCAAATTCAGGTTGAATTTGTTCGTAGGCTGGTTCACGATCATATAGGTGTAATGGACATGAACCAGCATATTGCCCGGGACCGTCGGCGGCGTAGTTTTCGTCGCTCCGTCGATGACGGCTCGTTCGCACGCGGGGTTTCCGTTGCAGAGAACCGGGGGGGGAGCGTCTTTGCTGGGAAGACGAAGCAAGTGAATACAGATTATGCTGAGTGCTGATTATTACAAATATTCGCTTGTCCTCTCCGCTTGACGCCGCGCGCTTTGCTCCGGCAAAGGAGACAAAGTTTCCTCTCGCGGAAAGCGCATCCCATGGCAGCCCCCTCCCCTTTCGCGCCAAAATCTTTTCCCGATCTGCCGGGGATCGCGGGCGTGAGGTTTGCATCGGGCGCCGCCGGCATCCGCTACAAGGACCGCACCGATGTGATGCTCGCTTTGTTCGATAAGGGGACTGAAGTTGCCGGGGTCTTCACCAAATCGAAATGCCCTTCCGCGCCCGTTGAATGGTGTCGCGCAAGATTGAAACGCGGAAGAGCGCGGGCGCTCGTCGTCAACTCCGGCAATGCGAATGCATTTACCGGCCGCAATGGCGCGGAGGCCGCCAAATTCTCCGCCGCGCTTGCCGCCCGGGCGAGCCGCGCGCCCGCCAACGAGATTTTTCTGGCTTCGACAGGTGTTATCGGCGAACCGCTCGATGCTTCCAAATTCGATGGCGTTTTGCAGAAGCTTGCGGCGAGCGCTGCTTCAGGCGGCATGCTGGACGCCGCGAAGGCGATCATGACGACTGACACTTTTCCGAAAACCGCAGCAGGCACAGCGCTGCTTGGCGGCGTGGAGGTGACGCTTGCCGGCATGGCCAAGGGCGCGGGCATGATCGCGCCGGATATGGCAACGATGCTTGCCTTTGTATTCACCGATGCGCCTATTGCTGCTGCCGCCTTGCAGGCAATGCTTTCGAAAAGCGTGCTGAATTCGTTCAACGCGATCACCGTCGATGGCGACACCTCGACCTCCGACACCTTGCTGCTTTTCGCGACCGGCGCTGCCGCACGCCGTGGCGCGCCCAGAATAGTCGCCGCGAACGACCGCCGCCTTGCATCGTTCAAAGGGGCGCTCGATCGCATCCTGCTTAACCTCGCGCATCAGGTCGCGAAAGACGGCGAAGGCGCGCGCAAATTTATTGAGGTGCATGTCACCGGCGCAGTATCGGCGTCATCGGCAAAAAAGATCGCCTTTTCGATCGCCAACTCGCCGCTTGTGAAGACGGCGATTGCGGGCGAAGAGGCCAATTGGGGCCGGGTCGTCATGGCGGTTGGCAAAGCAGGCGAGCCCGCCAATCGCGATAGGCTCGCAATATGGTTCAACGATGTGCGCGTTGCGCAAAAGGGCGCGCGCGATCCCGCCTATGACGAGGGAGAGGTATCTGAGCTCATGCGCGCGGCAGAAATTTTTATCCGCGTGGATTTGGGGTTGGGCAAGGGGGAAACCAAAGTTTGGACCTGCGATTTGACGAAAGACTATGTCGCCATCAACGGCGATTACCGCTCGTGAAACTTGTGCTCGTTGCCGCCGCCGCCATAGTTGACGTGGACGGCCGCGTGCTGATCGCCCAACGCGCGCAAGGCAAAGCGCTCGCAGGCCTTTGGGAATTTCCCGGCGGCAAGGTTGAAATGGATGAGAGGCCGGAGGCGGCGCTGATCCGCGAATTGCGCGAAGAGCTCGGCATCCGTGTCGAGTACGCTTGCCTTGCGCCGCTGACATTTGCGAGTTTCGCCTACCCCGATTTCCATCTCTTGATGCCGCTCTATACCTGCCGCAGGTGGAGTGGCTTTGTGACGGCGCGCGAGCATCAGGCATTAAAATGGGTGCAGCCAAATGAGCTTCGCGCCTACCCCATGCCGCCTGCCGACGCGCCGCTTATCCCCGCGCTCATCGATCTATTGGACTGATCATCGTCATCCTTTGTTCGAAAGCCGCCGCAGGTTATTTACGACGCGCTTTTGATAGAGAGCAAG
>Ga0187783_10004401_pt1 | contig 10436 bp, 7 predicted proteins | sample 1015_SJ02_MP02_2_FD_132471 | JGI IMG/M metagenome (GOLD analysis project Ga0187783, IMG submission 132471) | Tropical peat soil microbial communities from peatlands in Department of Meta, Colombia - 1015_SJ02_MP02_20_MG | ecosystem: Environmental > Terrestrial > Soil > Wetlands > Peat | place...
CCGCACTTCCATCTTCCCATGCAGGCTGGAGACGACCAGATTCTGGCCGGGATGCGCCGCCGCTATGACGTCGCGTACTTTCGGGATCGGGTCGAGAAAATTCTGGGCGTGATGCCCGACGCGGCTATCGGCACCGATCTCATCGTCGGTTTCCCCGGCGAGAGCACGCGACAATTTGACACAAGCTTCAAGCTCGCAGAGTCACTGCCACTCGCTTATTTTCACGTCTTTCCCTACTCGGTAAGGGCAGGAACCACCGCGGCGAAGTTGCATGACAAAGTAGCCGCCCCGGAAACGTCGCGGCGGGCGGCGCTCATGCGGGAACTCGGACAGCAGAAGCGAGCGCAGTTCGCGCAGCGATATTGCGGCGCGCGACTTGAAGTATTACTTGAAGAACGCGGAGCCAGCGGCCAGCTCGCCGGGTACAGTCGAAACTATATCCGCACGCTGACCGAAGGCCCCGATAGTCTCGCGAATCAGGAGGTCCTGGTGGAGGGTTTATTTGCCGATGGCGCGCAACTGGTGGGAGAGATTGTTCCGGGTCGGGCGGGGTCCAGCCACGTCCGCGCCGGAGCAGCCTCTTGAGAGCCCCCGCACGCAGCTTGAGCGGACTCTAGGGTATTCGTTCGTACGGTCGGAATTGCTCGACACCGCGCTCACTCATCCGAGCGCGGCGGTCGGCTCCGATACGCACTACGAGCGGCTCGAATTTCTCGGTGACGCAGTGCTCGATCTGGCCATCGCCGATCTCTTGATGCGCAAGTTTCCTGAGGCCAAGGAGGGACCGCTGTCGAAGTTGCGGGCGTCGATCGTCAACGCGCGCACGCTCGCGCTCAAGGCGCAGGCCATCAATCTTGGCACCATGCTCAGGCTGGGCAAGGGCGAGGAGAAGAGCGGCGGGCGCGACAAGGTCTCGATTCTTGCGGCTGCCTTCGAAGCGGTTATCGGTTCCATCTATGCTGACGGCGGCCTCGAGCCGGCACAGCAAGTGGTCGAGACCCTGTTTCAGGATGATATCGGTGGGCCGTCGGCGGAGCGCGACTATAAAACCGAATTGCAGGAAGTTGCCTATCGCATGTTCCGCACTCAGCCTATCTACGAGTTGGTCTCGTCGTCCGGACCCGACCACGCCAAGCGATTCACCACCCGAATCCGCATCGGAGGGCGGGAGCTAGGGACTGGCGAGGGCGGCAGCAAAAAGCAGAGTGAACAGGCCGCCGCGCGCGAGGCGCTCCACCGGATCCAGCAGGAGCAACGTGAGCAAACCGGTTGAACACCGCTGTGGCTTGGTGGCGCTGGGCGGCCGGACCAATGTCGGCAAGTCGACCCTGCTGAATCGTCTGGTCGGCCAGAAGGTCGCAATTGTCTCCCCGCGCCCACAAACCACGCGCCGGCGAATCCTGGGAATCCGTACCGACCGCGGAGCGCAGTATCTCTTTCTGGACGCGCCGGGATTGCATCATCCGCGGCAGGAGCTGAATCGGCGCATGCTCGACACCGCGCGCCGGACCTTGGCCGAGGCTCACGTAATCGTGGGCATGATTGAGGCGGGAGGGCGTTTGGACCCTGCCGACCGCGCGATGCTCGGAGAGCTTGCCGCGGTAGGGAAGCCGTTGATCGTTGCGATCAACAAAGTGGACTTGCTTCGGCGTGACTACCTGCTGCCGCTGATCGACCAGCTCGCGAAGGAGCTCCCGAATGTCGAGATCGTTCCTGTAAGCGCGCTCCGTGCCGACAACCTCGAGGAGCTGCTCGAGGTCATTCGGCAGCGATTGCCCGTAGGTCCGCCGCTGATGCCCGAGGACGAGTACACCGATCAGACCGAACGCATGCTCGCCGAAGAGGTGATCCGCGAGAAGATCTTCCTGAAGATGCGCGAAGAAGTTCCCTTTTCGACCGCGGTAACGATCGAGAGCTTCAGCGATGTCCCGGAGAAAAATCTCAAACGTATCGAGGCGCTTATTGTTGTCGAGCGCGAGTCTCACAAAGGCATGCTGATTGGCGCGGGCGGCCAGAATCTCAAACAAATCGGTACCGCCGCCCGGCTCGAGTTGGAGAAAATGCTCGGCGCGCGCGTATTCGTGCAAACCACGGTGAAGGTCGAGCCGGGATGGACCGCTGACCCGCGCCGCCTGGCGGATTACGGTCTATGAGTCGAAATCGCGAGCACTCGGCAGCCGACGGCGGCCGCCGAGCGCAGCGCAGCGAGCCGGGCGCATCAGCGGTCCGGCAGGCGTCGTCCGGACTGCCAACTGTGGTTCTGGTCGGTCGCGCTAATGCAGGCAAATCAACCTTGTTCAACCGGATTGCGCGGGGTTCGCGCGCGATAGTCACTGCGATTCCCGGCACCACGCGCGACCTCAATTTCGCTCGCGCCTCGCACGAGGGCTGCGATTTCGTGATCGTCGACTCTGGAGGACTCGAACTCGGCGGACGCGAACCGCTAAACGAACGAATTGTTGCCGAGGCGCTCGGAGCGGTGGGTGTCGCCGACGTAGTGGTGTTCCTGCTCGACGGCCGCGCGGGGCTCGCCGATGCGGACAAGGAGGCGCTCGCGTTGGTTCGCGAGACCGGCGCACCGCTCATTCTGGCGGTAAACAAACTGGATCAGCCACGACGTGACATTGAAATGGCGGAATTCTACGAGCTCGGCGCCGAGCGACTGTTTAGCGTGTCCGCAGCGCACGGACGGGGCGTGGGCGAGCTTCTGGACGAGGTAATCGCAAAGCTGCCGCTCGCGGAAACGACCTCGCCTCAGCCACCCGAGCTCAAGCTCGCACTGGTCGGCCGCCCGAATGTCGGTAAGTCATCGCTGCTCAACCGGCTGGCCGGTTTTGAGCGCGCTATTGTCGACGACGCACCGGGCACGACTCGCGACGCGCTTGATGTTCGGTTGACTGCTGCCGGGCGCGATCTTCTGTTGATAGATACGGCCGGCATCCGGCGGCCAACGCGCGTCGAGGGCGACCTCGAGCAGCATTCCGTGGGCCGGGCTATCTCGACCATCCGCCGGGCCGATGTCGTGCTGCTGGTGATCGATGCCAGCGAGGGAATCACCGATCAGGACGCGCGGCTCGCGCGCTTGGTCGACACCAACGATCGCGCTCTGGTGATCGTCTGCAACAAGTGGGACCTGGTTGCGGCGCGAGGGGGTCGGACCCGCGCATTCGTCCGCGATGCGCAGGAACGCTACCCGTTTCTCGGCTACGCGACTCTGCTGTGCACCTCGGCACTCAAGGGAGACGGCGTTCGCGATATAGTTCCCGCCGCACTGCGAGCCGGCGATGCATTCCGCGCGACTTTTCAAACATCACACTTAAATCGGGTGCTGGCGGACGCGACAGCGGCGATGGATCCTCCGGTGGTCGGACGGCGGCGCCTCAACTTGATGTATGTCACCCAGGTCGCAAGCGCACCGCCGCGTCTGCGGTTCTTCTCGAACCTCGAGCGCGATATTCCCCCGCACTACGTGCGATTTCTCGAGACGCGTTTTCGCAAGGCGCTCGAGTTGACCGGGACTCCGCTGCGTCTCGAATTCCGCCGGACCGGCCGATCTCCGGCGCGATCCTTCTCGCACCGCTCCGCCGATTCACAAGGGCGTGAGTGACCTGTTGAAGCCGCAAGACGCCGGCTATTCGTCGCCGTGGCCCGGTTCGATATATTTTGACTATCCACGATGATTCTCATCCTTGACTTTGGCAGCCAGTACACGCAGCTAATAGCGCGTCGGGTGCGCGAGGCGAACGTCTACTGCGAGATTCATCCTTTTGACCTCGCGCCCGACAAGATTCGCGCGCTTAGGCCGCGTGGGATCATTCTCTCCGGCGGACCCGCTAGCCTCTACGACCGCGACGCGCCTGACATTCGCGACGAGGTGCTGCACCTTGGCTGTCCGGTGCTTGGAATCTGCTACGGACTCTATGTCATCGCACAGCATGCCGGCGCCAGGAGCGTCGGGTCGCGGGCGCGCGAGTACGGTCCCGCAACGCTGGTGATCGACGATCACGACGCGCTGTTCGATGGCATTGCCGAGCGCGAGATGCGCGTGTGGATGAGCCATGGCGATCGGGTCGAGGCGCTTCCGGATTCGTTGCGCGCAATTGCGCACAGTGACAACTCGCCGTTCGCCGCGTTTCGCAGTCACGACGGTCGATTGCGAGGCATTCAGTTTCATCCGGAAGTGGTTCACACGCCGCGCGGCGCAATCGTGCTTGGCAATTTCGTGCGGCGCATCTGCGGTGAACCGGGCGACTGGAGCATGGCGAATTTCGTCGAGGCGAAGGTCGCCGAGCTTCGCGCCAGGATCGGCGGCGCCCGAGTCCTCATGGGTCTCAGCGGGGGAGTCGATTCGTCGGTGGCCGCCGCACTCATCCATCGCGCAATCGGCTCCCACCTGGTTTGCGTATTCGTCGACACCGGGCTGCTCCGCGCGGGCGAGCGCGCGCGGATGGAAAGCGTTTTCGCGCGACAACTCGGAATTGATCTGAAGGTGGTCGACGCTTCCGGCTTGTTTCTGTCGCGGCTCGCGGGCGTTGTCGACCCGGAACAGAAGCGCCGCATCATCGGCCATACTTTCATCGAAGTCTTCGAGCGGGAGGCCGCAAGCATGGGAGAAGCGCGGTTTCTTGGGCAAGGAACGCTCTATCCCGACGTGATCGAATCGGTGCCATTCAAGGGACCGTCGGTCGTGATCAAGAGTCATCACAATGTCGGCGGACTGCCCGAGCGCATGAAGCTCGAACTCGTCGAACCGCTGCGCGAGCTGTTCAAAGACGAAGCGCGCGAGGTGGGCCGCAAGCTTGGCCTTCCACCAGAGATCGTCGATCGGGAACCGTTCCCGGGCCCGGGTTTCGCAGTGCGAATCGTCGGCGAGGTGACCTGCGAGCGGGTCGAGCTGCTTCGTCGCGCCGATGCGATCGTAATGGAAGAGGTTGCCGCCGCGAGGCTGGGCTCAAGCCTATGGCAGGCGTTTGCGGTGCTGCTGCCGATCAAGACGGTCGGCGTAATGGGCGACGGCCGCAGCTACGAAAGCGTGATCGCGATTCGTGCGGTTGAGTCGCAGGACGGCATGACCGCCGACTGGGCGCGGCTGGCGCCGGAATTTCTGGCGCGCGTCTCCTCGCGGATTACCAACGAAGTCCACGGCGTCAATCGCGTGGTGTACGACATCACCAGCAAGCCGCCCGCGACTATAGAGTGGGAGTGAAGTGACGGTTCGTTCGCGATTCGCGCCGAGCCCGACCGGTTCGCTGCACATCGGCAACGTGCGTTCGGGGTTGTTCGCGTATCTCTATGCGCGCCACACCGGCGGCAAGTTCATTCTCCGCATCGACGACACTGACCTCGAGCGCTCGAGTCTCGAATCCATCCAGGGAATTGTCGCGGACCTGAACTGGCTTGGGATGGAGTGGGACGAGGGGCCGCCTGACGCGCAGTACTTTCAGACCAACCGGATCGAGCGTCACCGCGAGGCCGCGCTGAAGCTGCTCCGCGCGCGGAAGGCGTATCCGTGCTACTGCACCGCGGAAGAACTCGACGCGAAGCGCAAGCTCGCCGAAAAGGAGCATCGCAAGCCCGTCTACGATCGCAAGTGCCGGAAGCTCGATTTTTCCGCGGACTTGCAACTTCCCGATCGGAACGCAGGCCGCAATTATACGCTGCGGTTCGCGATGCCACTCGATGGAGAGACGGTGCTCGACGATCTCGTGAAGGGGCGCACCGTCTTCGAGAACGCGGAACTCGACGACTTGATCATCGTGCGTTCCGACGGCACTCCAATCTACAATTTCGCGAGTGTGCTTGACGACGCTGACCTCGGCATCACGCACATCGTTCGCGGCGACGACCATGTTCCGAACACGCCGCGTCAGATCCAGATGTTTCTCGCGCTTGGCTTCACTCCGCCGGCCTTTGCTCACCTGCCGCAGGTGATGGGTCCCGACGGCGCGAAGCTCTCGAAACGTCACGGCGCAACCTCGGTCGCCCAGTATCGCGAGGGTGGCTACTTCCCCGAGGCGGTGGTGAACTATCTCGCGCGGCTCGGCTGGTCGCACGGCGACCAGGAGATCTTCTCGCGGCGAGAGTTAATCGAATACTTTAACTTTGAGGCGTGCGGCAAATCGCCCGGAGTCTTCAATGCGGAGAAGCTCCTGTGGCTCAACTTTCACTACCTCAAGGAGCGCACGCCTGAGCAGCTTGCGGGCGAGGTGCGCCCCTTCATCGAGGCGCGCGGCTGGCCGATTCCCGGCGACCAGGTCTGGCTCGCGAAGATGGTTGACACTCTGCGCGAGCGCGCCAAAACCCTGGTCGAGCTGGTCGATTTCGCGAGCTTCTACCTGAAGGACGACATCGAAATCGATCCGAAGGCCGCCGCCAAGTTTCTCAAACCCGAGATCGTGCAGCCACTGCAGGAGCTAATCGCCGAGCTTGAGAAGATCAGCGACTTTCGCGAGGCCGATGTTCAAACGTGCTTTGAGCAGTTGCTCATGAAGCGCCAAATGAAACTAGGTCAACTCGCTCAGCCGGTGCGAGTCGCGCTGACCGGCGGCACGGTAAGTCCCGGCATCTACGAAGTGATCGAGGTGCTCGGACGCGAGCGCACGCTCACACGTCTTCGGGCGGCGGTCACGCGATGTTAACGTCCGCTCTCGGGCGCAAGACAAGAATCTGCCCGTTCGTTTCTGGCTGGTGCATCGCGCAGCAGAACGGAGATGCCGTCCGCGTGGAATGGTTCACGAGCGCGAGCCTCCAGAGGCTTCGGGGCAAACCACTCGACCCCCGCCGGGCCGCGGTGTAGCTTTTGCTCATGGGTGTTTTAGTTCCTTATGTCATCGAGCAGACTGGTCGCGGCGAACGATCCTACGACATCTATTCGCGTCTGCTGAAGGATCGGATCATCTTCATCGGCGGGGTCGTCAGCGACGACATGGCCAACCTGGTGACCGCGCAACTGCTGTTCCTCGAATCCGAAGATCCTGAGCGCGAGATCAATATGTACGTCAACTCGCCCGGAGGTTCGGTCACTGCGGGGCTTGCGATCTACGACACCATGCAGTTCGTGAAGCCTCCGATCGCGACCTTGTGCGTGGGTCAGGCGGCGAGCATGGGCGCGTTGCTGCTGACCGCGGGAGCCAAGGGACGCCGCTATGCGCTGCCGCATGCGCGGATGTTGATTCATCAGGTCGCCGTACACGGTGGTTGGGAGGGGCAGGCCGCCGATTTGGAAATCTTCGCGCGCGAGACACTCCGCCAGCGCGAGATTCTCAACGATATTTTAGCGCAGCACACAGGCCAGCCCGTGAAACGCATCGAGAAGGATACCGACCGCGACAACTACATGTCGTCGCAGCAGGCAAAGGAGTACGGCCTCATCGACGACATCCTGCAGGCGCGCACTCTCAAACCGGCTGCCTGATTCGCCAGTGTCGGCCAAGCTCAAGTGTTCCAGGTGCGGTGCCGAGCTAGAGACGCCGAGCCACTGCAAACGCCCCATGCACATCGAGCGGATCGGCTCCGAGTCGAAGCTGGTCTGTTGGATGGGTGCGAAGTGCGGTGTAGCCGAACTTCCGCAGCATTGCGGCGTCGCGATGCGCGAGTCGGCCGCCTAACTTCGCGACCGAGCGCTGAACTAGCCTTGGTTACACACCGCCGCCTACAGTAGCGGACCGTCTTTGCCCAACATCGCCCGGCGGATGAACTTGATCGGAATTGCGCCTTGACGCAGGAAGGCGTCGTGGAAGCTGCCGAGCTCGAATCTGGCGCCCTGTTTCTTTTTCACGTCGGCGCGCAACTTCAGGATCATCAGCTTGCCGAGCTGATAGCGGAGGTACCCGGGGTCGCCGGTGCCTCGCAGCGCTTCGACGCGCGCGTTGTGCGGATTCATGTAGGCGTTCTTCTCGAAGAACGCGGTTGCCTGCTCAACGGTCATTCCGCGAGTATGCATCCGAAGTCCGACCAGGTAGCGGCACGCCCGTAGCAATGCCATCTGCAGTTGCGCCAGCCGATATCGCGGATCGCCATTGCGCAGACCCTCGTCAAGCATCATCTGTTCGCAGTAGAGCGCCCAGCCCTCGGCGTTGGCCCCCGATCCGTAAAGCGCGCGCACCAGGTCGGGGTTGACGCGGTTGTTGAGGAACTGCACGTAGTGTCCTGGATAGACCTCGTGCACCGAAGTGTCCGAAATGTTCACCGGCGAGTAGAAGGTCAGCAGTTGTTGCTCCTGCTCGGCGGACCACGACGGGTCGGGCAGGGTGACCTGGAAGAACGCCTCCCCGGTTCTCTCGAAAGGACCGGGCGTGTCCATCGACGCGAAGGTGGTGGCGCGCATGTAGGGCGGGGTTTCGATCACCGTCGGAGGCGGTGCATTCGGCGGAATGGTCGCGATGCGATGGTCGACCACGTACTTGCGAATAGAGGCGAGGCCGGCGGTTACCGTAGGAATGACCTCCCGGGAGCTGGGATGCCCCTCGGTCAACGCCTTCTCGACCTCGGCGGGCGAATGCCGAGGATCGATCTGCTGCGCAGTCTGCCTGAACTCGCGTTGCAGCCGCGCCATCTCGACCACACCGATCGAGTCCAGTTCTGCCAGTGGAATGTCGACCGCATCGGAGTCTTTGAGCATGCGTCGGTAGGCATCGGCGCCGATTGCGTAGTCACCCCTGGCGACTGGCTCCAGTTGGGTCCTCAGCCACTGGTCATAGCTCTTTAGAGCCTCGATCAGAGCGGCGTTTGCGTTCTCGAATTGTTGCTTCTCGGGAGTGTTGGAAATGCTCGCAAACGCTGCGGGGAGATCGTCATGGAAGAAGGAGAGGGTCGCGGGAGCCTCTTCGAGCACGATATCGACCGCGACTCTCGGCACACGCGCGGGCTTGAGGTTCTCGCGGGCCGCGCCGAGATTAGTCAGCGCCGCCTTCTCGCGTGCGGTGACGGAACGCATACGCTCGTCGAGCGGCGCGAAGTTGCGCTTGATGAGCGAGTATACTGCCGCGGTCGGCAGATAAAGGCTGGGCTCGCGCTCGTAACTCCTGACCTGCTCGTCCCACAGCAGGTCCCCGTCGAGATTGAGAACCAGCCATTCGCGATCCGCTTCGTTGGCTGGCGACAGTTGCCCTGGATCGACCGCGGCAAAGCGCGCCTTCCACTCTTTCGCGTGCCCGACATGGCCGGCGATCGCGGCCTGGGTCTGATACGTGATGCGATCGTCGAAACGATGGTCGCCTTGCTCGGTCGCGGTTTCGGGAAACATGCGAAGCTCAGACTCGATGAACTCCGCGACCGTTGTGCGAAATGCTCCGTCGCCAGCCGCGGAGCCCAGCAGCGGCGCGCTCTCGGAGACGGTCGGCGGCTGCGCATAGGCGAAATCTCCGGCGATCGCAACCAGCACCAGCAAGATCCATGAGCGGCAAAGAAGTCGCATGTAGCGCAAGATATACGCCGGTGTCCGCCGCGGTCGAGAGCTTTCGGACTCGGTTGCATCTCCTACCGCAACCCCGAGCGCAACCTTGCGCACGAACCGCCGTCTTGTTGGGTTGGCCACTGGCGTCACAAAGTCGCGCACGGTTGAATATTGTTGTTGGGAAGCTGGATGAGATTGAGCGCACTCTTTGCGTCAACCGCGCAATTCGTTTCAAAGCGTCGAGTTGAGCTGATTGCGATTGTGGCTGTCGGCCTGCTTGCGCTGGGGGCGCATCGCGCCGATACCCCGCTAATCGATTGGGACGAAGCGACCTACGCGCAGGTTGCGCATGAAGCAGTCCAACACCGCGACTATCTGAATCTGACCTGGAATGGAGCACCCTATCTAAAAAAACCACCGCTCCTGTTCTGGATGCAGTCGGCGTCCTTCAAGCTCTTCGGTGAGGGCGAAGCCGCGGCTCGGTTGCCATCGGTGCTTGCGGGCATCGGAACGATGCTGCTGATCTACTTCGCGGCGGCAGCGGTAGGCGGACGAGCGGCGGGCCTGCTCTCGGCACTGATTCCGCTCGGATTCTATTTCTTCGTCGCGCGGGGTGGTCGCGAAGCGGCGACGGACGCGCCGCTGCTCTTCTTCTCGACCCTGACCGTACTTTTCGCAGTGCGAGGACGAAACGCGCGTTGGTGGTTGTGGCTCGCAGGGGCGGCGTGTGGAATGGCGATGCTCTCCAAAGGGCCAGCGGGGGCGCTACCCGCGATCGCGATCGCAATCTCGGTTGCCCTGGTACCGTCAATGCGGGCGATCGGACTTCGCGGCCTCGCCCGGTTCGCAATTGCGGCGGCCCTGGTTGCACTGCCGTGGTACCAGTACCAGGCGATACAGCACTCCGCCGAGTTCTGGTCGGTGCTGGTCGGACAGGAGACCCTCGCGCGGCTGACCAGCCATCTCGAGGATCACCGCCACGGCGCGATGTTTACCTTGCGGACGTTCGGCCACGAGCTGAAATTCCTCTGGCCGCTACTGC
>Ga0187783_10004402_pt1 | contig 10435 bp, 6 predicted proteins | sample 1015_SJ02_MP02_2_FD_132471 | JGI IMG/M metagenome (GOLD analysis project Ga0187783, IMG submission 132471) | Tropical peat soil microbial communities from peatlands in Department of Meta, Colombia - 1015_SJ02_MP02_20_MG | ecosystem: Environmental > Terrestrial > Soil > Wetlands > Peat | place...
AGGCCGATGGCACGCCAGCTGATTCAGGACCGCACGCCTGCCGCGTATGCCGGGGTTCGTGCCTATGCCGTCAGCCATAACGGGGAGGATGCCGGCGCACTGGCCTGGCTCGTCATCGGATACGCTCACATCCTCGATCACGACTACGCACAAGCGATTGATCCACTGAACCGGGCGAAACCGCACGCCGGGGAGATCGGGGATTATGTGAATTATTATCTCGCTACCGCGTACCTCGAGACCGGCCACCTCGCCGAGGCACTGGCGACGCTCAGTAGGTTTGATCAGAGCTACCCCGACTCGTTGCTGCGGCGCGATGCCCGGGTCGCCTATGGTAACGCCTTAACGGCGGATGGTCGACCGCACGACGCCATTGAACTGCTCGAAAATGATCGTGAGCCGGTGCGGGCCGATCTGGAGCTGGCCCTGGGTCGTGCCTATGTGGCCGACAAGCAGCCCGCTAAGGCGCTGACCATCTTTCGGAATCTGTACTACACCATGCCGCTGGCTGAGGAGAGCCACCAGATCGAAGCTGATCTGCCCCGGTTGGCGGCCACAACCGAGGCTCCGCCGGTCAGCCTTGAGGTCCGACGCACGCGTGCCGACCTGTTGGCAAAAGGCAAGCAGTTCGGCGAAGCCGCGAGCGAATACCGGGAGCTGTCGCGGGAAGTCAGCCCGACCGAGCGCCCACTCCTCGAACTCGAGCTGGCCGAAGCGTTGCGGCACTCCGGCCAGTTGAGGGAGGCCAAGAGCATTCTCGAGGCCGTTCCCAGTTCCACGCCGGAACTCGATGCCCGGCGTTTGTTCAATCTGGCAGAACTGGCGCGTAGCTCGAATGACGATGAGAGCTTCCTGCACTCGGTCGACCAGCTGCGGACAGAGTATCCAACCAGCCCATATCTGGAACAGGCCTTGCTTTCGGCCGGCAACATTTACCTCCTGCGCCGCGATTATGACCGGGCGATCGATTCCTATCACGAACTCGAGCAGCGTTTTCCGAACGGAGACCGCGCCTCCTACGCGCACTGGAAGGTCGCATGGCTCAGCCTGCGGCAAGGCAGGAAAGAGGAAGCCAAGAAGGGGCTCGAGGAGCAAATTGCCCTCTATCCGAATTCCACCGAAGTTCCAGCCGCACTCTACTGGAGGGGGCGACTGGCCGAAGAAGACAACGATTCCGCCATGGCGCGAGCTTTTTATCAGAAGCTTTCTGAGCGCTACCCCAATTACTACCATGGCGTGCTAGCGCGCCAGAGGCTGGTGGAATTGAAGACCGGTCACGATCCCGAGCATTATGCAGTGCTCGATCGGGTGCCCGCGGTCGAGGCTTCCGACTCGATCACTGCCGGGCGACTGCCCGAGGACAACCTTCGCGTCCAGAAAGCAGAGTTGCTGGCCAACGGCGCACTGCTGGATTTCGCGGCACGGGAATTGAGCGCCGGCGCCGCCGAGAGCAACGGAAACTGGGCGGCGGGGGAGACGGCACGGCTCTATGCGGAGATCGGACGCTACGACATGGCCATCGAAACCCTGAAGCGTGCCTTCCCCAATTACTTCGCGATCGATCTCGCCAGCTGGCCGCGCTCCTATTGGGAAACCTTGTTCCCCAAGCCCTATTGGTCCGACTTCAAGACCTATTCGTCGAGCAATGGCTTGGATCCTTACCTGGTGGCCTCGGTGGTCCGTCAGGAATCTGCCTTCAATCCCAATGCGGTGTCTCGAAAGAACGCCGTCGGGCTCATGCAGTTGCTGCCGAAGGTGGGCAAGGGAGTTGCCAAACAAGAAGGCATGAAGCATTTCAGCACGACCCAACTGTTCATACCGGGCACGAACCTGCGGCTGGGGACGCGATACCTGCGCACCATGGTAGAGAAGTTTGGCAGTTTCGAGTATGCCCTGGCAGCTTATAACGCCGGCACCGATCGCGTCGAAGACTGGTTGGGAGCAGGCCAATACCGCGATCCGCAAGAGTTTGTGGAATCCATTCCATTTACCGAAACACGGGAGTACGTCGAGGCCATTCTGCGCAACGCCAGCCTGTACCGGCAGTTGTACGGCACCCCCTAGTCCCGACGCTGGGAACTCTGAGTTCCTCAGGTCAACCCCGTTTTTACAACTTTTTATCTTGGCAAGCTGGACCGAAGCGTAGAATGTCAGTCTAGTTTTTGGCAATCACTCCCTCTGGGCCAACATTCCACTTCAGGAGCGAAACGCTATGGCGAAAGCGAAGCAAGCAATTCCCACGGGATTTCATACCGTTACCCCTTCCTTGTTCGTTCGCAATGCGGCGGCGGCGATCGATTTTTACAAGAAGGCACTCGGCGCCGAAGAACGCATGCGGATGGCCGGTCCGGACGGCAAGATCGGTCATGCCGAGCTCAAAATCGGCGATTCGGTTATCTTTCTGAGCGATGAAAACCCCGCCTTTGGCACCCAATCGCCGCAGGCACTCGGCGGGATTACGGGTGCCCTGTATCTCTACGTGGACGATGTCGATAAGGCTTTTCAGCGTGCGATCGGCGCCGGCGCCACGTCGAAAATGCCAGTGGCCGACATGTTCTGGGGCGACCGCGTGGGCAACTTTACCGATCCCTTTGGCCACAGCTGGACGATCAGCACCCACACCCAAGACCTAACCGAAGAGGAAATGGAAGAAGGGGCAAAGAAGTTCTACGCTCAGATGGCGCAAGCGCAAAAGAAAACCGCGTAGATTCTCCATCCGGATTCGAACACGGAGTCGTGGCCCAAACGAGGGAGCGACTTCGTGGACTCGAAACCCCCCCGGCCTTAGGCGGACTTTTCCCGCGCGGGAGTCTTGGCAAAGAGAATTTCAATCACCAACAGCCCGGCTCCGCACACGATGGCGCTGTCGGCCACATTGAAGGCCGGCCATTGATATCGGCCGATGTAGAAAAGCAAGAAGTCGACCACCCGTCCGTTGAGCAGGCGATCCCATAGATTTCCTACCGCACCGCCAAGGATCAGCGCCAGCCCGATTCCGGTCGTGCTCATGACGTGACTGTTCCGCCACAGGAGGGCGGAGACCACCACCAGGGCCACAATCGAAAACAGCACCAGGATGGCGATTTTCCATTGGGTGGGAGAGTCCGCGAATAGGCCAAAGGCGGCGCCGCGGTTCTCCACCCGGGTCAAGCGAAAAAATCCCGGAATCACGGCAATGCCTTCGTGCAAGGAGATCTCTTTGGCCACCAGCCATTTCGTCGCCCGGTCCAGGAGCACCACCAGCAGGGCGATGAGAAAATGGAATCTACGCATGATGTGGGGCTCGCTCATTCAAAAATTCTCAGGTGGTGGTGCCAGGTTCGCCTTGTCCTTCAACCTCTGCTCCTTTTAGATTCGCTTGCCGTCCGGGTGGCTACATCTCTTTCAGCACTCGGCTGCAGCGCTCGCAAATCATGGGGTATTCCGGGTCTTCGCCGACGTGGGTTGAGTAATTCCAGCAACGTTCGCATTTTTTCCCCGCCGCCCGGCTCACTTGAACCTTCACTCCCGCTGCGCCGTTCCCCGCGGGCGTACGCTTAAGCTCGACGGCAGAGACGAGGAACAAATAGCGCAGCTCGTCCTTGTACTTGGCCAGCACGGAGTAGACCGGATCGGCCGCCGCCAGCGCCACCTGGGCTTCGAGACCCTTGCCGATCAGTTTTTGATTCCGCGCTTCCTCGAGCGCCTTCAGCACCTGTTCCCGCACCGCCACCAGGGTAGAAAAAGCTTCCTCCTGCTCGCGATCGGTTTCAGCCACCGAGGGATCGCCCAGAAGATCGGCTGCCTCGGGAAAGCGATCGAGGTGTACGCTCTCGGGGCGTCCGGGCAACTTCGGCAGGTATTGCCAGACTTCGTCCGTACTGAAGCTCAGAATCGGAGCCAGCAACCGGGTCATGGCTTCGAGAATCCGCCAGATTGCGGTTTGGGCGGAACGACGGCCGGCGGAATTGGGGGCGAAGGTATAGAGCCGGTCCTTCAACACATCAAAATAAAACGCACTGAGATCGACCACCACGAAGTGATTGACGCGGTGATAAATCTTGTGGAACGCGAATTGCTCATACCAGCCTTTGACTTCCTTGGCGAGACTCCAGGTTTGGCGCAGCATGTGCTGGTCGAGCGCCTCCATCGCGGCGAACGGCACGGCATGCGCGAGCGGATCGAAGTCGTACAGATTGCCCAGTACGTAGCGAAACAGGTGGTTCCGGATTCCCCGATAATGTCCGGCGATGCGTTGCATCAAGCTCTCCGAGCCAACCACGTCCTCCCGGAAGTCTACCGAGGCAGACCACAAGCGCACGATTTCCCCGCCTAGACGGTCGGCGATCTCGACCGGGTTCACATCGTTGCCTCGCGACTTGGACAGGGCTTGGCCCTGCTCATCGAGCGTCCATCCGGGCGTAACCACCCCGCGATAAGGAGGGCTGCCCTTGGTTCCCATGGCGCAGAGCAGAGAGGACTGAAACCATCCCCGGTATTGATCTCCTCCCTCGAGATACAGGTCGGAGGGCCAGCGGTATTCCGGTTCTGCAGCGCGCAGTGCCAGGTAGCTTGCGCCCGATTCCAGCCAAACATCAAAGATGTCGGTCTCTTTTTCAAACTTCGTGCCTTGGCAACTCGGACAGTGGGTTCCGGGGGCGACAATGGCATCGGCCTCCTCTCGATACCAGGCGTCAGCACCGGCGCGGGCAAACAGTTCAACGACTCTCTGATGAATGGCGGGATCATTCAGCGGCTTTCCGCAGCTCACACATAAAAAGACCGCGATCGGAACACCCCAGACTCGCTGTCGCGAGATGCACCAGTCGGGGCGGGTCGCAATCATGTTGGACATGCGCTCTTCGCCCCAAGAGGGATCCCACTTCACGCCCTTGATGGCGGCGAGCGTCCGGGTGCGCAGGTCTCCTCCGCCGGGCATCGCCGATTCCATGGAGATAAACCACTGTTCGGTAGCGCGGAAAATCACAGGCTTGTGGCAACGCCAACAATGTGGGTAGGAATGTTCGAGCTTCTCCGTATGGAGCAACGCGCCGCGTTTCTCGAGCAACTCGACGATGGGTGCGTTGGCGTCGAAAACCTTCAGGCCGTTGTACTCGGGGAGACCGTCGCGGAGAATGCCCTTTTCATCCACGTGGCTGGTGGCGTCGAGGCCGTACTTGAGGCCGGTGGTGAAGTCCTCTTCGCCGTGCGAAGGGGCGGTGTGCACCACACCGGTTCCGGTATCCATGGCTACGTAATCGGCCAGCACACCAAGAATCTTGCGATCAAGAAATGGATGCTGAAAGTTCAATCGCTCGAGGCGGCGGCCGGGGAAACGGGCAAGCTCGCGTGCGCCCGTCAGATTGCACTTGGCACGGACCTCCTCAGCTCGCTTGGCGGCGACCAGATACACCTCGCCGCCTGATTCGAGAGCGACATACTCCTCGTCGGGATGGAAAGCGACCGCCATCGATGCAGGCAACGTCCAGGGCGTGGTCGTCCATATGATGGTTGAGACCTTCTTTCCCGCAAGCTCAGGAGCGATCCGCGCGGGGTCGTCGAGGAGAGAGTACTTCACCCAGACCGTGGGGCTGGTCTCCGGCTCGTATTCGACTTCGGCTTCGGCCAGTGCGGTTTCGTCGTACATGCACCAGTAGACCGCCCGCAGACCCTTATAGACAAAATTGTTCTCATAAAAAGTAAAGAAGGTTCGAAGCACCACCGACTCATATTGCGGGTTCATGGTCGCGTAGGGGCGGTCGAAGCGCCCGAACACGCCCATGCGCTTGAACTGGGTGCGTTGCAGGTCGAGGTAGTGCTCGGCAAACTTGCGGCATTCCTGGCGCACATCGATCGGCTTCATTTTGAGCTTGTTCCGACCAAGCTGCTGATCCACCTTGATTTCAATCGGCAAGCCGTGGCAATCCCACCCTGGAATATACGGGGCATCAAACCCCGACATGGTCTTCGATTTCACCACGAAATCTTTGAGAGTCTTGTTCATGGCCGTGCCCAAGTGGATGGGCCCGCTGGTATAGGGAGGCCCGTCGTGCAGCAGATAGGGGGGGGCTCCGCGCCGTGCCTCCCGGATGCGTTCATAGATCCCCATCGCGTCCCACCGAGCCAGCATTTTGGGCTCGTTCTTCGGCAAATTGGCCTGCATGGGAAAGTCGGTTTTGGGCAGATTAAGGGTGGATTTCAGCTCAAGTGGCACACAGGTTCCCTTTCCAGTGGATGTTCGTCATTATAGGGGAGCGAGAAAACCAGCGTCCATTTAGTACCCAATAGTCACCAACGAAACCGGGGGAAAAGCATGTGGAAATGGCAGAAAATCAGTGTACAATCTCTCCAGGGAAGTGACATTTTTCCGAGCGCTAGGCGTCTGACCCGGAGTCGCTAAACCTGCTCAGCCTGTTCGGTGGTACGAGCTGAGCCTAACGGGTGAAGCAACTTGGCACGAGAAGGACTCATCCGTTAAGGGGGAGAGTTTTTTCGTTCCTAAAGGCAAAGATCCAGGGCCGTATATGGCGACAGGGGACATCAAACCCGCGACCGCAAGCGAACCTGAACTGAACCTCCTGCTGTCGAACACCACGCTCGAGGAGCCCCTCTGGAAGTCCCTGCGCCGGAGTATTGAGGACCGCTTCTTTCCCAAAGAGCTGCCGCCTCTCGAGCTGACATCGAAGCCGGTTCCGGTCCGAGACATCTGGGGCTTTTACGATTACAAGAAAAATGGCGCACTGGGTTCGACCGTGGTGCACGTTTTAGCCTTGGCGGCCATCATCGGAGTCACCCTGATCGGCCGAAAAATGGTGAAGGCGGTGGAAAAACCGCACGCCACCGTCACGCTGGTCGCGCCTGACGATATTCCCGCTTTGGCACCGGCTAAAACGCAGGCTGGGGGTGGCGGCGGGGGTGGTGATCGCGACAAGTTCCAGGCTCCCAAGGGGCGCTTGCCCAAGTTTGCGATGGAGCAGATTACCCCACCCGCAGTGGTGGTTCGCAACGAGCATCCTAAGCTCGAGGCTGAGCCGACTGTGGTCGTGCCGCCGCAGATTCACATGGCCCAGGTCAATATTCCGACCCTGGGTGACCCCTTATCGCACCTGCCCTCCGGTCCGCCGTCGAACGGAGTGGGTTCCGGAGGCGGCATCGGGTCCGGCAGTGGTGGTGGCGTTGGCGTAGGCGAAGGTCCGGGGGTTGGCGCCGGTCGCGGCGGTGGTACCGGCGGCGGCGTGTTCCGCGTGGGAGGCGGGGTTTCGGCTCCGCGCCCGATATTTACCCCCGATCCGGAATACTCCGAAGAGGCGCGCAAGGCCAAATATCAGGGGACTTGTGTCCTGTGGATGATCGTCGGCCCCGATGGCAAGCCGCGTGACATCAAGGTGGCCAGAACGCTAGGGCTGGGCCTCGACGAGAAAGCTATCGAAGCTGTGAAGCAGTGGAAGTTTGAACCCGCAATGAAGGATGGGCAACCCGTCGCGGTTCAGATCAACGTTGAAGTAAGCTTCCGCCTCTACTAATCGGTTCGCATCCCGGAACCCCAAGCCACTCCTGGTTTTCCTTATTCCCGCAAGTCTACATGCACGACATCCTCGATCGAGTGGCCCAGGAAGCGAGTTCCCAGGCAGCGGAATTTTTCCGACGAATCGGTGGCAAAGAACCTCAAGCGCGGCGCTTGACGTCGCTCCCCTAATCGAGCATCAGCCGGGACAACCTTGCCAAGCACCTTGGCGACCGCCTGAGCCGTAGACTGGGCGGAGTCGATAACTGCCACGTGTCGAGGAACCAGCCGGCCGAGCAGGGGCTTGAGCAAGGGGTAATGGGTGCAGCCCAGCAAAAGTGTGTCTGCCGACTCGTAACCACCGGAGAACGCCTCGTCTAGGTAAATGCGACTTACCTGCTCCGTCACGGGATGCTCAATCCAGCCTTCCTCAACCAGCGGAACCAGCAAGGGACAAGCTTTCTCCCGCGCCTCGATTCCGCGAGCCGCAAGGGCCTTCAGATAGGCATGGCTGCTGATCGTGGCCTGGGTGCCGAGAACAACGGCTTTTCGCTTCTTGCTTTCTAACGCCGCTTGCTCCGCTCCTGGCTCGACCACGCCAATCACCGGAACCTCGACCGCTTGGGCAATAAAGTCGAGCGCCAAGGCGCTGGCCGTATTGCAGGCGATAACCAGCATTTGGGCATGGTTCTGCTCGAGATGACGGGCGGCTAGAATCGCGTACTTTGAAACCGTCTCGGCCGACTTTGACCCATAAGGAAGCCGCGCCGTGTCCCCGAAATAGAGGTAGTCGGCCTCCGGCACTACTTCAAGTAAAGCTTTAAGTACGGTGAGTCCCCCGACGCCCGAGTCGAAGAGGCCGATCGTGGTTCTGCGCGCAGTCCCTGCCACTTCAGATGCGCCGTTTGGAGCTGAGGGTGGAGACGTCGGCCGAGGCGGCGGTTCGCGGGCAACACGGTCCCGGGGGAATCGGCGCGCCGTGGGGGCAGGTGAGAGGATGGCCGAGGAACCTGCAGATCTTGTCGGTTGCTTCGGGCGATAAGATGTGCTCGAACTTGCAGGCTTGCTGCTCAATCTCAGTTTCGCTGTCGAGGGCCAGGCTGTCGGTAAACAATCGCTCCGCCAGACGATGGCGGCGAATGATATCGGCGGCCCGCTGGCGGCCACGCGAGGTAAGCTCGACAATCATGGTCCCGTCCCCGATCGAAACCCCGTCCGGCTTTAGCGCATCGTGGCATGGGTTCACAAAGGGCTTGTGCTGATGCGGCTCGGGAGGATGGGGCCGGGTCGTAACCAGGCCCAATTCGATCATCTTCTCGACCGCGATCGATACCGGCAGCGCTCCGTGCACTTCCATGCGACCGAGCTCGGCAATCTCGGCGTGTTCCGCCAACACCCAGAGTTCTTCGAGAACTTCATCGAACTGCTCCTCGTCGGCCATCGAAAACACCATCTGGGCGGCGATTTTGCCGTGGTGCAGTTCGATGCGGCGGTCGGCCAGACGAGCCACCACCGGGTCATGCGTGACCATGACGATGGTGCGGCCTTGCTGGTGCAGTTCGCGCAGCAGGCGCAGAACGATCTCCTCATTGACGGCATCCAGATTCCCGGTGGGCTCGTCCGCGAGCACGATCTTCGGATCATTAATCAGTGCGCGGGCGATGGACACCCGTTGCTGCTCGCCGCCGGAGAGCTGCGAGGGCAGATGTTCGGCGCGCCCTTTCAGTCCCACCCGCTCGAGAGCCTCGAGCGCTTCCTGGCGGTCGGTCATGCTGTGAACGTACTGGGCAAGCAAGACATTTTCTAAGGCCGTGAGGTAGGGTATGAGGTGGAATTGTTGGAAGACAAAGCCAATTTTCTCGGCGCGTATCCGGTTCAGCTGTTTTGCCGACAGGTTGGCGACGTTCTCGCCGTCCAGCCAGATCTCCCCCGTCGTCGGGTGGTCCAGACAACCAATCAAGTTGACCAGGGTCGACTTGCCCGATCCCGAAGGCCCCATGATCGCGATCCATTCGCCGGCATCGACGGTAAGGGAGAAATTGTCGAGCGCACGGATGACCCCGCTGTTGGCCTCGGCCCTGGCGGGGTAAAGCCGGCTGACTTGTTTCAGCTCGATCATTCCTCTCCTCGGAGGATCACGGCCGGTTGCACCCGGCGCAGCACCGACAGGGGGAATCCCGCTGCGATCAGGGCCACGGCGATGCTTCCCACGAGCACCCAGGGCAGCACGCTGAACCGCGGTACGACCGGTGCGTGAAAGTTGACCCGGCCGATCCAGGCTGCGACCCCGACCCCAATACCGAATCCTATCACGGCTCCCAACACCCCCAGGAGAGCGGATTCGGCTGCAAAAAAGCCGCTGATCAGCCATTCGGAGGCCCCTAGGGCCTTCATGATGGCAAAGTCCCGGCGGTGGTCAAAGACCCAGCCCATCAGGGTAGACAGCACGCACAAGGCGGAGGTCACAATCACCAGAGCAGCCGCCGCGAATAGCGTGGCGCGAGTTTTTCCGAGAACTCGTGCCTCACCTTCCATGATCTGCCGCACGGGCCGGACCTCAACGGCGGGCAAGGTTTTCGCCAGCGCGCCTATCATCTCGTTCACCTCCGCCGGAGATCCGCTTACGGCAATCTCGATCGTAGAAGGCTCGACTCCGGTCCAGTCTTCGAAATCGGCAAGCGAGAGGTAAATCCGGCTGTCCTCGGCCGCCCCGGTTCGAAGCGAGCCTGTCGGAATAAAGTGCCGGCTGCGTCCCTGAAAACTCAGATCGAAAGGGCCTCCGGTGGGGCTTACGACTGCGGCGGCTCTTTCCCCCACCAGAACCTCCCCAGGGCTGTGTGGCCAAGCGCTCACGCGCCACCAGCCATCGAGTTCGCGCACCTGCGCGAAGTCCGTACCGGAGACAACCACCGACTGCCCGCCCGAAGCCTGAGCCACGGCGTAGGCGAAGGG
>Ga0187783_10004403_pt1 | contig 10434 bp, 26 predicted proteins | sample 1015_SJ02_MP02_2_FD_132471 | JGI IMG/M metagenome (GOLD analysis project Ga0187783, IMG submission 132471) | Tropical peat soil microbial communities from peatlands in Department of Meta, Colombia - 1015_SJ02_MP02_20_MG | ecosystem: Environmental > Terrestrial > Soil > Wetlands > Peat | place...
CGGAGGCGGCGGGGGGGGCGGCTCTTCCGCCACGATGTCGACCTCCTGAGCATTCGCCATGGCCGGGGGCGCACGATTGGTCAGCGTGACCAGAACGGACACCACGCGCGCGCCGACGAGGAGGCCGAGCAGAACGGCGGGGGCGGCGAAGTCGCGAAGCGGCAGCCGCAGACCATCGGCCAGTTCATCGAGGCGATGAAGGGCGAGATGGCCCGCGCCCTTCCCAAGCACCTGAACCCGGACCGGCTCGCGCGCATCGCGCTGACCGAGGTCCGCCGCACGCCCCGGCTGGCGCAGTGCACCCAGCCGTCGTTCGGCGGCGCGCTGATGACCTGCGCGCAGCTCGGCCTTGAGCCCGGCGTGACCGGCGAGGCGTACCTGATCCCCCGCAAGAACGGGCGCCTGTCCCGCAGCGCCGGGCACGATGTCTACGAGGTCCAGCTCACCATCGGCTACCAGGGCATGGCCAAGCTGTTCTGGCAGTCGCCCCTCGCGAAGTCCCTCGACGCGCAGGCCGTCTACGAGAACGACGACTTCGAGTACGAATACGGCTTGAACCCGACGCTGCGCCACCGGCCGTCCCTGGGAGACCGCGGGCAGGCCGTCGCCTACTACTCGGTGGCGACCCTGACCAACGGCGGCTTCGCGTTCATCGTCATGTCCCGCTCCGACGTGGAGAAGATCCGCATCCGCTCCAACGCCGGGACGGGCGAGGCCGACAGCCCCTGGAAGACCGACTACGACGAGATGGCCAAGAAGACGTGCCTGCGGCGCATGTTCAAGCTCCTGCCGAAGTCGCCCGAACTGGCCCGCGCGCTGAGCCAGGACGACGGGATACGCACCGACTGGTCCGAGGACGCGATCGATGTCAACCCCGAGTATCCCGACGCGGTAGCGGGTGAAGTCGAGCACGTCGAGCCTGCCGCGCAGGACGAGGCCCCGCAGGACGCGGCGGCCGGCGGCGGGACGCTTCCCGTCGAGGATCCCCCGTCCGAGCTGTGGCCCGAGGCCGTCGAGCCGGGCACCGGAAGCCCGAGGGGCAAGTGATGACCCCGGCGACCGTCGTCACCGTCACCTGGCCGCACATCATCGATGCCGAGCCGGGCGTTACCCGGAACCCGCTGGCGCTGGCCGTCGCCGACGCGATGCCCCGTGCGGAACGGATCGTGGCCGGGGCGCGCACCCTGTACCTGACCGAGGACGGGGAGCGGCGGGAGTACCGCTGGCCGCAGGAGGCCGCTGACGCGCTGGACGCCTGGTTCGCCGGATTCGGCTTGGAGCCGTTCAGCTTCGCCATCCCCGCCGAGCCGCTGTTCACCTACCGGGACCGGCCGGTCAGGGCGCGAGCGAAGGGAGGGCGGGCAGCATGAGCGTCACCTGCGCCTACCGGAGCCGCGACCCCGAGGTTGTCAAGTCGTGGACTGACGCCACCGACGCCATCCGGGCCTACGTGGAGGCCACGCGCGCCGTTCTGGAGGCTGCCGGGCTCGGCGGGTACCAGGTCTACCGCGACAGCCACGGATGGCGGCCGGGCCACTTCGCCGGGCTAGCCATCCCGGACGGGGAGAAGCCGCCGGCCGGGTGGCGGATGACGGCCCGCTATGCGGTGCCCGACAAGCGGACCAAGGCGGGACGGCAGGCCGAGGCCGCGCTTGCCGCCGTGAAGCATCCCGGCGACCCGCTGCTGAAGCTGGCCGGGATGATGCCGGACGCCGAGAACGGCAACGGCGCGTTCGTCTCGCCGGCGGTGCGGCTGCTCGAGGACGGGACGACGGTGTACGTCGGCTGGCCGGCCTGCCCGGAAGGGCGGCAGTCGTTCCTCGGACCGCGCGGCGTCACGGTCGACCTGGACCGCTGGGAGCGTATCCCGCTGTCCACCTACTGGCTGGCGTTCGAGGCGGCCGACGCAGCGAAGGCGGCGGCATCATGACCACGCCCCGCTTCTCTCATCCGGCCCTGGCCGATGACCGGCTGCGCGAGCGCCTGCACAGGGGCGCCGTCACGGCCGTCCGGTATGCCGCCGCAGTCCTGGACCTGGAATCCGCCGATGCGGACGTGACGGGCCTCGCCGCGGCCGAGACGGCGTTCCTGCTCCGGTGCCGGGATGTCGTGCGCGTGGTGGAGAGCCTGCCGTACGCGCTGCGCCCCAAGGGCTGGAACGAGGGGACGCCGTGAACCGCCACGAGCCGATCCGCCGCTGCGGGAAGCAGTACCTAACCCAGCGGGAGGCGCAGGACACCGCCGTCTGGCAGACGGCCGGCGACGGGAAGCCCCGCTACGTGACGTCAGCGTGCGCGTGCGGATGGTTCCACGTGCGCGTCATCAAGAACGCGACGGGACTCGCGCCGGTAAGCCCGAAGCGGGGCGCCGGGGAGCCGGCGAGGCGGGCGCGGGAGACGGGGTTCAGCCGGAAGGTGAAGCTCCAGATCCGCGCTAGGGCCGGGAACGGTGACCCGTCTCAGGCCCGGTGCGAGGCGCACGGCGACTTCCTCGGCCTGCACGGCGGGGAATGCCAGCACATCGTAGCCAGGGGCATGGGAGGAACTTCCGACCCCATCAAGAACACCGCCGCTAACGGGGCGCTGCTCTGCCGCCCCGCGCACATGCTCGCCGAGGCGCGGGACCGGGACATGCTCGGGATGGGGTTCTGGCTGCCGCAAGGCACCGACCCGCGCCTTGAGCCGATGATGCTCCACGGCGCCGGCGGCGGAGGCTGCCTCGTGTGGAGATCGGAAGACGGCGCGTACCTGCTTGCGCCGCCAGACCTGGGGGCTGCCGCGTGATCCCCGACGCCATCGCCATAGCCGTCCTCGCCGCCGTAGCCGTGTCCTGGGTGACCTTCGACACGTGGTACGGGTTCCTGCGCCGTCTTCCTTCCCGGCTGCGGCACCACCGGAAGCGGCGGCGGCTAATGCGCGGCCCGGTCCCCCTGGACGGGTCGCTTGCTGACTGGGAACTGCGGGCGTGGCTGGCGATCAGGGCGCACCTTGAGGGCCGGGCTGCGGAAGCCGGGCACCCGGCGCTGAGGCGGAGAGGCGGTATGCGGTGAGCCTTCGCATCGTCCCGGTCTCGTTCGCTGACGCCTGCGACTTCACCGCGATGTGGCACCGCCACCACGGTCACGTCCTGCCGCGCGGGAGCAAGTTCTGCCAGGGCGCCGCCGACGAGCGGGACATCCTGCGCGGCGTGGCGATAACCGGCCGCCCCGTGGCCCGCCACGAGCAGGACGGCGTGACGGTGGAAGTGACCCGCTGCACCACGGACGGCACGGAGCACGCCTGCTCGATGCTGTACGGGGCGGCGGCGAGGGCCGCTAAGGACCTTGGCTGGCGGCGCGTCCTGACCTATACCGAGGACGGGGAATCCGGGGCGAGCCTGCGGGCTGCGGGCTTCGTCCTCGTTGCCGTCCTGCGAGCACGGAGCGGCTGGGACACGCCCTCGCGAAGGCGCGCCGACCACGGGACCGGGGGGGTGCTGCGCTACCGCTGGGAGCGGATCGTAGCCCCGGAGGCGCGGCCCTGGACCGTCCCGGCACGTCCCGAGGAACCGACTGCCCGCGAGATCCCGCCGACGCTCCTGGAGGCGTCATGACCGCTATCCTCGCCGCCTTCGACCCGCGCACGGGAGCGGGCATAGTCCACGCCGTCATCATCGCCGGGGCGGTCTCCGTCCTCGTCAGCCACATGCGGACCCTGCGGGCTGAGTACCGCGCGGGAGGTACCCGGTGAGCGGCCATCACCGCTGGGCGCTGCTGCGCAAGAAGTCCCTCGTTGCCAGGGCCGCCCGCGCGTCGTTCCCGGCGCTGCCTGCGGACGACCCTGATGCGGCGAGCCGGCAGGCCGAGATGGCATGGTCTGCGGTGACCGTCGTAGCCGCCGTGCCCGGCATGGACGCCCCGTGGTTCCGTACCTGCCTGGAGGCGCTCGGCCTGCTGCCGTACGACAGCGCGCCGGGGAGCGGCTCCCGGTACACGTTCGGGCAGGTGAAGTGATGCCCCGCGACCTGCTAGAGCTAGCCGGCCGCCAGGCCGTCCCGGTGCCCGCGCAGCGGCACGGCAGGGAAGCGGCGTGCCGCCCTGAGCCGTGGCAGCCGCCGATCCCGGCCGGGTGCAGGTGCACGTGGCGGCCGTGGATGGTGACCTTCCCGGCCACATGGATGCACGTATGGACGAATCCGCGATGCCGGGTGCACAACCGCAGCGACGAGAACGGAGCGACGGAATGAGCACGGTAAGCGAGACGCTCGCCGCCGGGCTGATAGCGAGCAACCTGGCGCTCATCGCCCTGATGGCGTGGAAATTCGTGCCCCGGCCCCGCAAGCCGGCGCCGCCCGGCGCAGGGACAGGCGGAGGCCAGCCGTGACCGCCCCGGCCTTGTTCATCGCCCGCTGCGGCCCGTTCCCCCACCCGGAGGGACGCCGGGTCGCCGCGCTGGTGGTCCGCACGGGCGACACGTACATCAGGGCGCACGGGCCGGCGGAGTGGACGGGCGTGCTCGCCAGCACGTTCGCGAGGACCGGCAGCGAGGAGGAACGGCAGTGAAGCTTCGATGGAGGCTATGGGGCCTGCTCTGCCGGTCCCGCCGCGTCTGCCCGTCCAACGCGCACAGCGCGCTCATCTGGCGCACCAAGCCGCTCCGCGAGGTCGGCATCGACTGGATGTGCCGCTCGGACTGCGCGGCTAACGGAGCGTGCTGGTGCGGGAAGCTCCGCGCCGGGCGGGCGAGCACAAGCGAGGGAGTGTCCGCATGAAGATCTTCGGGAAGCGTCCCGCGCCCGCCGCCACCATTCCCCGCCCGGAGCCTCAGCCTACGGCTTTCACCGGACGGGCCTGCACCCGATCGCCGAAGGTCAAGGTCTCCCACCTGGTCCGCGACGGGAAGTCCCTCTGTGACGAGATGGCCGCGTGGTCCCCGGACATGTGGGACCTCAGCGACGAGGGGCTGGACCGGGCCGCCCTGCTGCCGCTTCACCGCAAGTGCCAGCTGGCGGCGGAAGAACGGGAAGCGCTGTGAGAGCGATCCTGCTGGCCGCTGCCGCCGCTTCTCTCCTCGGCGCGGTTTCATCCGCGCTTGACGGCCAGTACGCCCGTGCGGCCATCCTGGGCGCGGTCGCGGCCGGTTCTGCGGTAGCGGGGCGCAAGCGGCCTTACTGGCTGACGGGGCGCGCGTCATGACCCTCCGCCCGATCAGCGGTGCCCGGATAACCGCCACCACCCTTGGCCGGGGCAATCCCGCGCACCTGACGGAAGGCCGCTGGTACCGGTGGAACGGGGACCCCGCGAAGGCGATCGACCGGGACGCGGAAGGTTCCCCGCTGGAGCCGCGCACCAGGGCCACCCAGTCCGCGCAGGCCAGGGCAGAACGGATGGCCGTGTTCAGCGCGGCCCGTACCGAGGGCCTGCCTGTCCGCGAGGCCGGGGAGCGCGCCGGGGTCGCCATCAAGACGGCCCGCGAGTACGAGCGGGAACGGCGGGGCCTGCCCAGACGGGAGAGTGCGCCATGACCGGCGTGCCGCCGCGCCGGCGCGCTCCCGGGGAACTGCCCGCGGGCCTGATGCGCACCGAAGATGCCGACCCCCGCTCCCCGATGGCACGGGTGTCCGACCTCCTCGGGTGGAAGCCCTACGTCCGCAAGGAGGACCCCGAGCCGCCCGCGGTACTCGCCGCCCGCGAGCGGTGGCGGCGCCGGGCGGCTGAGCTTGCCGGCGAGGAGCCGCCACCATGACCGCCGAACCTCGAGACTCCGCTGCGAGTGCCTGCGCCCCCGCCTCGCCTCGCAGCGGCGCCCGCGCCCGAGCCGTCCCCCCGGGCGGTCGCGCGGGCCGGCCTGCTCCGGCCGCCGTTCCCTCCCCGGAACCGCCGGAGCAGGTCCTAGCTTCCCCGCCGCCCCATTCCGCCCGGAACGCGGCAGGGAGGGCGGTACCCGGTGACCGTCCCGGGCTTGCCTCCCGCGAGCCTGGGACGCGCCGGGTACCGCAGATCCTCACCACGGCCCCTCTCGGCGCCCCCGGGGACACCGTTCAAGGTCTCCGGGGGCAGGAGGCACGGGACGCCATCAGGAAGGCCCAGAGCACCCTGGCACGCGGCCAGCGGAACGCAAGGGGACACAGGGGGCGCCGCGACCCTCTGGGCAACGTAGGGCCGGGGATGATCGTCCGGCCGCCGCAGACGGGAGGCAGCGATGGCGCAGCCTGACCTTGAGGCCCTTGAAGCCGAGTACGAGCGCCTGTGGCTGGAGTACAACCGCCTGGCACAGCACTTGCCGGCGTGCGAGCACGTAGCCGCATGGCAGGCGCAGGTCGAGGACGCCCGCAAGGGCTACCAGGCCGCGCTCAAGGCTATCGACAAGGCAGCGACGCGGGCGGACGAAGCCGAGGATGACGACGGGGCGCTGTTCCCGCTCGAGGACGTGGCCCCGGGGCGTGCAGCGTGACGCCCTACGAAGCCGCTGCCGTCTTCGCCGCCTTCCAGTGCGCCGGCGAGAACGAGTCGCTGATGTGGCGCGTCGACATGGCCAGCGAGCAGCGAGAGATGACGCTGCACGCCAATGTCAGCGACGTGTTCTTCTGGGCCACCGCCGATGCCGAGGAAATCACCGTCGCCGACGTCCCGCTGCTCGAGCAGTGCGTGACCGATCTGCGGGCGTGCGGGGACTCCTGGGTCACCTGCTACCTCGCCGAGCTGTTCGCCGCCCGCAAGCGGAAACTGCGCCCGCAGCGCCCGGTCTATAAGGAGATGCCCGCGGACGTGGCCGTCCTGTTCGATGCCTGCTGCACGGCGGAGGAACGCGCCGAGGCCGAGAAGCGAGACGCCGCCTGGTGGATAGCGGTCGCGCGCAAGGTCAAGGCCGATGAGGCGGCAAAGGGGAGGAAGTCATGAACCGCTCCCGCCGCGACCGCAAGCGCGCCCGTGAGCTCTCCGCGGGACGCCACACCCAGGCTGACCACTCACCGGGAGCCATCCCGGAGGGGAAGCGGACACCGGGGCCGGTGAGGTGCCCGGTGTGCCGTCCGGCAGCGAAGGTGAGGCCGGTCCACGGGGACGGCGGGGGGTGGAGGACGTGATGTCAGGGCTCGGGCTTGGCGCGCTTCTCCGTCAGGCCGGCCGCCTCGAGGACGCGGTTCACCTGGGTCTGGCGGTAGGGCACGCGGCCGGTGATGTCCTCGATCAGCTCGCCCTCACGGCGCTCGGCAACGATGGCGGCACCCAGTTCGGCGCGGGCAGCGGCGAACTCGTCCTTGAGGCGCACGTACTCGCGGGCCGCCTTAGCTGTCCGGGACTTGGCTTCCGGGGTGCTGGTCACGATCTCCATGGTGCCATACCGGGATGGTGTTACCGGAGTGTGTCTCACGCGGGTCTCCGCTACTCTCTTACAGGACGGTTCTCCGCTATGGTATTACAGAGCGGAGAGATTCAGAACGACTAGCGGAAGGACGGCGGCAAGTGGCACGCGTAAACGGCGTATGGTGCAGTGAGCCGCTACGCCCGAAGGGCGGCTACTGGATCTCGCCTCAGTTCCACGCGTGGCCGGAGATGAACAGCCTCAGCCTGGAAGCGGTAGGCGTCTTCATCACCGCAGGCAACTGGGCTACCCAGTACAACCACCCGGAAATGCCGCCTGCGCTGTTCAGGATGTTCGGTACTAACAAGCGCGTCGCCGCAGAACTCGTCGCCTCCAGCCTGTGGGCCGAAGCTGGCGAGAACTACCGGACGAAGATGCTCCCCGAGTTGCGCCAGCGTGAAGGCTGCCGCGGACGTGTAATGCTCGTCAGCCGCCTTATGCGCGACAGCATAGAATCGCTGTACGCCGGCAGCGCGGGACTCGGACTATGGGCGCTCGCCGCGAGCTGGTCGCTGAGCACGGACGAACCCGGCTTCATACCCGCTGCCACGGCCCGGTGGATCGGCACCCCCAAGACTATTGAGGCGCTCCGGGACGCCACGCTCTGGATCGATGTCCCGGACGGCTACCTGATGGCCGTCAGCGATCATCCGCTTGAGCTCTACTGGGCGATCGGCCGCGATGACGACCGCGCCCCCATCCCGCCGGAAGTCCGCGAGCGCGTGTTTACCCGCGACGGCCGCAGGTGCGTCTGGTGCAGATCCGCTAAACGCCTCAGCCTGGACCACATCTGGCCGTGGTCGCTCGGCGGCCCCGACACCGAGGACAACCTGCAGACCCTCTGCCGTCCCTGCAACAGCAGCAAGGGGGCGCGAGTCTGATGACGGACGCCGCCCGGGAATTTGATCCCTGGAGCGACCCTCTTCCGCTGCAGAAGCCGACAGGCAGGCACCGGCCGAAGGCGAGCCGTCGGCAGCGCGCAGACATACGCAAGGCCGTCTATGAGCGTGACGGATACGCCTGCGTCAACTGCGGATGGCAGCCGGAGATCCCCGAGAACTACAGCGGCGACGGCGCTCTCTGCGGCCCCGCGCCAGAAGAGGCGCTCCGCGAGCCTGGGCGCCACCCGTCGCAACGGCTCGCCAAGACGCGCGTTCTCGAACTGGACCACAAGATCCCGTACAGCCAGGGCGGCCAGTTCACGATGGACAACCTCCAGGCCATGTGCTCCACCTGCAACGGACAGAAGGGGGCGCGCTGATGGCCCGCAGCTTCGGGCGGCTGTTCACCTCCATCTGGGACGACGACGACTTCCGGCCGCTAAGCGTCGGCGCGAAACTCATGTACGGCTTCCTGATCTCCCAGGACGACATCGCGCACTCCGGCATCATCCACTGGCTCCCCCGGCGATGGGCGAAACTGCTCGGCGAGCCGCCCGAAGACGTCCTGGCATGGCTCAAGGAACTCGAGGAGACCAGGTACATCGTCACTGACGATGAGGTGGGCGAACTCCTTGTGCGCTCACTGATCCGCCGCGATGATATCTGGAAGCAGCCGAACGTCTTCAAGGCCGCGGCGAGCTCAGCCAGGAACTCTAAGTCATCCCGGATCAAAGGCACTCTCTACTACGAGATCCGGCGCCTTGAGCTAGTCGGCACGGGCCGCGAGACGCACGCGATCCGCAGTGAACTCCTGTCACATCTGGAACCCTTCGCGAATCCTTCGCCAAACCCTCCCGAGGGGTTCCCGAATGGTAGCGGAGGGCTTTCCGATGGGTCCGCCGATCCCCGCGCGGAGCGTTCGCCAACCCTAAGCGAAGCCCAGGCGAACGGTAGCGCCGGCCCCACGGATAAGGGGAGTGGTTACGGTCCTGTTCTAGAGGTTCCCCTTTCCCCTAATCCATCCCCCTCCCCCGCGCCTGCCGCAGAACCCCAGCGGGGTCTGTGGCCGTCCGCGGTTCCGGACGTTCAGGCGGAGGGGGAGGATTCGCAAGAGGACGAAAACCTGGACCTCCCCGAGCTCGTTGCCAGAGTCCGGTCTATCCGGCCCGACTGGTCGACGGGCTCAATCGAGCGCGCCCTGAAGGTCCGATCCGTCCGTGAGCGCCCGTGGCCGCTGACGTGCCGCGCGTTCGTCATCGTCGCTTCCGACCCTGAGACGGGACAGCCGGGGCGACTGGCCCACGACGGGCCCTGGTGGCATCAGGCCCCGGCACCGAAGCGTGCTACCCGGCTGCCATGGTGCGGCGACTGCGATGAGCGGACCCGGATGGTCGGCTGGGACAGTGACGAACCCGAACCATGCCCGCGATGCAACCCGAGAGCGAGGGCATCATGACCGAACCCGCCGACGTTCCCGTGCCGTCACGCTGGACCTCGCTACCCGGTGACCCTCCCGACCTCCGCCGCTGCCTGGCCGGCCAGGCGCACGAGCCCGCACCGGAGGACCGGCCGCAGGACGAGGTGCCGTGATGGACCCGGCGAAGCAGCGGGCGATCGAGGCGTGCGGGAACTGCGGGCAGCCGGAGCGGGCGCACCAGTTCAGGACCGGCACCGACGCGAAAACGCTGGACGTGCTGGCCGCGCTCGGCGGCCCGTGCACCCAGTTCGTGGTGTCAGACGCCGTGGTCATCTACCAGAAGCATCTCGCCATCGCGAACAACCGGGCACCGGAGCGGAGGACAGACGGCCGGCTCGGCAAGCGTGCCCCGCTGTGCGAGCGGTGCGGGAACCGGGGCCACCGGAAGGAGAACTGCCCGCTATGAGCGCCGAGGAGAAGCCTGTCGTGCAGGCTGCGTCACGCGAGCTGACCGACCTGGCCGTCGCGATGCGCCCGGACTGGGGACGTGATGACCTGTCCGGCGCCCTCGTCGCCGCGAAGGCTGCCGGGTGGTCGTGGGAGCGGACGTTCCGTGAGGTCAGCAACCTGCTGCTGGACGGGGACGGGCGCCCGGCCGACCTGCGGGCCGCTGCGGCGAGGCCCGCGCGGGCCGGCGAGCAGTTTCCGGCAGACGGCCCGTCACAGGCAGCGCGGGCCCGCGAGCTCTACCCGAACCTGCGGAGCGCGTCGTGACTGTCCCCCGCTGCGGCAACAG
>Ga0187783_10004404_pt1 | contig 10434 bp, 9 predicted proteins | sample 1015_SJ02_MP02_2_FD_132471 | JGI IMG/M metagenome (GOLD analysis project Ga0187783, IMG submission 132471) | Tropical peat soil microbial communities from peatlands in Department of Meta, Colombia - 1015_SJ02_MP02_20_MG | ecosystem: Environmental > Terrestrial > Soil > Wetlands > Peat | place...
AGAGGGAGGCGCTCACGATCGCGGCGAGGATGAGCGACGGGTAGACGACGACCTCCCCCGAGTACGGCGGGAAGAGGACCGACTGCGGCAGGAGGACGGCGAAGGTCGCGTAGAGCGTCACGTAGAGCGCCCCCCCGATCCCGATGAGGATCAGGTGACGCAGGGCGGCGACCCCGCCCTTCTTGCGGGCGAGGTACAGGATGAAGAGCGGGGCGACCACGATGATGACGATGATCTCGATCGGCCCGGCCGCGCTGGTCGGATTCGAGTTGGTCGCGAGGCCGGCGGAGCGGAACGGGTTGGCGAGGAGGAGCGCGACCGCCTGGGCCCCGACGTAGAGGGCGAGGAGCCCGACCCAGCGGATGCTCCGCATGGTGGGTCGCTACGGCTGCACCACGGCGTAAGCGTTGTTGCCGAGCACCTTGGTGACCTTGGCGTTCACCGTGACGCCGCGCTGGGTCGCCCCGGTCACGAAGATCACGAATCCCTCTTTCTTGGCCACCCCGTCCCCGCGGCGTCCCACGTCCTCGATCGTGAGCCGGTACACTTCGCCGACAACGACCGGTGCCTTGGGCCGCTCGGGCGCGACGACGCGCCGCATCGTCACAGGTCGCCGGGCGCCGCACGCCTCGCAGATGAGGAGCGTGAGCCGCCCCTCCTTCTCGAGGTGAGTGTCGGGCCGTTTGCACTCTGAGCAGATCACGTACTTCGCGGTGTAGTCCTTGAGCCGCTGATTGATCTGGTCCTTCGTGAGCCGCGACTTCAAAACTCCGCGCGGCAGGTCGAGCACGCCGGGGCAGCCGAACTCCTTGGCGAGGAACTGGATCACGTGATCCGGCTCGCGCCGGAGGACGCCCGTGATCTCCTGGAAGTTGCGGATGACGGTGTTCTTGCCGTCCGTCATCACGTCGGGATCGGGAACCTGGAACCGCTCGCCGCCCGTCCGCACCGGCGGCAACTTCTCGCGCGCGCGCTCCAGGAGCGCGGTGTAGCTCTGCATAGGATGCGAATAGACCGAGGGCTCAGGTAAAAGGCTTCCCGCCCCCGGCGCTCTCGGGCCAACCGCCCGGGAACTTCTCCAGCACGGCGAGCACGCGCGTGAGGTCCGGCTCGGCCACGACCGCGCTCGCCTTCGCCCGTACCTCCTCGTCCTCGGGCCGGAACGCGATCCCGACCTGGCTGCGTCGGAAGAGCCCGACGTCGATCTCGGAGTTCCCGACCGAGGCGGTCTCCGTCGGGTCGACCCCCAGCTGCGCCTGCAGCATCGCGAGCGTCCCCTCCTTGTGGTGGATCGGCACGCGGACGATTCCCTCACCGGTGAGCCGGCCCTCGGAATCGACCCGAAAGCCGTTCGCGAGCGCGATGTCGATTCCGAGCTCGCGGGCGACCCGCTTCGCCAGGAGGTCGATCCCGCCGCTCACGATCGCCGTATGCACCCCGTGCGCGCGGAGCCCGCGGAAAAGCGCTTCCGCTCCCGGCATCAGCGGCACGCGACCGAGGATCTCCTCGAGCTCGTCGATCGTGAGCCCCGGCCGGTGGCGCCACCAGATGCGGATGTCGGAGCGGATGAACTCCAGATCGTCGATCTCGTTCGCGTTGAACCGTCGCAGCCCCTCGTCGTTCCGCTCGCCGAAGAACGCATGGACGCTCGCCCACGAGCTCTCGACGTCGACGAGCGTTCCGTCCATGTCGAACGCGACGAGCCTAAGCACGGTCGCCCCGCGCGATCGCGTCCGCCCGGTCGAGCACGGCATCGGAGGGCCGGATAGCCCACGCCGCCAGGTTCGAGTCGACCTGCTCCGGCCGGCTCATGCCCAGGATGGGGGCGGCCCCGTTCCGGCGAAGCCAGTGGAGCGCGATGGAGGCGAGAGGAACGTTCTCCTCCTTCGCGAGGTCGCGCAGGCGTCGGGCGCGTTCGAGGATGCGCGGCAGCCGGTCGGACTCGAAGATGCGATGGGCGAACCGTCGGACCTCGGCCGAGGGCTTCTTTCCGTCCAGGTAGCGGCCGTGGAGCAGCCCGCGCGCGAGCGGGGTGTACGCTTCGAGCAGGATCCCGTGCTGGCGGCAGTACTCCCGGACGGGGTCGGCCTCGTCCCGGTCGAAAAGGTTGTACTGGACCTGGTTCACGACGATCCGCGCCTCGGTCAGTCCCTTCGCCGCCTCCTCGAGCTCCTCCGTCGAGAAGTTCGACACCCCGAGCGCCGCGACCTTCCCCTCCTTCCACAGCGCCTCGAGCGCGCCCATCGTCTCGCGGAGCGGGACGTGCGGGTCGGGGGCGTGGACGAGGTACAGGTCGACCGACGCGCGGCCGAGTCGTTCGAGACTGTTGATCAGGCTCGCCCGCACCTGGGCGGGCCGAAGGTGTTCCCACGAGACCTTCGTCGCTACGAAGCTGTCCCGGCCGTTCTGCGTCGTGCGCAGGAGGACCTCTCCCAGGAGCCGTTCGGAGCGCCCGTTCCCGTACACCTCGGCGGTGTCGAACCAGCGGAAACCCCGCTCGTACGCCCGGCCGATCGTCGCCTTGGTCCGCGCCTCGTCCTCGGGGCCCCACCGCCCGAGCGCCGCGAGCCCGACCCCCAGTGCGGGGTGGGGCTTCGGCGAACCGGGGAGGGGGGTCGAGTCGATCTTCGCCGGCAGCTCGGCCGTTTGCTTCTCTTTCCGGGCGCGCGTGGGCGCTCGGGACCGACGGGACGCGGGGCTCATGCCGCCGGGCCCGAGGCGTGCGGCTTCAAGTGGTCGTCGATGCGACGGATGCGCTCCTCGAGCTCGTGCGCCTTCTCCTCCGCGGCCCGGACGACGTCGGGGGGCGCTCGGGTACGGAACCCGGGGTCGGCGAGGCGGGTACGCGTCTTCTCGAGGAGCTCGTGGAGCTTCTCGCGCTCGCGGGTGAGGGCTTCGGACTCCTCGCCGGACGCCGCGGGGCGCTCGAGGTAACACTCCCCGAGCGGTGCCACTCGGCCGGCCGAGCGTGCGGGCGCCGGGTCCGTCGCCCCGAGGAAGGTGAGCGGTTGGACGCGGGCGAGTCGGGCGATGGTCGCCGAGTGCTGCGTCAGCACGCGGGTGACCTCCGGCCCTTGCGGTCGGATCCACGCTGGGGGGACCGACGCGGCGGGGATGCGCTCCTCCGAGCGGAGGTTCCGCAGGAGACGGATCGACTCGAGCACAGCCTCCATCTCGACCTCGGCCGCGGGGTCGGTCGGGGCCTCGCGGGCGTCCGGCCACCCGGCGGTCGCGAGCAGGTCCCTGTCGTGCGGGAGCGCGTGCCAGAGCTCCTCCGTGACGTGCGGAACGACCGGGTGCAATAGACGCAGGGAGCGTTCGACGACGAAGAGGAGGGTCTCCCGCGCCTCCTCGAGCGCCCGGTCTCCGCGCCGGCCCGAGAGCGCCCCCTTGGAGATCTCGACGAACCGGTCGGCGACGTCGTGCCAGACGAAGTCGTGGAGGACGCTCGCCGCGCCGGTGGGGTCGAAGCCGTGCAGCGCGGCGTCGACCGCCTCGACCGTGCGTCGGTACCGCGCGAGGATCCACCGGTTCTCGAGCGCGCTGTCCGAGGAAAGGGAGGGCGGGCCGCGGACTCCCGCCCGGCCCGGCGGAACGTAGCCGAGCGTGAACCGAGCGAGGTTCCACACCTTGGTCAGGAAATTGCGCCCTCCCTCGAGGGCGGTGGGGCCGAACCGGCCATCCTCGGAGGTCGGGTTCGGGAACACGAGGCCGAAGCGCATTGCGTCCGCCCCCCACTCCCCGATCACGTCCAGCGGGTCCGGGGAGTTCCCGACGTGCTTCGACATCCGGCGTCCTCCTTCGTCCTGCAGCATGCCGGTGAAGTAGACGTCGGAGAACGGCTTGGACTCGGTGAACCGATAGCCCGCCATCATCATCCGGGCGACCCAGAAGAACATGATGTCGCGGCCCGTCACGAGGACGTTCGTCGGATAGTACGCCCGGAGATCGCCGGTACGTTCCGGCCAGCCGAGCGCGGCGAACGGCCACATCCAGGACGTGAACCAGGTATCGAGCACGTCGGGGTCGGGAACGAGGTCGGTCGAGCCGCAGTGCTCGCACTTCGTGGGCGGTTCGACGCTGACGGTCTCCTTCCCGCAGCTCCGGCACCGGTCCACCGGGATGCGATGCCCCCAGAGCACCTGGCGCGAGATGCACCAGTCCTGGATCCCTTCCATCCACCGGAAGAACGTGAGCGTCCAGCGCTCCGGGTGGATGCGGATCTCCCCCGCGCGGACCGCCGCGACCACCGGTTCCGCGAGCGGCGTCATCCGGACGAACCACTGAGTCGAAAGTCGGGGTTCGATGACCTCGCCCGAGCGCTCCGACCGGCCGACCGAATGGCGGTACGGTTCCCGGCGCACGAGGAACCCTTCGCGCTCCAATTCCTCGACGGCCCGGCTCCGCCCGCGCTCCCGGTTGAGACCGTGGAACGTCGTGGGGACCCAGGGTCCGGTGAGGCGGGCCGACTCGTCAAAGATCTCGACGGGATCGGTCAGGTCCGGGTGACGACTGGCGATCTCGCGGTCGACCGGGTCGTGGCGCGGCGTGATCTTGAGAACGCCGCCCCCGAACGTGGGGTCGACCGCGGGGTCGGTGATCACCGGCACGCGACGGTGGCACAACGGAACGACGACGAACTTCCCTACGCTCTCGGAGGCGCGCGGGTCGTCCGGGTGCATCGCGACGGCGACGTCGCCGAAGATCGTCTCGGGCCGCACGGTCGCGACCTCGATCCCCCCGACGGTGCCGTCGGCCCACGGGTACCGCACGTAGTACAGCTCCGACGCCTCGTCCGCGTGCTTCACCTCGAGGTCCGAGATCGCAGTCCGCAGCGCGGGGTCCCAGTTGACCATCCTCTCGCCCCGGTAGATGAGGCCCGATCGGTAGAGTCGGACGAACGCCTCGCGGGTGGCCCGCACGCTCGCTGGGTCGAACGTGTAGCGGTAGCGGGTCCAGTCCAGCGAGAACCCACCGGCCCGGGCCTGCTCGCCGATGCGACGCTCGTGCTCCTCCTTCCACCGCTCGACCTCGGCGAGCGCCGCCTCCGGGGAGAGCTCCTCGAACCGCACGCCCTCCTTCGCGAGGCGCCGGCGGACCTCGACCTGGGTCGCGAGCCCCGCATGGTCGAGCCCCGGCACCCACAGGACCGGAGCTCCGCGCATCCGCATCGACCGCGCCAGGACGTCCATCACCGTGTCGCCGAGCATGTGGCCCATCGTCAGCACGCCGGTCACGTTGGGCGGCGGGAGGACGAGCGAGAACGGCGGCCCGGACGGGCGGTCGGGAGCACGGAACGCTCCTGCGCGGTCCCACTCGGCCTGCCAGCGCGCCTCGAGCGCCTTCGGCTCGAAGCGGGTGGGGAGGGCGGGCGAGCTCACGCGGGTCACGCTCCGCCGGGGCCGAGGGCGAACGGCGCGAAGACCGCGAGCTCCAGGACGGCGAAGATCGCCATCGCGGTGAGACCGGCGACGTCCCCCGACCTGCCGACCGCCTGGAAGGCGACCAGCGGCGCCCCGGCCACGATCACCCCGGGGATCGATACGAGGACAGCGTACCACGCGCCGGAATAGAGGTTGACGATCGGGAGTCCCTTCGCCCGCGCGCGCCGGAAGAGGATCCCGAGCTCGAGGAACGAGGCGGCGAGGACCGCGGGGAGCTCGGCGAGAACGAACGCGACGAAGATCCCCGGCTGGAAGACCCGCAGGAGGGTGAGTCCGAGCACGAGGGCGCCGGCGACCAGGTAGATCGCGGCGACGAGGGCGACCTTCCCGAGCAGGATCGACCGATCCGTGAGCGGGAGCGTCCGGCCGTACGCGTAGGCAATCACCTCGGTCGCGAAGAACGCCGGGCCGAAGAAGGTTGCGAGGAGCGCGGCGGTCGAGACCGCCGCGAGGGCGAGTCCGAACGTCGTCGTGGAGCCCGCCGGGCCCGAGAGGAACGTGAAGAGCCCGAGCGCGACCGCGTCGAGGATCGGGAGGATGACGAGGAAGGCGTACCCCGGCATCCGACTCGCGATGCGCATATCCTTCGTGAGCACCGCGCGCGCGGGCGCCTGGGGGACGAGGTCGAAGCGCGTCGCGGGCGCCCCGACGGGGACGAGCGGTGGGGCCAGGCCCACGCGCCGCACCGCGCCCAAAAGCCAGATCATCGAACCCGCCGCGAGCACGACGTAGCCGAGGCTCGCGAGGGCGAGGACGGCACTCCCCGTGCCGTCGAGCCCGAAGACCCCGCCGCCGCTCGTCACGGCACCGGGGAGCGCCGCGAGCGAAAACGGGAACGAGGCCGCGAGGAGGTCCACGCCCACGGAGGGACCGTGCGACGTCGTCACGGCGATCAGCGCGAGGAATCCCGGCGCCACCACGATGAGGGCGAACATCGCGAAGGCGGGGAGCACCCACAGCACGAGGTAGGCCCACCGCACGACGGTGTGGCCGCCCCCGCCGCGGGACCCCTGCGCCCGCCGGACGAAGAACCGACCGGTAAGGAGCCCGAGTGCGAGCGCGAACGCGACCGCCGCTACCGCTCCCGGGAGGATCGCGAGGCCGTACGCGGGCCCGAGCGTGAGGGCGAGAAAGAGGGGAGTGACGACGAGGACCGTGAGCGCGGGGATGTCGAAGAGCCGGAGGTAGAGGAGACCCGCGACCCGGCTCAGGGTCCGTTCGTCGATCGGCAGGGGCTCGAGGACGGGCAGGACCGCTGACGCCAGAAAGGTAGGCAGCACCTGGAGGCCGGTCCACCAGAGGAACGCGACCTCGAGCGTGAGGAGGCCGGTGAGCACCCCGGCTTCAAACACGGGGATCGACACGGGAACACCGAAGAACGGGGTCGCGACGATGCGCGGAGCCGCCTTGATGAGCAGACACGCCCCGGCGACGAGCAGGGCGAGCACGGTCGCGACGATCGCCTTGCTCTGGACGACCCGGCCCCGCGCCGTCCGGGCCACCTCCGACGGGGGGATCGGGGGAGGAAGATTCCCCTGGCGAGAGGCGTAGATCGCCTGCAGGGAGAGCTCGAGGAACGCGACGTCGGTGAGGCGCCACGCCTCGCGCCAGCCCATCCGCATGCCCGTCTACGTCCCCTCGAGCGCCCGAACCGCCGCCTCGAGTCCCTCGTCCTCGCGCGTCAGCCGAAGGAACAACTCCTCAAGGCTCGCGTCGCCGGTCGCGGCCCGCTCCCGCAGGAGGGCGATCGTCCCCTCGCCCCGGAGCACCCCCCGGTCGAGGATGCCGACGCGATGGCACAACTGCTGGGCGACTTCCATCGTATGGGTCGAGAAGAGCACGCCCCGCCCGCTGGTCGCGACGTAGCGGGCGAGCAGGTCCTTCATGATCCGCACCGAGCGCGGGTCGAGGCTGTTGAGCGGTTCGTCCAGGACGAGGAGCGGAGGCTGATGGAGGAGCGCGGCGATGAGGAGGACCTTCTGGCGCGTCCCGTTGGAGAGCGACGCGATCGGTTCCTCGAACTCGCCCTCGAGGCGGAACGCCGTCGCGTAGTTGCGCGCGCGGTCGGACGCCGACTTGCGGTCGAGGCGACGGACGCTGGCGACGAACTCGAGGAACTCGCGCGGGGTGAGCGCCTCGTAGAGGAGCGATGTCTCGGGGACGTACCCCACGCGCTCCTTCACCGCCAGGCTCTCCGCGACCGCGTCGTGGCCGAAGACACGAACGCGACCCCCGGCCGGACGAACGAGACCGACGATCACCTTGATCGTGCTCGACTTGCCCGCGCCGTTCGACCCCAGGAGTCCGTAGATCTCTCCGGGTTGCACGGTCAGGGAAAGCCGGTCGACCGCCAGCCGCTCGCCGTAGACGACCCTGAGCCCCTCGATGACGAGCGGCGTCGTATCGGGTCCGAACGGAGCGCTGGCCACGAGCGAAGTATCGGCGCGCCGGTGGTATAAGGGCGCGGGCTCCGAGCGCTCGATCAACGGGGCCGGGTCAGCGGGAACAAGAGGACGTCCTTGATCGACGTGCTCCCCGTGAGCCCCATGATCAGCCGGTCGACGCCGATGCCGATTCCCGTGGCGGGCGGCATCCCGTGGCGGAGCGCGCGGACGAAGTCGGCGTCGTAGGCGTAGGCGTCCTCCCCCCTCGTACCGAGCTGCTCCTGGAACCGACGCTCCTGCTCGTCGGGGTCGTTGAGCTCGGTGTACGCGTTGCCGAGCTCGTAACCGCCGTAGAACATCTCGAACCGCTCGACCCGGCCCGGTCGGCTCCGGTGGCGCTTTGCGAGCGGCGTGGTCGCCGCGGGATGATCGAGAACGAACGTCAGCCCTTTGAGGTGCGGCTCGACGTAATGCTCGAACAGCTTGTCGAGGAAGGTCCCCGCGGTCGAGCGGTCGGGGACAGTCGAGCCCGCGGCCCGCGCCAGCTCTCGCAGCTCGTCCGAGCTCTTGGAGAGCACGTCGTGGATGCCGCTGCGTCGCTCGAGCTCCTCGACGAAGTCGACGCTCGCGAACGGCGGAGTGAAGTCATTCGCCGCCTGCTGGACCGCCGGCACGCTCGGGAGCAGGGTGCGGACCGACTGGGCGAGATGCCCGAAGAGGCCCTCGATCAGTCGACGCATGTCGTGGTAGTCGGCGTACGCCCAGTACAGTTCGAGTTCGGTGAACTCCGGGGAGTGGGTCGTGTCCATGTCCTCGTTTCGGAACGTCCGGCCGAGCTCGTACACGCGTTCCATCCCCCCGACCAGGAGCCGCTTGAGCGGGAGCTCCTGGGCGATCCGCAGCTGGAGGTCGGCGTCCAGGTACCGGGAGTGCGTGACGAACGGCACCGCGGCGGCCCCGCTCGCGACCGGGAGCAGGATCGGGGTCTCGACCTCGAGGAACTCGGCGGTGTCGAGATGGCGCCGTATCTCGCGGATCAGCATCGTTCGCGCGCGGAACAGGGAGCGCGACTCCTCGGACGAGAGCAGGTCGAGGTAGCGTCGGCGCAGGCGCTCCTCGACGTCGGTGAGTCCGTGGAACTTCTCGGGCGGGGGCGCGATCGCCTTGGCGAGCAACGCGATCGACCCCACGACCAGCGACGGCTCCCCGCGCTTGCTCGTCGCCGCGTAGCCCTCGGCGCCGACGATGTCGCCGGGGTCGAGTTCGTCGAGCCGCGCCCGGAACTCCGGCTCCCCCATCGTCTCCGCCCGGAAGAGGAGTTGCAGACTACCGGCCCGGTCCTCGAGGTCGGCGAAGGCCGTCTTCCCGTGGACCCGGGTTGCGCGCAGCCGCCCGGCGACCCGGAAGAGGTGCTCGCGGTTCTCCTCGCCCGGCGGGAGGCGTGCGGCCGCGTCGCGAACCCGGTCCGAGGTCACCCGTCCCACGAACGACCAGGGGAACGGTTCGCGCCCCTCCGAGCGGATCCGCTCGACCTTCTGCCGTCGTTCGCGCTCGAGCGGGCTCTCGTCGGCCACGGGGACACCGGTTCTGAGGTCCGGCAGCGACCTCGGAGGAAAAGGGTGTCGCGCTACGCCGGAAGACCTTCGAGTGAGAGGCGTTCGACCCCACCCGGCCGGATCAAAGCGAGGTGCTCGGGCACCGCCGGATCCTTGCCGGCCGGACGGCCCGGCTCGTGGAGTAGCAGGAACGTTCCCAGGAAGAACTCCGCCGCCGCGTCGCCCCCGCCGATCCCGTAGCTGACGTAGTCGGAGAAGTAGACGTGGATCGAGCCGGACCGGCGTCGCCGCAGCGCCTCCAGGAACTTCGCCGTCTCTCCGGGGCCCTTGCGCTCGAGTTCGTCGACGAGATCCCGCAGCAAGGGGCGTTGGCTGAGTCCCGCTAGCCCGTCGTACGCCAGATAGACCGCGGGCCGCGGGTCGAGCGCGACGACGTCGAGCCGGAGGACGCCCTCCACAGGCTTCGTGCGCATGGGATGCGGCCTACCGTCCTCCCGTTAAGAAGCCTTCGGCCGAGGGGAGCGCGCTCGCGCGCCCCGAGAGCGTTTCGGCCCCTCTCGCGCCGTGTTTTTAGGTCCCGAACCCGGTGGTCCGATCGGTCGATTATGCTGGCATTGGCAGATGTGGCGGTAACGGTGAGTGACGCGAAAGCGAGCGCCCAGTGGTGGGAGGAGAAGCTCGGGTTCAAGGTACACGTCGTCGACGGTCCGAAAGGTCACGCGATCGTGGTCGCCCCACCCGGCGAGCGATTCATGCTGCATCTGTGCGAGGGGTTCGAACCGGTGGACCCCGGCAATACGGGGATCGCGTTCGCGACCGACGAGCTCGAAGCCCTGGTGCGACGGATGGAAGCCGCGGGGGTCCACTTCACCGAGGCCTACCGGAGCGGTGGCCGGGGGGCCAAGTTCGCGGACCCGGACGGCAACGTCTACTGGCTCATCGGCGTGCCCGGGGAGTTCCTCCGAACCGAGCTCAAACGCACCGCGGGATCCTAGGGCGACTCCGGGGTCGAAAAGGCCCGACCGTCCGTCGGACGGGCGGGCCCGAACC
>Ga0187783_10004405_pt1 | contig 10430 bp, 6 predicted proteins | sample 1015_SJ02_MP02_2_FD_132471 | JGI IMG/M metagenome (GOLD analysis project Ga0187783, IMG submission 132471) | Tropical peat soil microbial communities from peatlands in Department of Meta, Colombia - 1015_SJ02_MP02_20_MG | ecosystem: Environmental > Terrestrial > Soil > Wetlands > Peat | place...
GGAACCTCGCGCGGTCGGCGCGTGTGCCGGATTCTACGATTTACAAGCAGAATGAGACGAATTTCGCGTCGATTTTGCGCTTCCACGGACCGCGTTTAAATAGGGTACGATAATCGCGGCCGGCGCCATGAACGCCCGCCGTTGGCTCCTCTTGGGCACCGCGCTCGTCGCGTCGACCCTGTTGGTCTCGTCGCTGGGAGGGTCCCTTACTCCGGCCGACGCCCGGCCGCAGGGTCTCACCGGTCCCGCGCCGCTGGCGCCGCCTTCGGCAACTCCGCGGGCCTCGCCCCCGGCGCTGCTGACGGCGCCCGCTGTCGAGCCGACGGCTTCCGTGACGACCGGGGCAAATTTTTCGGCCAGTCCGATCTACGGCATCAATCAGGCCGCGAAAGCGGTCGCCGATCATAGCTTGCCGAGCTCGTCCGTCTTTTTCCCCCGACTGCCCGCGCCGGGGCAGCCGATCGCACCGGGCGCCGAGATCACGGGGCCGGAGTATCCCGGAATCCCTGCGCCCATGGGCGTTGCGGACGTCGGCCACGGCAAGTCCGGCTCGTACGCGTACAATTCGTCCAGCTTCGCAGGAACGGTGGACGTGCGGTCACTTCAGGACTACAACCCCGGATACGCCGCCTACGGAGAGGCACCGAACTGGCTGACCTTCCAGCTCAACACGGTGACGCTCAACACTTCGTATCCCGGCGCCACGAACGGAGTGTTCTGGATCCAGAACGTCGCGCACTACAACGGGTCGAGCCTCGAGTTGGAGGACAACATCTGGAATTTCTCGAGCCCGACCCTCTGTCTGGAGGCAGGGACCCTCTTGAGCGGAGCCGGGGGCATCACTCACTGCATCTACCTGACGACCGGTCCCGTCCTCACCGTCGCGGCCCCGTTCACCCTCTCCCTCTACAACAACATCTCGCTGGTGCCGGGGCTGGGCGGCGTGGTTCCGGAAGTTACGTTCGGCTACCTGATCAACGAGAGCGGCGTGCTCACCACCGGAGTCTACGACACCGTTCTGTTCGACGGGCGCGGCTCCGGGGCGGCCCCTCCCGAATTTGGGGTGAACGGATACAATCTCGCCCCCACCGGATTCACGTACTGGGATTCCGAGTTCGTCTTGGGCGGGAACGGCGGGGGAGCGAACGCCGTACTGCAGGAAATCAACGCCTCGCTGCAGCTGCAGTACTTGAACAGCCACTCGCAGTACGTCAACGTCCCCTCGGCGTACGACTACGGGGCCGACACCGCCGAGACTTCCTACGGCGTCGCGGCGACCTACTTCGGCGCGACCGAGAATCTGACGGCCGGTCCTTCGATGCTGTACGGACTGTGGAATACGACGAACGGGCCGTGGGGCGCCCCCGCTCCGACCACCACTTGGGACCTCACCGTCACCGGGATGCCGAGCTACGGTTTTGCGTTCCTTCAAAACTCCAGTGACTATGCGCTCGACGAGCCGGCGCTCTCGTACTGGCCGGCAAGTTCGGACGGGACGCTCACCACCACCGTCCCCGCGCTGCTGGATGGGAACACGTTCACGCTGGTCGTGTACGCGAACGGGTTCGACACGGGAGTCTTCACCATCACGGGGCCCGGGACCAGCGCCGTCGCGCTCACCGCCAACGCCGCCGAGTTCGATACTCCCGTGTACCTGAACACCGACGCCCAGGAGGCCGCGTTCGGAACCTCCGGCGTCTCGGGCGTGCAGTCGAATTCCCGGAACCTCTGGATCAACGACACGATGGCGACCGTCGCGGCCCCCTTCCTCCTCACGAACGATTTCCGATACCCGACGTTCGTCCTGTTCGCGGAACAAAACCTGTCGAGGAACGTGCGGCTGGACCGATTTGTCCAGGATCCGACGACGTTCAACTACACCTCGTCCGAGGACCCGTCGCCCTTCTTCATCTACGGGTGGACCCAGGGATACTACTTCAACTACGGATCGGGCCGCTTCTCGGTGACCAACACGTCGGTCATCGGGAACTCGACCATCTTCCACTCCAGCGGGGAAGTGTCGGTGCCCCTCCCGGCGGTCGAGTTCTGGTGGACCTTCGACTCGACCGCATCGCACATCACGACCGCCGGCAACCGCGAGGCCGTCGACGTGTTCTTTGGCGCCGGTTCGAGCGTCAGCGATGTCGCGGCGTCGGATGGGGCCAACGGAACCTTCCTCTTTGGAACCATCGGAGCGCAGGTGCATAACGTCGTGGCGGACGGGACCGATATCGTCGGGGCCCGCACGCTGGCCGCGACCGTGGAAGGCGTGCGCGATGTGACCGTGGAGAACATCACCGCCGAGAACGGAGCCTGGACGTTGAACGCGTCCTCGCTGGACACGACCACGTTCACCGACATCAAGGCCCTCACCGATTCGGAGGGGGTCCTGATCGACGGCGCGACCGACTCCCACTTCACCAACCTGACCGTGGATAGCGGCGTCGCCGGGACGATCGAGAGCCTCTCGGGCACGGTGATCCGGAACGTCGACCTGACGGACACGAGCGGCCTCGACCTCCTGGACGCCACGGACTGCACCGTGACGAACGTCACGGTGCAAGGCGGCGAAGGTCTCGATGTGGACACGGCGACGGACCTCAACGTGACGACCGTGAACGCCTCCGCCGACGCGGTCGGGTTGCAGGTGCTCGACGCGACCGGCCTCCACCTGACCGGAGTCACCGCCGGCACCGGGTCGTTCGGGGCCGGGCTCGAGGCGAGCAAAGGGCTCGTGGTCGGCGACGTGCACGCGACCGGTCTCTCCGTCGGGTTGGGCGTCGAGGAGAGCCTGAACATCTCGGTCACGGACCTCCACGCCGGTTCCGGCTCGCTCGGGCTCTTCTCGGGCCTCAATGAGTGGCTGAACCTGACGAACTACAACGCGACCGAAAGCGCGCGGGGAGCGAACTACTTCTCCTCGACGATCGGCCTCGTCCCGACGGCGGCGGTCTACACCTTCGACGACCAGAACACGACGCTCAAGGACGGCGTCGCGACCGAGTACAACTACGGGGTGGTCTCGAACGGCTCGAATTATCTTACCGTGACCGACCTCCACGAGGTCGCCGGCATCTGGGGCGTCGCGCTGGACGGCACGGGCAACTCCACGATCGGGACGTCGTTCGTCTACGGCAATCAGATCGGTCTGTGGACCGACGGGACCGAAAATCTCGATGTCGACGTGGTCACGATCGAGGCGTCGTCGGGCTACGGGTTGTGGCTGGACGCGGCCAGCGACGCGCAGGTCGCGCTCGCGAACTTCGTCGGAAACAACGGCGCGTCGACCGACGGTGTGTTCAGCGCCTCCCACCTCCAGGCGGGGGTCGCCGGCGTCACGACCGCCGTGTTCAACCCGGGCGGCCTCGACAACTACTGGTCGGACTGGAACGCGAGCGTGGGCGCCTACCCCATCGCGACCGGCATCTCCGACCCGCACCCGCTCACCGCGTTCTACTCGAACTGGCTCGCGTTCACCGAGGTCGGGCTGCCCCATGGGACGACCTGGGGCATCTTGCTCGACGGGACGTCGTACAGCTCCGACCTTCCGATCGCGATCCTCCCATCGTACTCGCTCGGCGACCCGACGTTCCAGTTCACGGTGGAGCCTCCCGCGCTGTTCATCCCGTCCCCCCCGTCGGGCTCGGTCGACTTCACGGGCGCCAACACCACGGTCGTGATCACGTTCACCCAGAACGAGTACGATGTGACGTTCTCCGAGACCGGCCTCGCGACCAGCACGTCCTGGAAGGTGACCCTGGACGGAGTCACGGAGACGAACACGACCTCGACAATCACGTTCGTCGAGCCGGCCGGGATGTACAACTGGTCGACGTCGGCCGTCGGCTATACGGCCGCGCCGCCGAACGGAACGGTCGACGTCGTCTCCGCTTCGACCGGGGTCGACGTGACGTTCACGGCGATCCCGACCTACGCGGTGACGTTCTCGGAATCCGGTCTCTCGAGCGGGACCAGCTGGTCGGTGACGTTCAACGGCACGCCCGAGAGCTCCACCACCAGCACGATCGTCGTGCTCGCCGAGAACGGGACCTATCCGTACACGATCGAGTCGGTCACGGGTTACAATATCACCTCGCCGGCCTCGGGGAACGTCCCCGTTTCGGGCGGGCCGCAGACCGTCGATGTCACGTTCGCCGCCATCGCCCCGCCCATGTACGCGGTCACGTTCACGGAGAGCGGACTCGTTTCGGGCACCGAGTGGAAGGTCACGCTCGGCACGACGACGGAGATCTCGGTCAACTCCACGGTCGCATTCGACGTGGCGGCCGGGTCGTACACCTACACGGTCGGCGCGGTCGCGAACTACACCGCCGCGCCGGACAACGGGACGGTCGTGGTGACGACCGGACCCCAAGGCGTGTCGATCACGTTCTCGGCCCTGCCGCCGCCGACCTACTCCTTGAGGTTTGTCGAGAGCGGGCTGCCGACCGGCACCAGCTGGAGCGTCACGATCGGCGGCGTCACGCACAGCTCGACGAACTCGACCGTCCTCTTCGCGGAACCGGCGGGCAGCTACCCGTACACCGTGCCCTCGCCGGTCGCGGGCTACGTGGCCAGCCCGACCGGGGGCACGGCGGTGGTCACCTCCAGCGGCGGGTCCGTCTCGATCACCTTCACCCTGCCCGCCCCCGCGCCGACCAACAAGTCGAGCGGTCTCCTCTTCGGGCTCAGTGAGGTCGATTGGGTCGTGATCGGCGCCGTGATCGCGTTGCTGGTCGCCGCCGTACTCGTCGCCCTGTTCCGCCGGGGACGCGGTCGCTCGGGCGAGAGCACCGGGTCGACGTCCGATTCCGGTGCTGCACCGCCGTCGGACATCGACGCCCCGGAGCCGGGCGGCGCGGGCGACGCGTACGAGTGAGCCGGGCCTCCGTTCGTTCCGGACGAGGTCCCGCGTCCGAGCGCGTCGCGGTCGCGGGCGACACGGACTCGGTCCGACGCCGTTTCAAGGACCGTCGCCCCTCCGGCCCCCGGGAGGCGGGTGGCGACGGATCCCAGGTATCTCGTCGTCGCCTCCGACCGGGACCCTGTCGCGAGCGCCGTCGTCGAGCAGTGGGGGGCTCCGCCCGCGACCGGCGAGTTCGTCGACGGAGCGCCGATCCGCCGTCTTTCCGAGGGCGCTCTCCTCCTCCGACGCCCCGTACTCCACATCCACGACGAGCACGTCGACCGCCGTTTGCCGTCGCCGTGGCGGGAGCACCGTCTGTCGCTCGTCTTCCCGTCGATCCATCGCAGCGAGCGGAACGTCGACTGTCTGACCGTCCATCCGATCGGGAATCCGGGACCGAACGCCGAGGTCGGCGGCGAGCCCCGGACGCTGTGCCCCACCGATCCGCGCCGGATGACCCACACGCTGCGCACTCTCGCCGAAGTCGGGGGCCCCGTCGGTTGGTCCGCGACGTTCGAAGCGACCCATCACGGCCCGTCGGTCGACGCGCCGGCGTTCTTCGTCGAGATCGGCTACGGGACCGCGACCGATCCCCCGCCGGACGCGGTCCGAGTCCTCGCGCACGCGATCCCGCGCCTCGAAGCGGACCCGGACGACCGGGTCGCCGTCGGCGTGGGCGGTGGTCACTATGTGCCCCACTTCACCGAGCTCGCGCTACGGCGCCGGTGGGCGTTCGGTCATCTCCTCTCACGTCACGCGCTCGCCGCCCTGGACGCGGCGACGGCCCGCGCCGCCTGGGCGGGGACACCGGACGCGGCGGGCATCGTCTACGCTCGGGCGGAGGACGCCGACCTTCCGGTGTTCAAGGGCCTCGGAACGCGGGCCCGGGACGGAGATGCCCCGCGCCGCGGCGGGGCCCAGGCGCCTACGGGCGCTTCTCGGCCGGCTTCTGGAACATGATCGCGCCGGATCGGTAGACCGCCTTCCCCAGGCGGACCTGCTGGGTCGACGCGACGCTCGGGCTGCGCTCGGCGAGCATGAGGCTCTCGACGATCTGGCGGAACAGGGCGCTTTGGTTGATCTCCGGGTGCCGGGCGAGGAACTCCTCTTCCGCGGGCGTGATGGTGATGTTCTTCCGAAGCATCCCCTGGGCCGGCGCCTCTTCCCTCTGTCGGGGCCGCATGCGATTCCCTAGCATGAGGACGTATAAGTGCGTATTGGCACACGCGCACCCCTGACGGCGGTCGGCGACCCGCGGTTATACGACCCGGGGGCCCCCGATCGGTCCCACGATGACGGTCGCGGAACGGTTCGGGTCGAACGCGACGGCCGCGGCCCGCCGAACGTCGCGGACCGTGACGGACCGCAAACGCGCCGGCCAGGTGGCCCAGAAGTCGGCCGGCAGCTCGTGGTAGGCCGCTTCGACGGCCAACTCGTGCGCGTCCGCGGTCGACTCGAGGGCGAGCGACATCTCCCCGATCGCGCTCGTGCGCACCGAATTGAGCTCCCGGGCGGGCACCCCATGGTCCCGAAGACGGTCGACCTCCTCGTGGAGCATCGGCACCACCTTCCTCCAGCGGTCCGAGCCGGTGCCCGCGGCGGCGGACCACGTTCCCCCGAGTCGCATCGTGTCGAGATGGCTGAAGGCGTGGTACGCGAGTCCGTTTTCTTCCCGAACCCGCTGAAAGAGCCGACCGAGCATCGGCCGCCCGCCGAGGGCCTCGTTCGCGAGGAACGCCCCGGGATACTCCGGGGCCGATTGCGCCACGGACGGCCCGCCGACCCGGACCTCGACCTGCGCGCGTCCGGGCAGGTCGACGCGCACGGTGCGGGGACGCGCCGGGGCGACGTGAGGCAACCGGAGCGGCGGCGGAGCGCGTCCCGGGAGCGATCCGAACTCCCGTCGTACCGCGGTCTCGACCGAACGGAGCGGCGCGCGGGCCGTGACCACGAGGGCCGCCCCCGGTCGAACGTAGTGCGTCCGGTGGAACCGCACCAGGGCCGCCCGATCGATGCGGTCGACCGATCGCCGATCGCCCAGCCCCGTCGCACGGTATGGGTGCCCCGGCGGGTAGATCACTTGCAGCAGTTCGCGATCGGCCCGCGAGGCCGGTTGCGTCGTTTCTCGGAGCTGGCGCTCCAGCGTCTGCCGTCGGACGCGCGCAATGTCGGCACCGTCGAACCGCGGGCGAAGCACCACGTGGGCCAGGATCGGCAGCAGCGCGTTCCAGTCGCGACCCGGGCCCCACAACGTCACCTCGGCGGCTTCCGGGCTCGTCTGCCGGGACAGCGTGGCGCCCGCCCGGTCCAGTCGTCGGGCCAACGCGACGCGATCGTACGGGCCCGCGGCGGTCGTCATCAGGTGGTTTGCGAAGCGGGCGATACCGGCCCGGCCGGGCGGCTCGAATCCCCAGCCGGCCGGACCGACGTAGGTGGCGGAGAAGCTCGCCGCTCCCGCCGGCGGCGGTTGCAGCACGAGCCGGAGCTGGTCGAGCGGCGTCGCGTACTCAAGGTGCAGCGGGTCGGGGTCAGTCCGCATTGATTCCCCTCCCGGTGGGAGTGTATCGAACGACGGCCCGGGCGCTCGAGGAGAACATGGCGCGAGCCCGATCCCGGACCTCGTCCCGTCCTACGCGGAGGACCGCGTTCAGCAGCTCGTCCTCGTACTCGATCTCCGCGACGGTCGCGAAGTATCCCAGTCGAAAGCCGATCCGCGAAGCGCCCTCGTACGCCAAGGCCGCCCCCCGGCGGACCTTCGCCCGCACGTCCTCGAGTTCGGAGGGGGTGGGTCCCGAACGGGCCAGGCGTACGACCACGTCGTCGATCGCCTGCTCGAGCCGTTCCCCCGACACGCCGTGGGCCGCCTGAGCCTGGATCGTGAAGAGCGAGGGATACTCGCGCGGTCGCCACTCGCTACTCGCGCGGACGGCCAGTCCCGGGTCGACGAGCGCGCGGTACAACCGGGACGCGGGATGCTCGCCGGCCCGTCCCCACCCCGCCCCCGCAGAAAACAGGCGACTCTCTCCCCCGAGGATCGTATCGATCACCATCGTCGCGGGTGTTTCGGGCGACCGGAGTGCCGGCGACCTCCACGCGATCTGCACGTACGCGGTCGTTCCGGGACCGGAGAGCTCCGAGCGGCGCTCGCCTTGTGCCGCCGGCTCGATATCGGTGACCGTTACGTCGGCACCAGATCTCGGGAGACGCGAGAAGCGACGCCGGATCTCCCGGGCGGTCGCGGCGCGGTCGAACCCCCCGGCGACGACCAGTACGGCGTTGCGCGTTCCGTAGTACTGGTGGTAGTAGTCGCGGAGTTGAGCGCCGGTCAGGTGCTCGATGTCCGTCCGGCGCCCGAGTACCTCCCACCGGTATGGATGGACACGGAACGCGAGCTGGTTCAGCTCCTCCTCGACCCGGAACTCCGGCCAGTTCTCGTTCCCTTCGCGCTCGGAATGGATCACCGTGCGCTCCCGCGCGACCTCCTCGTCGCTGATCAGTGCCCGCGTCATCCGGTCGGATTCCAGGTCGAGGGGGATCGCGAGATGCTCGCGAGGCACCGTCGAGAAGTAGGCGGTGTAATCGGTGTCCGTGAACGCGTTCAGCATGCCCCCGACGCCGACGATGGCCCGGTCGATCGTCCCCTTGGCGTACCGGGGGGAACCTTGGAACAGCATGTGCTCCACCCAGTGCGAAGCCCCGGTGATCCCGGGATGCTCGTTCTTCGACCCCACGCGGTACCACACCCAGACGCTCGCCGTCGGACTCGCCGGATCCGGAGCGAGCACGACCCGCAGACCGTTCGCGAGCGTGAATCGGTCCAGCCGAGGCCGCGTCGCCCGGGGTCGCCGCATCGGACCTGTCGGAAGCGAGCGGCCATATAACGCGCCGCGCACGCGGGCGTAACCGGCGGCGTCTTCTCGCCGGTGCGTCCCCCGCACGACCCCAACCGTTAAGCGACCGGCGCCGCCATCCGTCCGCGTGCATCCGGCGCTCCGGCTGGTGCGCGCGGGCAACCTCGCGGTCTCGTTCGTCGGCACGATCGTAGGAGGCCTCGTCGCGCGGGGGATCGGACTCGCGGGGTCCGGCGAATTCTGGCTCTTCGTCCTGCTCGCCGCGGGATCCACGGCCCTCGTGACCGCCGGCGGGAACGTCCTCAACGACCTCGAGGACATCGACGAGGACCGGGTCAATCACCCCGAGCGCCCGCTCGTGACCGGCGCCATCTCGGTCCAGGGCGCTCGGATCGTGGCCGTCGGGCTGTTCGCCGGCGGCATCGAGCTGGCCCTGCCGGTCATCCTGGTCTATCCTCTCGTCGGGATCATCCTCGCCGCGGCGCTGGGGGGAATGTTGGCGTATGAGTTCCGTCTCAAGGCGGCGGGACTGTCGGGGAATGCGGTCGTGGCGGCCTTGACGGCGCTGGTCTTTCTGTACGGCGCCGCGGCCGCGGGCAACGCGCTCGTGCTCACTCCGTTCGCGGCGATGGCGTTCTTCGCGACGCTGAGCCGCGAGGTGATCAAGGACATGGAGGACGTCGAGGGCGACGTCTCCCGGGCGACGTTGCCGAAGACGCGGGGACTGCCGTTCGCGGGCGGCGTCGCCCGCGCCGCGGTGGGCGTCGCGATCGCGCTCAGCGTCGTCCCGGTGTTCTGGTTCGTGTCGCCCACGAGCCTCGCGGGGATTATCTACCTCGGACTGGTCGCGGCCGCGGATGCGATCTTCCTCGTCTCGATCGCCTATCTGCCGTCGCGATTGCATTGGGAACAGACGATGAGCAAGGCGGCGATGACCGTCGCGCTCTTCGCCTTCCTGGCGGTGGCGTTCCGGTGACGACCCATCGAACGATCGGGCGGGTCGAAGAGTACCTGCACTCCCGGCTCGAGAGGGGTCCGGTACACTTCACGCTCATTGACCCGGACAAGTCGCCCGGCGAGGCGGCGGTGCGGATCGCCGAGGGGGCGGTCGCGCTCGGCAGCGACGTCGTCCTTCTCGGCGGTTCGACCGGGATCTCCCGCGACGTCATGGGGGCCGCGGCCGAGGCGGTCAAGCGCTCCGTGAAAGTCCCGGTCGTCATCTTTCCGGAGGGCCCCACGTCGCTGACGCCGAAGGCCGACGCCGTGCTGTTCATGAGCCTCCTCAACTCGCGAAACCTCGACCTCGTGATCCGCACCCATTCCCGGGCGGCCCCCGCGGTCCGCACGATGGGACTCGAGGCGATCCCTCTCGGCTACCTCGTCGTCGCTCCCGGGATGAGGGTCGGCGAGGTCGGTCAGGTCGACGCGGTGGCCCGCGACGACCCGGACGCCGCCGTCGGATACGCGCTGGCCGCCGAGCTGCTCGGCATGCGGTTCGTGTACCTCGAGGCGGGCTCCGGCGCCCCCGCCCCCGTGCCGGCGACGATGGTCCGGGCCGTGCGGTCGGTCCTGTCGATCCCGCTCGTGGTCGGGGGCGGCATCCGGACTGGCGGCGACGCCCGGGCGTTGCTGGACGCCGGAGCCCAGCTCCTCGTGACCGGCACGATCACGGA
>Ga0187783_10004406_pt1 | contig 10430 bp, 9 predicted proteins | sample 1015_SJ02_MP02_2_FD_132471 | JGI IMG/M metagenome (GOLD analysis project Ga0187783, IMG submission 132471) | Tropical peat soil microbial communities from peatlands in Department of Meta, Colombia - 1015_SJ02_MP02_20_MG | ecosystem: Environmental > Terrestrial > Soil > Wetlands > Peat | place...
CGAGCAGCTTGATCTGCTTGCTGACGCCGGGCTGCGAGGTGTGCAGCTTGTGCGCCGCCGCGGTGATGTTGAGACCGCTCTGCGCGACCGCGGCGAGATAGCGCAACTGGTGCAGCTTCATGGGTCTGCGTCCTTCATGGCGGCAAGACTAACCCAAGCTCTAACCGTTCGGTGAGCGGGCTGTGACCGTTCTATAACCGTCGCGCAGCCCTTAAGAAGCAATCATTCGTTCTGGGCGGCACGCCGCCATCGCTATAGTCGGCCGCACGATGGCGATGCTGACGATGGGCGAGCTGGAACAGAAGAGCGCGGCGGTGCGCGCCCTGCTCGCGGGCGCCCTCGCCGAGCACGGACGGCTGGTGTACTCGAACAGCCTGGGCGCCGAGGCCATGGTGCTCACCGACATCATCTGGACGCATCTGCCGCAGATCGAGGTGTTCAGCATCGACACCGGGCGGCTGCACGAGGAGACCCACGCGCTGCTCGAGCGGCTGCAGCGCCGCTACCAGCGCCGGCTGCGCGTCGTCTATCCGGACGCCGCCCAGCTCGAGCGCCTCACCGCACGTCACGGGGTCAACGGCTTCTACGGCAGCGTCGAGGCGCGCCTCGAATGCTGCCGCGTACGCAAGGTGGAGCCGTTCCGGCGCGCCGTCGCCGGCTTCCCGGCCTGGGTCACCGGCGTGCGCCGCGAGCAGTCCGCGAGTCGCGCGCACGGGCGCCCGATCGAGTGGGACGCCGAGTACGGCCTGTACAAGGTCAGCCCGCTGCTCGAGTGGAGCGAGGCGCAGGTGTGGCAATACATCCGCCAGCGCCGCCTGCCGTACAATGCGCTGCACGATCGCCAGTTTCCGAGCATCGGCTGCGCGCCCTGCACGCGCGCGATCCAGCCGGGCGAGAGTCGCCGCGCCGGGCGCTGGTGGTGGGAGCAATCGGAGTCCCGAGAATGCGGCCTGCATCCACCCATGCCCGCGGCAGCGCGCGGCGTCTCCGCCGCGGCCGCGGCGCACAGCTGAGCGAGGCGGCGGCGATGGACTATCTGCCGGTGTTCCTGCGTCTCGATTCGCGCCCGGTAGTGGTGGTCGGCGGCGGGGCGGTGGCGCTGCGCAAGGTGAACTGGCTGCTGAAAGCCGGGGCGCAGGTCACGGTGGTCGCGCCCGAGCTGCACGCCGAGCTCGCGGCGCTGCAGGCGCGCGGCGCGCTCACCCACCTGGACGCGGAATTCTCCGCCGCGCAGCTCGCCAACGCGGTCGCCGTGGTCGCCGCCACCTCCCAGCGCACCGTCAACGCGGAAGTCTCGTGGGCGGCACGCGAGCGGCGCATCCCGGTCAACGTGGTGGATGATGCCGAGCACTCGACCTTCATCTTCCCAGCCATCATCGAGCGCTCGCCGGTGCTGGTGGCGGTGAGCTCCGCCGGGCACGCGCCGCTGCTGGCGCGGCGCGTGCGCGCGCAGATCGAGGCGCTGCTGCCGGCGCGCCTCGGCGCGCTCGCCCGATTCATGGGCGCGCACCGGCGACGCGTGCAGCGCTCGCTCGGCGCGCTCGCGCGGCGCGCCCTGTGGGAGCGCGTGGTATCCGGTCCGGTGGCGAGCCGGGTGCTCGGCGGCGATGCCGCCGGCGCCGAGCGCGCCCTGGCGCGCGAGCTGGCCGCCGCGCAGCTCACCGCCGTCGGCCCACACGGCGCACCGGCCCTGGGCGAGGTCTACCTGATCGGCGCAGGACCGGGCGATGCGGACCTCCTGACCCTGCGGGCGCTGCAGCTGCTGCAGCAGGCGGACGTGGTGCTCTATGACCGCCTGGTGAGCCCGCAGGTGCTCGAGCGGGCGCGCCGCGATGCCGAGCGCATCTTCGTCGGCAAGGAGTCCGGCGAGCGCGGCCAGCAGGAACGCATCCACGAGCTGCTCGTGGCGCTCGCGCGCGCGGGCCGGCGCGTCGCGCGCTTGAAGGGCGGGGATCCGTTCGTGTTCGGACGCGGCGGCGAGGAGATCGAGGTGCTCGCGGCGCACGAGATTCCCTACACGGTGGTTCCGGGGATCACCGCCGCGCTCGGCGCTGCGGCGAGCGCCGCACTGCCGCTCACCCATCGGCGGCTCGCGCACAGCGTGACCTTCGTGAGCGGGCACCACAGTGAAGGCGCGCTCCCCGACTGGCGCTTCTATGCCAACCCGCTGCACACGGTCGTGTTCTACATGGGAGTGGCGCAGCTGCCGGGGATCGTGGCGCGGCTGCGGGCGGCCGGTGCCGCCGGCAGCCACCCGGCAGCCGTCATCGAGCGTGCCACGCTGCCGCAGCAGCGCATCGTGCGCGGCCCGCTCGCCCGCATCGCCGAGCTCGCCGCCGCAGCGCGCGTCGAGCCGCCGGCCCTGCTGATCGTGGGCGCGGTGGCGCGCTTCGCCGCGGCACAGATGCTGGGCGCGGTCGCCGCCGCCGCACCTGCGCAGCAAAGCGGCGCGCTCGCGTGAGCGTGGTCGCGGGTTTCGTCGGCGCGATCGGCCACACGCCGCTGATCCGCCTCGCCGGCGTGAGCGCGGAGACCGGCTGCGACATTCTCGGCAAGGCGGAATTCATGAATCCCGGCGGCTCGGTCAAGGACCGGGCGGCGAGCGCGATCGTCGCCGCGGCCGAGCGGCGCGGTGAGCTGCCCCCGGGCGGCACGGTCGTGGAGGGCACCGCGGGCAACACCGGCATCGGGCTGGCGCACGTCTGCAACGCGCGCGGCTACCGCTGCATCATCGTGATGCCCGACAACCAGTCGCCGGAGAAGTACCGCCTGCTCGAGACGCTCGGCGCCGAGGTACACAAGGTGCCGGTGGTCCCCTACAGCAATCCCAACCAGTACCAGAAGGTCGCGCAGCGCCTGGCCGCATCGCTGCCGAACGCGGTGTGGTCGAACCAGTTCGACAACACCGCGAACCGCGACGCCCACGCGCGCACCACCGGGCCGGAGATCTGGGCGCAGACCGACGGCCGCATCGACGCCTTCGTCGCCTCGACCGGCACCGGCGGCACGCTGGCCGGCGTCGCCGAGTTCCTCAAGTCGCGCCGCGCCGCGATCCGCTGCGTGCTCGCCGATCCGCCCGGCAGCAGCCTGTACGCGTTCTACCGCGACGGCACGCTGCGAGCGACCGGCAGCGGCTCGATCACCGAAGGCATCGGCATCGGGCGCATCACGGCCAACCTCGAGGGTGCGCCGATCGACGAGGCGCTGTTCATCGAGGACGGCGACACGGTGCGTTGCGTCTACCGGCTGCTGCGCGAGGAAGGGCTGTTTCTCGGCAGCACCAGCGGCATCAACGTCGCGGCGGCGGTGCGCGTGGCGCGCCAGCTCGGAGCCGGGCACACCGTGGTGACCGTACTGTGCGACGGCGGCGCCAAGTACCAGTCGCGGCTCTTCAACCGCGAGTGGCTCGAGCAGAAGGGGCTCGCCTCCTATGCGCTCGCGCCGCCGGTGCGCGTGCCCGTCGCCCTGAAGGGCGCGCTGCTCGCCTGAGGAGCGCCGGCACCGCCTGAGGAGCGCCCGCCTGACGCGTGCGCCGCTCGCCTCGAGGTCGGCCGCGCCGCCCGCTGGCCGCCGCGCCGTCACTCGTGCGACAGTTCCGGCAGCGTCACGGCCAGCCTCACCCGCGCATGTACGACTTTCCCAGTTCCGCCGAGCTCGATGCGCTGCGCCTGAGCCTCGAGGTCGCGCTGCGCAGCGTGACACTCAGCCTGCCGTTCGCGCTGCTCGCCGCGTGGCTGCTGACACGCGTGCACTTCCCCGGTCGCACGCTGTTCGATGCCTTCGTGCACCTGCCGGTCGTGCTGCCCCCGGTCGCCGTCGGCTACACGCTGCTGCTGCTGCTCGGCGCGCGCGCCCCGCTCGGGATCTGGCTGCGCAGCCACTTCGGCATCGTGCTGCCCTTCACCACGGCGGGCGCCGCGCTCGCCACCGCGGTCATGACCTTCCCGCTCATGGTGCGCGCCATGCGGCTGTCCCTCGAGGGCGTCGACCGCGGACTCGAGGACGCGGCGCGCACCCTGGGAGCGTCGCCCCTGGATCGCTTCGTGTCGGTCACGCTGCCGCTGATGTTGCCCGGGATTCTCGCCGGGGCGGTGACCGCTTTCGCCGCCGGGCTGGGCGAATTCGGCGCAGTCATCACTTTCGCCTCCAACCTGCCCGGTGTGACGCGCACGCTGCCGCTGGCGCTCTACACCGCCATGCAGTCCCCGGCCGGTGACGCACTCGCGCTGCGCCTCGCGCTGCTGTCGTTCGCGCTCGGTCTGGCGGGTCTCCTGGTCGCGGAGGTACTGGTGCGACGCGTGCGGCGCTACCTCGGGCGGTGACGCTCGCTCGGGCTGTCGATATATTCACCCGCAATGATCGGCAGCGCGGCGGCGCGCGGGTCCGACGGGGGGGTCGCAAGGTCACGGCATGCTGCATGTCGCGGTGAGCAAACGGCGGCCGGAGTTTCTGCTCGAGGCGAGCTTCACCGCGCCGCTGCCGGGCGTCACGGCGCTCTTTGGCCGCTCCGGCAGCGGCAAGACCACGCTGATCAACCTGATCTCGGGGCTGCTGGCCCCCGACAGCGGCGAAGTGCGCGTCGGTGAGGAGGTGCTCACCGACACGCGGCGCGGCATCGACATCCCCGTCGAGCAGCGCCGTATCGGCTACGTGTTCCAGGACGCGCGGCTGTTTCCGCACCTGTCCGTGGCGGGCAATCTGCGTTACGGCGCGCGCCGCGCGCGCGCGGCGGCCGTGCTCATCGGCTTCGAGGAGGTGGTGGCGCTGCTCGGTCTCGGCGCGCTGCTGCAACGGCGGCCGCGCGAGCTGTCCGGCGGGGAACGCCAGCGCGTGTCGCTCGGCCGCGCCCTGCTCTCGCAGCCGCGACTGCTGCTGTTGGATGAGCCGCTGGCCTCGCTCGACGTGGCGCGCCGCGAGGAGGTGCTGCCCTACCTCGTGGCGCTGCGCGACCGGCTGTCGATCCCGATGGTCTACGTGAGCCACGAGTTCGACGAGGTGCTGCGCCTCGCCACCCACCTCGTGCTGCTCGAATCCGGCCGCGTGCTCGCCGAGGGCCCGGTGAGCGAGATGAGCCTGCGCCCGGAGCTGCAGGCCATCATCGGCCCGGAGCTGGTCGGCGCGGTGCTCGAGGGCGTGGTGACCCGGCTCGATGCGCAGCAGCGCAGCGCGGAGGTCGCGGTGGGCACCGGCACGCTGCAGGTGAGCGTGCGCGGGGTGCGGGTCGGCGCACGCATCCGCCTGCAGCTGCTGGCGCGCGACGTGATCCTCGCCACGCAGCCGGTCCAGGGACTGAGCGTGCGCAACGCGCTCGCCAGCACCGTGGTGGCGATCGCCGACGACGGTTTCGGCGCGGTGCTGGTCCGGCTCGACGTGGGCGGGGCCGTGGTGCTCGCCCGCATCACGCAGGCGGCGCTCGAGGCGCTGCGCCTGCGTCCCGGTGATGCCGTGTGGACGCTGGTGAAGGCCGTGTCGACCCGCGGGCACGCCTATCAGCTGACGCCTGGCGGCTGACGTTGCACGTGGCAGACTAGGGGCCCGCAACCGCAGGGAGCTGCCGTGCCCGCACCGCATCCGCCACTTCGCGCCTACTACCCGAGCGAGCGTGACCGCAGCGCCTTTGTGCGCGCGATCTTCGACCGCACTGCCGGTGACTACGACCGCCTCGAGCGGCTGCTCGGGCTCGGCACCGGCTCGTGGTACCGGCGGCGCGCGCTGCGCGAGGCGGGCCTCGCCGCCGGCATGCGCGTCATCGACGTGGGCACCGGCACCGGGCTGCTCGCCCGCGCCGCGGCTGCCATCGTCGGCGATCCCTCCCTGGTCACCGGCGTCGATCCGAGCGCCGGCATGATCGAGCACGCGCGTGTGCCGGCGGGACTGGCGCTGCTCGCCGGCAGCGCCGAGGCCATTCCGGCGGCGGATGCCAGCGCGGATTTCCTCTGCTGCGGCTACGCGCTGCGCCACGTCAGCGACCTGTCGGCCGCCTTCGCCGAGTTTCACCGCGTGCTGCGCCCGGGCGGGCGGGTCTGCCTGCTCGAGATCACGCTGCCGCCCGCCGGTGTGTCGCGCGCCCTGCTGCGGGCCTGGCTGAACGGTGTCGTGCCGACGATCGCGGCACTCGTTGCGCGGCGCGACGCGCCGCTCCTCATGCATTACTACTGGGACACCATCGCCGCCTGCGCGCCACCGGCAGCGATCGTCGCAGCGCTCGCGGCGGCCGGCTTCGCCGCGGCAGAGCGGCAGGTCGATCTGCAGATCTTCTCGGCCTACCGTGCACAGCGCCCGCTGCCGCCGCCGGCCGAGCGCCGCGCCGCGCGCGGCTGACGCCCTCAGCGGTGCAGGCCGACGGCCCCGTCGCGCGCCTTGGCCGGCTCGGCTGTGGCGCGCGCCGTGAGCCAGTCGTTCTGCGCAGCGGCGCCGAGCTCGGCGCGGAAGTAGCGGTCGAGCTCGGCGATGAACTCACGCACGTCGTGCGGGGGATCGAAGCGGCGGCCGAGGCGCAGGCGGTAGGCGATCGGCAGCGGTACGCGCCGCAGCGGCGACCACCCCTTGCTCAGCAGCGGTGAATCGGTCTCGACCAGCAGCGTCTGCACCGGCACGCCGGCCTGCTTGGCGATGATGCCGACGCCCGCCTGCAGCTCGTTGATGGGCGCACGCGTGCTGCGGGTGCCCTCGGGGAACAGCAGCACGATCCCGCCGCGGCCGAGCTCGGCGACGGCCGCATGGATCATCTGGCGCGGCGGGGCGCTGCGGATGTAGCGCGCCAGGCGCGCTCCCGGGCCGAGCAGCAGGTTGTTCATGAGCGTCGACTTCAGCACGCACGCCACGCGCGGCTCGTGCGCGATGATGAGGAGCGCATCGATCAGGCTCGGGTGGTTCGGGGCGAGCACCACCGGCGGGCCGTCCCGCAGGGCGCGCAGCGCGCGCACGTCGAGGCGGTAGATACCCATCAGGCGCAGCGTCCACACGTACAGCCGGAAGCCGAGCATGATTCCGAGCCGCCCGCAGCGCTCTCCCGGACGCGCCGGCAGCACCAGCAGCAGCGGCAGGGCCAGCACGTTCCAGGCGAGACAGATGAGCGCGAAGATCGCGCTGGAAGCGTACTGGATCAGGGTCTCGCGCAGCGGCCGCATGTACATGGCGGTGATCGTACCCGAGCGCGCTAGCTGCCCGGCACCGCCTGCTCGCTCACCATGGTGAGCACGTCGTAGCTCGCGACGAGCTCACCGTGCTGATTGCTGATGGCGGTGTCCCAGCGCACTTCGCCATAGCCGGCGCCGGCGCGCAGCGACTTCTCCTTGCAGGTGAGGCGCACGCGGATGCGGTCGCCGGGCTTCACCGGCTTGAGGAACCTCAGCCCGTCGATGCCGTAGTTGGCGAGCACCGGCCCGAAGGGCGGATCGACGAACAGCCCGGCCGCCGCCGCTACCAGGAAGTAGCCGTGCGCCACGCGCCCGCCGAACAGCGGATTGCGCGCCGCCTCGGCCTCGTCCATGTGCGCGTAGAAGCGATCGCCCGAGAGCGCCGCGAAGCGCTCGATGTCCTCCACGGTCACCGCGCGCTCGGCGGAGTTGAACGTATCGCCGATGGCGAGCGCCGCGAACGGCTTGCGGAACGGGTGCGCGCCCGGATCGAGCTGGCGCGCGCCCCGCACCCAGCGTGCGCCCGCGGCGGTGACGAGGTCCGGACTGCCCTGCACGGCGGTGCGCTGCAGGTAATGCATGATGCCGCGGATACCGCCCAGCTCCTCACCGCCGCCGGCGCGGCCCGGACCCCCGTGCACCAGGTGCGGCAGCGGTGAGCCGTGGCCGGTGGATTCCTGTGCGCAGTGGCGGTTCACGACCACGACGCGCCCGTGGAACGGTGCGAGCCCCAGTACCAGTTGCGCGGCGACGGCGTCGTCGGCACTGAAGATCGAGCCGGCGAGACTGCCGCCGCCGCGCCGCGCGAGCGCGACCGCGTCCGCCACGCCCTCGTAGGGCAGGAGAGTACATACCGGCCCGAAGGCCTCGACGCTGTGCACCGCCCGGGCGCGCGCCACGTCGCGGCAATACAGCAGCGTTGGCGCGAGGAACGCGCCGCGCTCGGCGTCGGCACCGAGCGGCCGCGCGGCGCCCTCCCCGCCGCACACCACCTCCGCCTCGCGCGTGAGGTGTGCGAGCTGCTCGAGTACTTCGCGACGCTGGCCGAGCGATGCGACCGGCCCCATGCCCACGCCTTCCAGGCGCGGATCGCCGACTACCACGCGGCCGAGTGCCGCGCGCAGCGCCTGCAGCACGTCGGGCACGTGCGCGGCGGGCACGATGGCCTTGCGGATCGCGGTGCACTTCTGGCCGGCCTTGACCGTCATCTCGCGCACCACCTCGGCGACGAACAGATCCAGCTCGGGCGTGCCCGCGCCGGCATCCGGTCCGAGGATCGAGGAATTCAGCGAGTCGGTCTCGGCGGTGAAGCGCACGGCATTGGCGCTGACCGCCGGGTGCTGGCGCAGCTTGCGGGCGGTAGAGGCCGAGCCGGTGAACGACACGACGTCCTGGCAGGTGAGATGCTCGAACAGCTCGCCGACTCCCCCACAGATCAGCTGCACGGCGCCCGCCGGCAGGATCGCCGCCTCGATGATCCGCCGGAACACGCGCTCGGTGAGATAGCAGGTCTGGGTCGCCGGTTTCACGATTGCCGGGACGCCTGCGAGCAGCGCCGGGGCGAGCTTCTCGAGCATGCCCCACACCGGAAAGTTGAAGGCGTTGATGTGCAGCGCCGCGCCCTCGAGCGGCACGCACAGATGCTGGCCGACGAAGCTGCCGCCCTTGGAGAGCATCTCGACGGCGCCGTCGAGGTACACGCGGCTGTTGGGCAGCTCGCGCGTGCCCTTGCTCGCGTACACGAACAGCGTGGCGATGCCGCCGTCGATGTCGATCCAGGAGTCGTTCCTCGTGGCGCCGGTGGCGTAGGAGAGTGCGTAGAACTCGTCCTTGTGCTCGGTCAGCACGCGCGCCAGCGCCTTGAGCAGCGCCGCGCGCTCGTGGAAAGTGAGCCGGCGCAGGCTCGGGCCGCCGACCTCGCGTGCGTGTGCCAGCATGGCGTGCGCATCGAGCCCGTCGGCGCCGGCGCGCGCCACGACCGCACCGCTGCTGGCATCGCGCAGCGCCACCCCGGCGCCCTGGCCGGCCTGCCACTTCCCGGCCACGAAACTCTGCAGCTGCATGGTGCTCACTCCGCGCTCACGAGCTGTCCGGCGACGCGGTACGAGCGTCCGCGGAACAGTGCGATGCGCTCGCCGCGCTGGTTGGCGATGACGATCTCGTACAGGCCGTTGCGCGCACTGCGCCACAGCTCGCTCGCCTCGGCGGTGAGCTCGTCGTCTTCGCGCGCCGGGGCGAGGAAATCGATCGCCGCGGCGGCGGCCACGGTCGACTCGTTGTGCGAATTGCAGGCGCAGGCGAAGGCGCTGTCGGCGAGCGCGAATACCAGGCCGCCGTGACACAGACCGTGGCCGTTCAGCATGTCGGCACGCACCCGCATCAGCACACGCGCGCGCCCGGGCGCCACGTCGAGCAGCCGCATCCCGAGGGCCTGCGAGGCGCGATCGCGTCCGAGCAGTGCCCCGGCGGCACGCTCGGCGAGCACCTGGGCATTCGCGGCGGTGGCGGCGCTGTCGGACACGGCGCGGCGTTCCTCAGCGGCCCGTGAAGCGCGGCGTGCGCTTCTCGCTGAAGGCGGCGACACCCTCGGCGTAGTCGGCGCTGTGACCGAGCTCGCCCTGGTAGTCGCGCTCGACGTCGAGCTGCTGCGCCAGCGTGCGGCTTGCGCCCTCGTAGAGCGCCTGCTTGGTGCGCGCCAGCCCCCGCGTCGGGGCGAGCGCGAGCTGCCGCGCCAGGCTCTCCACCACGGGGCCGAGCTCGGCGTCCTCGACGCAGCGCCAGATCAGCCCCCAGGCGGCGGCCTGCTCGGCCGGCAGCTTCTCGCCGAGCAGGGCGAGTCCCAGGGCGCGCGCGTTGCCGACCAGGCGCGGCAGGAACCAAGTGCCGCCCGAGTCGGGCACGAGCCCGAGCCGGCAGAACGCCTGCACGAAGCTCGCCGAGCGCGCCGCGATGACCAGGTCGCAGGCCAGCGCGAGGTTCGCCCCGGCGCCGGCGGCCACACCGTTGACGGCGGCGATCACCGGCAGCGGCAGGGCACGCAGTGCCAGCACCAGCGGCTTGTAGTTCCTCTCGATCGAGTCGGCGAGATCCGGCGGCGCTGCGCCCGCTGCCACCGCACGCTCGTTGAGGTCCTGGCCGGCGCAGAAGCCGCGCCCGGCGCCGGTGATCAGCAGCACGCGCACCTCCGGGGACTTCAGCTCCCGCAGCACCTGGCGCACCTCGGCGTGCATCTCGCCGTTGAAGGCGTTGAGGCGCTCGGGACGGTTGAAGGTCAGTCGTGCGACGGCATCC
>Ga0187783_10004407_pt1 | contig 10429 bp, 5 predicted proteins | sample 1015_SJ02_MP02_2_FD_132471 | JGI IMG/M metagenome (GOLD analysis project Ga0187783, IMG submission 132471) | Tropical peat soil microbial communities from peatlands in Department of Meta, Colombia - 1015_SJ02_MP02_20_MG | ecosystem: Environmental > Terrestrial > Soil > Wetlands > Peat | place...
CCAGTCCGCAGGTCAGGTACACGAACTGCTGGATGTTCTTCCAGTCGATGTAATACACCGACGCGCTCACCGTCAGGCGATGATCGAGGAGCGTGTTCTTCGAGCCGATCTCGTACTGCCACAGCGAGTCTGAGGCGAAGGTCGCGGGGAAGGTGAGCGTGCCCGTGCAGGCGGGCGGCAACTTGCTGTTGATACCGCCCGGGCGAAAGCCCTTGGCGGCGCTCACGTAATAGAGACTGTCGGGATCCGGCGTGAAGTTGAACACCGCGCGCGGCGTGATCGGTTTGTCGTTGCCCGAGTTGGTGCTGTTGACGCTGGTGTCGCCGAAAATACCCTGCTGGTACTCCTGCACCACGCCGGTGTAGTCGAGGTTCGAGTAGCGCACGCCGGCGGTGAGTTTGAAGAGGCTGGAGAGCTTGTAGCTCACCTCCCCGAACACGGCCTCCTGCTTGTCGATCATGCTGAAGCGTGGCTGCAGGTAGGTGATGTTCTCACCCATCGTGCAGGGAAAGCCGGGCACGGAGCAGGCATCCGGACTGTTGATGAACTCGGTCGAGTTCTCGTCCGCGTGCAGGTAGAACACACCGGCCGTCCATTGCAGCGCCGAGTTCGGGTCGCTCGAGCTCAGCCGGACCTCCTCCGTGAAATTGTTCTGGTGGTCGGTGAAATAGGAGTAGCTCGCATCGCCCACCGGCGGGTACTGATTAAAGAGAAAGACCGTGGAGATCCACTGCGTGTAATCGGAGACCGAATGCTGCTCGCGCGAGAAATACGACGTGTTCGACACCAGGCTCGCCCACGACAGGTTCCAGTTGAGCTTGAGCGCTGCGATCCACCAGGGGTCGGTGCTCGGATTGCGCTCGGCGTTGCCGTTGCGATAGACGTTATCGGCGGGGTCGGAGATGTTCAGCCAGTACGCGCCAGTGTCGTTGATGTGCAGCGACTGCACGTAGATCGAAGGGTCGATGGTCAGGCCCTCCGCCGGCGCCCAGCGCAGCGCCGCCCGGAAGGTGTCGGTGTCGTGCCAGTTGGAATTCGGCTCGATCGTGCCGGTGACCGTCGGCACGGTGGTGTAGACATCCGCCGGCAGGCCAAAGCAGCCCGGATTGCAGACCGTGGGCGTCGGTGTGGGGCGTGTATAGCTCACCCGGTCGACCCAGCCGCCGTCCTCGCGGAAGGAGGCGCTGATGCGAAAGCCGAGCACGCCGTCGATGATCGGTCCGCCGAAGGCGGCACCGATCTCGTAGTCCTGTCCGCCGCCGTCGATCTGGCCGAACTCGGCACGCGCATAGCCGGAATAGTCGGTGAGACCGGGTGTCGGCGTGATGAACCGCAGCGTGCCGCCCTCGGAGCCGGAGCCGAAGAGTGTGCCCTGCGGGCCCTTGAGCACCTCCACCCGGTCGAGATCGAACAGCTCGGGATACGGATTGACGGTGCCGAAGTTCAGATGGCGGGTTTGAATTGGCGTGTCGTCGATGTAGATGCCGGTGGTCGAGGCGCCGGCGGTCGAATCGATCCCGCGGATCGAGATGTCCGAGTCCTCGTCGTTGTAGTTGCCGCTCGAGCTCATGCCGTTCCTGAGGAAGGTGACTCCGGGGGCAACCCGCGACAGATCGTCGATGTTGTGGATTCCCTTCTGATCGAGCGCCTCCGGGCTGAACGCCTCGACACTCATTGGCACGTCCATCAGTTTCTCGACGCGCCGCTCGGCGGTCACGACGACTTCCTGCAGCCCGCTGCTTGAGGCGTTGGCACCGGTCTCGGCGGTCTGCGCCTGGCTGAGAAGCGGCGCGGCCACGCCGAGCGTGGCGAGAAGCAGACCTAAGGCGAATGGCCCGGTATTCGTTGTCATCTGATCCCCCCCTTAATCGGGCGGCTCTGGGTGCCGCCAACTCCCCCACCGATCAGACGCGTATGCCGCGGCCGCACCGCCGAAGGCAGCTTCCGTGACGTCGCATCGCGCGGGATCCCCCCGCATCGATCATAGCATCGGGGAACGGCCGCGGAGCGCGCCGGGTGCTGCGTCTCAGGGGGGCACGCTCCCGCAATTGCTCGTGAACGGTTTGCCGGCGAAGCGCTCGCGCACCCAGACGAGCTGATCGGGCGTCGATTTCGCCATAGTCGGGTCGTGCTCGAGGCCCGGATAAGAGCGGAAGGCCAGCGCGATGCCGTTGTGGCACGCGGTGCGTGCCACGGACTTCAGTAGGGCGAACGGTACGGCCTCGTCGGCCTCTCCGGCGATCACCAGCAACGGGTCGCGAACGGGGGCCACGCCGAGCTCGTTGGCGGCGAAGAATCGCTGCGCCACCGGAGTTTCGTCCCATCCGGGCCTGACGATCTGCTGCCCTTTGAGGTCGAGGAAACTCGCGTAGGCGTAGTCCCAGCAGCCACGGGTCGTCAGGGCGGAATAACGCTCGAGCGCCTTGCCCACCAGCATGTCCGCAGGGTTGAAATCCGGCGAGCGCGCATGAATCGCGTACGCCATGTAGACGAGGTAGAACGCCGCCCGGCTGTCCGGCCCCGCTGACGCGGCCAGCAGCTGCTGGGGCTCGGCAGCCCCCGAGACCGAGATGGCGCCGAGGTACCCCGGGTCTTTCCGCTGCGTCTCCATCTCCGCAACACTCCAGGCGGTGAGGCCCCCCTGCGAATGGCCGATGGCCACCCAGCGGCGGTCGAGATCGGCGACGGCCGCGTGCGCGGCCGGCACTGAGTAGATGAGGTCACGAGCCTGCGCGGTCTTGTTGATGTACTCGTGGGGCCCCTCGGTACCGAGGCCGTGATAGTCGGTCGCGACCACCGCGAATCCGGCCCGCACCATCGGCATCAGGCCTTCCTCGCCGTACACCAGATCCTTCGCAAGCGAGGGCGCGCACTGGCGAGCCACACCGGTCGTCCCGTGCGCCCACGCAATCACCGGCCAGCCGCCGGGCGGTGCATGGCCCGCCGGGATCAACACGGCGCCTGAAGTCGCGACGTCGCGCCCGTCGGCGTTGAGGGAGTGATAGAGAATGCGTACCGCGGTCGCCCCTGGCGGCAGCGCGTAGGCGCTGAAGGCCTCGTGGCGCAGCAGCTCGCCGGGCTTGCTGGTGGCGAGCGAGGGCGTGTCGTAGAAGGCGCTGCGCGGCAGCGAATCGGCCCGCTCCACCTTCAGCGCCTCGCCCGGCGATTGGGGCAAACCCGGCTCCTCCTGCGCCAGCGCGCCGAAGACGTACACCAGCGCGGCCAGTGCCGCTGAGCGGCCGCCAGCCCTACCACGCACCCGAGACCACCTTGCCGCCGACCATGGTTACCAGCACCCGCGTCCTGGAGATCTCCTCGGGCGCGACCTGGAAGACATTCTGTGAGAGCACGATGAGGTCGGCCGCCTTGCCGGGCTCGAGGGTGCCGACCTGATCTTCATGAGCGGCGGCGAAGGCACCGCCGCGCGTGTAAGCGTCCACCGCCGTCTGCACATCGACGCGCTCTTGCGGCTCGTAGGCGGTTTGCGTCGTCACGGCGCCGCCCTGCCCCGCCCCGTCGAGCGCTCCGCCGGGAATCGCGCTGGTCGCGCTCGAGCGCCACACCTGGCGCGTCACCGCCTGCTGCATGGCGACGAAAGGATCGGGCGGCCAGGTGCACGGCCAGTCGCTGCTGAAGGCGAGATGCGCGCCGCTCTTCGTCAGGCTCTGCCAGCGATCACTGACGAGCGGATGCACGCTGTCGAAGTTGGTGCCGATGTCGCTGCAGCAGAAGGACGGCTGCATGTCGGCGATCACGCCGAGGCGCGCGAAACGCGGCAGGTCCGCATCCTGTATGAGCTGCGCGTGCTCGATGCGCCAGTGCCGCTCGCGGGGGCCGTTGGCCGCCTGAGCAGCCTCGTAACTGTCGAGAATCAGCCGCACCGAGTCGTCGCGCAGCGCGTGCGACATGAGCTGAAAGCCGCGCCGGTCGAGCTCCATGACCAGCGCCCGATACTCGGCCGGCCGATACACCAGCGGCGGCAGCATTCCCGTGCCGCCGTCGAGGAAGAACTTCACCAGGTTCGCCGCCACCCAGTCGTCGTGATAGAGGCGGCGGGCTTCCTCCAGGTCCGCCAGGAACTGCGGCGTCAGGTGGTGCGGGACGGCGACCTCGCCGAAGCTGGTGCGGGTGCGCAGCGTGAGCTGCCCGCGATCGCGCAGCGTGGCGTACAGGCGGATCTCTTCGAGATCGCCAGTGGCGTTGACGACGCTGGTGATGCCGTACTGGTTGAGGTGCCGCGTCGCCTCGCGGATCCACGCCAGCTTCTCCTCCGCCGGCAAAACCGCATTCGCCGCCCGCGAGGCGATCGCCATCGCCGCCTCGAGCAGTACCCCACTTGGATGGCCGCTGGCATCGCGGATGATGCCGCGCTCCTGGTCGGGATCCGCGACCGGCTCGGCCGTCAGGTGCGCGAGCTCGAGGGCGCGGGAGTTGAGCCAGAGCGCGTGCTCGGAGGTGTTGTGGACGATCACCGGCCGGTCGGCGACGGCACGATCGAGCAACGCGTACGTTGGCGCGAGCGGCGGCAGCGTGCCGAAGTCCGCACGGGCAAAGATGATCTTGTCCGCGGGGTGGGAGGTGGCGTAGGCGTGCAGCCTCTCGACCAGCAGCTCGTCCTGGTCCGGTGTGATGCTCTCTTCCGGCGCAGAAAGATTGAGGCCGTGGAGTGCGATCGCCCCGTACAACAGGTGCACGTGCGAGTCGACGATGCCCGGAATGACGGTGCGCCCGTGCAGGTCAATCACCCGCGCGTGACCCGCCGCTTGGCGCACCTCGCCGTCATCGCCGGCGACCTCGATGCGTCCGCCGGTCACGGCGACAGCCTGGACGAAGGGGTGGGCGGTGCTGGCGGTGTAGATATGGCCGTTGGTGAGCACCAGATCGCTCGCCAGGATTGCCCCGGGCCCGAGCGCGGCCACTGCCGCAGCAGCCAGCCGGATGGCGCGGCTGTTGTTCATCTGTGGGTCCCCCTTCCCCGGACTCCGGTCGAGTCCCGCCGCAGCATGCCGGCAATCCCCGGGGAAAGGCAATCTGCGGTCTACGGGGAGTTCAACGCCTCGATGAGAATGGCGATGTCCTCATCGCGGGTCTCACCGTGCGTTACGCAGATCCTGATCACCTCGCGCTCTTCGAAGCGCGCCAGCGACACCCAGGCGCGGCCGGATTTCACTACCCGTTCGACCCGGGTGCGCGGCTCGCCGAGCGCGGCCGGCGGCACCACATTGAGCACCGCGAGTGGGGAATCGTTGACCACGGTCCAGCCGCGCCGCTCGAGCTCGACGCGGATCAGCGCGCATTGCGCGACCGCGCGCTCGATGTGCGCGGCGTGCCCGGACCAGCCGGCGGCGGCGAGCGACAGGAACAACCGCAGCCCGAGGAAGCGCCGCGACCACTGAGCGCTATTCATGTAAGGATCGAGCGAGGCTTCGTGCGAGTGCATGTAGCCGGTCGCTGCCACCTGGAAGGCGGCGCTCAGCGTCGCCGGATCCCGCGCCAGGTACATGCCGCAGCCCATGGTGGTCGCGAACCACTTGTGAGCATCGATGGTGGCGGAGTCGGCGCGCTCGAGGCCTGCGACGTGTTGGCGCAGCCGCGCCGAGGCGATCACCGCGCCGCCCCAGGCGGCGTCGACGTGGTACCACAGCCCCTGCTGCGCGGCGAAATCGGCGCAGGCCTGCAGCGGATCGATCATGCCGGCGGCGGTCGTGCCGGCGCAGGCCACCAGCAGCAGCGGGACCCGGCCGCCGCGCCGATCGTCGGCGATGGCCTGCGCGAGCGCGTTCATCGACAGCCGGCCGTGGCCGTCGGTGGCCACGAGCCGCGCCGCCGCGCGTCCGATGCCCGCCTGGTGCGCGATCTTCACCCAGCTGCGATGGCACTCCCTCGACACGTAGAAGACCGGTGCGCCGCCGAAGGCCCGCGCACCATCGGCCGCGAAGCCCGGGTGGGCGCGCGTCAATGCACACACGAGCGCGGTGTAGTTGGCCTCGGAGCCGCCCGAGGTGAACTGGCCGCCCGCTCCGGGCGGCAAGCCCGCACGCTCGGCGATCGCGCGGATCACGTGCGCCTCGAGCGCGACCGCCGCTGGGGAAGTGGCCGAGCTCGCGAGCTGCGGATTGAAGGTGGCGGCGATGCGTTCGGCGCACCGCGCCGGGAAGGTCGGCGCGGGATTGAAGAGACCGAAGTAGCGCGGGTGCGTCAGGTGCACCAGCCCCTGCTCGAGCACGCCGATCGACCAGTCGAGCAACTCCGGCAGCGGCCGCCTGCGGGTGAAGTTGAACTGCGCCAGCTCGCGAGCGAACGCGGCCATATCGAGCGTCGGCGTCGCCGCGCCGGCGCGCACGCGCTGATCGGCGAGAGCCAGGGCCCGCGTCAGGTAGTCGTCGATCTCCTGTTGTCGGGGTGAGGCGGGAAACAGCGCCCCATCCGGCGCGCCCGGCGCCTCAGCGCTCGAAGGCACCGAAAGCCCCCTCGAGCGCATCACACAACAGGTCGAGCTGCGCGCGCTCGATCGTCAGCGCCGGGGAGAGAATGATGTTGGCACCCGACAGCCGGATCATCGCGCCGCGCCGGTAGGCTTCGCGATGCACGCGGGCGAGCTCGGGCGCACCGCGCGGAAAGCTGGCGCGCGTTGCCTTGTCGGCCACCAGCTCGACGCCGGCCATGAGGCCGACACCGCGCACGTCGCCGACGATGCGAAAGCGCTTCATCGCCTGCAACCGCTCGAGGAAGTACTTGCCCTCGCGCGCCGCCCGCGCCGGAATGTCTTCGCGCTCGATGATGTCGAGCGTCGCCAGCGCGGCCACCGCCGCGATCGGGTGTGCGCCGTAGGTATAGCCGTGATTGATGGTGCCGAGCACCGGGTCGGCGCCGCTGAAGCCAGCCATCACCCGCGCCGACACGGCGGTCGCGCCGAGCGGTATGTAGCCGGAAGAGATGCCCTTGGCGAGACACCACAGGTCCGCCTTCACGCCCCACAGCCGGGTACCGAACATGTGGCCGGTACGGCCGAAGCCCGTGACCACCTCATCCGCGATCAGCAACACGCCGTGGCGGTCACAGATCTCGCGCACCCGCGGCCAGTAGTTGGGCGGCGGCACGATGACGCCACCCGCGCCCTGGATCGGCTCGGCGATGAAAGCGGCGACGGTATCGGGCCCCTGGAAGACGATCTCCCGCTCGAGGAGTTCGGCGCAGATCCGGCCCAGCTCTTCGGCGTCGTCGCTATAGGGATTGCGGTACAGCCACGGCGTGTCGACGTGGAAGCATCCGGGGAGCAACGGCTCGTAGGCGCGGCGGAAGGGCGTGTTGCCGTTGACGCTCGTGCCGCCGAAATGCACGCCGTGGTAGCCCTGGCGCAGCGAGATGAACTTGGTACGGTCGCGCGCGCCGAGCACCTTCCAATACTGGCGCGCGAGCTTCAAGGCGCTTTCGACCGCGTCCGAGCCGCCGCTGCTGAAGTGCACGGCGCCGACACCGTCCGGCGTCATCAGCTGCACCAGTCGCTGCGACAGCTCGATCGCCCGCGGGTGGGTCGCGCCGCGGAAGGTGTTGTAGAAGGGCAGCTCGTCGAGTTGCGCGACGATGGCGTCGCGGATCTCCTTGCGCCCGAAGCCGAGGTTGGTGCACCACAACCCGCCGACCCCATCGACCATGCGGTGGCCGTCGACATCGAAGATCCAGCTGCCCTCGCCGCGCGCGATGATGTCGGGCGGGGTCTCGCGCACCGTGCCCGGATGGGCCATCGGGTGCAGCTGATGTACGGCGTTCTCCGCCTTGAGCTCCTCGCTCGAGAGTTTACGCATGAGGGCAGTGTAGGCGATGCGCTGCGGCTTGCCTACGATGCGCGTCACGCCTGAGCGCGCCTGAGCGCGAATCGGCGCCGGCACCGTTGCCGCCAACGCCATAAAGAGCGCTCAGCGTAGCTGCGTGCGGCGGGCACCGCCGGCGCGCAAGGCGCGCAGCAACTCGCGGTGCAACGCCAGGTAACCCGGCGCAGTCACGCGCGCGCGCGCGCCGATCAGCGCATTCACCCGCCGCAGTGCGTGGAACGGCACGGCCGGCAGCCAGTGGTGCTCGGCGTGGTACGGCATGCGCCAGGCGAGCAACAACAGTGCGGGCGTGGTGTAGGTGGTGCGCGTGTTGGTCAGCATGTCGTCGCCGAAGTCGCAGCCGGTGTGCTCCGACAGCAGGTACACGCGCAGGAACGGCTGGCCGAGGATGGCCGGCAACACCCAGTAGAGTAAGGCAGCGCTGCTGCGCCAATAGATCGAGAGGACGATCACGCACAGGTAGCAGGCCCAGTAAAGCCGCGCCTCGCGCACCACGCGCGGCGCCACGGCGGCCGGAATGAACGGCTCGCTCACGCGCCCGGTGAAGGCATGACGCAGCGTCACCTCAAGGCGATCGCGCCAGTAGGGAATACCGGAGATGCGCCACAGGTACTCGGTGACAGTCGCGGGCGGCGCTACCGCGAGCTCGGGATCACGCGCGCGGTCCTGGGTGTAGCGATGGTGGGCGAAATGGAAGCAGCGAAAGTAGTCGGGTGGCAACAGCAGCAACGCACCGCACACCCACGCCACCGCATCGTTGAGCCACGGGGTTGCGAAGGCGGTGCGGTGGATGGACTCGTGCAAGGCGCAGAAGAGAAAGGAGAGCACGATTCCGTGGAGCACGAGCGCCGCGATCAGCCAGGGGTGGCCGCGGCTCGCCCACACCAAAAGCCCGGTCGCAGTGAGCAGCAGCAGGTGCACGCAGAGCTGCAGCAGGCCGCGCGCATCCGAGCGGCGCGCGAGGGTGCGCAGGGTCTCGCCGTCGACGCTGGCCGGCAGTGGCAATTCGAGATCCATTGCCCGCCATTGTAGGCAATAAAAAACGGCCCGGCCGGGTGTCCCCGACCGGGCCGCAGTCCTTGGCTCGTGACAGCGCTAAGGCAAGATGATGTAGCTGTAGGGGAGCGAGACCACCTCATCTCCGGTGAATACCGTGGGGTTGAACGTATCGATGTAGATCTGTCCGCGCACGAAACTACCCACCTGTGCCGGGTTGGGCGTGATCGTCAGGTGAATCGTGCCCGTCTGCCCGGGCGCGAGAATCAGCGGGTTGTAAGTGTTCGTCCCGAACGTTGCGTCGTACCACAGGTCCCCGCTGTCCGCGAGATCGAGGCGTCGAAAGCCTTGAGCCGCGCGATCTCGGCAGTCGTCACCGGCGCCGGCGGCGCGCCGGCAGGGCCGTTGGCGTTCCCGGTCGACCGCCGCGCGTTCCCGCCGGCGCTGGCGGCCAGCGGTGGACTCCCCTGCCTCACTCCAGGCGTTGATACACCGCGCGCGCGTCGGCGAGCTCTTTGAGCACTCCGGCTTTCTCCACCGCCGAGTTCCAGTCTCCGTAGCGCGAGGTGGTCTCGATCAGGTGATCGATCCAGGCGATGAAGTAGCGCGCATCCTCGGGCGAGCGCGGCGGCTCGCCGTGGACGCTGACGTAGATCGGGCTAGTGGTCGCGTAGACGAAGTTATCGAGCACCGGATATTCGGCTTTCGCGGTGAAGGCTCGCAGCACGCACCAGCCGCTCTGCGAGAGCGGCACCGTCCCGCTCGTCTCCAGGGCGTCACGATGCGGGCCGAGGGCGAGCCCGCGAACCGTGCGGCCGTTGCAGACGATCTGGGCGTGATCGACCGGCACGATGGACCGCAGCCGCGCGCGAAAGGCGACGCGCTGCGCAGCCTGCAACGCCAGCGTGCCGCCGACGACCTGGTCTGCGAGCGCGAAATCGAGCAGCGGCCCATTGGTAGCAAAGGTATTGCCGGCGCGCAGCGCCTCGAGCCAGGCCGGGCTGCTCACGGGGCTCGTCGCATCGCCGCCAACGCGGGCATACACCCGGTTCAGTCCCACCGGACCGCGCAGGATCGCGTAGTCGGCCATGGCGTCCGTGCCGGCGGCCGCCGGAAGGTGAAATCCGAGATTCAGCAGGCGGTACCACACCGAGGCCGTCGCCTGGTGATCCGCGAACGAGACGATCTCCATGTAGTCGACCTTGCCGAGCGCCACGTCCACCGGAAGCTCGTCGGCATCGGTGTGCACCGGGTGCGTGAGCGGCTGCGGCTCCTCCTCATAGGGATGCACGTAGCCGATGAGTGCGCCCTCGGCATGGCCGAGGTCGGCGACGTCGGCGTTCGTCGGGTAAAGACTCGCGGCTGCGGTGTTGGGGTAGCCGGCGTAGCCGGGCAGCAGCATCGGGCCGTGCGGCCCGAGGACGCCGAGGTGACCCCAGTAGCTGGTGTGGAACTCCTGGCTGTGAACGATGAGCGTTTGCGGCGTCGAGGCAGGGTCGACGCCACGGCCGCTGTAGGCGATGTCGGGAACGCGCTGCTCCTTGTTCACGAGCAGGTTGTAGATGATTCCGAGATCCTCCGCCTGCGCCTGCAGCACCAGG
>Ga0187783_10004408_pt1 | contig 10428 bp, 8 predicted proteins | sample 1015_SJ02_MP02_2_FD_132471 | JGI IMG/M metagenome (GOLD analysis project Ga0187783, IMG submission 132471) | Tropical peat soil microbial communities from peatlands in Department of Meta, Colombia - 1015_SJ02_MP02_20_MG | ecosystem: Environmental > Terrestrial > Soil > Wetlands > Peat | place...
CGCAACAACCTGCGGCTGCCGGAGACGGCGGCAGCGCTGTACGCCTCCGCTTGGCCGATCGTGCAGAGCACGCGCGCGCAGCTGGTGACGCTCGCGCAGCAGATCGCCGCGAGCCACAGCTGGCCGGTGGGCGGCGGCGCCGACACCGTGCGCCAGGTGTTCCAGCAACTCAGCCTGAACGCGCCGCGCACCGATGCGCAGATGCTCGAGGGTTACCGCCAGGTCGGTGAGCGCATCGTCGCCTACGCGCGCACCACCGGACTGTTCGCGGTGCCGGCCGAGTACCGCCTCGAGGTCACCCTGACGCCGCCGGCACTGCGCGCCTCGATCCCCGACGGCGCCTACTACCCTGCGCCGCCGTTGAAGGGCAGCGGCAGCGGGCGCTTCTACATCACCGCGACCGGCGATGACCCGGCCCAGCTGCGCCAGGAACACAACTACCCCTCCATGCCCGATCTCGCCGGCCACGAGGGCTTCCCCGGTCACGACTGGCACTTCAAGGTGATGACGCAGTACCGCGCGCAGATCTCGCCGATACGCTGGCTCACCCCGGGAGCGGTGGAAGACTCCTCCTCGATGTGGCAGGACTCGATGGCCACCGAAGGCTGGGCACTTTATGCCGAGGCACTGCTCGCCGAGCCGCAGCCGCGCGCCCCGGATGGTTTCTACACGCCGGAGGAGCGCCTCTACCTGCTGCGCGGCAAGCTCTATCGGGATCTGCGCGTGCGCGTCGATACCGGCATTCATACCGGACGCCTGTCATTCGAGGATGCCGTGACGCTGTTCTCCGAGGTGGTGGATTTCCTGCCGGGCTCCTGCCGCGACCCGCAGCTCCTCAGGCTCGACGCCAAGCGCGCCAGCTGCCGCGCGGCGCGCGCCGCGGTCGCGCGCTACGCGCGCTGGCCGACCCAGGCGATCACCTACCGGCTCGGCAAGGAGCAGATCCTCGCGCTGCGCAGGCGCGCGCAGCAGGCGCTCGGTGCGCGCTTCTCGGCGCAGCGCTTCCACCTGGAGTTCATGAAGCAGGGCGCGATCCCGCCCGGCTATTTCGGCGACGAGCTGCTGCGTACGCTGCGCGCCGCAACGCCGTGAGCGCACCCGCTGCGCGGCTCAGGCGGTCAGTGGTTGACAGATGAACAGGTGCGCCGGCAGCACGTTCAGCGGCTCGAAGCGCCGGCCGACGTAGCCGAAGATGCGCTTCAGGTCGTCGAACACGCGGCTCGAGAACTGGTAGACGAGAAACGCGCCGCGCGGCTCGAGCACGTCATGGGTGCTGCGCAGGATGCGCTCGCGCAGCGGCGCCGGGATGGTGCTGAAGGGAATGCCGGAGATGATGTAGTCGGCGCGCAGGTGGCCGAGACGGCGCAGGATCTCCTGCACGTCCGCGGCCGAGGCCTGCACCACCTGCAGGCGCCGGTCGCTGATGGTGCTGCGCAGATAGCTGACGAAGTCAGGGTTGGTCTCGATCGCGATCAGCGCGGCGTCGCTGCGCATGCGGCGCAGCACCTCGGCGGTGATGCCGCCGACGCCCGGACCGTACTCGACGATGACGCGCGCGCGCGCCCAGTTGATCGGCTCGAGCAGCTGTTTGATGAGGAAGCGTGAGCTCGGGACGATCGAGCCGAGCATGCGCGGGTGGCGGAAGAAGTTGCGAGCGAACAGCAGCAAGTCGCCGCTCGGCGCCCGGGGAGCCTCGGAAGGGTTGTTATGCACTTTTTTCCCCACGCGGGTCGTAGCCACACGCTCTCTATAGCAATAAACGCGCACCGATACCACTTTGTAAGCGCAGCAGAGCGCGGCAGCGGCAGCGGCGGCGCTCAGCCGCCCGCGCGCCTGGCCTCGAGGCCGAGCCTGCACAGCTCCGTCACCAGGCGGTCGCGGTGATCACCCTGGATCTCGATCACGCCGCCCTTGACCGCGCCGCCCGCACCGCACAGGCGCTTGAGTCGCGTCGCCAGCTCGCCGAGCTGCGCCGCATCGAACGGCAAGCCAGTGATCACGGTGACCGCCTTGCCGCCACGGCCGGCGACCTGCCGCCCGACACGCACGCGCGCCGCTGCCGGCGCGTGCGCCGGCGGCGGCTTATGTCCGCTGGCGCGCGCCGTTCCGCCTGCTGCGCCGGTGCGCAGCACGACGCCGCGGTAAGTAGCTCGGGGCTTCATCGTAGTGTTACCCGGTTGAGGCGACTACAATCCTGCCGAACCGGTGCCCGGCCCGGCAACTGTGGCACCTGAGCCGCACAGAGGCAGCCCATGACCCCACGGTCGCGCTTGCATGTTCCCTCGCCGCCGGCCCGACCCGGGCAGGAGCCCGACTTCAGCTACGTGCAGATCTCGCCCGCCGGTGCGGTCAACCGGCCGGACGTCAAGGCGGCGGCGCGCGACATCGAGTACCTGTCGGTGGAGTTGGTGCGGGTGCTCGATGACGAGCAGCGCGCCGTCGGGCCCTGGAACCCACATCTCGAGCCGGCGGAACTGCAGGTGGCGCTGCGGCACATGCTGCTGACGCGGCTGTTCGACGATCGCATGCAGAAGATCCAGCGCCAGGGTCGCATCTCCTTCTACATCAAGTCGACCGGCGAGGAGGCGGTGGCGGTGGCCGCCGGCATGGCCCTGCAACCCGGCGACATGTTGTTTCCGTCCTATCGGCAGCAGGGCCTGCAGGTGGTGCGCGGCCGCAACCTGGTCGAGCTCATGTGCCAGTGCCTGTCCAACACCCACGACATGTGCAAGGGCCGGCAGATGCCGATCATGTACCACTGGGGCAAGGGCAACATCTTCTCGATCTCCGGCAATCTCGCCACCCAGTTTCCCCAGGCGGTGGGCTGGGCGATGGCGGCCGCCATCAAGGGCGAGGATCATCTGGCCGCCAGCTGGATCGGCGAGGGCTCGAGCGCGGAGGCGGACTTTCACTACGCCATGACCTTTGCCGCGGTCTACCAGGCGCCGGTCATCCTCAACCTGGTCAACAACCAGTGGGCGATCTCCACCTTCCAGGGATTTGCCGGCGGCGAGCGCAAGACCTTCGCGCAGCGCGGGCCCGGCTATGGCATCCCCGGGATCCGCGTGGATGGCAACGACTTCCTGGCGGTCTACGCGGTGAGCCAATGGGCGGCGCAGCGCGCGCGCCAGAGCGGCGGCCCGACGCTCATCGAGCACGTGACCTATCGCGCCGCCGCACACTCCACCAGCGACGACCCCTCGCGCTACCGGCCGAAGGAGGAGTGGCGCGCCTGGCCGCTCGGCGATCCGATCACCCGACTCAAGGCGCACCTGATCGCGCTCGGGGAGTGGTCCGAGGAGCGCCACGCACAGCTGCACAAGGAGCTCGAAGCGCACGTCACGGCCTGTTGGAAGGAAGCCGAATCCTACGGCACGCTCACCCACGGGCCGACGCTCGATCCGCTCACCATGTTCGAAGACGTGTACAAGGACATGCCGCCGAATCTCGTGCGCCAGCGCGAGGAGCTGCGCGCGCTGCGCGCCAGCCAGCCGGGCGATGCGCGCGCCGCGCAGCACGATCAAGGGCACGCCGCGCCGTCGGTGGCGCAGGAGCGCTGAGGCATGGCGCGCATGAACATGGTGCAGGCGCTCAACTCGGCGATGGACGTGATGCTCGAGCGCGACCCGCGCGTGGTGATCCTCGGGGAGGACGTCGGCTTCTTCGGCGGTGTGTTCCGCGTGACCGACGGCCTGCAGCGCAAGTACGGCGAGCACCGCGTGCTCGATACGCCGATCGCCGAGGGCGGCATCATCGCCACCGCCATCGGGCTCGGCGTCAACGGCCTGAAGCCGGTCGCCGAGATCCAGTTCGCCGACTACATCTATCCCGGCTTCGACCAGGTGGTGAGCGAGCTGGCGCGGCTGCGCTACCGCTCGGCGGGCGACTTCCACGCCCCGGTCACGATCCGCACGCCGTGCGGCGGCGGCATCCGCGGCGGGCAGACCCACTCGCAGAGCCCGGAGGCCATATTCACGCACGTGTGCGGCATCAAGGTGGTGATGCCGTCGAACCCCTACGACGCCAAGGGCCTGCTGATCAGCGCCATCGAGGACGAGGACCCGGTGGTGTTCTTCGAGCCCAAGCGCATCTACAACGGCCCGTTCGACGGCGATCCGCACAAGCCCGCCGTACCCTGGAGCGCGCATCCGCGCGGCGAGGTTCCGGACGGTCACTACAACGTGCCGATCGGGCGCGCCGAGGTGGTGCGCGCCGGGGGCGACGTGAGCGTGCTCACCTACGGCACGATGGTGCACGTCGTCGAGGCGGCGGTGCGCACGCTCGGGGTGGATGCCGAGATCGTCGACGTGCGCACCATGTCACCGCTCGATGTCGACACGCTGTGCGCATCGGTGTGCAAGACCGGTCGCTGCGTGGTGGTGCACGAGGCCACGCGCTTCAATGGCTACGGCGCGGAGCTCGTGGCGACCGTGCAGGAGCAGTGCTTCTGGAATCTCGAGGCGCCGGTGCAGCGCGTTACCGGCTGGGACACTCCCTATCCACATGCGTTCGAATGGGAGTACTTCCCCGGACAGCAACGCATCGCCGCGGCGATCCGCCAGGTGTTGGAGGCGGCGTAAGGCAGGTCGTGCGATGAGCAGGTACGTCTTCAAGCTCCCCGATCTCGGTGAGGGCACGGTCGAGGCGGAAATCGTCGGCTGGCGCGTCAAGCCCGGCGACACCGTGGCCGAGGACGACGTGTTGGTGGAGGTGATGACCGAGAAGGCGGCGGTGGAAGTACCCGCACCGGTCGCCGGCCGCGTGGTCTCGACCACCGGCGCGCCCGGCGACATGGTGCCGGTGGGCGCCGAGCTCATCGTGCTCGAGACCGAGCCCGTGCCGCTCGCCGCCGGCAACAGCGCCGGCGTCGCGGCCACCCCGCTTGCGGCGGCTGCCGGTGCGGCGCCCGGCGCCGCGGCTGCCGCGGGCGCCGCGGGGCGCAGTGCGGGCGGTAACGGCGCCGCCGCCGCCCAGCCGGCAGTCGTGCCCGCCGGCAGCGGCCGCGTGGCGACCTCGCCCGCGATCCGCCGCCGCGCGCACGAGGCCGGCGTCGACCTGCGGCAGATCGCAGGCTCCGGACCCAGCGGACGCATCGTGCCGAAGGATCTCGATGCGTACCTCGCGCGGCGCACGCAGCCGACGCCGCTGCGCGCGGCGCCGAAGGCGGTGCCGAGCGCGCGCGCGCCGGAGGCGCGGCCGGCCGCTGGCGGGGCGACCGAGGAGATCAAGGTGATCGGGCTGCGGCGCGTGATCGCCCAGCGCATGAGCGAGGCGAAGCGCAACATCCCGCACTTCGCCTACGTGGAGGAGCTCGATATCACCGAGCTCGAAGCGCTGCGGCGGCACCTGAACGGCAGGCTGCCGGCCGGCGCCGCCGCGCTCACCTATCTGCCGTTCCTCGCCCTCGCGCTCATCCGTGTGTTGCGCAGCTTCCCGCAGTGCAATGCCCAGTATGACGCGGAGCGCGGCGTGATCGTGCGTCACGCCGCCGTGCACCTCGGCGTGGCCACGCAGACCCCCGACGGGCTCAAGGTGCCGGTGGTCCACGATGCCCAGGCGCTTTCGCTCTGGGAGCTGGCGGCCGAGATGCGCCGCGTGGCGGAGGCGGCCCGTACCAACAAGGCGCGGCGCGAGGAGCTGACCGGCTCGACCATCACCATCACCAGCCTCGGCAAGCTCGGCGGCATTGCCAGCACTCCGATCATCAACGCTCCGGAGGTCGCCATCATCGGCGTGAACCGCGCTCTCGAGCGGCCGGTGGTGTTCGAGGGCGCCATCGCCATCCGCCGCACCATGAACCTGTCGTCCTCCTTCGACCATCGCTTCGTCGATGGCTACGACGCGGCCGCGATGATCCAGGCGCTCAAGGAATGCCTGGAGCATCCGGCGACCATCTTCATTCCCGGCTGAGCGGGCGCGCGCCGCTCAAGGGGGGCTGATGAGGCGCGGCTGGACAGGCGCAGCGCTGCTGGTGCTGGCGGCAGCCTGCGGCGGCGGCGGCGGCGCGAACTCGGGCGGGCCGCCGGCGTACACCTCGGTCACCCAGGTGCAGCTTTCGCAGGCCTCCACGTACGCGGCGGACTGCAGCGGCGTGACGCAGTCCGGCACGCTCTATCCCGACACGGCGCTCGAGCCCTCGCTGGTGGTGAATCCGACCAACAGCCAGAACCTGATCGCCGCGTGGCAGCAGGACCGCTGGTCCAACGGCGGCTCGCAGGCGTTGAATCTCGCCGCCTCGTTCGACGGCGGCACGACCTGGACGCTGACGCGCGCGGCGTTCTCGATCTGCAGCGGCGGCGGCAGCAGCAACGCCGGCGACTTCGCACGTGCCAGCAACGGCTGGCTGACGGTCGCGCCCTCGGGTGTGGTGTACGCGCTGTCGCTGTCCTTCACCGGCAGCGCGCTCGGCCCGGGCTCAGCGAGCGCTCAGCTGGTCGCGCAGTCCGACGACGGTGGCATGAGCTGGAGCGCGCCGGTCGCGCTGATCAGCGACGGCGCCCAGGACTTCGACGACAAGGGCGCGATCACCGCCGACCCAACCGATGCCGCCTACGTATACGCGGTCTGGGACCGGCTCGAGGGCGAGAATGCCGGACCGAGCTATTTCGCCGTCACGGCCGACGCGGGCGCCACCTGGCAGAGCGCCGTCAGCATCTACGACCCGGGCAGCGGCAATCAGACCATCGGCAACCAGATCGTCGTCCTGCCCGGCGGCGTGCTGCTGGACGTGTTCACCGAGCTCGATGGAATCAACGGCGTGCATCCCAGCGCCACGCTGCGCGAGATCCAGTCGAGCGACCACGGGGCGAGCTGGTCGGCGCCGACGACCATCGCGCCGGTGCAGGCGGTCGGCACCGCCGATCCGCTCAACAAGATGCAGGTGCGCGACGCCGCCAACCTGTTCTCGGTCAGCGTCGCAGCCGGCGGCACCGTGTACATCGCCTGGGAGGACGCCAGCTTCTCCGGCGGCAGCTACAACGGCATCGCACTCGCCGAGTCGACCGACGGCGGGCAGAGCTGGTCGGCGCCGCTGCAGGTCAACGCCGACGCCGCGACGCCGGCCTTCACCCCGACGGTCGCGGTGCGCGCCGACGGCACGATCGCGGTGACCTACTACGATTTCCGCAACGACCTGGTCGCGGGCGAGGTGCTGACCGATTGCTGGATGGTGACCTCGAGCGACGGGATCACCTTCCAGGAGACGCATCTGTCCGGCCCGTTCGATCTGAAGCTCGCCCCCTACGCGGACGGCGAAGGACTGTTCCTCGGCGACTACCAGTCGCTCGGCAGCAGCGCCGCGGGGTTCCTGCCGCTCTATACGCAGACGCCCGCGAGCGGCTCGCTGGTGCGCAGCGCCGTGTGGCTCGCCTTCCCGCCGGCGGCCGCGGCCGATTCAATCGTGCACGTCAGTTTCCGCGCGCACGGCGCAGCGCCCGGTGTGCGGCTGACGGACGCCGCCGCCGCGCGGGTCGCGGCGCAGATCGAGCGCACGCGCGCGCAACGGCTGGGCCGCGGGCGCTGAAGCGGCAGCATGGCGGGCGCGCCGCTCAGGAATGATGCGCCGGGCCGCCCACGTAGGTCTTCTCACCGGCAGCGACGCGCAGCGACAGGCGGTTCTGCGGCGGCGGCAGCGGACAGGTGGCGAAGTCGTTGAGCGCACACGGCGGGTTGTAGGCCTTGTTGAAGTCCAGCCGCGTGCTGCCGTCCTTCGGCAGCGGCACGTACAGGAAGCGCCCGGCGCCATAGGTCTCATGCCCGCTGGTGGCGTCGGCAAACATGATGAAGAGCTCCGCATCGCCGGGCTGCTCGAGCACGGTGTCCAGGCGCCACTCGCGGCCGTCGCGGCTGAACACCACGGCTCCGGGCGAGACGCTGTCCTCCTCCATGCCGAGGATGTTGACGATGCGGATGTGGCGCACCGGCTGGTAGGGAACGAAGCGCGCGTCGAAGACCCACGCGGTGCTCACGGGGAAGTAGCTCAGGCCGCGAAACTGCAGGCGGTGCGGATTGTTCAGGTCGCGCACCCGCACCCCGAGGTTGCCGGCCCGCTCGATGACGAAGAAGCGCAGCGCGCCGCTTGCGAGCACGGTGGGGGTGCCGCCGGCGTCGGAGGCGAGCGCGAGCGTGCCGACCGGCGCGCCGTCGTGCAGCACGCCGCTGCCGGGGCGCGCCGTGAAGCGCACCGCGTGGCCGCTCAGGTTGAAGGAACCGGCACGCCCGGCGAGCGCCGGATTGTCGAGCACCAGGGAGTTGGCCGGATCGCGCCCGAAGGTGTTCTCACCTTCCTTCAACCAGTAGAGCCCCGCGAGCGTCAGCCAGCCGGTGTCGCTCGTCAGGGAGTCGACGCGCTGGCGGCGCCAGGTGCCGATGTCGTCGCGCTCGGCCTGCAGCGCGCCGCCGGCAGCGTCCGAGCCGCCGGCAGACGGCGCGGCGGGTGCGAGCAGCAGTGCGGCCAGCGCGGCCGCGAGGCATGCGCAGGCGCGCCGTGCGTGGCGCGCGCCGTGATCCTGTGGCATGAGGCCTCTCCGATCGTCAGCGGCCGGTACCTATCTTAATGCCATCGACCTCGCGACCGAGGATCTCCTCACGTACGTCGGCGATCTCGCGGGCGCGCGAGGGGCGGGCCCCCTCGCAGCGCTCGGGACGCGGGCAGCGGTTGCTGCGCGGGCAGATGATGCGCGCGGGCGCTGCCAGCGCGTCCTCGATCCAGGCGATGTTCAGCACATTGGCAACCAGGGCGAGTGCCTGGGCGGCGCTGCGCGGGATGCGCGCTTCGCCGCGCCGGTGCAGGCACTCGCGGAAGATGCCGTCGATCACGGCGGCGCTCGCTACGCCGTTCGAGGCCAGCGCGGGCGCGAGGTCCACCCCGACCGAGAGCACGTGCGGGTTGCCGGCCATGTCGTGCACGCGGATGGAATGGCAGCAGTACAGGAGCGAGCGCTCGCCGTCGCGCAGCACCGAGATCTGCGACCCCGAGGCGCCGTGCTCGCCGGCGATCATGCGGAACACCGCCCAGTTGGGGCAGGGGTCGCTCACCTGGGCGAGGTTGCCCCAGGGCAGCGGGATGCCGTTGCCGCGGTAGACGGCGCGCAGATACCCGGGCGGATAGGCATCGAAGAAGTGCCAATAGGGGTAGGGCGACACCTTGGTCATGCGCCGCATCACCACCGCGGGGGTGAGCTCGAGCCGGGCGCCCGCCTCGACGCGGTAGCGCTCGCGCGCGAGAAAGCGCCGGAACGGCACGCGCGGCGCGAGCAGCGCCCCGGCGAAGAAGCTGCACTCGAAGTCGCGCCACGCGTGCAGCACGTCCTGCGCGTTCATGCCGGCGGCGCTCGAGCCGCCCTCGGGGCTGCCGCCCATCTCCCCGCCGGTGGCGTGCGGAGACTTCAGGCCGTCCCCGCCGTGCAGCACCTTGTGGGCGATGTGCGCGGCGAGATCGAACTTGAGGCGCGCCGGATCGGACTGCAGCGCGCGGTTGGCATACACCACGCGCGGGGCCTCGAAGAACGAGCGCACCATGCTGCGCAGCTCGCGGTCCTTGTCGCGCGCCAGCACCGGTTTGCGATCGAACCAGCGGATCTCGAGCCCGTGCCGCCGCGCGAGCCGCATCAGGTCCTCGGCCGACAGCGGAAAGCGCCGCTCGCCGACGCGGTCGGCGGCGCGCTCGAGGTCGGGGAAGTCGTTGCGCGACATCTCCTGGTGCGAGCGGATGAGCAGGTGGGCGAACTGCCGCCCGCTCGTGCCGGTCTGGGCGAGCAGCTCGGGGATCGCCGCCTGCAGCAGACTCCGCGAGAACAGAAAGGCCGGCTCGAGCGGCACGCGCGCCGTCGCCCCGCCGGGCGTGGCTGCGCTGGGCAGCTCGAGATCGACGCTCTCGTCGAGAAACCATGCGGTGGGGCGCTGGAACACGCCGGCGAGCAGCTCGAGCAGCCGCGGCGAGGGGCTGCGCTTGCCGCTCTCGATCATGGAGAGGTAGGAGACCGAGGGGGCAAGCTCGGGCGCGCGCTCGATGCAGCGCGCCGAGAGCTCCTCGAGCGTCAGCCCGTTGCGCCGGCGCACCGCGCGCAGCTTGGCGCCGAGAAAGTGACCCTTGCGCAACAGCTCCGGCATATGTCCAGTCCGCCTCCGCCCGCTCTGTGAAATTAACAGTGTGAAGTTTCCAGAGTCAAATTGGCGGACGATCGGCGTATGCTCGAAGGAGGATGAACGCCGAGACGTACGCGCGGGTGTATTCCAGGGAGCCGGCCGCGCCCAAGGTGGAGATTTCCGGCGCGCGCATCGAGCGCGCCGGCGAGGTGCTCACGCCGCTCGCGCTGCAGCTGCTCGCGAGCCTGCACCGGCGCTTCAACGGGCGCCGCCTGGAGCTGCTCGCGGCGCGCGCACAGCGGCAGGCGCAGCTCGATGCCGGCGTGCTGCCGGATTTTCTGC
>Ga0187783_10004409_pt1 | contig 10427 bp, 7 predicted proteins | sample 1015_SJ02_MP02_2_FD_132471 | JGI IMG/M metagenome (GOLD analysis project Ga0187783, IMG submission 132471) | Tropical peat soil microbial communities from peatlands in Department of Meta, Colombia - 1015_SJ02_MP02_20_MG | ecosystem: Environmental > Terrestrial > Soil > Wetlands > Peat | place...
CCGGCCGCTTATCGCACTGCGGCCATTGTTGGGGGGTACCAGCCTCGGTGCTTGCCGTTGGGGGGGCGCGATCCTATCTCAGCGCGGTTGCAGCGACGGGTCCGGCGTACTTGAGATCTCCCCCCGAACCGATCTTCAATGTTCCGCCCGTCGTTACGGCGAGCCTCACGCTGTTCGGCTTCATCCATTTGATACGCACTTTCCTCCTGTCGCCCGAGGCGGACATCAAATTCCTGTTGCTGTTTTCATTTATTCCGGCCCGCTATGAAGCATCACCGTTGATCGACGGAACCTTGCCGGGAGGTGTCGCGGCGGATCTTTGGACATTTGTCACGTATTCGCTGATTCACGGCGACATCACTCACCTGAGCCTGAATGCTGTCTGGCTTCTGGCCTTTGGCACACCGGTCGCGCGTCGGTTCGGCACGATGCGCTTTTTGGGTTTCTTTGGACTTACGGCGGCGGCCGGCGCGGTGGCCCATTGGGCGACGCATGCAAGCGATGGGGTCGGGATGATCGGCGCCTCGGCCGCCATTTCGGGGTTCATGGCGGGCGCCGTACGGTTTGTATTCCAGCGCGGTGGGCCGCTGAGTTTGTGGCGCAGGCATGACGAGAGTGCCTACCGTGTAAGGGCTCTGTCATTGTCCGAATCGTTACGCGATCCGCGCGTCGTCGCATTTCTGGCGGTCTGGTTTGGTCTGAACCTCCTGTTCGGGATTAGCTCGTTCTCATTTGCGAGCAGCGGCCAGGTGATTGCTTGGCAGGCCCATATCGGCGGATTTCTCGCCGGCCTTGTTGCGTTCGGCAGGTTTGATCCGGTCCAGAGACCGGCGTCCGGTTCAATCGATCCGGATTCAGATGCCGATCCTGCAACCGGTTAAGAAAGAATCATCATCCGTAAATTCCCTCTTGCCGTCCTCTCATTTGCGTCAGATGATTGCCACAAAGGCGCCAAGTACCGAGTTGTCGCGGCTTCGTGGGCGCTCCAGGGCGACGATCGATTCGCGGTACTCGGTTGCTTGGACCATCCGCATTATCGGAGGGTGCCATGACGGTTAAAGCTATTCTTACTCGCAAGGGACGAGACGTCGTTTCCGTCCGGTCTGATACCAGCCTCGCCGATGCCGCAAAAAGCCTCGCAGAATACCGCATTGGAGCCGTACTCGTGATGGATTCCCATCTTGAGGGCATTTTGTCCGAGCGTGATATTGTTCGTGCGCTTGCCGCGCGCGGGGCCGCCGCCCTCGATCAACCGGTCGAGGAAGTCATGACGCGCAAGGTCGTTACTTGTAGCGAACGCGAGACGGTCGGCGACATCATGGAGCGCATGACCGCCGGTAAGTTCCGACATCTTCCGGTTGTCGAAAGCGGTCGTCTGGTCGGTCTCGTGTCAATTGGCGACATCGTCAAATATCGCGTCGAAGAAATGGAACGCGAATCCGTGGCACTGCGCGAATATATTTTGACGGCATAGTCGATAAGATTTCGCGATCGATATTTTGCTGACGGCCCGTCCCGGCGGGCCGAGCAGATTTGTTGCATCGCGGTAACGACACTAGACCGAGCGCCGCCGTCAACCGAGGGCCGTGATGGCTTCCTCCAGGGGCTCGAGCGCTTTCTCGGCCGCGTCGGCGCCGAGCGCGATCGCCTCTTCGGCTCGGTGGAAGTCGAACAAACCGATATGGCCAAGCCGCGGACTGATCATGACATCTGGTGGATCGCCGGCCAGCCGCGCCCGCGTGATGCGGTCCTGCATGACGTTGAAGGCTTCGATCATGACCGTCGATATGCCGGGTCGCCCTGCCTGACCGAGGAACTGCCGCTTGACGATCTGTTCGGCGCCGAAGAAACGTCCGAAACCGCGTGGTCCCCGGCCGAGTTCGGACAGCGGCTCATCATCCTCGTCCGACCCATGACTGGCGATGGTCGTCCCGCGACCGAACAGATCGGAATTGAGATTCACAGCAATGACGAGTCTTGCCCCGAGCGCCCGTGCAGCCGCCACCGGCACCGGGTTTACGAGTGCGCCGTCGACCAACCAGCGTCCGCCTAGCCGGACCGGCGTGAAGATTCCCGGTAACGTGTAGGAGGCGCGCAGCGCCTCCGCGAGTCTGCCTCGCGTCAACCAGATCTCATGACCGGTGCCGATCTCGGTGGCGATTGCAGCAAACCGAAACGCAAGCTCATCAATCGTGATCTTACCAAGTGTCTCTTCGAGCAGCGTCGCCAATCGGCTGCCGCTGATGAGGCCGGAGCCTGACAGTCTGAAGTCGAGATAGCCCAGCAGGCGCCGCGGCGTGAGACCGCGTCCCCAAACCTCGAAGGCGTCGAGTTGGCCGGCCGCATAGCACCCACCCACCACGGCCCCGATCGAGGTTCCGGCAATCACCTCTGGCTTGAGGCCGCGCGCCATCAGCGTGCGGAGCACACCGATATGCGCAAACCCTCGGGCCGCTCCGCCGCCGAGCGCCAAGCCAATGCTCGGACGATTGCGAGATTCCCGCTCGCTCTCGACGTCGACATCCACGGCACGGTCACTCTCCCGGCTGCGGCCAAAGCGAAAATTCAACAAGAAGCCCAGTCCTCCGTAACATTCCTCCAATGATGCGCGCAGTCATGGCGTAGAACAAGCGGTACTGACCGCCATGGTAAAGTGCGTGACGTCCTGTCCGGATCCATTCGGCACTGCGGATTGCGGTCCGCGCCTCTCGCGGCCACCATAGACGACTTGCGACAATGCCTGATGACAGGGGGGACAGGCCCCGGGAATGTCTCATCGGCCCGGCCCGGCGTCGTCGTGAAACTTTCTGCCCTGGTCTGCCGAAGTTGGTCCTACGAAAATGCCGCAGCCGTCGGTCGCCGCCAGGGAGGTCGTGAGTCGCGGTTCCGAGTTTGTCGAATGCCCAAGCCGAATCGATTCCTGGGATAAAGATCAGACCGCGCGATCGGGCGTGTCGACTGCATCGGTCACTAATGGCATGAGCGGACTCGTGACGCCGCAAGGGACACGGTCAAACCCCGGAGGCGCTTTCCCACCGCGGTTGCATCTCAGTGTCTGTCGTAGCGGGTGACAATCGTGGCGAGCGGCGGTCGTGGGCGGTCCTGCGGCGGGCCGAGTGGCCTGCCAATATGCACGAAGGCCGTGACGCGTTCATGCGCGTCGAGGCCCAGCGCGTCAAGCACGCGACGATCGTAGGCGTACCATTCAGTTATCCAGTTTGCCGCAAAACCCATCGCGTGGACGGCGTTGACAAGGTTCATCGCGGCGGCGCCCGACGACAGCACCTGCTCCCACTCGGGAATCTTGACGTGCGGTGCGCAGCGACTGATCACAGCGATTACCAGCGGCGCGCGGGCAAGTCGCCGACGCTCAAATGCGATTTGATCGGGGTCAGCTTGCGGATGGTCGGCGAGAAACGCGGCCGCGATAACATCGCCGGCGGCGAGCCGGCCGTTGCCTTCGAACACGATAAAGCGCCAGGGCACGAGCTTGCCATGATCGGGAACCCGCGAGGCTACGGTGAGCAGCGTGTCAAGCTGCTCAGCGGATGGTCCAGGTCCGGTCAGTTCGGCCGGTTTGACTGAACGGCGCGTGAGCAGAAGATTGAGAGCATCAGGCATTTGGCAGGGATTCCGCAAGTCGATGTGAGAGGCCCAATCCGGGGCGCGCATCGCCGAGTGGCATTGCGCTGCATTTGGGCGCGCCCTAGCACAGCCGACGAGCCATGACAAACGGCGCAGTTCAGGCTTGAAATGGCCAAGATTTGCGCGATAAACGGAAACATGAAAACGCGGGGACGGGGGCTGTGCCAAGGCGCGGTGATGGCGTTCTGCGCCCTCATTGCGTTTCCGGTAACCTCGTGGGGCCAGACGATTGGCAATAGCGGCGTTTTTTCGCCGCTGCAGCCATTGCCTGGTGGCTGGATTGCTCCGGCCCAGCAACCCTCGATCGATTCGCCGCGGCCTCAGGCACCGGCCGCAACCACGGCCCAAGGATCGCCAGCGAGTTTTGCCGCGCCTGGCGGCGGCATCGCCGGACCGCCCGTCTCCGTAGGGCCGGTCGCCCCCATGGCTCCCCCAGCCAGCGCACCGGCCGCGCCAGCAAATCCCCCGGTTGTCCCGTCTGGTCAGGTCGCGCTGATGTTAAGCGCACGGTACGGGGCCGACGCGCCGTACATCACTGGAGGACTGCAGTGGCGCGTCTACGCTGACAGGCCGGACCCTTCCGGTATTTTCCGGTTGGTGAAGGAGGACAAGTCGGCCGCGCCGACATTCGTCCTGCCGGCCGGCGGCTATGTGGTCCATGTCGGTTTTGGGCTGGCCAACGCAGTCAGACGCATCCAGCTTCGCAGCGATTCGCCCCGGGAGGTGCGTGAGGTCTTTGAACTTGCAGCCGGGGGCGCGCATTTCGAAGGACGGGTAGGCGACAGCAAGATTCCACCGGGACAGATTTCGTTCGACATCTTCCGCGGCAGCCAATTCGAACCCGGCGAGAAACGTCCGATCGTCCGCGACATGTCCACCGCAGACTTCGTGCTGTTGCCGGAGGGGACCTATTACGTGGTCTCCAACTATGGTGACGGCAACGCGGTGGTGCGCTCCGATATCCGCATTCAAGCCGGCAAGCTGACCGACGTATCGATCAACCATCGGGCCGCCGTGATCACCTTGAAGCTCGTGGGCGCAAAAGGCGGCGAGGCTCTTGCCAACACGACTTGGTCGGTCCTGACGCCGGGTGGCGACGTGATCAAGGAGACGATCGGGGCCTTTCCGAAGGTCGTTTTGGCCGAGGGCGACTACGTGGCCATCGCGCGTAACGAAGGCAAGGTTTACAATCAGGACTTCAAGGTCGAACCCGGTTTGGATCGCGAAATCGAAGTCGTGGCTCAGTAGTCGGTCGATCTCCGATCACCCACGAAGTCCCTGCATGCCATCGCCCACCCGCAAGCGTGCCGCGCCGTCCGCCGGTTGCCGATGAACGGCAAATCTGATCGATCAGACAGACAGAACCTGCAAAAATCGAAAAGACCGATTTTCGTGTCCGACACCTCATTTCTTCTCGCCACGCAATGGCTGGTCGGCGTCAGTGCTCAAGCCTCGACTGCCGATGCGCCGCCATCGGTCGCGCGGCAGCCGGTGATGATCTCTTTTCCTGCTCGCGATGCGTCCCAAAAAGCCGAACATGGGCTGGTTGCGAGCCGAAGCGACCGGCCGCTGCCTGTTCGCGTGCGATTGCGCCGTAAAGCCACGTCGTGCGAGGCGTGCATGCGCTCGTCCCTGGCGGAACGGCGCTGTGCGTGCGTCGCACAATTCAGTTGCTGCACTGCACAATTCGCGCGATACTGAGGGTGCAGATCGAGCGGCATGGCCGCTCCGGTTTGATCGGTGTCATTAAAAGAACGGCTTGGCCGGAGGGCCGTACGCATGAGCAGGGTCTGGAAGACAAAGTTCGGATTGCGCCGGGTACGAAACGATGCGCCCACACTTGTGGAGGCGATCGTGGCGGCGACGGGGTTGAGCGATAATCCCAAGGAACAGGCGGAGATCGCCGCGGCCCTGATGGATCTGCCGCTGGATCAGGTCACGGCCGAGATGGCAAAAGTCGCCGTACAGATCGCTCAGAGCAAGTCCGTCAAGACGATTGGACTGGCCGCCGCAAATGGCACCCGCCGCGCCGTCATCGTCGAACGCAAGCCGCTCCGCCGCCCCGCAGGCAACCGCCGTCTGGTGTCACGTCCCTGATTCGATTGTCCGGAACCAATTGATTGATGATCGGCGCTTTCATATCGCTCCCGGCAGCGCGCTGGCGCGTGCTGCATCTGAGCATGCGCGACCCTCACGCGGCTATCCGCCGCCGCCGGAGATCGGGAGGCACCGCCTGCTCCGAGAGCAGATCGAGCGCCTGTTCAATCGGCACCACTGTCTGCTCCTGAGCGCCAAGCCTTCGGATCGAGACGGTCCGCTCGGCGGCCTCCTTCTTGCCGACCACCATCAGCACTGGCACCTTGGCAACGGAGTGTTCGCGAACTTTGTAGGTGATCTTCTCATTGCGCAGGTCAGCCTCGACGCGCAATCCGCGTTGTCTCGCCGCGTCTCGTAAGTTGACAGCAAACTCGTCCGCGTCGGACGTTATGGTGCAGACCATGGCCTGGACGGGTGAGAGCCACAAGGGCAGGTGGCCGGCGAAGTGCTCGATCAGGATTCCGGTGAAACGCTCGAGCGAGCCGAACATGGCTCTATGCAACATCACCGGCGCAACCTTGTTCGAGTGCTCGTCGATATAGAAGGCACCCAGTCGACCCGGCATGTTAAGGTCGACTTGAATGGTGCCGCACTGCCACTCGCGACCGATTGCATCGCGCAGCACGTATTCAAGCTTGGGTCCGTAGAAGGCGCCTTCGCCCTTGTTCAGTGTCCACGGTCGTCCCGATGTTTGCAGTGCTTGCATCAGCGCGGCTTCGGACTTGTCCCACACCGCGTCGTCGCCGATGCGTTTGTCCGGCCGGTCCGAGAATTTGATGTGAACATCCGAGAAGCCGAAATCCTCATAGATTGACAGGATCAGATCGTTCATTGCCAGCGCTTCGTCGGCGATTTGCTGCTCGGTGATGAATACGTGGGCGTCATCCTGGGTAAATGCCCGCACCCGCATGAGCCCATGCAGGGCGCCGGAGGGCTCGAAGCGATGTACCTTGCCGAATTCGGCAAGCTTGAAAGGCAGATCGCGGTAGGATTTCAGCCCGTGTTTGAATATCTGGATATGGCCCGGGCAATTCATCGGCTTGACCACATAGACGCGCTGATCCTCCTCGTGCGTTTGCGTGAGGAACATTGCGTCGCGGAACGTCGCCATATGGCCGGATGCGACCCAGAGCGATGCGTCGATCAGCTGTGGCGCGTTGACCTCTCGATAACCAGCCGCGGTCTGCCGGCGGTGGATGTAGCTTTGAAGCTCTTGAAACAGGGTCCAGCCCTTGGGATGCCAGAATACCGAGCCGGGAGCCTCTTCCTGGAAATGAAACAGATCCATCTCGCGACCGAGCCGGCGATGGTCGCGCTTCTCGGCCTCCTCAATCTGTTTGAGATAGTGATCGAGGTCGGCCTGGTTCGCCCAGGCCGTACCGTAAATTCGTGTCAGCATCGGATTGCGGGAATCACCTCGCCAATAGGCGCCGGCAACCTTCGTGAGTTTGAAGGCCGATCCGATCTTGCCGGTGGAGGTCATGTGCGGACCACGGCACAGATCGAACCAGTCGCCTTGGCGATAGATCTTGATCGGCTCACCGGGCGGGATCGCATCGATGAGCTCAACCTTGAAGTTTTCGCCCATGTCGCGGAACACCCGCTTAGCGCGCTCGCGACCCCAGATTTCCTTGGTGAAGGGCCGATCGTGCCCGATGATCTCCCGCATCTTGGCCTCGATGGCCGGAAAATCCTCAGGCGTGAACGGTTCGTCGCGCTTAAAATCGTAATAGAATCCCGTGTCGATCACCGGCCCGATCGTAACTTGGGTTCCAGGCCACAGCGTTTGGACGGCCTCGGCCAGCACATGGGCGCAGTCATGTCGGATCAGCCCGAGCGCGCGGGGATCCTCGCGCGTGATGATTTCGACCTCCGCATCGCGTTCGATGGGGTCCGCAAGATCGACGAGGTCGCCGTCAATCACCATCGCCACCGCCTTTTTGGCGAGTGACTTGGAAAGCTGTGCGGCCAGCTCCTTGCCGGTGATACCGTTAGGGAACTCCCGACGGGCCCCGTCGGGAAAGGTCAAAGTTACCATTCTGGGCTCCGCTCACTCGCTGCCTACCAATGCAGGTAAACGTCACGGTGCGCGTGTGTACACGCCCGGGCCGATCAGGTCCAGAGCGGCTTGGTCAGCGACATCGACGCGAGACCGTGGGGCTCGAGTTGCCGATTGCGCAGTCGTGGCGCCGGACCGAACCTCGCCATCTCGAGCGACGCAAGCCTGACTGCCGATCGTCGACGGCCTGCGTCGATGGACGCACGAATCGCGCCGGGATGGCCGATTGGTACAATAGCCCGCCACAATGTCTGCGCCCGTCGGTCTTGTCGGCGCATCTGGCAGGGTTGCACGCGGCTAGCATCACCACTTCCTCGGATGTCTTCCACAATGTGGAATCTGAGGACGTCAGATACCACCATGTGGCACATCCGCGGCGGTCTGGTGTGCCACGTGCCGAAACTTGGTCTGATCGGCGAGCAGTCATATGAGCAAGCGCATCACAATTGCCACTGATTCGTGTGCTCACATGGATGTGTTGCAGAACAACTTGAGCGATAGTCGACTTTTGATCTACGACGCATGAATTTCAGCAGTAATAATCAGCCTTTGATGAACACAACGCAAGGACAGTGCCTGTGCGTTTAAGTTGAGAAGGTGATTATTTCGATCTGGCGTGCTGCATCTTCTGCGTGCTTAGATGCGTATGACAAATCTCGTGCGCGAATGTTCAAATATTTTGGGATGCTGATTTCTGGCATATGAAAAATCGACATAACCAACACACTTAGGACATAATTACATCAAACTATTTGTCGCGAGAAAGCGCTTCAAAATCGTGACTCCAACACAGCGAAGCATTCCGGAAAAAAGTCAATTCCGGGGCCGGCAGGACGAGTTGTTAGGTACTGCGCTGCCGTCGGAGGGGGTGCAATGAGTGTGAGCTTGCGGCAACCCGTCCCGCCAACGGGTACTGCCCGTGCCGCCTTGCCGCCCAACAAATGGCCCTTCGCGGTTCTAATGATCTCGGCTGCGGGCGAGTCGATGAGGACGTCGTCTGGCCAAACGAAACAAACAAATTTCGAAGTGAGGCATTGTAATATTACTTTTCCCCGGCGGCTCTTTGGCCGGGACACTCAAGGACAACATCGCAGCAGTATCACGTTATTCGCGAGACTCCCGCGCTCAATGATTCCTCGCCCGACTCGTGCACGGGCCTGCAGGCATTTGGTGCCATGTGTCCTCGGCACTGGCAATTGGCTCAAGACTGCCAGGCGATCGAGGTGATCAGGATGAGGAAGGGAGACCTGTGGCGCGAGGAGAGGGAGGAGACCATGAATGTTCCGTCCACGCCCGAGCCGACGGCCAGCGGCCCCTCCGCCTATGCACCGAAATGGATGCGCAACGCCCCCAATGATCGGGGCAACTCACCGTTCCGTCCGCGCGTACGGGCGATGGAAGAGCCCGTTGACGACACGCCGCCAATGCCTAGCGGCGGATTGACCAATGAAGAACTTGGAAGCATGCGCCAGCTGCGCATGCGCCAGACGCTCGATCCCGATATGGTCCCGGACCCGCCACCGATCAGTGGCGCCTTGTCCCATTGGGGAACGGTCGTACGGTTTTTGCTCACCTCGGTGGTTGCTGCCGGTGCGGCGTTCGTGGTGGTCATCTACCTCGACGGTTCCGGATCAACACCGGCGAGTGACATTCCGCGCGCCACGCCGTCTCTTTTGTCGCGGCTGATCGGTACAACATCGACCACGCAGCAGATCACCGCGCCCACGGCGCGGCTGGTTGTCGCCAACGGACAGGCGAGTGTGAATTATGCGATACAGATGGGGATCGCGTTGCAGGGCAACGTGAGCCGCGCCGCCTCCGTTGTGATCAGCGGGTTCCCGCCGGGAACGGCGTTGTCCGCCGGCGAACCGCTCGGGGCCTCGGCTTGGCGCGTTCCGGTCGTTGACCTGGTCAATACAAGCATACGCCCGCCGCGCGACTATGTCGGCTCGATGGATTTGACGGTGGAGTTGCGACTGCCCGATGATGCCTTGGCCGACCGGCGTTCGTTACGTCTCACCTGGATCGGCGCGGGCGGGGGCCCGACGCTGGCTTCCGCCCAGTCGAGCCCGGCCAATGCGCCGACGCGGATCGGGTCGGCGCTGCAACAACCCGCGCCCGTTGCGCCGCTGGCGATGGCTTCACCACAGGATTCGCTCGGATCAGCCACTTCGGCGGTTCGTCAGCTTGACCGCGACGAGATCGCGACCCTCATGACGCGGGCCGAGGACTTCATGGCAAAGAGCGATATGGCGGCCGCCCGCCTGCTGTTGCAACGAGCGGCCGAGGCCGGCGAAGCGCGCGCGGCGCTGGCGCTCGGTGCCACCTTTGATCCCACGGCGCTGCAGGCAATGGGCGTCGTTGGCGTCGCACCCGACATTGGCAAGGCGCGCGTCTGGTATGAAAAGGCTGCAGAATACGGCTCTGCCGAAGCCTCGCGCCGGCTCGGCGCACTGGGGACGACGCACTGATTTGTCTGGAAGCCTTTCTGGACGAATCAGATGGATAGCAACCGGTCCTGAGGCAACAAAACGAATGCCGCATCGGGGGGCGGTTTGCTGATCGCTGTCGGTCCGTGACGTGGCTCTCAATCTCTCCCCCGATGGCGGCGATCCCGCGCGCTGCC
>Ga0187783_10004410_pt1 | contig 10426 bp, 7 predicted proteins | sample 1015_SJ02_MP02_2_FD_132471 | JGI IMG/M metagenome (GOLD analysis project Ga0187783, IMG submission 132471) | Tropical peat soil microbial communities from peatlands in Department of Meta, Colombia - 1015_SJ02_MP02_20_MG | ecosystem: Environmental > Terrestrial > Soil > Wetlands > Peat | place...
GCGAGCTGCGCGCGCTCGGGCGAATCCTCATCGAGAATCGGATTGGTGTTGTTCACGTGAATCAGTATGCGCCGCGTGTCCGCCGGCAGCCGCTGCAGCCACTCCAGCATACCGCCGCTGCCGGTTTGCGGCAGGTGGCCGATCTCGCGCGCACCCTTGCGCGAGAGGCCGAGCGTGATCATCTCCTCATCGGTCCAGAAGGTCCCGTCGACGAGCACGCAGGCTGCCGCCTGCATCGCACTCCAGACGGCCTCCTGCATCGCACCGAGCCCCGGCGCGTAGAGCAGCGCGCGCCGCGTGGCCGTGTCGAGGATCTCGAGCGCGACGTTATCGCCGGCCACGGGGGCTTCGCGGTGCGGTGAGTAGGGTGCGGGCTTGCCGGGGACGGCGAGCGCGCGGAAGCTCACCCCATCGACGCCCTCGATGCGGAACTCGCGCCCGTCCGCCGACATGCTGCGCCGGTCGATGCCGCAGTAGTGGCCGAGCACGGCGAACACGGGATTACCGCGCGTGAGGTCCGCGCAGGCCTCGTCCGTGCACCACACCCGCAGCGGCCGTGTCGATTCCCGCAGCATGAAAAGGCCGGTCGTATGATCGATCTGCCCGTCGACAAGCACGATCCCGGCGATCGCCGTATCGCGCGGCGCGCGCGCGGGCTGCAGATCGGGGTGGGCACGCAGCTGCGCCAGAACGTCGGGTGAGGCGTTGATGAGTGCCCAGGACGCCGGGTCGCGTCCACGGACGGCGATCGAGGATTGCGTGCGGGGAAAGGCTCGCAGCGTGCCGGCGCGGACGCCCGAGCAGTTACGGCAGTTGCAGTTCCACTGGGGAAACCCGCCGCCGGCGGCCGACCCCAGCACCCGGATTTGCACGGCTATGGAGCCCGAGCGGCCCAGGCTCCCAGCCCTGACGTCGTCTCAGCGGTTAGCGATATACATCGTGATTTCCATACCGAAACGGAAATCAATCGCTCGTGGTGTTTCCCAGCGCATGGTCTATCTTCCTGATCTGGACGGTTGGGCGGCATCTGCCGCTACACGTGTATCCTGCTCCCCCCGGGACGGGGAGCGGAAGCGGATCGTAATGAAAGTGGCCTCATGATTTTCTTGAGGAGGTCGGGCTCGGGCCGCCGATGAAGCTGCGCACCCGCCTGAACCTGGTGCTCACGGGGGTCACGGCGATCTTTGTGGCCGTCCTTGCCGCTGACGAGATCCGCCATGCGCGCTCCTCCATCCGCGAAGAGATCGAGGCGGCGAATCGCGTCGCCGCGCAGGTCCTCGGGAACCTGGTATTCACCTATGCTGCGGCTGGCGGAGCCGGGGCGGTGCAGGCGATGCTCGAGCGGCTCGGTCACGTGCGCGCCAACGACCTCACGCTCCTCGACCCCAGCGGCAAGCTCATCTATCACTCGCCGCCAGCGGTCTACAAGGCCGGGCGCGAAGCACCGGCATGGTTCACGAGACTGCTCGCACCGCCGCCGCAGCGGCAGGTGTTCACACTCGGCGATGGCGCGCAGATCGTGATCGAGGCACAGCCCTCGCGCGCGATCCTCGACGCCTGGGACGATCTGGCGAGGCTGCTCGCCATCGCCGCCGGGCTGGTCATCGTCCTCGGCGGCCTGGCGTTCTACCTCGTCGACCGCGCGCTCGCGCCCTTCCCGGTCATCGCCGGGGGTCTCGAGCGTCTCGAGCGCGGCGAGCTCGCCTTCCGGCTGCCGCCACTGCCCGGCTCCGAGGCGCAGGCGATCGGCGCCGCGTTCAATCGCATGGCACAGGCGGTGGAGGACAAGGTGCAGGCGGAGCGCGAGGCGCGTGAGGCCCGCACGCGGCTCGAGGAGCGTCGCGAGCTCGCGCTGCTCGTCGAGCAGAGCGTCGAGGAGGAGCGACGGCTGATCGCGCACGAGCTGCACGATGAGTTCGGTCAGTCGGTCACCGCCATACGCACTCTGGCGATGGCGATCGCGACGCAGTCGGGCGAAGGCAACACGCGGGAAACGGCGCGCCTGATCTGTGATGAGGCGGGACGGCTGTACGACGCCATGCACGGTCTCATCCCCCGGCTTGCGCCGCTGTCGCTCGATACGCTCGGACTCGCCGAATCGCTCGAGACCCTGGTACGCAACTCCCAACAACGGCACGCCGCGCCGCTCGTGACGCTGCATCACCGGCTGTCCTCGGACCTGGGGGCGAGCGTAACGCTCGCCGCCTATCGGGTGGTTCAGGAGGGGCTGGTGAACGCCCTGCGCCACGCGCGGGCGAAGCAGGTTACCATCGAGGTCGATGCCACGGCCGAGCGCATGATCGTCGCGGTGCTCGACGATGGGGTGGGTCTGCCGGAGAACTGGTCGCGCCCGGGTCACTTCGGCCTGCGCGGCCTCGCCGAGCGCGTCGAGCACCTCGGAGGAACCCTGCACGTGCGCAACCGCGATCCGCACGGGGTGGCCCTTACAGCGGAGATTCCGCTGACGGCGGGCACATGATCCGCGTGCTGCTGGTCGACGACCACGCCGTGGTGCGCACCGGCTTTCGGCTGCTGCTGCAGGCACACCGGGAGATCACTGTGGTCGGTGAGGCGGACTCGGGCGAGGCCGCCTGTCAGCGCTACCTCGAGCTGACGCCCGACGTCGTCGTCATGGATCTCGGCATGCCCGGCATGGGCGGGCTCGAGGCCCTCCGACGCATCCGCGCACGTGATGCGCACGCGCGGGTGCTCACCCTCTCGGCGCACGATGATCCGCTGCACGCGCGGCGGGCGCTGCGCGAGGGCGCGCGCGGCTTTCTCTCCAAGCGCAGCGCCCCGGAGACGCTGCTCGAGGCGATCACCACGGTGGCGGGCGGGCAGCGCTATCTCGATGTGGCGCTCGCGCAGAAGCTCGCTCTCGATGAGCTCGAGAGCGGTGGCAAGTCCGCGGTCGAGCGGCTGTCGGAGCGCGAGTTCGAGGTATTCGTGCGCCTCGCGGGCGGCGCCACCGTGCAGCGCATTGCCGAGGACCTGAAGCTGTCGGCGTCAACCGTCGGCACGCATCTTTACAACATCAAGCAGAAGCTTGGGGCCTCGAACCAGGCCGAGCTCACCCTGATCGCGATCCGTCACGGGCTGATCGAGGCGTAATCGGCGGCAGGAGCCTAGCGCTCGAGCGCGCGCCCGACCGCGACACGGCGCGTGAGGCGCTCGAGCGAGCGGCGTGCCGCGGCTTTGGCGATGTGCTTGCACCACAGCGGCTCGCGCTGGCCGTTCTGGCGGCGGAACTTGTCGCAATCGCACCTCCAGAGGATGCGATCGTCCTCCGTCTTCAGCACCTGCACCGTGCGGCTGGGGAAGCTGTAGGTCCCGATGACCTCGTTCTGCATCTCGCGCCGCCGCCGAAAACGGATCGCCATGAAAAAAGCCTAGCGCATCTCGGCTGTGGATTGCCTGTGGATTACTTGTGATTAGTTGTGTATACCAATGTATAACGCTCGCCGCGCTCACAGCCAACGACGCACTTCGGTTTTGTACCTGAGGTACTCGCCGCCGAAGATCTCCTCGAGCAGCCGCTCCTCCGCACGGATGAAGCCGCTGTGCAGAATCCACACGAACGGCGGCAGCGGCACGAACGCGCCGATGCTGCCACGCATCCAGGCGCTGCCGGCGAGAATCAGCGCGATGCCGAGGTACATGGGATTGCGCGTCAGCCGGTACACCCCCGAGGTGACGAGCGCCGTCGAGCGCGTGAAGGGTACGACCGGCGTACCTGCCCGACGGAAGGCACCGAATCCTGCCGACGTGAGCACCACTCCGGCAGCAAGTGGTACGGCTCCCAGCCAGGTGAGTGGCGACCGCAGCAACTGCGCGATGGGGAAGAATCGCTGCAGCACGGCGGAGGCGATCAGCGCGATGAGCAGCCAGAGCGGTGGAATCATGCGCTGCGCCCATCGCATCCGGCTCACCCGCCCGCGCGGGGCTACGAGGAGACGATCTTCGCCTTGATGGCCTCGTACTCGGCGTCGGTGATCAGCTTCGCCTCGAGCAGCTGGCGCGCCTCGAGCAGGCGCCGCACCGCCTCGCTTTCTCCGCCCGCCGTCGCAGCGACCGGACCCGAGGTCACCTGGATTCCGCCCGAGCGGGCACGCAACTCCTCGAGCTCGCGCACCCGGCGCTTCTCGCGCCACGCCTGGTCCTGACTCTGGCAGATGCGGTAGACCGCCTGGGCCTGCTCCTTGCGCAGGCCGCGGAACTCGACCCGCTGTGAGCCCGCGGTAGCGAGCGAGGCGAGGTCGGTCGCCTTGCCGGCGCGCAGCGCGAGGTCGGCGCTCAGCATGCCGACGCGCAGCGTCACCTCCTCGAGATCCTGCCAGCGGATCGTGGCGACGTTGAAGCCGCCGAGGAGCTTGCGCGTCAGCACCACCAGCCGCCCGCTGGTCGCGGCGATGAGGAAGCGGCGGTGCGCGAGCGCAAACAGCCGCATTTGAATGGCCCACGCCTCCAGGGTCTCGCCGGGGATCAGCACCGAGCGCAGCTGCTCGAGCGGCCGCTCGAGGCCCGCTTCGTCGCTGCTGAGTGCATCGCTCATCGTCGACTCCTGCGGCGTGGCGTCACCTTTTCTGCACGATCTCGGCGCGAAACTCGCGCAGCTTCGCCTTGATGACACGGGCGTTCGCCGGGCCCATGCGGATCAGCAGCTTCTGCCCGGCGGAGCGGCTCTCGAGCGCAGGATCGGCGTACTCCCAGAAGACCTTCGGCTGCGTCAGCTGGATGGGCGCTGCAACCTCCGGAGTCTGCAGCAGATGATCGATCACCTCGACCAGGCGGTCGTTGAAGTACTTGCCCGGGTAACCGAGATCCTCGTAAGCCTGTTGGAACAGCGGGTAGAGCCGCTCGTACACCACCGCGAGCGCCTTGACGTCGGCGGCCTGTACGACGTGCACCAATGGGGCGTAGCGCTCGAAGCTCGCGTCGCTGAGCGTGGTGATATCACCCTGTGTGCTCGTCACGGTCTGGCCAGGCGTCGCCTTCACCGGTCGCAGCTCCGGGGCGAGCTTGTGCCGCGGCAGGTTGTCGACCGTGACGACGATGTGCCGCACGATGTTCTGCGGCACGAGGAATTCCTCGACCGGACTGCGTCCCAGCACTCCGGCGAGCGAGTCGCGCACGACCTGGTCGCTGTCGTTGAGCGCCGGGAGCGCCGCCGGGCGGCCCTCGGTCGGAAGCGGATGCGAGATCTGCGGCTCGCTGTTGGCCGCCGGCTGCGGCACCGCCTGACGGACGGCAGGGGCCGGGGCGAGCGGTGCCGGACGCGAGGCGTACCAGTACCAGCCGCCCGCGGCGATGGCGATGGCGATCAGCCCGCCGATCAGCCACGTCACGGTGCGTCGCGCTGCATCCTCGCGATCCTCTTCCCACATCCGCAGATCCCTTTCCGACCGGTGGAGTTGCGACTTTACTCCCCTTTCGCCGTTGCGGCCGCAGCCAACTGCCGCTCCGGTCACGGCGCGGCCCCGCTGCCGTACAGCCAGCGTAAGCGCGCCTCACTGTACGTTGTATGAATTCGCGGGGCGACGACTCCACGCACCGCCCCGGGTGTGTTTCAATCATGCCGTGCCCGCCGCCTTTCATCCCGCCGTTGCCAACTGGTTCGAGCGCACCTTCGACGCACCGACCGAGGCGCAGCGCGAAGCGTGGCCGGCGATCAGCGCGCAGCAGCACGTGCTGATCGCAGCTCCCACGGGCTCGGGCAAGACACTGGCGGCCTTTCTCGCGGTGATTGACGAGCTGGTACGCCGCGGGGTGGCGGCCGATGGCCTCCCCGAGGAGACCCAGGTTGTCTACGTCTCCCCGCTCAAGGCGCTCTCCAACGACATCCAGCGCAATCTCGAGGCGCCGCTCGCCGGGATCCGCGAAGAGCTGCTCGCGCTCGGCCTGCCGCAGATCGACATCCGCACCTCCGTGCGTACCGGCGACACCCCGCAGCGCGAGCGCGCGGCGATGCGCCGCCGCCCGCCTCACATTGTCGTGACCACTCCCGAGTCGCTGTACATTCTCATGGGCTCGGAGTCCGGACGGCGGCTGCTCGCGACCACCCGCACGGTGATCGTCGATGAGATCCACGCGCTCGCCGGCAGCAAGCGCGGCGCGCACCTCGCGCTCACCCTCGAGCGGCTCGAAGCGCTCGCCGGCCGGCGCCTCACGCGCGTCGGGCTGTCGGCGACGCAGAAGCCCATCGAGGAGGTGGCGCGCTTCCTGGTCGGCAGCGGCAATCTCCGCGCCGACGGCAGCGCCGACTGCACGATCATCGATTCCGGCCACGTGCGCGAGCGCGACCTGCAGCTCGAGATACCGGCGGCGCCGCTCGAGGCGGTGATGTCCGGTGAGGTGTGGACGCAGCTCTACGACCGCCTCGCGGAGCTCGTGAACGAGCACCGCACCACGCTGGTGTTCGTCAACACCCGCCGTCAGGCGGAGCGTCTCGCGCGCCACCTGAGCGAACGGCTGGGCGCCGGGCAGGTCACCGCGCACCACGGCAGCATGGCGAAGGAGTCGCGTCTCGAGGCCGAGACGCGCCTCAAGCGCGGCGAGCTGCGAGCGCTCGTCGCCACCGCATCGCTCGAGCTCGGCATCGACATCGGCGAGGTCGACCTCGTGTGTCAGCTCGCTTCGCCGCGCTCCATCGCCGCCTTCCTGCAGCGCGTCGGGCGCTCCGGTCACTCGATCGGCGGCACGCCGAAGGGGCGGCTGTTTCCGCTGTCACGCGATGACCTGGTCGAGTGCGCGGCGCTGCTCGCGGCGGTGCGCCGCGGCGAGCTCGACCGGCTGCGCCTGCCGGCAAAGCCCCTCGACGTTCTGGCACAGCAGATCGTCGCCGAGGTCGCCGCGCGCGAGTGGGACGAGGCCGGCCTGTACGCGCTGCTGTGCGCGGCCTATCCCTACCGCGAGCTGACGCGCGGCGAGTTCGACGAGGTGGTGCGCATGCTGGCCGAAGGCTACAGCACCCGCCGCGGCCGCCACGGCGCGCTCATCCATCACGACGGCGTCAACCAGCGGCTGAAAGGCCGCCGCGGCGCGCGCCTCACCGCCATCACCTCCGGTGGAACGATCCCCGACACCGCCGACTACCAGGTGATTCTCGAGCCCCAGGCGCAGTTCGTCGGCACGGTCAACGAGGACTTCGCGGTCGAGAGCCTGCAGGGCGACATCTTCCAGCTTGGCAACGTCTCCTACCGCATCCTGCGCGTCGAGCAGGGACGCATCCGCGTCGAGGATGCGCATGGTGAGCCCCCGACCATTCCGTTCTGGCTCGGCGAGGCGCCCGGGCGTACCGACGAGCTGTCGGCGAGCGTGTCGCGGCTGCGCGAGGAGCTCGAGGCACGGCTCGAGGAGGGCATCGAGCCGGCGAGCGCATGGCTCGTGGCGGAGAGCGGCATCGCACCGCCCGCGGCGCTGCAGCTCAGCCAGTACCTCGCCGCCGCGCGCGCCGCGCTCGGCGCGCTGCCCACGCAGCAGACGCTCGTGTTCGAGCGCTTCTTCGATGAAGCCGGCGGCATGCAGCTCGTCATTCACTCGCCCTTCGGCAGCCGCATCAACCGCGCCTGGGGTCTGGCGCTGCGCAAGCGCTTCTGCCGCTCATTCAACTTCGAGCTGCAGGCGGCGGCGACCGAGGACAGCATCGTGCTGTCGCTGACGACGGCGCACAGCTTCGAGCTCGCCGAAGTGGCGCGCTACCTGCATTCCAACACGGTGCGGCCGCTGCTGGTGCAGGCGTTGTGCGCTGCGCCGATGTTTCCGGTGCGCTGGCGCTGGAGCGCGGCGATCGCGCTCGCGCTGCCGCGCTATCGCGGCGGCAAGAAAGTGCCCGCGCCGCTCGCCCGCATGGCCGCGGAGGATCTGCTCGCCGCGGTGTTCCCCGATCAGGTGGCCTGCGCCGAGAACGTCGCTGGGGAGCTCGAGATCCCCGACCATCCGCTGGTGCGCCAGGCGATCCGCGACTGCCTCGAGGAGGCGATGGACGTCGCCGGCCTCGAGCAGGTGCTGCGTGGCCTCGAAGCCGGCCGCATCCGCACGCTCGCGCGCGAGCTGACCGAGCCCTCACCGCTCGCCCTCGAGGTGCTGTCGGCGCGGCCGTACGCGTTCCTCGACGACGCGCCGCTCGAGGAGCGGCGCACCCAGGCGGTCATGAGCCGCCGCTGGCTCGATCCGCAAAGTGCCGCTGATATCGGCAAGCTCGACAGGGAAGCGATCCGGCGGGTACGCGAGGAAGCCTGGCCCGATGCGGCCAACGCCGATGAGTTGCACGATGCGCTGCTGTGGCTCACCTGTCTCACCGCGGAGGAGGCGGCGCGCGGCGCGGAATGGCCGCAACTGCTCGCCGGGCTCGCCGCGCAGCGCCGCGCCACGCAGCTGACGGCTCCCGGGGTGCGGCTGTGGGTGAGCGCCGAGCGGCTGCCGCTCTTCCTCGCTCTCTACGGTACGTCACACTGCGAGCCGCCAGTGGTCACGCCGGCGGCGCAGCAGCGCGCCTTCACCCCCGAGGCGGCGCTGATCGAGATCGTGCGCGGGCGGCTCGGAGCTCTGGGACCGACGACGGCGGCGGCGCTCGCCGCGACGCTCGCGCGGCCGGTCGCCGCCATCGAGTCGGCGCTCGCTGCGCTGCAGGCGGAGGGTTTCGCGATGCGCGGCGCCTTCACCGCGGAGGCGCCGGCTGCGGGTGAGTGGTGCGAGCGGCGGCTGCTCGCGCGCATCCACCGCTACACCGTGAAACGACTGCGCGCCGAGATCGAGCCGATCGAGGCGCGCGATTTTCTGCGCTTCCTGTGTGAGTGGCAGCGCGTCACGGCTACTGGGCGCATGGAAGGACCGGACGCAGTGGGCGCGATACTCGCGCAGCTCGAGGGCTTCGAGGCGCCGGCGGGCGCCTGGGAGACGGAGTTGCTGCCGAGCCGCATCAGCGAGTACGAGCCTGCCTGGCTCGATGAGCAGTGCCTCGCCGGGCGCTACGTGTGGACGCGCCTCAGCCCGCGGCGCAGCGACCCGGACAGCCGTGCGGCACCGGTACGCGCGACGCCCATCGTGTTGCTCGCGCGGCGCAACGTGCGGCTGTGGTCATCGCTCGCGGGCGGCGCCGATGCGGCGCGGCTCTCGGCGTCGGCGCAGCGGGTGCTGCAGCACCTCAGCGCACACGGCGCATCGTTCTTCGACGAAGTGGCCTCCGGCGCCGGCCTGCTCCCGGCGCAGGCCGAGGAAGCGCTCGCGGAGCTCGTCGCCATGGGCTGGGTCAACTCCGACAGCTTCGCGGGACTGCGGGCGCTGCTGGTCCCCGCCGACCGGCGCAGGCCCGCGATCGGCGGCCGGCGGCGGCGCCGACTCGCGCTGTTCGGCATGGACGCCGCCGGGCGCTGGTCCAAGGTGGTCCGCCGGCCGGCCGGTGACGCGGCGGCTGCCGCGCCGGCGGCGCGCGCGCTCGAAGAGGAAACCATCGAGCACGTCGCGCGCACGCTGCTGCGCCGCTGGGGCGTCATCTTCTGGCGGTTGCTCGCGCGCGAGGCGGACTGGCTGCCTCTGTGGCGGGAGCTCCTCATGTGCTGCCGCCGCCTCGAGGCACGGGGCGAGATCCGCGGCGGGCGTTTCGTCGCCGGATTCACCGGCGAGCAGTACGCGCTTCCCGAAGCCGTCACGCTGCTGCGCGAGGCGCGCCGTGCGACGCCCACGGGGCAGTTCGTCTCGCTCTCGGGAGCCGACCCCCTCAACCTGGTCGGCATCCTTACCCCGGGGGCGCGGCTGCCCTCGCTCGGTGGCAACCGGCTGCTGTACCGCGACGGCCTGCCGGTCGCGCTGCTCGCGGGTGGCGAGGTCACCTTCCTCATCGAGCTCACCCCGCAGGAGCAGTGGGAAGCGAGGAATCTCCTCCTGCGGCGGCACGTGCCGGCGGTACTCGCAGACCTGGCGTGAGGCCTAGCCCTTCGCGTGCTGGTCACGCCACTTCTTGACCGCAGCCATGGTGTTCTCCACGTGTCCCTCCGGGTTCATGGCCGTGTAGGAGTAGATGATCACGCCCGTGGGTGCGATGACGTAGGAGGTGCGGTTGGCGTACTCCGGGTGGGTCGGAAGCACCGCGTCGTACGCCTTCATGATGCTGCCGTCGCCGTCCGAGGCCACGGCGAACTTATTGCGGCACTCGCTCACCGAGAACTTGTCGAGCTTGTCGATCGGGTCATGCGAGACGCCGATGACGGTCGCGCCGAGCTCCTGGAACCTGGCGGTGGCCTCGGCGAACTCGTGTGCCTCGACCGTGCAGCCGGGCGTGAATGCGGCCGGGTAGAAATACAACACCACCGGCCCCTTCTTGAGCGCGTCGGCCAGCGAGAACTTGAACTCCTTGCCCGCGAGCGTCGCCTGGGTGTTGAAGTCGGGCGCCCGGGTGCCATCGGGCAGCGCGGCGAAAACGGGAATCGCA
>Ga0187783_10004411_pt1 | contig 10426 bp, 8 predicted proteins | sample 1015_SJ02_MP02_2_FD_132471 | JGI IMG/M metagenome (GOLD analysis project Ga0187783, IMG submission 132471) | Tropical peat soil microbial communities from peatlands in Department of Meta, Colombia - 1015_SJ02_MP02_20_MG | ecosystem: Environmental > Terrestrial > Soil > Wetlands > Peat | place...
CCGCGGGATCCTCGATCGACACGTCCAATCAGTACGATAGTGCCGGCTACAACTGGCTCGCACACCAGGATACGAATACGCCGATCGCCCAACGTCCCGCGCTCGTGAGTTGGTGGGACTACGGATTCCAGACGATCGACCAGGGCCAGCACCCGAGCGTCGCCGACAACTTCCAGAACGGGATCGACCCGGCGGGCCAGTTCCTCCTCGCCCAGAACGAGTCGAACGCGATCGCGATCCTCATCACCACCCTCCTCCAGGCCGAACAGAAGGCGACGGGAAATCCGTACTTTCCCGCGAGCCTGAACGCCCTCCTCGTTCGGGAGGGGCTCAACGTCACGCAACTCCACAACCTCATGGTGAACGAGAGCGGGGACGTCGCCCTCGTCGTCGGCAACCCCGGCCGCTACCTGCCGGTGAATCCGAACACGCTCACGGTCGACAACGCGATGTACATGGCGACGAGCTACTTCCTCGCCACGTCCACGACTCTTACCGGGGTCTGTGCGATCTACAACTCGGTGCAGGCGTACACCGGCTGGTCGGTGCGGTACGACCTCACCGACAGTCGACTCATCCCGTTCAGCGGCCAGAACACCGGGATCTTCTACGCGCCGGCGGACCTGACGGGCCGCGTGATCAATTCGGCGGGGCTCCCCACGACGTACTTCAACGTCACCGTGCTCGGTTCGGACGGTAACTACTACCCGCTCGGTAGTGTGCCCGCGGACGTCTCGCCGGTCAATTACTACGTCAACTATTTCGCGCCGTTCTACAACTCGATGATCTACCGGACGTACTTCGGCTACAACGGTACCGACGTCGGGCTCTCGAACGGGATCCCCGGCCTGCTCGGCGCCGCCGGCGTCGACCCCGTCATGCCCGGCTGGATGCTCCAGCACTTCGAGGTCGTCTACAAGACCGCGTACTACTGCGACCAGAAGAACGTGACCTACTCGGCGAACCCCGGCTGTTATGTGGCGACCAACCAGCCCGAGGCGCTCCAGCTGCAGGGCCGCGGCCTCGGCACGGCGAACACGTCCTCCGGGCTCTACTTCTCCGGCGGCGAGTCGATGCTCCAGTACTACCCCGGTGAGACGCTGCTGGGCTCGGTCCAGCTGCCGAACGGAGCCCCGGTCGGCGGTGTCCGGGTGACCGTCTTCGACCAGTGGGGGATCCCGCACATGTCCGTCCTCACGTCCACGACCGGCGCGTTCTCGGTCGTGCTCCCGCCGGGAAACGACACGCTCAACATCACCTCCGGGACGCTCCAGGGTTTGACGCAGCAGGGCGCGACCCTCCTCAAGGAGGTCAACCTCTCGGTACCGAACGCCGTCGCGCTCTCCCTCAACGCCCCGACCACCCAGATGGCGTTCACGCTCCAGCCGTCGTCCGCGTTCGGGTTCGTCTACTACAACGCCGCGAACAGCACGGCGTACATCGCGGGCCGGGACCCGCTCGTCGCCGGAGCGCAGGTCGTCCTCTGGAGCTCGACCAACGGGTCGAAGTTCACCGCGACGACGGACGCGAGCGGCTCGTTCCAGCTCGCGAACCTCCCGGCGGGCTACTACAACTACGACGTGCTCTACGGCGGGTACAACTACACCGAGCCCCAGCTCAAGCTCCTCCCGTATCCGGCGCCCGCGACGAATGCGACCGCGTCGCTCTCTCCCGGATCGGTCTCGGGGATCGTCTACGGCACGAACGGTCGGGCCCAGTCCGGGGCCGTCGTGACCCTGACGGGCCCGTCCGGCGTCCTCCGGACGAACACCACGAATGCGACCGGTCACTACCGCCTCGCGGGATTCGCTCCCGGGAACTACACGGTCGGCGCGAGCCTCGTCGGCACCGACCTCCGGTCGGTCGGGGTGCGCATCCCGTACCTCGCGCCGCCCAGCAACTGGAGCCAGAACCTGACACTCGCCCCGACCGCGCGGGTCGCGGTGACCGTGGTCGCCAACGGAGCGCCGGCGGTGGACGTCCCCGTCCAGTTCGTTCCGATCGCCTCGTTCGAGAACCTGACCCGCTCCCCGACCGCGGACCTCCTGGGAGCGGGCAAGAACGGGACGACCGCGCTCACCGGGGCCAACGGTCTCGCGAGCGTCTTCTTACCGCTCGGCAACTACTCCGTCACCGCGCTCGGGTTCGTGGGGGCGAGTCCGTACGCCGGGATCGGCGAGGTCGCCTCGTCCCTCCTCGCGCCCGGAACCCTCACGCTGCCGCTGAGCTCGGCGGTCCGCCTCTCGGGGACCGTGGCCACGGCGACCGGCGCGCTCAACGGCACGCGCACCGCGGTGATCGCCTACGCGGCGGACGGGAGCCCCACGTACACGTGGGCGGTGAACGGCGCCTACTCCTTCTACCTGCCGGGTGGCCAATACACCGTCCTCGCGCTCCAGGCCCTGACGACGAACAACCCGACCGTGTACGCCGCGCTCTCCTCGGCGAGCGTCGTCGACCCGACGACGCTGAACCTCGCCCCGACGACCGCGGTCTCGGTCCGGTTCTCGATCGGAGCGGTGCTCGCGAGCAACGCGCTCTACCCGGCGCAGGGCGCCCGCGTGATGATCTCGGCCGGGAGCGCGGGCCCGACGATCACCGTCCTGGCGACCGTGAACGGCAGTGTGGTGACGTACGTTCCCGCCGCGCTCCCCTCGCCGGCGACCGGCTACTGTCTGTCGGCCAGCGCGACCGGGTACGCCCCCGCGTCCGCGTGCGGGATCTCACCGAGCGGCCTCGGGTCGATGACGCGACTCCCGCTCTCCCTCGTATCGGTGCCGGTCACCCTCCTCACGTCCGGGATGCCAACGAGTACCAGTGCGACCGTCAATCTGACCGCGCTCAGTCCCACGGCCGTGAATCGGACGCTCACCGGCGGAACCTCGTGGTCGCTCTCCCTCCCGCCGGGCGTCTACGGGGTCACCGGCTGGGCTCCGACCGGAACGAACGGCGTGCTCTACCTTCCGGTCACGAGCGAGAACGTAACGATCCCCTTCGGCGCCGGGGGCGCGACGATCTCGCTCCCGTTCGTCACGCAGACCCGCTCGACGGGTACGATCTCGCTGCCGGCGGGCGCGTTGCTCCATAACACGACGGTCACGATCACCTCCTCGTCGTTCCACACGAGCGTGAACGGAACGGCGTACACCTCGGGCTTCTTCGTCCCGACGGGAACGTACTCGGCGTACGCCACCGCGGTGGCGAACGGCGCCCCGTACAGCACGCTGACCACCGTGACCGTCTCCTCCACGGGTACGATCACGCCCGGACTCTCGCTCACCACTCCGGGCTACAACGTGACGGGCAAGCTCGTGGAACCGAGCGGGGCGACGCTCGCGGTGAACACGACCGTCACCCTCACCTCCCCCGGCGGCGCGGTCGCTCTCGTGCCGGTCACCGACGGCAGCTTCTCGGCCGTGCTTCCCGGTGCCACCGACTACACCATCGCCGCGTCCGCGACGACCCGGGTCGTCGGGTCGGCGGGGCCGTACGACGAGTCCTGGGTCGCGACCCCGGGCACCACCTGCGCGGTCGCGACCAGCGCGACCTCGTGCGCGGTGACGATGGTCGGGACGGCGCAGCTCGTCTGGCTCAACGGGACGCTCTCGGCGCCCGGTGTCCCCGGTCTGGTCGCGGGCACGGTACGCCTCTACGGGCCCTCCACCGCGCCCACGACGACCGTCGTCGGCGCATCGAACGGAACGTTCGCCGTCCAGCTCCTCCCGGGCCAGTACTCGCTCTACGCCTCGGGGGGCGGCGGGAGCGAACCGTTCGCCACGTTCGCCTCGGTCGGGGTCTCCCTCGACACGCTGGCCACCGTCCCGCTCACGCTGACCAGCACCTGGGCGGTGACGATCTCGGTCGCGGCGCCGTCCGGCACGCCCCTCGGCGGACTCGTCAACGTCACGGTGACGAACGCCTTCGGCTACCAGGCCGAGTACCCGGGCGTCGTCCCCGCAACCCCGTTCGTCGTCGCGCTCCCCCTCGGGACGTACACCGTCTCCGCGGTCTCGTTCGGGGCCCCGGCCGGGCTGCCGGCGAGCGCCTCCGCGACGACGACGGTCACCGTCGTGAAAGGAAACGTCGGCGCGAACCTGCCGCTCGCCTACGTCTACACCTACCGGGTCGCGGCGACCGTGCACGGGACCGGCAGTGCGACCGTGACGTCGCCCGGCACGACCACGTTCGCCTTCTCGGTGCGGAACTCGGGGAACGCGCCCGTGACGATCCACCCGGCCGGGAGCCCGACGTACTGGGGATTCAACTTCTCGTTCTCCAACGTGACCCTCCAGCCCGGCGCGGGCGCGGCGATCCTCTCGGGCGAAGTGCAGGTGTACGTGCCGGCGAACACGCCGGTCGACCACCCGAAGGTCGTGATCGCGTTCGACCTCGCGAACGGTACGTCGGTCGGCAACTTCACTCCCACCGTGTACGTGGTGGCGTACTACGGGCTCGGGATCGGGGCGTCGACCACCTCGGCGACCCAGGTCGGCACGGCGCACTTGCTGGTGCCGTTCTACGTGACGAACACCGGGAACATCGGGGAGTCCGTGCTGCTGAGCGTGCCCGACGCCGCCCAGATCGAGAGTCAGGGGTGGACGGTCTTGCTCCGGAGCCTCTCGGCGCCGCTGCCCAGCCCGACCGTCTCCGTCGGGGCGTTCTCGAACGCCACCTACTTCGTCAATCTCTCGGCCTCGAACGGCGTGTTCGTCCCGTTGAGCTCCGTGATGGTCGAGGGCTCGGTCACGAACGTGAGCGGCTCGGTGCGCGCCTCCGCCGAGCTCGCCCTCCCCACGTCGGTGAGCGTCGTGCCCGGGACCCGGAACGGCTCGGCGCCGGTGACGGTGACCGGTCCGTCCGTCGGCGGGCCGCCCTCCTCGCTCCCCGACTGGCTCGTCCCGCTCCTCTCCTTCGTCCCGGCGATCGCGCTCGTCGTCGGGGTGATCACGTACCGGTGGTGGCGCACCCGGAGGTGGACCCGGCGGTGAGGCGTCTCACGTCGTTCGTGCTGGTCGCGCTCCTCGTGGCCGGAGCGTGGGCCGGCGTCGGTCTCCCCGGCCTCGCCGCGGCGCACGACGCCCCCGCGGCGAGCCCCGCCTCCAGCCCGGTCACCGGGAACGTCTCGGGGAAGACGGTGCTCGCGCTGAGCGGAGCGGCCTACTATCTCATCAACGCCACCGGGGGCCCCGCGTTCGCGTCGAACGGGACGCAGGTCGGGAACCTGACGTTCTACGCGTCGGTGGCCGGCGTGAACACGACCGGGGTCGGGATCACGCCCTCCGAGGGGATCATCACGAACCACACGGGCGTCTCCGCCCAGATGACGGTCGGGACGGTCGCGGAGACGCTCACGATCACGGTCGAGATCGCCTCCGTTTACGGCACGGCGAACGTGTCGATCAACCTGACGTACGTCGTGCACGTCGTGCAGCCGTACGTGCTCACGCTCAACCTGATCTCGACCACGTCGGCGACGATCCTGAGCTTCACGCTGATCGTCGACCTGGACGGCGCTCCGGTCGGTACGATCAGCATCCCGTCGCTCACGTCGAAGCAGACGTACACCGCGACGTTCCAGTACGCGACGCTCGGCCTCTCCGCGGGCGAGCACACGTTCACGGTCTCGCTCGTGAACGAGCACGGGCTCGTCACGTTCGCGAACGGCGCGAGCTCGTACTCGCAGACGTTCTGGGTCCCCGGCGCTCCGCCGGACTACACGCTGTGGTACCTCGCCGGTGCGGTCGCCTTCCTCGGGGCCATCTTTATATTGGTCACCCGGGTGGCCGCGCGCCGACGCACTCCGTCGCGCAAGAGTTGAGGATTCGATGATCGCGGAGGCCCACGCCGCGCTGCGGTGCACGTCGTGCGGACGGCCCGTTCCGGCGAAGGGCGCGACCCAGTTCCCGTGTCCGAGCTGCGGCGACGCGGTCATCGGACGGTGCGCGCGCTGCCGCGACCAGAGCGTCCCCTACCACTGCCCGAAGTGCGGCTTCGAGGGTCCGTAGGCGGACGATGGGGCAGGTCGCCGTCCTCTTCCGCTTGATGCCGCACGGGGTCGACACCGACCTGAACGCGGTCGCGAAGGGCGTGCGCGCCGCCGTCCCCGCCGGCGTGACCGTCCGCGGGATGCAGGTGAAGGACATCGCCTACGGGCTCCGCTCGCTCCTGGTCTCGGTCGTCATGGACGACGTGAGCGGGATCCTCGACACGACCGAGCAGGCGTTCGCGAAGGTGCCGGACGTCGAGTCGGTCGAGGTGATGGAGGAGGGGCTGCTCTAGTCGGCCGCCTCCGGGAGCCGGCGGTGGACCTCTTCACGCACGTCCTGGTCGCCTACCTCGTCACCTTCGGGATCGTCGGGTTCCAGCCGTCGTACCTCGCCGCGGGCGCGCTCGCCGGCGGGCTTCCCGACGCGGACGCGCTCTTCTTCCCGATCTCCCGCCGGTTCCCGGCGCTCCAGCACCACGGGATCACGCACTCCCTGCTCGGGGTGTCGATCGTCGCGGTCGCCGGGGCCGTCATCGCGCCGTACCTCGCTCCCGGCTCGGCGCTGATCTACTTCGTCGTGATGGAGGTCGGCGGCTGCTGCCACATCCTCCAGGACGGGTTCACGAACTTCGCCGTCCCCCCGCTCCTGCCGTTCCGCAAGGACCTCCTCCACCTGGACGCCGACCGCGCGATCAACTTCTTCACGCTCATCGTCTCCGTCGTCTCGTTCTACCTGCTCCTCGGCATCGAGCGGAACCACGTCGCCTTCGCCTGGTACCTCCTCACCGTCTACGCGCTCATGGCGTTCTTCGCGACCTACTTCGCGGTCCGGCTCGCCGGCCGGTTCGGGGTGCGAAAACCGATGCGCGCGCTCGGTTTCACGGCCGTCGCCCCGACCGGGAATCCCCTTCGCTGGGTGCTGATTTCCGAGGAGCTGCACGACGGACGGGTGCGGACCCGCTGGGCGCGCTACGTCTTCGGCCGCGGCGTCGTGGACGGTCCCCACACGATCGACGCGCCGATCGAGCCGCCGCCCCACGACGGCACGCCGACCAGCGGCACGGAGGCGCTCGAGTGGTCGTACGGGCTCGCGCGCCGGGCGAGCCGCGTGATCGCCTCGACCTACCACTTCGGCGAGGCGTCGAAGAGCCCGGCCGGAGAGTGGACCGCGGTGTGGTACTCCCTCGAGTTCAGCGCGTTCGGGCGCGCCGCGGCCGTTCGGGTCCGCTTCCCGACGGGGGGCGGAGCACCGGTAGTGAAGTCCGCGTTCTTCCGGCCGACGCTCCCCGCGGTGTAGGTCGGGCGTCCGGTCGCGGGTTCCGCGCCGGGTGTTACTTGTACGTCGACTGGTGCACCGTGCCCTCGTCGTCGACGATGGTGATGCACTCCCCTTCGCACTCGAAGAGGCACGCCTCGCACATGATGCAGTCCGGCCCGTGGATCACGGCCGACTTCTCGGCACGGAACTGGAACTTCGCGGCGACGTTCGGGTCGTCCACCACGTCCGGCCAGTTCTCGCGCGGTTGCATCTCGAAGACCGTCACCGGGCAGACGTCCCGGCAGTGGGTGCAGCCCGTGCACTTCTCGTGGGCGACCTCGACGCTGACCATCCGGCTCCTCGATGTGTCCGACGAACGTGAGGTATATTAACTGCGCGTCGGCACGGGAGGCCGGTCGCCTTTCCGACCGTCGTTTCCCGCCCGCGGGCCCTCCCGGTTAGGGGATCTGGGAGGGGTCCCACTGCGTGACGCGTCGCCGGTCGCGCAGCGCGCTCAACCGCTCCATCTCCGTTGGGGTCAGCTCAAAGTCGAACACCCGCGCGTTCTCCTCGATCCGCTCCCGATGGGTCGACTTGGGGATCTCCACGAATCCCAGCTGGAGCCCCCAGCGGATCAGCACCTGGGCCGGCGAGCGGTGGTGCGCGGCGGCGATCTCGGCGACGACCGGGTCGTCCAGCCGCCGGTTGCGGGTGAGCGGGCTGTACGCCTCCAGCTGGAGGCGGTGGGCGCGAGCGTACTCGACGAGCTCGGGGTCGTAGACGAACGGGTGGAACTCGACCTGGTTGACCGCGGGTGGGGTGCGCGACCGGGCGATCTCCTCGAGATGCCGGGTCGTGTAGTTGCTCACCCCGATCGCCCGGCAGACGCCCGCCTCGTGGAGTTCCTCGAGCGCGTGCCAGGTGTCGATGCGGACCTGCGGCGAATCGGCCCGCGGCCAGTGGATGAGATACAGGTCGATGAACCCGAGACCGAGCTTCTCCACGCTCTCCTGGCACGCCCGCTTCGCGGACGCGTAGCCCAGGTCGGTGTGCCAGAGCTTCGTGGTGACGAAGACCTCGTCGCGCGCCACGCCGCTTGCGCGGACCGCCGCGCCGACATCCTTCTCATTCCCGTACATCGCCGCGGTGTCGATCAGTCGGTAGCCGGCTTCGAGGGCCCACCGGACGGCATCCTGCGTCTCCTTCCCCGGCGGCGACTGGAACACGCCGAGCCCCAGGACCGGCATCTCGGGCCCCTGGTTCAACCGCACGCGACTCGTCAGGTCCGTCGGGGCCGCCGGCATCATGCGCGCGCCTCCCGGCGGGTTTCGGACGGGCTCGGAGGGACGGGGGAAGCAGCGGAGATGGGCCGGAATCGTGACGGGAGGGAGCGGGCGCGCAGCCGGTCATCGTAGCCACGGAGCTGGTGTTCGTGTTCTGGACAGAGGGAGAACGACTGCCATGCGGCTCCCGACGCGTGGGGCTCGGCGGAACTTTCGAACATCTCGACTCGATGCGGTCGGTCGTCGCAGGGGCCGCCGGCGCCGGTGTCCGGCTCGCCGAGGAGGGGCCGGAAGGAAAAATCGTATGCCTTTCCCATGTCGCAGAGCGGCCGCTGGAAGATCGCGCTCATCCTGGCCGAGCGGCGGAGAGTGCGACGCAAGATAAAGAGCGCCGGACCGGCGAGGCCCGCGAAGCTAAGACCCCAACCGTTCCTCGGTCGGCCGTCGCCGGTGACGGGTCCGTCTCCGGCGGCCGAGCGAGGGGCCATGGCGAGTCGCACCGTTCACGGGGTGGAGATCGCGTACTTCCAGACCGGGGCCGCGGGAGACCCGGTCGTTCTCATCCACGGTTCGCTGGCCGACCACCGCAGCTGGGACCGGGTCGTGCCGACGCTCGCCGAAACTATGGAGGTCGTTACGTACGACCGGCGGGGCTACGGGGGGAGCGCGCGGGTCCCCAGCGCTCACCGGGTCGCCGACGACGCCGCGGACCTGGCGGCCCTGCTCGAGTCGATCAATGTCTATCCGGTGCATGTCGTCGCGCACTCGTACGCCGGGGCGGTGGCGCTCCGCCTCGCGATCAGCCACCCGGAGATGGTGCGTAGCCTCGCGATCCACGAGGCGCCGCTCCTGGGGCTGCTCGCGGACGATCCGGCGACGGCATCGGAGGGCGAGGCCCTCCTCTCGGGAGCCCAGGAGCTCCAGCGGCTCATCCGCGCGGGAGAGACCGAGCGCGCGACCGCGGAGCTGGTGAGCGTATTCTCCACCGAGCCCGACGCGTGGGGGCACTTGGCCGCTCCCGTCCGGGCCGAGCTCGAGCGCAATCTCCCGCCCTGGGCGGAGGAGTACAGCGACCCCGAGGCGCTCCGTCCCGACCGTGCCGCGTGCCGGGAGCTCGACGTGCCGGTGCTGCTGACCGTCGGGAGCCAGAGCCCGCGCTTCCTCCATCGGATCGCCCGCGACCTGGAGGGGTTGCTGCGGAACTCACGGCTGTTGGAGATACCGGACGCGGGACATTCCCCGCATGTCGCGCGTCCGCACCAGTACGCCGGGTTGCTGATGACGTTCCTGCTCGAGCGGAACGTCCCGGTCAGCTAAGCGCCCCGCTACCCGCCGGGCGGCGAGGGGCTGCCAGTTTTGGGAAGGGCCGTCTCCAGGAGGTCCATGACCCCGCTCCCGAGCCATTGCCCTCCGTCGACCGCCAGCACCTGGCCGGTGATGTAGCTCGCGCGCGGGCTGACGAGGAACCGGACGCTCTCTGCGATCTCCTCGGCGGTACCGAATCGTCGCAGCGGCACCCCCTTCTGGACCGCGTCCACGACCGCCGGGGAGACCCACAATTGATGGTCCGTGCCTTCCGTCCGGACCGGGCCCGGTGCGACCGCGTTCACGCGCACGCCGAACGGCGCCCACTCCACCGCAAGCGTACGGGTGAGCGCCAGCACGCCCGCCTTCGCGAGGCGTTTCGGGCCTCCGGAGTTGCTGTACAGGGCGCTGCGGCAGCGCAGGTGACGCGGCGCCCATTGACCCTGGCCCCATGGATCCACTGCTCATCGATCCACTGCTCATCGATCCACCACTCATCGATCCACTACTCATCGATCCGGGGCGTAACGGCTCCGTTCCGCTGGAGGGCATCGGCTGGCGCGGTCCGGAAAGTACCTGTCCCGGTTTCGGCCC
>Ga0187783_10004413_pt1 | contig 10421 bp, 9 predicted proteins | sample 1015_SJ02_MP02_2_FD_132471 | JGI IMG/M metagenome (GOLD analysis project Ga0187783, IMG submission 132471) | Tropical peat soil microbial communities from peatlands in Department of Meta, Colombia - 1015_SJ02_MP02_20_MG | ecosystem: Environmental > Terrestrial > Soil > Wetlands > Peat | place...
GGACACGCACTCAAACTACGCATCTGCCCAGCACTCCAGCCATGACCACCGAAACCGGCGCGTCTACCTCAAGTCCGACACTGGCAAACAGGCCTGAATGGATACCCATCGCCGTGCCGATACCGAGGTGTGAGGCCTCCTTCTCAGAGCGTACCTAGTCGCCTGATGAATCCTGACAGTGATCGATAGGTAGGTGGGCGGCGACGTCCCAAGAGGTCGATTTGGGCATGGCTGAAAGGGCCGGGAGCGCGAAGGCACCTGATTCGATTGGCGATAGCAAATGGTGTCTCGAGCGCAGCGTTAGTCAGCGCCGAGGGCTCCCTCAGGGTCGCCGGGTGACGGCTCGCTTGCGTCGCTGTGATATTGCAGGCCGACCTGGGCGAACGTGGTGTAAACGAGCCCGAGTGGGTTGAGTTTGGCTAGCAGTGCCAGGCGGGCACTTTTGACTGCGGCGCCAAGTGGCAACTCATCCTTGAGCAGGCGGCGCAGCGTTTCCTCGGCGAAATCGCAGGCGACTTCCTCGAATACGGTAATCTCCGTGCCGATCACGCCAGCCGCAGCGCAATATTGGACGAAGGCGGTCACGAAGTCCAGCTGCTTTTCCGGCGCCAGCTCCGTGGTATGGCATCCGTTGAGGATAACGAGGGGGCGGGTCTGCGGCCACCTTATGTATCGACGGGTCAGCGTGCTTGGCGTGAAGTAGGCTACACCAGGGGCACCGACCTCGACGAACGGCGTGTCGTCGCGCGTGACCCCGCCGTGGCACAAGAGATACACCACATGTGGCTCGCTTTCAACGAATAGCTCGAGCAGGGTTCTGACCTCGTCACGCAGGCGCCAATCGACAGGTATCCGCAATTCCTCGAGAATCTTCTGGTGCGCCGGCCGGCGTATCAGCTTGGGATCGGTGCTGACGCCGACGGTCCAGCGTAGACGGGAGCCCATCAGGATCGTGGCGGCCATGTCTGACGGACCACCCAGCGTGCCGTCCTGGGTCACCGGAAGCCCTATCTCATGCCGGAACCCCCAGAAGCCGCCCGGGCAGACCGTCGCAAGGTCGTTGTAGCCCGGGCATTGCCCGTTGAAGCAGGGATGCGCCGCGATGGCATCCACATCGCCCGACTGGACGACCTCCATACCCGGTCCGCAGAGTTCCGGCTCCTGCAGTGGGTCATCCAGAGGGTAGTCATACAGGAGCGCGGCGGGTAGAACGAGCCGCGTGTTACGGCGGCCCACGACCTGCACCCGTCCCGGCTGCCGCATCGTCTCCCGGAGCCGATTTTCCAGGGTGCGGGGATCGTCGCTGTTCGCTGAACCGGACAAGTCGCGGGCCAGGCGGTCCCAGAGGCGTGCTCCAGATCGCGCCAGGTCGCCAAGGTCGTTCCGGAGCAGAGACAGCCGCTTATCCGGGTCGGCCGTGCCGTACCGGTATTCCGCGGTGTTCACCCACGTGCCGCCCGAGCCCCAAGAGGCGGTGCGCAGCGCCGCCCGGGCGTTATCAAGCAGGATGCCGAGATCACCCTTGTCGACCCGGATGTTACGCGAGAGCTCAGCGCCGCCATAATAGTAGAAGCCGTGCGTGGCGTCGTCGTCTTCGTTGATGAGAACGCTCAGCGAGTGGCCGGGAATGCTGCTGACCAGAGCGGGATCGAGTGACGTGGTCAGTGAATAGTCAACCTCGGCCCGCAACGCGTCCAGTTCGCTCCTCCGGAGCGGCCGGATTTTCGCCGTAATTACGCGCGACTGCAGCAGGAAGTTCTCGTGATAGAGGTTGCAGCGCAAGCAGGCAATACCATGCCGCGTCAACGGTGCCCGAACACGGAAGAACAGCCGACGGTCGCTGGATTCCTGGCCCGCCGGTGGCGCATCCGCCCTTCGCACGCTGCCGTCCGCGGCTAGCACCAAGGTCTGCGAGGCGGTGGCCGGGTCGACGGTGAACCCGCCGGAAAGCGGGAACAGCACGACCTGGAGCTTGGCGTCGGGAGGCAGGCCGTCAAGCGGTGCCTGGGTGGGCTCGACGTCGACGGCACCTGCTACCGCAGCGCCGATTTCGAACCAGAATAGGTATCGCCCGCCGGGCCGCAGCGGTGATCCGCTCCCGCGGGGCCGCCAGCGATGCCGGAGCGTGGCGAAGCCGGTGCTGACCACCTGCGCCGAATCCCTCTCGCCGAAGATCACGTCGAGAGGGGCCAAGTCAGCGAAGGCGTAGGAGAGGCTGGCGAGAGATTCGGACATTTCTGCCTGTACCCTTTGGCGATACCGTTGCGCCCCCCGAGCACGGCGCACGCGGGGCAGCCTAAACCGCGCCCTGTCGCCTTTGCGGTAGACGCTGTCGCCGACAGCGACGGCACCAGCGCCGGCAGCGGCGGCGCCAAGCAGGCCACTGCCAACAGGCCCCCAATCGGTCGGGGGGTACACCCGCGGCTGCGCGAGCCCACGCATCGTAGCCGCGAGCTTTAGGAACCCTGCCGCGGCCGTCCCGCCATCGGCGGCGGAGAGCCAGCCGACCGCGCGGGCAACCAGGCTGCGTGGCGACCCCTGGCCAGCGACGATCCCGAGGTCGTCCTGAACAACCTCGGTCGCCAGAAACCGCTCCTCTGATGAGGTGAGATCGCGGAAAAGCACGAAGAGCCGTTCGTAGTCCGGTCCGAAGTCGTCTGTGAACAACACAGCGAGACGGACCGCGGCACCGGAACACTCGCGTGCCATGACGAAGTCGTCCAGCATGGCGCACGCGCGGGTAAGCAACCGCTCCGCCAGCGCGGCCGCGAGTGGCTGCGCCTGACCGCTGATCCGGGCGAGGGTGGGGTCACGATCCAGCAAGTCACGGGCTGGCGCGCCGCCCGCCGAGATTACCTCGCCGACCGAAACCTCGGCCGGCGGCTGCGGCGCCGCCGGTTCGGCCCGGATGCGGTCGAGGAGCCTGAGCAGCCGCACTGCCTCGCCGCTGCGATAACGCTCGCGCCAGTCCGGCAGTCGGCCGGCCACGTCCGCCGGCAGCGGAGCAAACCATCGAAGAACCGAGTTGAAGAAACGCTCGCCAAAAGGCCCGGCGTCGTATTCCGGGTCCGCCGCATCACCGAGCAGGTCTTCGAGTGGCGTCACATCCCCCGACCACGCCAATGCCATAGCGATCGTCAGGCGCTGCTCGGTGCTCATCGAGTCAACCTGGGTCAGGCGATCCGCAAGCAAAGGATTCAGGCTCGGATGCCGCAACAGGGCTGCTGCGGCAACCACATCGGTCGGCGCATTCTCGTCGGTCAGGTTGAACTCGGCGCGAATGGCGGTGACGACCTGGCTCCGCACTTCCCCGGTCAGGGGAAGCCGCGCCAAAGCCGCGAGAAGATCAATGCGGGCCACAAGAGCTGTCTCAGGTGAGCGTAGAGCGCGCAGGACTGGGAGGGCATCGGTCAATTCGACCGTGCTGTCCGAACCAGGCATCGGCTACTTCCGTTCAACGTCCTCTGCGCCAGATTCTCGCCCGGATTGCTCAGTTGGCCGCTGTCCGGTCTGGCGGTTGCCCGCCTCCAAGGCAGTCGACGTTGGGTCGCCCGCCTTGTATGGCCTGAATCTTGCTACCACCTTGTGCACGCGCTCAGACGAGATGCTGGCGCCCGCCGTGACGACGTAGGCCTTGATCCCGGCACCGCCCTCCTTGGTGACGGTGATATTCATCTCGATAGTGCAGTCATCGAGGCTCAGCGTGTAGTCCTCGTCAGCCTTCTGGTGAGCAACCCGGATCTGGCCGATCACGTAGGAGATCATGTCCGAGAGCTCGATATCGGATCCGCCATCCATATTCGCGTCCCTTCCCGAGGAACCTCGATCTGGCGCGCGGTTATCCGGTCGACCTTGACGTCGAAACAAAGCCCGCCATCCGCGCCAGGCCACGCTAGCCAGCCATCCCGGGCCGCAAGCCCCCCATAGCACAAACTATAGTCCGCATCCAGCCACCGCCACCAGGCACGGCGAAGCACGACCGTCGATAACATTGCCACACGCCGAAAGCCGCTTGAGGGCACATCCAAGCAACTCCAGAGAATGCCAGATGCACCGAAGGCTGTCGGCGCCGAGGAAGTCAGGCGGCGCTGGGAGCCCCTCGCAGTCGGCCAGCGTCACATCGCCGCTGACTGCGGCAGGTGGCACAGGGTGCTTGCAATTGGAACGCCCCCCGACGGTACTCTCGCAACGAATGATTATGCTGACCTACGCATAAGAACGTGCTGATGCAACGCCCGCTCATCAGGCATGATGGCTGACTGTCCGTGCCCGCTGGTTGCGGCTCAGGCCACGAAGACTTTCCGCCGGTGCCAGTCGAGGTATTTCGGCGCAGGCGCCTGGGCGCCGTCGGGCAGGAGCAGCGCTTCGCGCAGTGGAGGCCGTCCGTAGTACTGCCGGGCTAGCGGGTCGGCCTGGATGGCCTGGGCCAGCGGCCGGGCCAGGTGGATGCGCAGTCCGCCGTTAACGGTGAGCATGCCGGTGTCGAAGGCGACGTCGTGGGCGGGGCAGGCGGCCAGGCCATTGCGCGGGTCGAGCCGTTCGCTGGCCGTGCTGTCCTTCCACGGCTTGATGTGCCCGGCCAGAAGCATCCGGGCGGCGCCGAACGCCGCGGGCCGCAGCCCGCAGAACACGCACTGGCCGCCGCAGTTGGCCAGCACCTGCCGGGCGAACACGTGCTGGCCGACCCGGGCTGCGGCCAGCAGGATCCGCTCGGTCTCCAGAAGCGACTGCGCTGTCTGGCCGCCGTGCCGGGCCAGCTGGTCGCGCAGGCTGGCCTCCAGCACCGAGATGTCAAGCTCGTCCTGGCCGAGCAGGGCGAGCTCCCCGCCGTGCTCCAGGCCCAGGAAGTCCGGCAGCCGGGTCCGTCCGATGCCCTCGGCGCGAGCGGCGGCCAGCAGCACCCGGTACACCCGGCTGAATCGGGCCTGGTCATCGCGCAGCATGGCGCCGGCCAGGACGTCCCACCGCGCGCCGTGGGGACCGGGACCCGTCCAGGTTGGCCATCTTGGCCAGCACGCTGGACGGCGGCCGGGCGAACAGCCGGGCCAGCGAGGGTACCGGCTCGGGTGCCTGGTGCGCGGTGCCGCCGCCGTAGTGCCGGTGATTGACCAGGAAGGAGGCGGCCAGGCACAGCAGCGTTTCCGCGGGCAGGAACGCGACCTGCCTGCCGCCCGGCACCGGCGGGCGCGCCAGCAGCGTTCGGAATTGCTCACGCGCGTGGCTGACTGTCAGGTCCAGGTAATCGGCCAGGTCAGCCACGGTGGGAGGCTACTACCGCTCAGGCTCGGAGTGAGGGATCTCTGATCACATTGGTATGCTGGCCGCGGCAAAAGAGTGCGGTATTGCCGAAGCTTATCAGCCGCGGTTGGGCGAACTTGGCACGGCTCACTAATTTATCGGACGAGCTGGAGGGGCAATGCGATCGGCGTGGTGAATGGCAACGATGCTATCGGAGTAACCGGCACTACGAGTTGATCGGGCTCGTTTGCCGTCAGACAGCTGGCGCCCCATGCCTCAGAGTACAGAGAAAGAGTCACCGGTTGTGTATCTTGAAGCTTGAAATAACCGCCTCCTGAACCTGCCAGGAGCGTTAGGTAAGAAGATGGGCTCGCGTAACTTTCTTCTGGCTTCGCAGCAGGGAAATAGCCCGTGCCAGTGCAGTCCGCGCTGGTGAACATTTCATCGAATGGGATGCCAGGAGTGCCCGCAGGCCCGACCGGTACGATAAGTCTCAAGGAAGTGCTGTAGAATTCAGCCGTTGTATAGGTTCCACCGTCAGGGCCTAGGATAGTTGTAGATGCATCGACGAGTGGTCCAAGGATATGGCCGCTATTATCCTCGAGAGTCGGGCTGCCAGACCCGAAAAAGGAATCCTGTGTCCTGTGTGCAGCAGCATTTGCGGTCGTCAATGTGCCCGCCAACGCAAGCACAGCGAAGATGGCAATTGCGTGGTACTTAACACTCATTTCCCCTCCCAGGAGTGAGCTAGTCGCCACGGTGTATTGCTCGCTGACGCACCGATCTCTAGGCTAAGACATTTGGCCACTGGCTGGAGAGCGTTCCGCGAAACATTGACAACAACCGGTGCGACTAAATCACACCTTTGTAGATATCTTCCGGATTCCTCCGAAGGTGGGAGGCCAACCTTGGAAGGGAAACAGCGCCAGGGTATCCTAGCCGTTGCAGAAAAGATCCCGGCGCTGGTTCCTTGGCGGGCGTTACCGGACGCTTTCAGGCAGTCTGCGCTCCCGCACTGTGAATGCGCGTGGTAACCGCGAACTCGTGCGCGTCAGCGTCGATCGAGTAACCCTCCCCGTGCCGCGGCCGCATGACCCTTGGTCGCGGCATAGGGCGCTCACCGCCGCGACGGGTGTAGACATCAGCGAAATCCGCAAACAGCGCGATAGTCGGCGGCCGCCTCAATCAGTGAGGTCGCCTCGTGGCCCGTGATGTCAGCGGATGTTCTCCTCCTGGCTGGGCCGCAGCAGCGGCGGGTGGAGCAGCCGGGCATCTCCGCGCCGGTACAGCCGGGCGCGCGGTCCGCCCCGCGGGCCGCCGGATCGGGTTGTCTCACCGGTGCTTTCCGCAAAGCCGGGGACTGACAGCACCTTGCGGTGGAAGTTGGCGGCGTGCAGCGGCTCGCCCCACACGGTCTCGTACACCGCGCGCAGCTCGGAGATGGTAAACGGCTCGGTCACGAACGCGGTGGCCAGCGGCGTGTATTCCAGCTTGGAGCGGGCGCGTTCCAGCCCGTCGGCGAGGATGCGGGCGTGGTCGAAGGCCAGCTTGCGGGTGGTGCCGGGCGGCTGCCCGGCGGCGCTGCCGGCCAGGCCGAGCGCACCGACCGGGACCCACGCCGCGGCCTGCGCGTCGCTGCCCGCCCGCGGGTCGGGCAGTTCGGGGGCGAACGCCAGGTACGCCACCGAGATGACCCGCATCCGCGGGTCACGCCCGGGCGTGCCGTAGGTCGCCAGCTGCTCCAGGTGCACCCGGCCGGGCTGCTGGCCGGTTTCCTCAGCCAGTTCCCGGATGGCCGCGTCGGCCAGGTCCTCCTCCGCCCGCTGACCTCCCCCGCCCAGGCGGGCCTTCACGAACCCTCCCGGCAGCGCCCATGAGCCCTGGAACGGCGGCACGCCGCGCTGCACCAGCAGGACGTGCAACTGCCCGCCGCGGATCGTGAGCGTGACCACATCGACGGTCACCGCGACCGGAGGGAAGGCCCGAGGGTCGTAGCTGGCGAGGAACTCCTCCTCGCCGGGCCGGTCCTGCATGGCGTCCTTCTCAACTTGAGATATTCTCGATATGAGAGTAACATGAGCTCGTCAAATGTCAACCCGCCAGCCGGGGAACCCAGGGAGAACCGATGCGCCCCGATGAGCACCTTGCCGCCGTCCTGGCCGCCGAGGCGGCCGGCCAGCAGACCGGGTTCCTGTTCTTCTGGGAACCCCAGCCCCAGCGCGACGGCACCGCCGGCCCGGGCTGCCTCAGCCAGTGGTGGCCAGCCCCGTTCACCGTGGACGGCGTGGTCTACCCAACAGCCGAACACTGGATGATGGCCGCAAAGGCGCGGCTGTTCCGCGACGACCAGGCACTGGCCGCGGTTCTGGGCGCGCCCAGCCCTAAGGCTGCCAAGGCCGCCGGCCGGTTGGTACGCGGCTTCGACGAACAGGCCTGGGCAGCAGTCCGCTTCGACCTGGTGGTCGCCGGCAACCTCGCCAAGTTCCGGCAGCACCCCAAGCTCGCAGCGTTCCTGTCCGCCACAGGCCCGAAGGTGCTGGCGGAGGCCAGCCCGCATGACCGGATCTGGGGCATCGGGATGACCGCAGGTCACCAGGACGCCGTGCTGCCGTCCCGCTGGCAAGGGTCCAACCTGCTCGGGTTCGCCCTGATGAACGTGCGGGACGCGCTATGACCAGCAGGGCCGGGCGCGCGGACCGCATCGCGGGGGCACTGCTCGGCGTGCACGCCGGCGACGCGCTCGGCGCGACGCTGGAGTTCTCCTCATGGGCGACTATCCGGGCCCGGTACCCCGATGGTCTTAGTGACATCGTCGGCGGCGGGCCGTTCCGGTGGCCGGCCGGGCACGCGACGGACGACACCGACCTCACCCGGGCGGTGCTGCTCGCCTACCTGGCTCCTGAAGGCGACGATGTGGTGCGGGCAGCGGCCGACAACATGCTGGCCTGGCTGGACGGCCACTGGCCCGGCCGCGAACCCGGAACACCGCCCCGCGACATCGGCGCCGCCACCCGGCGCGGCCTGGAACGATATCGCCGGTGCGGTGACCCACGGGCATCCGGTGCAGGCCAGGGACAGGCCGGCAACGGCTCCCTCATGCGCTGCATCCCGACCGCCCTGGCTGTCCCTGACCGCGCCCGCCGGATCCGCGAATCGGCCGAGATCTCAGCGATCACCCACGACGACCAGCGCGCCGTCGCCGCCTGCGCCGCCTACAACGAGATCGCCGCCGCCTTGATAACCGGGACGCCGCCGGCCGAGGCGACCGCCTCAGGGCTGGCCTGCGCCCGGGAACTCCGCTGCCCGCCGACCGCCGACGCGATCGCCACTGGCCAGCGCATCCGCCCAGAAACGATGGCCACCACGGGCGACGTGCCCCTGCACAACCAAGGAGCCGGCTTCGTCCTGGACTCCCTCAGCCTCGCCGTCGCCGCCATCCTTGATCCCCGTCCTCTCCCCGGCGTGCTAATCGACATCGTCCGCATCGGCAACGACACCGACACCAACGCAGCAATCGCCGGCGGCCTGCTCGGAGCCCGCGACGGCGCCTCCGCCATCCCGCAGCACTGGCGCGCGCGGCTGCAATTCGGGCCGGAATTCTGCGACGCCGCCGCAGCCCTCGCACGCCGCACGTGCTAAGGACCACCCCCACGCGGCACTCGGTGACGATGGTCGAGCGGGCTACCATCGCCGACAAGAATTGAGCGTCCGCCTTACCCAAAGCGTTTATACAGTCATTAAGCTTCCGAAGCTCTGGTCTGGGTCTGCAGCCCCGAACCATAGGGTTACCCGGGTGGGTATCGCTGCGCATATAGCCAGGCTGCGCGCCGTTGTCGGGCATGAGCTGCTGCTCGTGCCGTCCGTGTCGGTCCTGCCCGTCGACCAGGCAGGGTGGGTGCTGGTGGTCCGCCACGCCGGCCATGACGACGGGTGCGCCTGATGATGAGCGGAGCTGGGCGATGGCCTGGCTCAGTAATGATCTGAACCTGTGACCCCTGGGTTGTGAGCTGCACTGGGCAGTTCTATGACGTCTCGCCTGGTATTAGGAGTGCCATCTGGCCGGCGGTTGTCTTGCCAGCGTCTCTTGTTCGTGGGCGCGTCGCCGACGTTCCCCTCGATCCTGCCGGGTCTGGTGTGCAATTCTGTACGCATTGACCTTGACCAAGCGACTCGGCGATCTTATGGTCATGGTGCCTCTGTTGTTCGCTGAGACCTCCGAGATGAAGTTATGTCCTTGAATTAAAAATGAGGAGCTACCATTGCCTGCAGTAATCGCTATTGCCATTTCAGCTTTGGCGCTCATGATCAGCTTCATAACACTGCTAGACCGCAGGCGGAACGATCGGCGCGATCTCTTCCTCGGAATGCATGAGCGGCTCATCGAACTCGAGCTTCGACATGGCCGGGAAGTTCTAGCGGTATCGGTAACATCGGCCCAGTCTGTGGTTGAGTTGCACAGTTATCAGAACAACGATTACGAGCTAGCCTGTAAGGCATTGTCCATGCTAGATGTAGCCGCACTCTACGTCGAACGCGGCTACATTAGCAGGTCTTTGTTCGTGGAAGAATGGGGATCTGTCTATTCAAGCCTCAAGGGAAATGTTGAGTGGTTTATTGAAGGGCGGGAGCTGATTGACCGTGAACACCTTACGTGGACGTGGCCGCATTTCCGGGTCCTGGCCGATGAGATTTCTAAGTTGAGTCCTTCCGCGTTTCCTCCTGCCTTGAACTGACCCATGCCGGCGGTACGGTGACGAGTGTGCCGAATTGCCGAGTTACCGCCACCGTCGGCGACATGCAGGTCAGCGCATTTGCATACGAGGACGGAACGCCCGCTATTCGGCATGTGCCTAAAGCGTCGGGCAGTGCCCTCAGCCGGACTCGATGGAGGATGTCCCGGACCCGGACCGGTGGGTCGGCATCCTTGGCTCGTTCCACGGTGCTCGCTGGAGTAGTTCGAAAATTGTCCATGACCTGCGGACTGTTACGGAATCGGACCGTCGACCTTCTCGTACCATCAGACGGCGTGCAGGACCTCTCCGCCGTAGACCAAAGGGTCCTCGGGCTGGAACGCGTCGGCCAGCCGGTTGAACTCCTGGAACCCCGGGTCGGCGTCGTGCTCGCTGTGCTCCGCGTGACCGGGAACCTCGACGGCGATCACGTACTTGACGACGTCCTGGCGA
>Ga0187783_10004414_pt1 | contig 10420 bp, 7 predicted proteins | sample 1015_SJ02_MP02_2_FD_132471 | JGI IMG/M metagenome (GOLD analysis project Ga0187783, IMG submission 132471) | Tropical peat soil microbial communities from peatlands in Department of Meta, Colombia - 1015_SJ02_MP02_20_MG | ecosystem: Environmental > Terrestrial > Soil > Wetlands > Peat | place...
CCGTTCCAGCTGCTCATCGGGCCGCCGTGCACCCAGAGCAGCAGCGGCGCCGGGCTGGCCGGCGACGCGGTCGGCGGCAGCACCAGCCAGGACCGGACCGGCCGGCCATCGTCGGCGGCCGCCTCGACCTCCTCGATCCGCCCCGGCAGGGCGAGCGGGACGCCCGGGCAGTCCAGGGCGGCCGGCTGGACCCCGGCCGCGTCCTGGCTCAGGTCGATCCTGACCGGGGTCGGCGGCGAGTCCACCGCCGACCGCAGCGCGTACAGGTACCGGCCGTCCGGCGCCGGGTGCAGGTCGGTGTACGCGCCGTGGTCGCCGGTCACCCGGGTCACCTCGCCGGTCTGCACGTCGACGCGGAACACCGGCCGACGGCCGCCGTCATCGGCGGCGAAGTACACGGCGGCGGAGTCGGGCGACCAGGCTGCGTCGCCCGGCCACCGGTCCAGGCCCGGCAGCAGGTCACGGCCCGTTTCGCCGGCCGCCCCTGCGCCGTTGACGGCGAGCAGCACCAGCGTGACGTCCGGCGGGCACTCGGGGGTGTTCTGCGTCTCCCGCTCGCAGACGACCAGCCGCCCGTCGGGCGAGACCCGCGGGCGTTCGAAGTTGTATTCCGGCGCGCTCAGCAGCACCCTCCGCTTGCCGGTGGCGGCGTCGATCGTCACAAGCTCGGCGTGCGACTGCCCGGCGGGATCCCACTGCCACCAGCCGATGAGCACCGAGGCGCCGTCCGGGGTCACCTCGAACGCCTGCTCGTCGAGGGCGCGGCCCGGCTCGGGGGTCAGGTCGCGCAGCCCGGCGAACTCCTCCGGCTTCCCTGCTTCGCCGCCGTCCGCGTCCCGGATGCGATCCGGGTCGACGGCGAACAGCCTCGGCTGGTCCGGTCCTAGGTCATGATCCCAGTACCGGATCGGCGCCGACTCGTGCAAGATCGCCGTCACGCCGGCGTCGCCGCGTTCCTTTCGCAGCCTGGCGTCGTCTGCGGCGCTGTTCCCGCCCTCGCCCGCGGCCGGCAGCACCGGCGAGCTCAGCACGACGGTCCCCGCGTCGGCGGCCACCTCGGCCGCCGTGACCCCGCCGGGCAGCGCGGCGACGATCCTGGCCTCGCCGCCGCCCGGCGGCAGCAGCCACAGCGCGGCAACGTCGGCCGAGGCACCGTCGGGCCCCGCCTTGCCCGCGCCGGGATCGGGCCGCCTGGACGTGAACAGCAGCGACCCGTCCGGCAGGAACCGCGGGCTGGCCTCGCCCTCGGCCGACCGGGTCAGCCGGCGCGGCGGCCCGCCCGCGGCGTCGATCCGCCACAGGCTGGTCAGGTACTTCTTGCCATCGGCACTCAGCGTCTGTACCGCCGCCGCCAGCCAGGTCCCGTCCGGCGCCACCCGTAGCCCCGTCACCCGCGGTATCGCCACGTAGTCCGCTAGGTCGTGGAACGGGGTCGTGGTGCCGCCGCTTCCGGCAGCCGTTTCAGCGCTCACAGTTGCTCCCAGTCAGCCTCGATAAGCCGCAATCCGGACGATACCCCGGCCCGATCCGCCCTCCCAGGCCCGAGATGCCACCGTGGCCGAGATGTCCGTTTTGCGCACCGGTGGTGCCGCCTCGTTCCATGATCATGGCCAGAAAGGGCCGAATACGGGCCAAAACTGGCCGCGATCATGAACGCGCGGCTAGGTGGCCTCGGTGATCATGGCGGCGCCTACGGTGGCGTTGGTGGACTCGTCGATCAGGATGAGGCCGCCGGTGGTCCGGTTCCTGGCATAGGGGTCGCAGAAGACGGGCTGGGTCAGGCGGAGCCGGACCCGGCCGACCTCGTTGAGGGTGAGCTGGGTCGCGGACTCGTCGCGGTGCAGGGTGTTGACGTCGATCCGGTAGTGCAGGTCGGTGACGATGGCCTTCACCGTGCGCGAGGTGTGCTTGACGATCAGCCTGCTGCGCGGGGTCAATACCCGGTCGGACGACATCCAGCACAGCATCGCCTCGATGTCCTGCGCGACGGCGGGCCTGTTGTTGGGGCGGCAGATCATGTCGCCGCGGGAGATATCCACGTCGTCGTCGAGCAGCAGCGTCACCGACATGGGCGGGAACGCCTCGGGGATGGCGGTCGCGCCGCGGCTCGATGGCGCCTCCACGCCGCGGATGGTGGTGGTGAAGCCGGACGGCAGGTGCAGCACCTCGTCGCCCGGCTTGAGCACGCCGCCGGCCACCTGCCCGGCGTAGCCGCGGTAGTCGTGCAGCGCCGCGTCGGTGGCGGCCTGCGGCCGGATGACGTACTGCACGGGGAAGCGCACGTCGATGAGGTTGCGGTCCGAGGCGATGTGCACATGCTCCAGGTGGTGCAGCAGCGAGGGGCCGTCGTACCACGGCATGTTGGCCGACCGGTCCACCACGTTGTCCCCGTGCAGCGCGGAGACCGGCACGAAGGTCAGGTCGCCGATGTCCAGCCGGGCCGCGAACGCCGCGAACTCCTCGCTGATGCTCTCGAAGACGTCGGCCCGGTAGTCGACCAGGTCCATCTTGTTCACCGCGAGCACCATGTGCGGCACCCGCAGCAAGGTGGCGAGGAACGCGTGCCGGCGGGACTGCTCGGTCAGCCCGTTGCGCGCGTCGACGAGCACGACGGCGAGGTCGGCCGTGGACGCGCCGGTCACCATGTTCCGCGTGTACTGGATATGGCCGGGGGTGTCGGCGATGATGAACTTCCGCCGCGGCGTCGCGAAGTACCGGTAGGCGACGTCGATGGTGATGCCCTGTTCCCGCTCGGCGCGCAGCCCGTCGGTGAGCAGCGCCAGGTTGGTGTAGTCCTCGCCCCGGTCCCGGCTGGTCCGCTCGACCGCCTCCAGCTGGTCGGCGAAGATCGACTTGGAGTCGTAGAGCAGCCGGCCGATCAGGGTCGACTTGCCGTCATCGACCGACCCCGCCGTCGCGAACCGCAGGATGTCCATCAGAAGTACCCCTCGCGCTTCCGGTCTTCCATCGCCGCCTCGCTGGTCCTGTCGTCGGCCCGGGTCTGGCCCCGCTCGGTGATCCGGGTCGCGGCCACCTCGGCGATCACCTCCGCGATCGTCGCGGCCGAGGACGAGACGGCTCCGGTGCAGGTCATGTCCCCCACCGTCCGGTACCGCACGGTAGCGCTGAACAAGGGCTCGTCCTCGCCCCGCTGCACGTACGGGTTGTCGGCGAGCAGCAGCCCATCGCGCTCGAAGACCTGCCGCTCGTGCGCGAAGTAGATCGCCGGGATCTCGAGCCGTTCCCGCGCGATGTAGTCCCAGACGTCGAGCTCGGTCCAGTTGGACAGCGGGAACACGCGGATGTGCTCGCCGCGGCGGATCCGGGTGTTGTACAGGTTCCACAGCTCCGGCCGCTGGTTCTTCGGGTCCCACTGGCCGAAGTCATCCCGGAACGAGAACACCCGCTCCTTGGCCCTTGCCTTCTCCTCGTCCCGCCGCGCGCCGCCGAACAGGGCGTCGAACCGCTGCTCCTCGATGGCGTCAAGCAGCGTCACGGTCTGCAGCCGGTTCCGGCTGGCGTGCCTGCCGGTCTCCTCGGTCACCCGCCCGGCGTCGATGGAGTCCTGCACGGAGGCGACGATGAGCCTGACGCCGAGCTCGGCCACGCGCCGGTCGCGGAACTCAAGCACCTCGGGGAAGTTGTGCCCGGTGTCCACGTGCATGACCGGGAACGGGATCCGGGCGGGCCAGAACGCCTTCTCCGCCAGGGCCAGCATCACGATCGAGTCCTTGCCGCCGGAGAACAGCAGGGCCGGCCGCTCGAATTCGGCCGCGACCTCCCGCATCACGTGGATCGCCTCGGCCTCGAGCACGTCGAGCTGGGACAGCTGGTAATCAGCGCGCATTGGTGACTTCCCTGACCGCTTGCAGGAGCCTGCCCGCGAGTGCGGGCCGACAGACGAGGATATCGGGCATCCTCAGGTCGGCCTGGTTGTAGACCAGCGGCGACCCGTCGATCCGCGAGGCGTGGAACCCGGCGGCCCGCGCCACCGCGACCGGCGCCGCGGTGTCCCATTCGTAGAACCCGCCGCCGTGCAGGTACGCCTCAGCCTGGCCGCAGATCACGGCCGCCACCTTAGCCCCGGCTGACCCGAGCGGCACCAGTTCCGCCCCGATAAGACCGGAAATATCCCGAACGAAGCGTGGTGCGCGCGTCCGGCTCACCACGATGCGGACCCGGCCGAACTCGTCCCGATCGCGTTCTCCGACTCTCCCCCGACCCGCCTCCAGACCGCGGCCCTGGCCCGCCTCCTGACCGCGGCCCTGGCCCGCCTCCTGACCGCGTGGTTGCGGCAACGAGGTCGTTATAGCGTCGTCGTTGTGGCATCCATGTCGTTCGCCGGGGCCGGTGGACAGGACCATGCCCTGGGCTGGGAGCGCGACGGCGCCCGCGGTGAGGTCTCCGTAGTCGCTGGTGGCGCTCCTTTCCCACAGGGCCACGTGCACGGCCCAGTCGGTGCGACCCGACTCGCCGAACTCCCTGGTCCCGTCGAGCGGATCGACGATCCACACCCGGTTCGCGGACAGCCGCGCCGGGTTGTCCGCGGCCTCCTCGGACAGGACCATGTCGCCGGGGCGGCGAGCGGCGAGCGCCGTGGCCAGGAACTCGTGCGACAGCCGGTCCCCGGCCTTGCGCAGCAGGTCAGGCTCGCCCCCCTGCGCCCGCAGTTCGAGCAGCCGCCGGCCCGCCTCGGCGGCCAGCTCGCGGGCCAGCGTGTGGTCGTTTCCTGCCGTCACGGTTTCTCCTCGGCCTCGGGCGCTATCCCAGCATCAGCGCTCCCGCCGCCATTCTGATTCCTGGCTCTGCTTGCTCCCCCGAGCCCTAGATATCCGACTCCGCATGGTAGATGTTCTGGGCGGCGGCAAGGCCCTCGGCGATGAGCGTCTCGGTGGCGTCGGCGCAGCGGTCGACCAGGAACGGGAGGTCCTTGCGCTCGGCCGCGGTGAAGTCCCGCAGCACGAACGCGGCCGGGTCCATCCGGCCCGGCGGCCTGCCGATACCGAACCTCACCCGGTAGTAATCCCTGGTCCCGAGCGCCTGCGTCACCGAGCGCAACCCGTTGTGGCCGTTGTCGCCGCCGCCGAGCTTCAGCCGGATCGCGCCGAACGGGATGTCGAGCTCGTCATGGACGACGATCAGCCGTTCGGGCGGGGTCTTGTAAAAGGAGACCAGGGCCGCGACCGGCCCGCCGGACAGGTTCATGTAGGAGCGGGGCCAGGCCAACGTGACGGGCACGCCCGCCAGCCTGCCCTCGGCGATGTCATTGCCCGATCGGTGCGGTTTGAAGCGCACTCCGGGCGCGCCGATCCGCTCGGCCAACAGGCCGGTCACCATGCGCCCGACGTTGTGCCTGTTGCCCGCGTACTCCGGTCCGGGGTTGCCGAGGCCGACGATGATCCAGCGTTCTGCGGTCAGCCGGCCTTCTCCCCTTCGCCGCCCGCGGCCTCATCGGCCACCGCCTCAGGCACCTCGGCCTCCTCGGCCGCCTCTTCCGCGGGCTCCTCGGCCGTCGGCTGGATCACCACGTGCAGGACCAGCGTCTCGGGGTCGACCTGGAGGCTGACCCCGCGGGGCAGCTTCAGGTCGCCTGCGTGCACCGCCGTGCCGACCTGCATGCCCTCGACGTCGACGTCGATGGCCTGCGGGATGCTGGTCGCCTCGGCTTCCACCGGGATCTGCACGAGCTGCTGCTCCAGCATCCCGTCCGGTGCGATGTCGCCGGTCACCCGGAGCGGTACCTCGACGGTGACCTTCTCGCCCCGCCTGACCAGGATCAGGTCGACGTGCTCGAGGAAGCCCCTGACCGGGTCCCGCTGGACCGCCTTCGGCAGGGCGATCTCGCTCCCTGACTTCAGGCCGTCCAGGTATAGCAGCACGTTCGGCGTCTTCAGCGCGAGCATCAGCTCGTGCCCCGGCAGGTTCAGGTGGCGGGTCTGGGTGCCGTGCCCGTACAGCACAGCGGGGACCAGGCCCGCGCGGCGGCTGCGGCGGGCGGGGCCCTTGCCGAACTCGTCACGAGTCTGGGCGACGATGTGGACCTCAGGCACGGTGCTTTCTCCTCTAACTCAGCGTGCGATGCGCGTTCGAAGTGTAGCCGACTCACGCGCTGCGTGCCGAAGCGAGCAACCCGCCTCGAAGCAAGAAACCATTTCGGTCTATCGCCAGAGGAGTTCAAGGACTGTTTCCATGCAGTTCACCTGTGCAATAAAAACCAGACCGCCCGTGAGTCGCCTGCCGGCCCGGTTGGCGCATGGGGTCTCCATATAGGAGCGCGTGCGGACACGGCCGTTCCGTGCCCGCACGCGCCTGGTGAATCGGGATTACTCGTTCGGCATACCCTCGGGTTCGTCGTCGTCTTCGTCGTCCTCGTCTTCGTCCTCGTCGTCCTCGTCGTCCTCGTCGTCCTCCGGCTCGCTCTCACTGGCGTCCAGCCGGTAGAGCTCCTCAAGCTCGTCGATGCCTACCAGGTCCTCGGCGGCAGCAGCATTCCCCATGATGGTCCTCTCACTTTTCCGGACCCCCGGAAGATAACTACGGGGGAGACGCGCAGCATCGTATCGGTCGCGACACCGCCCTAACGGGAATCTCCTGAATTGCTGGGCGCGGCCTGCTCAGCACGTACCTCGGCGGCCTGGGCAGTATCGCCGAGCTCATCGAAGATGGCGACAGCCCGCCGCCAGGATTCGTCCGCCTCGGCCGCGAGGCCGACGCGGGCTTGTGCACTGCCAAGGAACCGCAGTGTAAATGCCTGCCTATGTCGGTCACCTTCGGCCCGATGAATGACCAGTGCCTGTTTCAGGCAGTCGAGAGCATCCGCGTCGTGTCCCACCCGCAGGTAGGCACGCCCGAGGTAGAGCAGGGCGTAACCGACGCCGTGCGGGACGTTGATCTCGCTAAACGTGGAGCGGGCCTCCAGCAGGCGGTCAATGGCCTCACCAGGACGGTCGAGATCCAAGAGCGCCTCGCCCAGGTTGATGAGCGCGACGCCTTCGCCGTACCGGTAACCCACCTCACGGGTCAGGTCCAGGCTCGCCGCCAGAAGATCGATGGCCTCCTCCGCCCGGCCGAGATTCGAGTAGGCGTCAGCCAGGTTGTTCGCTGTCTGCCCCTCGCCTATCCGGTCACCTATCTCGCGCCGGATCGCGAGTGCCTGTTCAAGGTGGCCGATGCCTTCGCTCTGGTGGGTGAACCCGAGAGCATCGCCGAGGTTGTTCAGCACCCATGCCTCACCTCGGCGGTTGCTTACCTGGCGGGCGCTATCCAGCGCTATGCGGTGCGTCACGATGCAGTCGGTCCAGTTGCCGCGGCGGTTGAACATGATGAACAGCGGGGCGGGCAGCCGCCAGGCGATGTCGTGCCGCCCGCACGCGGATGCCTGGCGGGTGGCCGCGACCACGTTGACGCGCTCGCTGTCATACCAGCTGAGGGCGTCATCGACGGTCATGAAGCGGAGCGGCGGGCAGCCGGCCTCATCGACGTCGAGCGGAAGCTTGTACCGATGCGGGGAGACAACCTCGGCGGCGGCGTCGGCGGTGCGCATGTACCACTCGAGCAGACGGCCGATCGCGGCGCCGCGCTCCGAGGAGGCCAGGTCAGCCACGGCCCGTTCGGAAGAATAAACACGAAGCAGGTCATGGAACTTGTACCGGTCCGGGGAGGTCGACTCGAGCAGGTGCGCGTCCACGAGGGTCTCGAGCGCGTCGCTGGCCAGATACTCCGGGGTGCCGAACAGGGCCGCGGCCGCGGGGGACGAGATCGAGGGTCCCTGCCACAGGCCAAGCAGGCGGAACGCGTCGGCCGGGGCGATGCCGTCGGGCGGCGCGTCAGCGGGCAGGGTGGCGAAGCTCACCTGGAAGCTGGCCCGCACGGCCAGGTCGCCTGCCCTCAGCTCGTCCAGCCGGCGGTGCTCGTCACGGAGCCGGTTGGCCATGGAGCGTATGGTCCAGCCGCTGCGGGTGTTCAGCCGTGCCGCGCAGATCCTGATCGCCAGCGGCAGGCCGGCGCAGGCCAGCAGCAGCTCGGCGGTGGCCTCGGGTTCGGCCGCGGCGCGCTCGTCGCCGACGACCTTGGCGAACAGCGTCAACGCCTCGTCGTCGTCGAGCACGTCGAGGTCAACCAGCTTGGTACTGGCCAGGTCGGGCATCCGGCTACGGGTGGTGACCAGCACCGCGCACGACGCGGTACCCGGCAGCAGCGGCCTGACCTGGGCCGCGTCACGCGCGTTGTCGAGCAGGACGAGCATCCGGCGTCCGGCCAGCACGGTCCGGTACCTGGCCGCGCGCTCGTCGTCATCGACCGGTATGTCCCTGCCGTCGACGCCGAGGTCGCGCAAGAACCTGGCCAGCACGTCAGCGGCCGGGACCGGGTGCGGGGTCGCGCCGAGCAGGTCGACGTACAGCTGGCCGTCGGGGAAGGCGCCGCCGACGCGGTGGGCCGCGTGCACGGCCAGGGACGTCTTGCCCAGACCGCCGGACCCGGCGACCAGCGCGATGCGGACCGCTCCGGGATCGGCGTCCGTACTGGCGCTCGACAGCAGCTCGCACAGGTGCCTCACCTGGGCCTCCCGGCCGGTGAAGTCGGCCACGTCGGCCGGCAACTGGGCCGGAGGGGGGACGGCCCGGGCCACCCTGGCCTGCGCGCGGGCGGGCGCGGATTCCCCCGGCCCGGTGCCGGCCGCTACCGTCACGGCCGAGATGCTGCCCGGCGGATCGCCGCCCTCCCTGGCCAGCTTGTCGTCCTTGGCCAGCATGTCGGCGTAGAGCTGACGCAGCTCGGGGCCGGGATCGACGCCTAGCTGCTCGGCGATGGCGTGGCGCGCCTGCCCGTAGGCGTCAAGCGCCTCGGCGTGCCGGCCCGCCCCGTCCAGGGCCTGCATGAGCAGCAGCCACAGGCCTTCCCTGATCGGGTTATCGGCCAGCAGCCTGCGCAGTTCCGGTATGACCTGGGCGTGGTTGCCGCAGGCCAGCTCGGCCCTGATCCGTAGCTCGGCGGCATCGAGGCGGAGCCCGGCCAGCCGCTCGGCCTCCGCCTCGACCAGCGGCGTCGGCGGGACGTCGGCCAGCGGGCTGCCGCGCCACAGCGCGAGCGCCTCGGCCAGCCGGGCGGCCGATGCCTCCGGGTCCCCGGCGGCGTAGGCTCGCCGGCCCTCGCGCACCATGGCCTCGAACACCTGGGCGTCGGTGTCGGCCGCGCCCAGGCGCAGCTGGTAGCCGGGAGCGCGGGTGACCAGGAGGGCGCTGTCCTCCTCGCCGAGGAGCCGGCGCAGCCGCAGCACGTAGATGCTGATCAGGTTGGCCGCCTTCGCGGGCGGATCGTCCCGCCACACCTCGTCGATCAGCACGTCGGCGGGAACGACCTGGCCGGGGTTGATCAGCAGGACGGCCAGGACCGAACGCCACTTCGGGGCTCCGATGCCGCGCCAGTCATCTCCGGCCCGGATCTCCAGGGGCCCTAGCAGCCGGAACCTCATCATTACCTGGGATCACTCGCCTCCGGCTAGATGGAACTCGGCCGTAGAGCTTTTCACTTAATCATGGCTCAACCGGCGCGTAAACCTCCGGCGCCAACATGACCGTATCGCCTCGGCGACGAGGCCAAAGGCGAAAGCTAGCCACGCCGGGCGGCCACGGGGGCGCCGGCCGACAGGCGCTGAGGCGCCCGCTCGCCTAGCGGGGTGGGTGCGGCGGGAAGCGGTCCTGGCCGCGGCTGGAGAGGGAGGGGCCGGCCCAACGGCCAGGGCCGCCCGCAGCGATCGTCCTCCCGGGGGGAATGGCCGTCGTCCCCGCGCCTGTGGGCGGGGGGGCGGGGACGACGGTCTGCGCGCCGCGCTCGGTCAGGTCTGGCCGTCGAACAGGCTGGTCACCGACCCGTCGCTGAACACCTCGCTGATCGCGCGGGCCAGCAGCGGCGCGATCGACAGGACGGTGAGCTTGTCGAACCGCTTCTCCTGCGGGACGGGCAGCGTGTTGGTGATGATGATCTCGCTGATCTGAGAGTTCTTCAGGACGTCGACCGCCGCGCCGGACAGCACCCCGTGCGTGGCGGTCGCGATGACCTGGGCCGCTCCCTGCTCGAACAGGGCCTCCGCCGCCTTCGCGATCGTCGCCCCGGTGTCGATCATGTCGTCCACCAGGATGCAGGTGCGGCCCGCCACCTGGCCGACCACCTCGAACATCCTGACCTGGTTCGCCACGTCCGGGTCGCGCCGCTTGTGGATGATCGCCAGCGGGCAGCCGAGGCGGTCGGTCCACCGCTCGCAGACCCGGACCCGGCCGGCGTCGGGGGCAACCACGGTGACCTGGCTGATGTCGAGCTTCTTCTCGATGTGGGTGGCCAGGATGGACAGCGCGAACAGGTGGTCCACCGGCCCGTCGAAGAAACCCTGGATCTGCGCGGTGTGCAGGTCGACCGCCATCAG
>Ga0187783_10004415_pt1 | contig 10420 bp, 8 predicted proteins | sample 1015_SJ02_MP02_2_FD_132471 | JGI IMG/M metagenome (GOLD analysis project Ga0187783, IMG submission 132471) | Tropical peat soil microbial communities from peatlands in Department of Meta, Colombia - 1015_SJ02_MP02_20_MG | ecosystem: Environmental > Terrestrial > Soil > Wetlands > Peat | place...
CGGCTCTTCCCATCCTGGTCCTGCAGCAGGGGCCAAGGGTGGGGCTGCTCGCCCATTAAAGGGGAACGTGAGCTGGGTTTAGACCGTCGTGAGACAGGTCGGCCTCTACCTGATGGAAGCGGTGGTTGACTGAGGGGAAGCCCTGCTCAGTACGAGAGGAACAGCGGGGCGAAGCCTCTGGCGTACCGGTTGTCCGAGAGGGCAACGCCGGGCAGCTAAGCTTTTGTGGATAACCGCTGAAAGCATCTAAGCGGGAAGCCACTCCCGAGAATAGTCAGCCGTCCGACCGACACCTCCTTCGCAAGGAGGGGGCTAGGTTGGAGGAGAGATCCGATAGAAGATCGGCTTGAAGTAGCTCCAGTGTACGCACGAAGCTTCGGCGACGTGTTCAGCTGGTGAGCTTACTAACTCTCAACGCTGGATGAGTGACTCCCGGCGGAGGCGCAATGAACCCTTGCACGGCGGCTTAATCGCATATCGAGTCATCCGAAAATGGGCTGCACGCAGAGCTAGCGGGTACTTATCCGCTCGCAGAGTCTAGTTCATACCTCGTGAAACGAAGACAAAGTGGGATTAATGCGACAGTCTGGTGGGGAATCAACTATGCTTTTCTCCGCTTTCATTCCCAATTCTCCGCCTTGCAGCTTCCTTCCACTGGTGCCATTCTCCATATTCGAAGAAGTAGCCTTTGGCCCCTGAACGTTCGAACCTATCAAAGTCCAGATGCTTCTCGAATATATCTCCATATGCTTTACGTTCGTCTCTGTTACTTTCTTCTAACCATCTCACTCCTAGCTCTGCAAACAAATTCAGGGACCTCGAGTAGTCCATCTCTATCCCGAACCTTGAGCAAGACGAGACTAAGTCCGCTATTCTCCTGTCCACCTCAGGTACCAACTCGATGAACTTCCGAATAGGCCTGTTCTGTCTCGATTTGCCAGAGTTCACAGATTCCACCCCCCTTCGCTGTCCGCCTTTCCGATTCCGCTCCGAGCCAGCTTTAGAGCGGAAAGAGTTCTCTCCAGCCAAGGTCCCAGCCCGAAGGTTTCAAGCTTGGACTGCGCAATCCTCACGTTAAGCCTGAACCAGTATCCGCCCTTGTAGTTCTCTCCCGTGAGCGTCATGCCGGTTCCGGTTTTGGTGGCTGTGTCGTAAACCACTCTCTCGTATGAGTTGAGCCTGTTCAAGAGTAACGGGAAATCCTTTCCAAGCTTGCTGGCGACATCGTCCAGAGTCATCAAGTTCAGGTCAACGGTTTTGGCCGCTCCTTCTTCACCATACGAGTCTTCAATCCAAGTGGTAACGTCCCCCAGGTCGGGTGATACGGCATTCACATCGCCTCTTTTGTCTAGCCAAACCGCCCACACGTTTGATGTCTCAGCAGCAGTCCGGAGGTTTGGGCACCAAACGAACCATTCCGCATCAATCTGCAATTCACCGGGAGGTTGCCCGATATCATAATTTACACCACTAAACTTCGTCAACAAGTTGCAAACTTCGATTGGGTCGACCCCCATTAGTTATCTCCTCTGTCTCCAGCTTTCTCGATGAGTAGCCGCATATGCCTTCTAAAGTTCCAGTCGAGTATCGCGATATAAGCCCCCTCGACCTCGATGTCATCCACTTCAGGATACATCACTAAGTACCTTCTCACTTGGCGGAAGGCCACCTTTGTCGCTCTTGTTAGGTCCTGCCACCACTTCACTTCGATGTAACACCATCGATCCACCGTTGGCTCGTGAACCAAGAAGTCAGGTCCCCTCCTCCTGCTTTCAGAATCAACTCTCCTAGGAGCTAATGGGTGATCTATCATCCGGTCGAATCCCATTCTGGTCCCTAGAACTCGCACTACGTCTTCCGCTAGGTCTCCTCGGACGTTGTTGCATTCCGCCATGTTTCGGGTTCGGTTTATTTTCATCCTCGCATTTTCACCGGCCGCAACCTCTGTTCGCAGTGAATAGACCCCTTCCGGAGTCCGGGGTGAGCTCAAGACTTCCAATCCCCCAATCAACCAGTCTGGGATTACGGCCGCTTTCGGTGTGGCCAGTTGCAGAGATCTGACATGGGCCAAGTTCTTCGTCCGCTTATATCTGATCTTCACACAGTCGTCCTGGACGTAGGCACCGATGACGCGGTCTGAGTTACCGAGCTTTGTTTCAAGGATCTGACCATCGTATCCAAGTCTTAGGCATTGACTTCCGTACCCCACGCTCGTCTGAAGCGACGCCTTCAGTCCATGAGTCACTAGTCGGTAGTTCCCTATCGGGAGCTTCGCCTCGCCAACCCGAATCGAAGGGACCTCATCGCACGCCAACCCTAGTCCGGTTGAGCTATCTTCGTTGGCGACATCTCGTACAAAGTCATCCGCGCTGTAGTTTCTTCCTCGAACTAGCTCTACAGTTTCGCCTGGTTGGTAACCTGCGGATTTCAAGTAAAGCTGAAGGAATCCCCAATTCGGTTCCCACCGACCAAACACCCTCCGATCCGTTCCATTATTCTTCCTCAGAACCAATTCCACTACCGAAGTCATTTCCGTCCGCACCCCCAGCCCGTCAAGCACCTGCTTGCCTAACCTAATGCATGGTCCTCTCGTGCTCGCCAACACTTCGAATTTGCGCTTCTCCACCACGGCTTCTACTTTCAGCTCGTACTTTCGCCCAGCCTCGAGGTTCCCTACTGATGCTTCTGGAAACACATACAAATGCGGGTTCTCGTTTCCTATGTGTCTCGACTCGAACTCATTCCCTTCAACCGCGCCTCTGATGACGTAATTCCTTCCCTTCTGCAACACAAACCCGATTCTCTGCTCCAATGAACGCTTCCAAAGGTCGAATCTCACTCTTCCGGTGCTTCGCACCAAATAGGCTGTACTCTCTATGATCACGGGAAATCTGACTGCGGAAAGCTGTCTTTCGTCGTCGCTTGTCCTATAAAAGGCGGACTTACGATCTGTGTCGTCGGGTTTGTTTTCTTCGTTCATCGTAATCGGAGATAAATACGGAAAAAGTCGGAGTCTACACTAAGGGAAAAACGGTCAGAGTTGAACGGGTGATATTGCTATCACTGAGATATAACTGGCTTCAGATATAACGGCCACGATGTATCATCGAAAAGTGACGGATGCCTGCGTTTGATGATACAGTCAACCATCTCATGATGTCTACTGGCCAGTTGACGCCTTTTCCGGCCTTCATCCTTGAGAGCCGGGCTCCATCTCAGGGACCATGACGAACCCAATCGACGGCTCCCCCAGCAACGTCTTCCCGACGACGTAGCGTTTGTACGCGGCGAGATACTCGGGCAGCTTGAGAAACAGCGGCGCCATGACATCCCTGTTCACCCTTTTTCCGAGGTTCGCCGGGTCCTCCACCAGCGCTCCTTCGACCTTCAGGTAGCTCTCCCAGTTCGCCAGCCTGTGGGCAAGCACCGTCCCAGCGTTGTCCCAGACATACTGCGACAGGAGGGTCGGCATCTGGTCGACGATGACGAACCCCCATCCGTACCTCCTCGCCTCCGCTATCGCGAGCTCTAGCAGCGTCCTCTCGCCCCTCTTCTCCGGCGGTCTCTCCTCGCTGAGGTACCTGTGCGCTTCCTCGACCACAACCAGCCTCTTGAGAACCTCATGCTCTGTCTCGACCTTCTTGTCGTGCTGCCAAAGGTAGAGCAGCAACAACTCCGCCAGGAACGCCTGGTCGCGCATAGAGTCAACATCGCCTATCTCGAAGATCGTCACCTGTCTGTCCATGCCCTCAAGGTCGAGGCTCTCTTCCGAGTTGAGCGACTCACCGACCGGGCCGGTGTTGATGATGTGCAGCCTGCCTTCGAGCGACCGTTTGCTCCCCTGCTCCTTCGGGCTGCCGGTCTGGAACTTTGCGACCTGTCCTTCGAGCTCCCGCAGGGTGTACGCGGAGTTGCCCCTGAGTTCGTACATTGAATCGAGCAGAATCCTGCGAGACGGCTCCGAAAGCCCGTATGCACGGGTGAAAACGTCCGCAAACGCCCTCTCCCAGTGCGCTACGTCGACTCCTTTCGGCGGCGCCAAGGGGTTGAACTTCGCTCTCGGCTCGCCGCCCACTGAAAAGACCCGGACGTCGCAAGACAAGAAGCTCTTGAGCGCCTTGTACTCGCCCTTGACATCGATGACGACACAACTCGGGCAATTCTCCCTTGACATCGCCTCGGTGATCAAGTGGAACGCGTGGTTCGTCTTTCCCGACCCTGTCGTTCCGAGTATCAGCACGTGTCTGAGGAGAGCTTCTTCGCTCAGGATGAGTCTGCGAGCCCGCGCCTTGGCCTCGATTGAGAAGAGCAGCCTATCGAAAGCGTTCATCTTGTTCAGTAACTCCAGTTGCGCCCTCTTCGTCGCCGCTTTGGGGTCGGGCCCCTCAAACAACGCCCAACATCTCCTGAAGGGCCTTCCTGTGGCCTCGGTATTCGTCCTCGCTCAGCCTTCCCTTCGCGTACATGACCTCGAGTCCCTCCAGGGCCGCCTTGCTCGTAGAATCAGAAGCCCTGCTTCTTGGAGCCAACTCCTTCCCCAGTATCAAGGACTGTAGGGTGTTAGACGACGCCAGTACGAAGTCCTTTGCGAAGGATGAAACTCTGTAAGAATGCCCGCGCTTTTCAACCAGTCCCGTTTCGGAGAGCCGCGCCAGGCGCTTCCATGCTGCTTGTCGTTTCATCCCGAGAGGGACTCTGGCTTCGCTATTGGTGAACGGGCCCGTCTCAAATTCTCCCAGAAGCCTCAGCGTCTTGGCGTCGCCGAGCATCGCAAGCTGGGTCCTGAAGTGCCCAAGGGTTGCCAGACCTCGCGAGAAGTCTGAAGGTCCCTGGGGTCTATTTTCGGGCATTCAACAAGGATTTTCGGCTTGTAGCTTAAGGCAATTGCTGACTTTAAGTCCGGACTTCAGGTCAGTGGAAACACTGGTCGACTAGGAACCACAAGCACGGTCCTCTCGCCAATCTGTCTTCTTAGACGGTACCCACGGTGAGCAGCATCAATCCCATCCAGAACGCGCGCGGACTCTTTAGCCAGGTGTTGACCTGACCCATGATCCGATCATACCTCTGAAGAGTCGTACCCGCCTTGAGTATCTCCTCCCTGTCCATCTCAACGTACTGTATCGAAGGGAGAAGCATCCTCCTGAGCTTGACGGGGTCGCTCTGGGTCGCAATGCTGTGAAGGGGGAGGACCTTCACGTCGCGCAGTCCAGTCCTCCTCATTAGCTCCTCCTCGAGGAGATCAGAGTTCTTCCTGTTCTTCGGTTTCCCCATCACTCTTGCGGCCCTCCTTGTGGCGACTTTCCGGCCCAACTTCATGAACTCGCTAATATCCGGGAAAGCGAAGAAGCCTGCAAAGTTCGATACCGCAATCCTCCCCCCAGTCTTGGTGACCCTCTTCATCTCCTTCATAGTGGCCAGCTTGTCGGGCATGAACGGGAGGGCGAGGCGGCAGTAGGTGAGGTCGAAGCTAGCCGCGGGGAATCTGAGCCTCGAAATGTCCTGAACGGAGAAGTCGACGTTAGAGATACCTTCGTTTTTCGCCAGCCTTCTGGCCACGCTGATGTAGCTGCGTTCTAGGTCGACTGCTTTGACTGTGGAGGGGCTGACTCTCGGAGCGATTATTCGGGCGAATCCTCCGGTTCCGCAGCCGGCGTCAAGTACGTGCATCCCGGGGGTCGGCTTCAGAATCTCGAGTTCGTCCTCTATCTCCTCTCTTAGGGCGTCGATTTGAAACTCCAGACGTTTCGCATCACCTGGAACCCCAGCACGCGGATAGAAGGACTTGGACACGCAGGGTGAAGCAGGCTGTGGAAGCTAATCAATCTTCAAGACCGATACACAATGAAACTAATGCGCGGCTACAACGGCCTATCGCCGATATTCATCATCAGAGTCGGTGGGCTGCCGCACAGTATCTCCAAATCCACAATGTATAAATAACGTTGAATTACGATACGTAATGTATCGAAAAACATGTACGAAGTGAAGGTGACCGTCTCTACTCTGGACGACGCTTCAAAGCTCATCAGGTCGTTAAGTGAACTGGGATACAGCAAGGTCTCAATGAGCCAGCCTAGCTCGCCTCTCGGCTCGCCACCTGCCGAGCTCCTCGATAGGGCAAGAGCTAGCCTTAACCGTTTGAACGATTGGATTCTCAGGTCACTCGACACCTTGGAGGCAGCTGACAGGATTCACGGAGTGACAGCAGAGAAAATCGTAGCGACGCTGAGGAAGATGCCGGAAACGAATGCGATGTTCAACGCAAGGGGTGAGGGAATCGTCTCCCGAACAGTAAGTATGGTCGCTTCTTCGGTACTAGGAGATAAGTTCGGATGGGTCTCCTGCGACAAGTCTCATCCTAGGCGATTCTGGCTCACACCAAATGGGTTGCAGAGGGTCCAGTCGTTGAAGGGGGAATCAACTGAATGAGTACCTTGCGGGTGAAGGTATTGGAAGCCTATACGAGGGATGTCGGACGAGGCATCATCAGACTCGAAACCGACACCCTGCAGGAGGCCGGGCTGTCCGTCGGCGATTTCGCCCTGATTGCGGGGAAGGCAACCACTGCTGGGAAATGCATGCCAATGTATCCCTCAGACCCTTATCACGGTAAACGGTTTGCCAGGCTGGACGGCCTGATCCGTCTGAACGCAGGAGCGGCAGTCGGCGAGTACATTTCAATTGCTAAGGCGAAGGTGTCCTCCGCGCAGAGCATCTCAATTTCTCCGGTCGGGGAGAGAGCCGAAATCATTGACTATTTTGTCAGCCAGTGGAAGGAGCCAATTGAAAGCGCCTTCGCAGCCGAAGCCCTTTCCGGACTGCCTGTCTCAAGCGGCGACTTCGTCTCAATTGAATATCGAGAACACGAGGTCGGGACCTTCTACTTCGTAGTCCTCGAAAAGGAGCCCGCAGAGGGAATCTCAATCGTAGAAGCGGGTACTAAGATTGACTTGGTTCCACAAATTGTAGCTTAGACGCTGGATGGGGTACATTCCCGGCAGAGGCGCAATGAACCCCGTTGCACGGCCCCGCTACGTCCTTGAGCCTCTTTTCCTTCTGACCACCAGGAGCGCGACCACGACTACTGTTGCGACTGTCGCCGCAGCTTCGAGTAGTATTGGCTGACCGCTCGGGGTCGATTTTGCTGATGTACTGGGAGCCGAAGAAGTTGCAATTGTACTCGTGCCTTGGAAGGTCGTCGAAGTCGGGGATGAGGTGGATGTCGAACTGCCGGACGAGCTCTGAGAGCTTTGAGCCGTCTGGACGGTTCCCGTGCTGTTGGCAGGAATCATCATCGTCTGCCCGCTTGGAGACGTGACCTGAAGAGACGGGAGGCTACTGCTTGACAATTGCGGATTGAAGACGAAGTGTGCCATCGTCCCGTTCGTAACTGCAACGTCGTTGTAAGAGAAAGACATGTTCTCCGCCCCGCTCATGGAGACGTCGAGCGAGAACTCCCCAGAGCTGGTCCCGTTGACGTAGACGCTCAGCGGGGTCGTTGCGTTCCGAATGGCAGCGTATTCCACTCCGTCAACGTCCAGGAAAGTACCAGTCGGGATGTCCTCAGAAAATCCTCCGTACGGGCTCAGCCCCAGCCTCGTGTCGTTCTCGCCAAAGATCACCAGCTGCGCGTTCGAGTGGAGAGTGAAGTCCGTCGTGCGATACTCCTTGTCGGGAGTCTGACCAAGCGAACCCGCTTGGTATCCCATGCTACAGAGACTCCCGTTCTGGCAGACCTTGGAAGTCGACACGCCGGTCAGAATCTCTGTAATCACGGACATCGCGTTCGCGTTCGACGCCATCGGTACGTGCGCGGTCTGGGCACCTCCTGTGTATCTGAAGTAGAACGTGTTGACGTCCTGGGCGTTCATCTGCTGGTTTCGCAGGGGCACCGTCCCGTCCCCGTCTGAGAAGTGGGGGACCAGCACCACCTTCACCCCGTTGAATGTGACATAGCTTCCGGAGGCAATCTCGGCAGGGGTGGCAGGGCGCATCACGAAACCGTCGAGCGTCTGGTACCCGTCCCCGATTAGAGCATAGGTTGGAACCATCGGGGAGTTTGGATTCGTGTAGTTGCCCCAAGACGCACCGAAAAGCTGCGTCGTTTCGATGGCAAAGGGATTGGGAGACCAAGCTACTCCCCAAGAAGGCGTTATCGAGACAATCGTCGTCCCCGCCCTCTCAGGATTGTGTCCCTGACCCAGCAGGATTGACCGGGGGTTCCCTGACGAATAGGTTACGTTGAAACCCTTGTAAGAAATGTCGTCGAGGGCTTCCTGCGTGTTGAAGCACGAACTGGGGCTGTAGTAGCACGCGTCGTAAAGCGAGCCTACTTTGAAGATGTTGTTGCCGTAGGGATAAGCGGTCAAGTTCAGAACAAATGGGATTGTGGACACCAGCTCATACGCGGCCGTCGCGTTCTGCGCGAGGATTTTCGCCGTCACCTGGTCGACCGTCGGGTTTCCGAAGTTGTATCCGTCCACTAGCGCGTAGTACGCTTTGGGCGCACCCCAGTAGGGAGTGTCTATGGTGATCAGAGACTGGACGTTGAGTGCCCTTGTCGTGCTGGAGAGCATGTACCCCCAGGAGATCACCCCTCCCATACTGTGCGCGACGATTATCACCTGGTCGGAGCCTGTCGAGTTCTGGATTCTGCCTATCAGCGTGTCCAGCTGCAGGTAGTGAATCGCGTTGTCGACCTCCCAATTGTAGCCGAAGAGGAACATGCTGGTCCCGTTCACGTATCCTAACGAGCCAAGCGTAGTCTCCAAGGCGCCGTAGACGTCGGGGTCGCTGCCCTGCCAGAGAATGTTGTTGAGGACGGTGAAGTCAAGTATCCTTCCCGTCCGGACGGACGCGGTCGGCCCTCCGGTGGAGTTGAGCAAGAGGTTGAACCTGTCCCCGCAGTTTGTCCCGCTGAACGGCACGAAGTTCCACCATCCGTCGCAGAGCACGCCGGCCTTGAGGCTCGACGCCTGAGGTTTGGCGTAGGAAGGAACGATCGCTCCCGGCCAGAGCTGCTGAGCACCGCTAAACAGCGTCGTGGCGGCTACTCCTGGTATGACGATGACCGGCGTCATTGGCGGAGGACGGATTGCGAAGATCTGTGGGAATTGATTGTTTTTCAGATTAACCTGAACGTAAATCCACGTCCCAGTAACGACGATATCATCCACGCCAAGGTCATTCACGCCGGTGCCCCACCCGAGGTTTACGGAGATCTTTGCTTGCCCTTCCACCCCTCCGTTCAGGTTGAAGACCCAGAGGACGTAGCCCGTCTCCTCCAAGAGCACCCAGGCCGCCCTTCCGTCCTTGAAATCGAAGAGGGGGACGTAGTTGGCGGTGTTGACCGGCACGTAGGCGCTCGGGTCGGCGTCGGGCGCAAGCTTCACCGAAGTGACCGCACCCGTGGAGATGGTGTAGAAGTTGGCATAGCCTGTCGAATTCAGCCACGCGACGACCCCGCCGCTGAGCCTGAGACTGTCAGAATAGTAGCCCACGTCATCGGGGTCGAACGGGGCCACTGTAACCTGCTTGATCCCCGACGACGGGTCGTAGACGTAGACGTTGCCGTCCTGGCCCACCCAGGCCATCTGGTTGCCATCCGTCTGGATTGTGTCCGGTTCGAAGGGGACGTTGATCGGAGTGGCCACGTACGTGTTCGCGTTGTACAGAGTGTAATTGTAAGACCCAGCATAGCAGGCGGCCTGGCTGGCGCACGTCTGGTAGACTAGCAGGTTGCCCCAGAATCCGAGGAATCCCACGAAGCACGGCCCCTGCTCATAACAGGTCGAGTAGCCCTTCGAGTCGTTCGTGACGTAGGGATTGAAGCTTGCTACCGTGGAACCATCGCTCAGATAGAGCTTGACGTCGGTTCCATAGGTTATCGGCTGGCAGTCGTCCGGGCTCAGCTTGTCCAGGTCGAAGTCAGCCACGGCGTACGCATATCGTCCGCCTCCGCCGGCGACCGCGCTGAAGATCACCGTAGGGTCGAAAAGCACAGAGTAGGTATAGCCAGTTCCGTTGATGAAGTATTGGCACGAAGTCGGGATTATCTGGTAATGATCGGTTGAAACCTGCTGGAACGAGCTCCCCTGCTGGACGGCCAAGTAATTTGTGTACACGGGGCTGGGTTCGAGGTCGCCATCATAGTCCAGGGCCCAAGTTTCGTTGAGGCTCTCTTTGTTGAAAATCCCAACAATGTTTCCCCCGTAGCTCGACAGCGGCGTGAGATATACCTGCGAGACTTCTGCTCCGGACGACTCGACGCCTCCCCAGTCGTTTAGACTGGCTCTCGTGGAAGCTCCTGACGTCGTGTTGTAGATGAATAATGACTGGTCCGAGGAGTTGCTGTCGGAAGCTTGGCCGATTATGATGTCGCCACCGTCGAAGATGGGGCTCGCATACTGCTCCCCAA
>Ga0187783_10004416_pt1 | contig 10419 bp, 7 predicted proteins | sample 1015_SJ02_MP02_2_FD_132471 | JGI IMG/M metagenome (GOLD analysis project Ga0187783, IMG submission 132471) | Tropical peat soil microbial communities from peatlands in Department of Meta, Colombia - 1015_SJ02_MP02_20_MG | ecosystem: Environmental > Terrestrial > Soil > Wetlands > Peat | place...
CGAGCTGCTGCTCGTGACGACGGAGCTCCGATTCAACACGTTTGCGCTCGGTGATGTCTCGGAGGAAGAGCGAGAATCCGGTTACGTCGCCATCGGGACCCGATATCGGCGACACCGAAAGCGCGACGGCCAGCGAGGTCCCGTCACTTCTTGTCCACCAAGTGTCGACCGGATGGGAGTCCCTGCCGTTGACCGCAGCGTCGAGCAACGCTTCGAGTGCCTGGGACGATTCATCGGGGACGAGCGCGCTCACGTGCTTTCCGGTGATCTTCTCCGGCGCCAACCCGAACACCCGCTCAGCCCCGGGGTTCCAACTGGACACCGCACCTTGAAGCGTCAACCCGATGATCGCGTCGTGTGACGAACGTACAAGGGCAGCCACCTCCGCCTGCGCTGCAACGGCCGCCTTTTGTCCGCTCGTGTCGCGAATCGCAGCCACAACGAACAACCGATCCCCCGACCACAGCGGAGCCAAGCTGATATCCACAGGGAACTCGGTTCCGTCGTGGCGACGCCCGAAAAGCTCCAGACCCGCTCCCATCGGTCTGGCCAGCGGTGACTCGACGAAAGACGCTCGATTCTTGCGATGGCGTTCGCGGAGGCGCTCTGGGACGAGGACCTCGACCCTCTTCCCAACAAGCTCTGCCTGCGCGTAACCGAATAGCTCGGCCGCATGACCGTTGACGACCGCTATCGCGCCATCGGCGTCAAGAGCGAGTGCGGCGTCCGGCATGAGCGAGAGAAAAAGGTCAAGTTGATCCCCGGCTACGGAAGCCGGGCCATCTGCACGCGCCTTGCTGGACGTACCCTCCGAGGGGATTTCGTCGCCTTTGCCGTTCTTCACCTTGAGCCCCGTCGTCGCCCTCAGCCCGTAGCCCTGAGCCAGATCGCTCGATCGCTCGATCGCTCGATCGCTCGATCATCATGGCACCAACTTCTCCCTGTGGGAGATGGCTTCTCCCTGTGGGAGATGGCTTCGGCTAAGGCGCGTGGTATGTCTCGATCAACGCCTCGTCTGGCAACATTGCGGCGTGAGCGTCCGCGTTTTCCTTCTCGATGATCACGAACTGGTCAGGCGAGGAGTCCGAGACCTGCTCTGGTCGCATGACGACCTAGAGGTCGTCGGCGAGGCCTCCACGGCCGAAGAGGCTCTGCAGCGGATTCCCCAGCTTCGCCCAGATGTCGCGGTCCTCGACGTCCGCCTTCGGGACGACCCTTCCGCCATGACGGGCATCGAGGTGTGCCGGGAGATTCGTTCGGCACACCCTGAGGTTGCGTGCATAATCCTCACGAGCTTTGCCGACGACGAGGCCTTGCTCGCCTCGGTCATGGCCGGCGCGTCTGGGTACGTACTCAAGCAGATCCACGGCGCTGATCTGGTCAATTCGGTCAGGCGCGTAGCCGCGGGAGAGAGCCTCTTGGATCCGACCTTGGCCGAGCGCGTGCGCCAGCGTCTCCAATCGCCGACCTCCAAGGACGACCCCCTTGCGAAGCTCACTCCCCAGGAGCGCAAGATCCTCGATCTGATCGGCGAAGGACGGACCAACCGACAGATCGGTGAGAGCTTGTTCCTCGCTGAAAAGACCGTGAAGAACTACGTGTCGAACCTCTTGGCCAAGCTGGGAATGGAGCGCAGAACTCAGGCAGCGGCCTTTGCGGCACGTCTGGAAGAACGGCGAGGAAGCACCGGTTCCTGAGGACGTTCTCCTCTGGACGCAAGTCCTTTTGGGGACCTATGACCTTCCGTTTGCGAAACGGGACTTTCGACCCTCAAAGGCGATAGCTACTTAGGTCACGCTTCAGTGGTGACCCACAAAGGACACATGATCCGAGGGGGGGAAGAGGTTTTCCGCGAGCTCGGATACGACGAATGCCTTTCGCTTCTTGCACAGGTCCCCGTCGGCCGGGTGGCGATCACCGTCCATGCCCTTCCAGTCGTTCTACCGGTGAACTACGCGCTCATGGGACATGACATCGTCTTCAAGACCTCCGCGGGAACGAAGCTCGCGGCCGCGACCGCAGGGAGCGTCGTCGCGTTCGAAGCTGACAACTACGAGGAAGCCGGACCGAGCGGGTGGAGCGTGCTCGTGCAGGGCCGAGCCGAGGAGATCACCGACCCCGCCGAGCTCTCCGCAGCGAAATCACTGCAACTCGACTCGCTCGTGTTGGACGGAGCCGTCGACCACTTCGTGCGCATCCACCCGACCAGGCTGAGCGGAAGAGCCGTCGAACCCGGTCCGTAGATCTGGGATGGAAGCAAAAGGGCTTTCGTCTCTAACCGGGCCGCCTGCCGACGTGGCAAAGTTCGAGAGTGGGTGGCGCAACGACTTCCGGGCGCTCCACCGCTTTCGTCGCGCCACCGCCGACCGACGTCGACGTCTTGTTGCGCGACGGCTCGACGGCACGGGTGCGATCCATCCGCGCGGACGACGCGCCACTCGTAGTCGACTTTCACCGGGGCCTTTCCGCTGAGAGCGTGAGGCTTCGCTTCTTCACGCCACACCCTTACCTCTCCGAAGCCGAGATCGAACGTCTCGTACATCTTTGCGGACCCGACCGGCTAGCGCTGGTAGCCGAAAGAGCCGGACGAATCATCGCCGTGGCCGAGTACGACCGCGACGCCGGTCGGGACGAGGCCGAGGTCGCCTTCGTGGTCGAGGACGCATATCAGGGATTCGGTCTCGCGACGATCCTCTTCGAGCATTTGGCGTCCCAGGCGCGCTCCCACGGGATACGGCGATTCGTCGCTTACACACTTCGCGAGAACAGGGCGATGCTGGACGTGCTCCGTGATGCCGGCTTCTCCCCGCAGGTGCGGTACGAAGAGGACGAGGTGCGCGTCGTCGTCGACATCTCGCCGTCGCGTGAAGCTTCGGCGGCCGCCGACGAGCGCGACCGCGTGGCGGTTCTGCGGTCGATGGCGCGGCTGCTGCGCCCGAAGTCGGTGGCAGTCGTCGGAGCGTCGCGCGAAAGCGGGAAGATCGGCCACGAGCTCTGCCGTAATCTCGTAGGTGGCGGCTTCGAAGGACCTGTCTATCCTGTCAACCCTCGCGCTGGCTACATAGCCAGCGTGCCGTGTTGGCCGACCGTCGAGGCGGTGCCCGGCGCCATCGACCTGGCGCTGATCGCGGTGCCGGCAGCCGCCGTGAAAGAGGTCGTCCTTGCGTGCGGACGAAAAGGAGTCGGTGCGCTCGTCGTCGTCTCGGCCGGTTTCGCCGAACTGGGCAGGGACGGAAAGACGAGAGAACGTGAGATCGTCCGGCTGGCTCACGCAAATGGGATGCGCATGGTCGGGCCAAATTGTTTCGGGGTCGTCAACACCGATCCAGCCGTCTCCATGAACGCAACGCTCACGGCACAGCGCCCAGGGCGTGGAAAGATCGGTTTCGCCTCCCAGTCAGGCGCGCTAGGTCTCGCAATCCTCGCCGAGGCGACCTCCAGATCGCTCGGACTGTCGAGCTTCGTCTCTCTCGGGAACAAAGCCGACGTGAGTGGGAACGATCTCCTCACGTGGTGGGAAGCGGACGAAGAGACCAACGCGATTCTCATGTACCTCGAATCGTTTGGAAACCCACAGAAGTTCAAAACGATCGCTCAGAGGGTCGGGCGTAAAAAACCCATCGCTGCGGTCAAGAGCGGTCGATCGGCCGCGGGAAGCCGGGCGGCCGCGTCGCACACCGCTTCGACTCGGGGCTCCGATCGGGCAGTGGAGGCGCTGTTCCGCCAAACAGGAGTTGTCCGGGTCGACACGATCGAAGAGCTCTTTGACGTGGGTGAGGTTCTAGCCACAAAACTCCTGCCCAAAGGACGGAGGATCGCGATCGTCTCGAACGCTGGAGGCCCGGCCGTGCTCGCTGCAGATGCTTGCGCTGCACGACATCTCGAGGTGCCCGAGCTGTCGTCCGAGCTCAGACGTTCGCTCGACACCGTGGTGACCCCCGGGAAAACCGTCACGAACCCGGTCGTTCTAAACCCCTCCTCGTCGCCCGACACCTTTCGCTTGTGTCTCGAGCTACTTCTGACATCGGACGAGGTCGACGCTGTCGTCGTGATCATCACGCCTTCAGTCGGGACCAACGGAACCGACTTGGCGCGTGCCGTGGTGAACGCCGTCGAGAGCGTCGACAAATGTGCGAAACGGATTCCGGTTGTTGTCTCATTTCTAGGTGGCAAAGGCAAAGAAGAACCCTTGGAGTCTGCTAAGTGCCAGATTCCTTGCTTCACATACCCCGAAACGGCTGTCAAAGCCCTGGCGCACGCCGTCGACCACGGCGAATGGAGATCCCGAGAACTCGGAAGTGTGCGGTCGTTCGAGGACGTCGACGCCAACAAGGCCCGGCGCCTCTGCTCGACCCTGTCACAGGGAATATCAGCACAGGGAATATCAGACGGACCTTCGCGGGTGGTGACCGGAGCCGATGCTCTGGCCCTGCTTTCGACATACGGCATCCCGTCTACGAACGGTACGGACGTCACGAGAAGTGCGGGCGCGGGGGCCGGCGACAAGTCCACGGCCGAGCCGGGCCTCGAGACGATCGTCGGACTGGTGCGAGACGACACGTTCGGAGCGCTGGTCCTCTTCGGTCTCGCAGGGCGCACGGAAAGGACAGAGAGCGCTGTCGAAGAACCCGGACAAAAAAGCGTTCGCCTGGTGCCTATAACCGACTCCGATGCCAACGAAATGGTGATCGAAGGATTCCGAAGCTCGTCGCCGAACGATCCGGCAAGCTCCAAGCAGGCGGACGTCGACGCACTCACTGACATACTCCTGCGGATGAGCTGCCTAGCAGTGGACATTCCAGAGGTGCTCGAGGCTGAACTCAACCCGGTGGTCGCGAATTCCGAGGGAGCGTGGGTGATCGATGCGAAGCTGCGTCTGGCCTCTCGCCCGCTTGATCGTGTTGACGATGTACGGCATTTACGTTGATGCCGGGCGCCGAAGTCCGTGAGACGCACATCTCGATCGTGCTCCTTCTCGATGATCGGGTACTCAAGATCCGAAAGCCCGTCGCTCTGGATTTCCTGGATTTCTCGACGATCGAGGCAAGGGCGAGAGACTGCCGACGTGAGGTCGAGCTGAACAGCCGCCTTGCCCCTGACGTGTATCTCGGAGCCGCCGAGGTGATCCTCGGAGCAGACGTCATCGACCACATGGTCGTGATGCGCCGCCTCCCAGACGAACGTTCGCTGTCGCACGTGATCGCAGCCAACGATGGTTCAGCGCCGGCTGAAGACATTCGATCGGTGGCGCAGACGCTCTTCGCGTTTCACAACCACGCCGAACGCTCGGCGGCGATCTCCTTGGCGGGAACCAAAGACGCCGTGAGCCACAAGCTCGAGGCCGACATTGAAGAGACTCGCCGATTCGTGGGGGCGACGCTCGACGGCGAGATCCACCACCGGATTGCCCACTCATTCCGGAGGTACCTCCAGGGACGGGGACCGCTCTTCACCGAGCGGGTTGCAGAGGGTCTCGTTTGCGACGGTCATGGTGATCTCCAAGCGGACGACATCTACCTCCTCGATGACGGTCCGCGGATCCTTGACTGCTTGGAGTTCGACGACGCTCTTCGATACGGAGACGTCGCGGCTGACATTGCTTTTTTGGCAATGGATCTCGAACGTCGGGGCTCGCCGAGCTCTGCGGCACAACTCCTCTCCGATTACGAAGATCTGAGCGCTCGCCGGATACCACCTTCGCTGTTTCACTTCTATGTCGCAGCAAAGGCTCTCATCCGTGCAAAGGTCGCCTGTTTACGTCACGAACAGGGCGACGCCGCCGCCGCCACAGCCGCTTCTTCTCTGCTCCACTTGTCGCACGACCATCTGGAGCGGGGGCGTGTCCGAATGGTTTTGATCGGCGGCCTTCCAGGATCCGGGAAGTCGACGCTTTCGTCGTCGGTCGCCAAATCCCTGGGCTGGACGATCATACGATCGGACTCGCTGAGACGTGAAAAGACTCAGGAGGTGAGAGCCGGCCATCCGGGCCCCAACGAATTTCAACGCGGACAGTACAGCCCAGAGATCACGAGCGCCCTTTACAACGATATGAACGAAAGGGCCGCACGACTGCTCGGGTTCGGTCAGTCTGTGATCGTGGACGCTTCGTGGACCAGCGAGTCGAACAGGGAGGGGGCGCGCAACGTTGCGCGTGAGAACTTTGCTGATCTCGTCGAGCTCGAGTGTGTCGCTCCTGACACCGTCGCCGAGGATCGTCTCGCCCGCAGGCTCAGGGTGGGAGAAGACCCGTCGGAAGCGACTCTCGAGATCCGCCGCGCGATGGCGGCTCGACAGTCCGAGTGGCCCGACGCGGTGAAGATTGACACCTCGGGCGTCATCGACGAAGCAACTTCAACGGCTTTAACGGCGATCGAGACGTGGGATGAGTGAACAACGTACCGATAAAGAAGGTCAGCGCGACGGCGGCATGATCAGCGGTCTTCACCACATCAGGATCCCGGTCAGGGACGCGTGGTCGAGTAGGGACTGGTATATGTCGGTGCTTGGATTCGCGCCGCTCATGGATGTCGAGGAAGAGCGAGCACTAGTGGGCGTGGTTCTCAAGCATCCCGTGGGTCTGGTAGTGGGCCTTCATCAGGATCCCGTTCGCGCAGAAGCCATGCACGGGTTCGCTTTGTTGGGGCTAACAGTGAAAAGTAAGGAACATCTCGAGCTGCTGGCGGCGCAACTGGATCACTCGGATGTCCACCATGGTCCGATCGAGGAAGGTCACCTCGGTCATTACTTCGATCTCCCCGATCCCGACGGAATCGTCACCCGCTTTCACGCAGGTTCCATCGCATACACGGAAGAGGCCTAGTCGCTCCCGTTGGCGGCAGCTCGAGTCTTATTCGCTGCGGCAGCTCGAGTCTTACTCGCTTCCGCAGGTCGAGTCTTGTCGGCTGCGGCCTTCGTGGCAGTAGCGGAGCGAGATTTGGCAGGGGCGGCTGCGGCCTTTGCCGTCGCGGCCCCGGTCTTCGTGGTGGCGACACTGGACTTCTTCACAGCGGCGCCGGTCTTCTTTGTTGCGACACCGGGCTTGGTAGTGGCCCCGCCTGTCTTCTTGGGTCTTCCGCCTCGCCGCTCCCGCAGCAGCTTCTTACGTCTCCGTCGGCGCCACCACCACGATCCTCCGATGAGAATCGCAGCGATCGCCAGGAGGATAGCGATTGGGCTCACGACCAGAGTGCGCTTGGTTAGTTGTATCTCGGTGGTCGACGAATCCGAACGCCTTGAGTAGATCAAAGATACGTGCATCGACACGACGCCGACGAGCCACGCAGGTGAACCCGTTACCGTGAACGATCGAGATGTGCCGACCGGCAACAACGACGGATCGAAGCGGGTCTGTTTCGGCACCGAACCGCCCGGCCACGACGTGACGTCGTTCTCTCCCCAGTAGCTCAGCGCCGCGCGACCGACATTCTGGGTGTCGACGAGAGCGTGGGTCCCCCCGCCTATGACGAAGCCAGGGCCCGCGACGGTCGCTTCGAGCTTTCGGAGTCTCGGTCCGGGGACGTCGACCGTCGCGAACCAACCGATCTGGTTCACGACCTGGAGGTTCCCGCCGCCTGACGGTAAGGGGCTCACGAGGAACCCAATGAAGTAGAGGTCGGGACTTAGAAAACGAGGCACCGAAAGTTTGATGTTGACGTCCGTGTAACCATCAGCGGGAATCGTCAATGGTCCCGTGGGGAACTGCGCGTAGCTCTTCCACAGGGGATCGGGCCCGTTACCCATTTTGACTCTTCCGTTGTTCTCGAGGTGGACGGCGCGTCCGGAGACGACAACGGGCACGGGGCTCGAACCAGGATTGACGATTCGGATCGGTATCGTGCCGCTCTGGCCGGCGGCGATCTGAACGGGATCAGACGGAACCGACACCGCCAGCGACCGAGGGTGCTTCGATCCCGTCGCTGCATCGGCGGTCTGCGGCAACAGACCGACCGAGACGACGACGGCGACCGCACATGCGAGCAGAGCGCCCGGTACGACCCGTTTGGAATGAACCGGCGGGGTCGCGGCCTGCCCGAAGATCACGTGTAGTTCGGGGTCACGGTGTACGTGAGCGTGTCGGTGTAGATGCCCGCGGCGACTGAATAATCGATAGCCACTTGGTTCGTGATGGTGATCGTGTCCGCGGTGGCGCCGGTGGCTCCCGAGCGACTGGCGATCTCTTCACCGGCGGACGTGTAGCCCGCGTACTTCCCGCCCGAGAAATCAGGGTCGATCGTCGCACCTGTCCCGGTGACCGTGTACCCCCAGTTCGGAGCGCCCGGCCACGCGACCGCGGTGGCCTTTCCGGTCGATACCTTCGGGATCACCGGGCCTCCACTCGCCGAGCTCTGGAGACCTGTGGCGTTGTCGTTCACCACCAGCGTGTAACCCGAGTGGGCATTGGTCAGAACGGTCAGGCCGACCGTGAAGCTCTGATCGGCTAGCACCGGCAAGCTCGGGTCCATGTCGAGCTCGTACGCCGTGTTGTTGATCGTGAATGTCAGGCTCTTGCCGACGCTCACCGTGACGGCCGTGTTGTTGGCGGCGAGGTTGATGGCCGGTGTGGTACCTGTGTCGATGGTTGCCGCGGCTGCCGTTTTGGTCGTGATCGTCGTCGTGTAGCTACCGGCTGTCGAACTGTTCGTCATCCCGGTGAACTCGATGTAGATCGGGATTCCCGCAGAAACCGACACTGCGTTCGTGACGGTGTAGGTGATCGTCTGGCCAGCGATTGCCACACTTCCCGCCCCGATGCCATAGCTATGGCCGATCGCCGGTGTGCCACCGAGCCCGGCTCCGGACACGGTGTAGGTGATCGTCTTGATGATTCCGGTTGTCGCAGTCGTGAACGAGTACGAATACGTAACTCCGGTGGCCCCAACCTGGTTGTTCGTGAGCGCCCAGTTGATGTTCGTCGGGGTTCCGGCGCTGGCCGGCGCCGATGCAACGGTAAGGAGACCGCCGGCCAACGCCGCGGAAACGAGGGTCAGACGCAGCCAGTGCGCGACAACGCGGCGGTCGGTGCCGCGACCTTGTCGATCCGCCGATTTCGTGAACACCGTTCGCATCTGTCCTCCCGGAACCTATTTCCGTCCCCCCATGGATCTCGGCTTTCACAACGGCACCATGAAGGCACGGACCCGTCCATATCCGTCGACACGGGCAAGCCTTTCCAGACGAGAACGCGCTACGTGAGTCATTTGCCCACGCAGCGCGGCACCCGGGTAGTTTCCCTGGTCAACCGCGTCCAAGGACACCTATTTCGCCCCGAATGCGACCTTGAGTGGCACGATGGAGACGATGAGCACCGTGACATTCCGACAGCGCGCTGAGCGGCGCCTCTCGCTCCGAGACACGGCGGCCCGTGGTCCGGAGGCGGGCGCCCGTGGGCCGGAGGCGGGCGCCCCGGACGAGGGCGTCTGGAGATACAGCCTCCTGCCTTTCGTGGCGGTCGCGGTCGTCGGCCAATTGAGCGCCACCTGGGAGCCCGGCCTGTCGAGCCCGGGCTACTACTGGCTAAGCACGGTGCTTCTGATCGCCTCGATATCGCTCGCCTTGTCGCGCAAGGTGTGGAACACCTCCACCTTGGTACCGGCCGTGCTCTACGTAGCGTCAGTGTGCTTTCTCGAGTTGTCCGCTGGGGGAGGTTCGAGCGGACTGGGTGCCCTCCTGCTCGTGCCGGTCGTCGCGGTTGCGCTCTACGGGCAGCGCTGGGAGTCCGTGGCCGTCGTCTGTCTGGTAGTGATCGCCCTCTTCAGCGTGTCGTTTGCGGGTACTCAGATCATTCAGCTGACACTTCGCAAGGTCATACTGCTCGGTGCGCTCGGCATCGCAATTCCGATCTCCATCCACGCGCTGCGCGACCGCCTCGTTGATTCCAACGAGCGAAAGACCAGGCTGCTGCAGCAAGCCAAGGCCATGGGCGAAGCTGCACGACAACTCGCGTCGCTACTCGATCCCTCACAGATCACGGCGCTCGGAGCCGAACTCGCAGCTCAGATCGCTTCACCGCCTGGATGTGGTCCTCGTCGCGCGGTCTACTTCCGCATCGACAAGGGCAAAGTGAAGATCGACGCTCAGTTCGACGAGACCGGAAAACTCGTAGACGAAGAGTGGCCGCTCGACGAGCACCCCGCTCTGAAGAGCGTGGTGCAGAGCGGAGAGCCCATCATCGGTCCGCTCGACCAAGACAGCGTCGGGCCCATACTGCGATCGGTCGTCCAAGAAACAGGGGTTACTCACGGCGCGTGGGTTCCCGTTAGACCTGAGAAAACCCTCCACGGCGTCCTGGCTGTCGCCAGCCGCGGTGTGCCGATCACCGAAGACTGTCTCGAACGCTGTGTTGCGCTGGGCCACCTTCTCGAGTTGGCGCTGTCGAACTGGGCCGCCCACGAGAAACTGGAGCAGCAGGCGACCGCAGAG
>Ga0187783_10004417_pt1 | contig 10418 bp, 8 predicted proteins | sample 1015_SJ02_MP02_2_FD_132471 | JGI IMG/M metagenome (GOLD analysis project Ga0187783, IMG submission 132471) | Tropical peat soil microbial communities from peatlands in Department of Meta, Colombia - 1015_SJ02_MP02_20_MG | ecosystem: Environmental > Terrestrial > Soil > Wetlands > Peat | place...
CTGGCATCGGGAAGACGATATAGTCTCCGCCCTTATTCCCCAGTTTTACTTCGACTACCTGCGCGGCGGCCCGGGCCAGCCACTGATCTGCGTGGTGAAACACAATCAGATGGACCTGCGCGGGCTGGCCGCATTGTTTGGGAAGATTAATTCGCTCCTCGACACACGAGAAGATTTCGGCGGCGAAGCGGACGCTCTGGATCTCTTCGGCTTGTCGAAATTCCTGCACCGTAAAGGCGAAAAAGACAGAGCTCATTCGGCCTGTGCGCGTGCGTTAGACGCCGGGCTGCCCGGCGAATTCCGGCCGCAAGCCACTCGCGACCTGGCATTGATGGCCAAACGGCGGGGCGACCACGAGCGTGCTGCCGCGCTGTGGCAGGAACTCGTTATACATCCGCAAGATGGCGCGCTTGCTTGCGAACAATTGGCCATCCACTATGAGCGCTACGAGCGCAATTTCGCTCGCGCGATGGAATTCGCAGAGCTAAGTCTAAAGAAGATCCGCTCCCGGCTTGCCCGATCCCGCGACCCGATGTTCACCGCCCGGACCGACCGAATCGAAAAGAGGTTGCTGTGCCGCCTTGCGCGTCTTCGGCATCGAACTGAGGAGCAATCGGCGGCCGCAGGTACTCTTCTACAGGCCGGATGCGCGGCCGCTCGCAAGCACAACTAACCTTCCAGGGCCTCTGCAATTTCGCCGGATTTGGAGGTATAAACCGGATGGATTCTACAGGAGCAAAACAGCAAATTAGTGGTGGAGGAGAAATGGCCACTACCGAGATCTCTTATTTGCGCAACGAACTTGAAGTCCGCCGTCGGCGCCTTCTCGAAGCCTCGTCGAACGAAGCTGCTGACGCCTCTCTACGGCAACTTCTCGTTAACGTCGACGCGGCATTGTCACGCCTCGACGCCGGTACCTTTGGGATTTGCGAACAGTGCCACGATTCGATTGAGGCCGATCGACTGCTGAGCGATCCTCTCATTCGCTTCTGCTTGGATCACTTATCTCAAGAAGAGCAGCGGGCACTGGAGAACGACCTGACCATGGCCGCCAGAATTCAGCGGACTCTTTTGCCGCGCAAGGATTGGTCCAGGGATGGTTGGAAAGCACGCTATCACTATCAGCCCGCCAATCTCGTCAGCGGCGATTATTGCGACCTGATCGAGTCGAACGGCGGATTCCTTTTCCTGCTGGGCGACGTAGCAGGTAAAGGCGTTGCCGCGTCTATGCTCATGAGTCATCTCCATGCGACTTTCCGCACTTTGGCGGGACAGCATCTTCCGCTCCCGGTTTTGATGGAACATGCGAACCGCTTATTCTGCGAGAGCACGACGGCGGGACAATTCGCGACCATGATTGTCGGCTCGGCCTCGCCCGACGGGCGCGTGGAGTATGTAAGCGCCGGCCATCTGCCGCTGCTCCATCTATCTTCGAATGGCGTGTCCTCGCGCGATGCCACCGGCGTGCCGCTCGGGATGTTCAACAGCACACACTTTCCCGTGTGCGAAGTTCGAGTCGCGGCCGGCGATAAACTCTTGCTCTATACGGATGGGCTCACGGAAACCGCAGACGCCGCCGGAAAAGAATACGGTCTGGCGCGGGTACAAGCGCTCGCGAAACGCCACGCTGCCGCCGAGCCGAGCGATCTTCTGGCAGCGTGTCTGGAAGAGCTACACACGTTCTCTGCAAACGCGAAACAGGCGGACGATCTAACCCTGCTCGTTTTGCATCGCACGAATTAACCTCTCGTGAAGCGAGAGAAACTCGCAAGAACGCTAACGCAATTCCATCATAGGCGCTTGTGGCTTCGCGAGCTTCCAGGCTGTCGTCTCATCCCCTGTCGAAGCCGCAGGCCATCCCAATTTCTGGGTCCATTTGGCGAAGGCATTCGAGTCGGTGCCTTGCGCGGTAACACATTCCTTAGCGGCGCAACGCAGGAAGACGCGGCCGTCGACGGAATCGAACGCCACAAATTGGTTGGCTTTAATGACGTTTTTCGGGTCGGAGTACTTCTTGGCCAGTGCCGAGGAATATGCTTTGAAAAAGTCCGAGGCCATGTCCTCATTATTGAACCGCACACGCGCGAAAACCATCAGCGCCTTGGTATCTTTCTGCTCGAAGGTGATGTAGTCGTCGCCATCCCAGCCCGCGGCCACCTCTTTGGCGCGGTCGTCGTCCAAAAACTGCTTGAGTATCTCCTTCCAGCCAAATTCGCCCATGCAGTCCTCTTCCAATTTGTTCCATCCGGCTGCAGGCACCCCCTCGGGCAGCTCCACCTTGAGGGCGCTCGGAGCCTTGCCTTCGCGGTAGAGAGTGGGATGCATGATTTGTTGCGTCCCAGCGGGAGGATTCGCAAAAACATGATCGAAGCCCTTCCAACCCCCTGCGCGCAAAATACTCAGCGAAAACGTGAGACCGCTAAAATAGGGGAATAGCAGCGAATCCTTAATAAACGGCGGGGCCTTCTTCAGCATGGGCGTATCCGCCAGGTCGCCGACAAAAATGGACGGGTCAAAGTCCGGCAGGTCGCGCAGCTTCAATCCCTTGTCACGCAACTCGTACTCGAGCATTCCGGCCATCGCGCTGCCTTCGAGCACCGATTCGCGCGCCAGTTCAGCGTCGTCATTGGGCCGAGCGGCATGCACCCAATCTTCGATGTGAAAATACTGATCCTGCAATGCGTGGGTTAGTTCGTGCGACATCACCATGCGTTGCTCATCCGGCGCAATCCAATCCGCGATATAGAATTCGTGCGCCTTCGGGTCGTAAAGCCCAGCGATTTGCTCGGTAAGCAGGTCCACCAGAAAACTGTCCAGGTTGAAGCCTTTCGGAATTAGTCCGAATGCTTCCGCCGTGCGGGCCGACGCGTAGCGCTCTTTCGTATCCTTCTCATCGTCCATTTGTTGCAGGACATACGCGTGTATCTCTGCCCGAGAACGAATGGACTTTTTCAAGGGAGTCTTGAGCTGCCAACCTGTTATGTCGCTCATTTCCTTGATGACTTCGTCTACGGCCGCCAGAAACTCAGGGTTAGCGGAACCTGCATCGGGTTTGGCGGGTGGTGCGGCTGTCTGCCGAGCCGAGACCGCCTGTGGAATGCGGCAGACGGTAAGCAGCACAAGGAAAACAGCCGCCAAATGGCTAAGTCCATGGGTCCTAGGCATAGAAAGGCAGAATAACAGATTTCTCGGGGCGGGCCCGGAAGACAGGTCCATTCACTGCGAAATTGCCGACCGGGGATCGAGTTGCCGTGTTTGGCCGCATGGGAGATAAGCAGTAGCCCAGCAACTGGCTTCCAGCTGATTTCTTTCTAAACTTTATCTGTTCCGGATTCGTAACAGCTTGGTAATCTATTATGCTTTGGACAATCCAACTGAGCCCAGTCGGAGGAAAGTCCCCATGTATCCGCCAGGGTTGCGACTACGCAAGATCCGCGAAGCCCAAGGCCTAACGTATCGAGAGGTCGAAAAAGCCAGTTACGAGATCGCCGTTAGACGCGGTCGGCCGGATTTCATCCTGCACATCAGCCGGCTCGCCGACATCGAGAATCGCAACGTAGTCCCTACCCTGCACAAGCTCTATTCCCTGGCCACCATCCTTCATTTGAATCCCATGGAAATTTCGGATTGGTACGAAGCTCCGTTTGACCAAACTCTCCGTGATGGAGCATCCTTTCCTCCCCCGCGCACGCACTTAGGCGAACCGCTTTCCACATCGGTTGCCCTTGGCTCATTCAGCCGTCATCCGGAATTGCAGACTACAGAGATCCTCAAAAGTCCCCCATCATCGGCTGTGGCCTTGCCACGCGTTCAGGATTCGCCGGCACGATTCAAATACGGTTATGTCGGGCTCTCCGACCGCCGCATGATGCCGCTCCTTCGTCCCGGAAGCATGGTACTTATCGATACCACTTTGCGGCGCATTGAAGACACGGTCTGGTCCAACGAATACGACCGGCCGCTTTATTTTGTGGACATCCGGGATGGTTACCGGTGCGGGTGGTTTCAGAAGGATAAGTCCCGCCTGATCATGCAGCCTCACACACTCTCACGCTGTACGCCGGAGGCTTGGCGCACACCAGAAGAAGCGGAAATCGTGGGCCAGGTCGTCGGGGTGACTACCTATCTCAACGAGCCATGGGCGTGTTTTGGCCAATCAAGTCCAGAAGTGCCGCCAAATTGGATGAGTAAAGCTCAGTGAGATAGCTCGGTGAATTTGGCGGCGCCCAGGTCGCCGCAACTCTCCTGCATTGCTCCACGTTCTCCAGGTAGGAACCCGGCAACGAGGTGACATAGCCCCTCAGCCCAGCTTCCTGAGAACTTAAGGGCATCTCGAGCAGCCGCTCAAACACTTCCTCGTGACATTTCGCTACCACACGGTTGACCGGTTCCGCCCCGTAAACCGCGGCCAGTCGGTTGTGAATGTATAGACCTGAGGAGGCATCCCGCAATCCGGCAAGGTAAGCCAGCCTGTCAAACGCGCCCCCCAGCGGATCCAGGTAGTTCGCCGTTAAGTCACACAAAATCTGACGATGGATCTGTAGGTGTTCGAGCATAGCTTCCGTGGGAACTGAGTTTCTGTTCTGACGACAGAACTTTTTCCGCGCGAAAAATCAAATTCTCCGACCGAACCGCACCCTCCGTGACCAGGAGGGTGCTTCATGAAAAAACTTTCGGTAGTTCTTGGTGTCACAGCTTCAATAAGCCTAATCCTACTTTCGCTCCTGGTTCCGGTCAACCGTTCTGTCTCACCGTCGTTAGACAGGACCCTACAAATCGCGGACGGCACGCCGATGCCACCAATCCCGCCTCCGCCTCCGCCGCCAAGTACCAGCTGAAAGGTGGTTGTCCCCTTTTCGCATAACTCGTGAATCCCGAACGGGAGGATTCAGTCTTTCTAGGCGCCTCGGTGCGCCTGGAAAAGTGCGCGCCTATTTTGTTACTCTTCCGGGATGAGTGAGCCGGTGAATCTCCTCAATATCGCGTGGGCCTTGACCACGCTTCTCGAGGGGATCCTGCTGATTCTCATCATCCGGCGACGCCTGAGCTGTTCGCATCCAGCCTTCTCGCTCTATATCGTGGCGGCAATTCTTCAAAGCAGTGCGGTGGCTGGATCTTCGTGGTATTGGGGTCAGCACACCATCCAATACTTTAATGTCGTGTGGGGCAGCCAAGCGCTTGTGGTTTGCGCGCGTTGGACTGCGGTCACCGAAATTACGCGCAAGATACTCGCTGGCTATTCGGGAATATGGAGAATGGCCCGCCAGATTTTGTTTTTTCTTGGCGTGATCATCCTCGTTTATTCCATCGCCGCATCCACGAACCGCTGGGAAATGGTGGTTCTCAATGCCGACCGGGCAGTGGAACTCTGCATCGCCGGGTTTATTGTCGGCATGCTGCTGTTCGCGAAATACTACCGGCTGGAGATGGGCAATCTGGAGCGCCAGTTAGCCATCGGATTCTGCCTGTATTCCTGTTCACGCGTCATCAACGTTTCGATCGTTCAGAGTTGGCGCGAAGCGATTAGGCAATGGTGGGATTTTTTTGGTGTTTTATCCTACTTCGCCACGCTTGCCATCTGGATGGATGGCGTGCGCAAGACAGTCGCGATCCGCGCACCCGAGACGCCGCCCGTGCTGTCGCGGGATACTTACAGGGAACTCGCGCAGCAATTGAACACTCGACTTGACGCGCTCAATCGCCGATTGAATCACCTCTTTCGTTCCCGTTCTGAGGATCCACGCTCATGACGGTCTCCCTGATCCTTTTCATTGCCTTTACCGTGGTTCTGGTTCTCTTACTCGCCTGGGCCGTGCGTCCGCTCAAAAAGGCACCCCTGACGCCTGACGATGTATTCGAAGCCTTATCCGAAGAACGACATTACGCACGCCTGCCGCAGATCCTGCAGTCGCTACAGTTCGACGATACGGCATTCATAAAGGATCGCGGCCAAGGCGCGTTATTGGAGCGACTACGCCAGGAGCGCAAGCGCATCGCACTGCACTATCTGAGCTACCTCGAAGAGGAATATCGAATTCTTCAAGAATGTTCTCGAATCCTGGCCACTTTGGCTCCCGAACTGGCAACCAAAGGAGAACTCGCTCGTTTTCGGCAGAATCTCCGTTTCATCTGGAATTGTCGTTACCTTCGCTGGCGGTTGCGCTTCGGCTTGCAGCCCTGGGACGTATTCGGGACGCTTTCGGACATGGCTGGTACGATCACGCTTCAACTGGAGGCTGCGACGGCGCGGCTTGGAGAAAGGGCGATGTCGACAGTGAATTCGGCGTCAGTCCCGGACGAGCGGCCTGGCGAGGCGTGACAGGCTAGCGTCGACCGCGGCGAGCAATTCTCCAGGCTGGAAGGGTTTCAGAAGCACAGCCGCCTCTTGCGGCAACACCGGTATTAAAGCATTCGCGTCTTCTGAAACGGAACTCATCCACAAGATCCGCGATCCCAGGCCGTAGTCGTTCGCACCTTTTTCCGACGCCGGAGTTCGAGGTTCGGCTTGCATAGTCATTTGCCAATCCGCTACGACCAGGTCAAATTCCTGACGGCTCATCAGCTGGCGCGCCTGCTCCAACGAGGTGGCCGTTGCCACGCTGTGATCATTCTCCACAAGCAGTTGCGCGACGGTTTCGAGGACCGATCCATTCTCATCCATGACTAGAATGCGGCCGCTGCGCGCTGGGCGCGCCTGTTCCGCGCGCGCGGTTTCACGGCGCGAGCGCTTCGCACGCAACGGCAATTCAATACGAAAAGTAGCGCCTTGTTGCGGTCCGTTCCTTACCAGAATCGTTCCGCCGTGTTCAGATATGATCCCGTAGCAGATGCTAAGCCCAAGCCCCGTTCCTTTGCCTACAGGTTTCGTCGTGTAAAAGGGATCAAAGACCCGGGAAGCGTCTTTCACACCCGGTCCACTGTCTTGAAATTCCACGAAGACTTGCCCATTTTCGACGCCGCTGTATACCCAAAGATCGCCCTCCGTTCGAGTTTCCAGAATGGCGTCCACACCATTGTTGATTAGGTTCAAAAAGACTTGTTGCATCTGGTGAGGATCGGCGTTCACTTCAGGTAAGTTGGGCGTCAGATTGAGGTGCAGGCGGATATGGCTCATGCGCAGGTCATAATCGCGCAGGGCGAGCGTGTCCTCAATGATGGCATTCAAGCGGACTGGCACACGTTCGGGTTTGTGCTGCCGGGCAAAACTCAAAAGGTTCTGAACGATTCGGTGCGTGCGTTGCGCTTGCTTATAAACCTTGTCGACGTAATCCAGAGCACGTGGCCCCATCTCGCCACCCGAAGTCAGTAGCTGGCTGTAGCCTAGGATTGCGGTTAGCGGATTGTTCAATTCATGTGCAACGCCCGAAATCAACTGCCCGACCGCAGCAAGTTTTTCACTGTGCAGCAACTGCTCCTGCGTCCGTCGCAGGTTCTCGTAAGCCTGGCGGGTTTCCTCGTACAGGCGGCTGCGATCGACGGCGCTCGCAACTTGGCTCCCCACGGCGATCAGCAAACTGATGTCCGCCGCGGAGAACTCCCTCATGGTTCGGCTTGCCACTACGATGCCACCGATGATCTTTTCCTTCGACCAAAGTGTGACGACGTAGGCGGAGACAATCTCTTCTTTCTTCAGGATTTCGCGAACCATGGGTCGGAGCGGCAACCCCTGCAGGCTCAGGAACGTGGCATGCGTAGAGCGCAGCGGCTGCATCAGGTCGGCCGAAATCGTCACGGGAGGAAAGTTCTTCGCGAATTCCGATCGGTGTCCGACAGCCGCAAGGCGCCGCAGCGTCACATCGTCGCGGTCGAATAGATACAGCGAAGCCGCATCCAACTCAAAAAGCTCCTGCATTTGGCGCAATGTCCGCGATAGCGAGTCATTTAGATCAAGCGTGAACGAAAGAGTCTCCGCGATCGAATTGAGTACAACAAGCTCCCGGTTCCTTCGCCGGATTTGTTGCTCCGCGCGGCGCCGCTCGCTGACGTCCAGCAGGAATCCCTGGTAGGCAATAACGTTTCCCGCGGCGTCGCGCACGGCTGTCGAGGATTCGCTTACCGTCCGGATCTCGCCGTCCTTGCGGCGGATATCGAACTCAAAGTCATTAACGGCCCCGTGTTCCTGCAGGAGTTTCATCAGGCGATCGCGTTCGGGCCTGTTGGCATAAAGCCTCTCGCGAATATCGATGCTCAAAAGCTCCTCGCGACTCTCGTACCCCGTGATGGTCATGAGTGCGCTGTTGAAGTCGAGAAATCTTCCCTGCGGAGTCGCGATGAAAACGCCCTCCTGAACGCTCGCGACCAGCGTGCGGTATTTCTCCTCAACCTTTTTGCGCTCGGTAATGTCTTTGAGGACGTGAATCGTGCCGAGCTTTCGCCCAGCCGGATCGGTGAAACGGGAATTGGAAGCCAGAAAATAGCCCGAGAGCCACGGATCGGCAAAATCACCTTCGCCGGAAATTCCTTCGCAATAGGGACAGACTTGGAACGTCTCAACGACCGGAGCGAAGAGTTCGCTCACCGACCGGCCCACAAGGGCCGGACTTTTCTTACCGAGCAGGTCGGCAAGACGCGTGTTCGTCCGAAGGATCCGGCCTTCCTGGTCGTGCACGAGAATCGGGTCGCCGATTGAATCGAAAGTGTAGACCCATTGCTGCTGTACAGACTTGATCTGCTCGAACAAGTTCACATTTTCGACAGTGGTTCCCAGAAAGTTCGCCACGTTGACCAAATACGACAGCTCATCCTCCTCGAATTTCTTGCCGGGAAGCGCGCCGATGTTCAAGAGGCCAACGGGCCCCTCTTTGCCCGAGAGCGGAACGGTAATGAGCTGCGTGATACCCGCCTCGGCCATGGCCCGCCGTAACTTGGCGTCTCGCTCGTCTTCAAATCGGATGATGCGATACTCCTTCTTAAGTGCTTCCTGGATCCACTCGCGGTTAATCGAGAACCTCTGGCTTTCCTTCTGATATTTTTCGGAAAATCCGACGGAGGCGCGCAGCACAAAATCGACCGCGTCCCCCTTCCCTTCGAGCAGCCGGAGGGCTCCGTGGCTGGCGTTCACACTGGTAGTGATCTGTTTCAGCACCTTTTGCAAGAGATCTTGTAACGAGACTGACTGGCTACTCGAAGTCGTCAGCATCGTGAATTGCTGCATTTTTTCGCTGATTTCTTCCGTGCGCGTCCGCGCGGATTCGAGCAGCATGACGATCATGCCGATTCCCAGGCTCGCATTCAGAAAGTGATCGAAGGCGAAGCGCAGCAGGTGTATCTCTCCGTGCGTCCATTGCCATCGATCAATCGTATTGAGTCCCAGCAGGGTGAAGGACCCTGCCAACAGTTGCGTCCCGTGCCCAGGCCTCGAACGTGCCAGACGCCACAGAAATCCCGCCGTGCAGAGGCACGTGACCGTTTCAAGCGCGGCCGTTTCCCAGCGAGTTTCTCCCCAGCCCGCCACCTGTTTCTCGTAATAACCAGCGGTTAGAGCCACTAACCCCGCCAGCCACACCATTGGCACATAAAGCCGGTCCTGCGTCATCGCCAACTGAACGATCGAGGCCAGAAAAAGGACCAGCGCGGCCAGCCCAGTGCTGTAGACGGCCACGCGAAGCATGGGGTAGAGGCGGTAGAACATGCCCAACTCGCAAAACGCGGAGATCGTCAGGCAAACCCAGCCCAGAAGCCACAAGCGATAGAAATTGCCGGTGTTATCTCGCCTCAAATGCACGAACAAAACTAACAGGGTCAGACACACCGTCGCCTCGAAGAAGGCGATGCCCTGGAGGCCTTGATTCGGTGCCAAAGCAGATTCTCCCAAGTGCTTACCCGGCTGGATTTGGGACCTGGACTACCCTTAGCAAATGAAAAACGGAGCTTGAACTACTCTGTTTTTGACGCTAACACGCTATTTTCTGACTGGGCAATAGAACCTCACGCTGACTGTGCCGTCCCATATAATGCTGATTGGGAGAAAGATCACCGTGGAAGCCGAGAACATCCTAGTTGTGGACGACGAAGAGGCGATCCGGGAAGTCGTGTCAACAATGCTTGAGTCCCGCGGCTATCACTGCGTTGCGGTGAGCAACGGCCGGGCTGCTCAGGACTTTGTGCGCAAGCAAACGCCCGATCTTGTCCTCAGTGACATGATTATGCCGGAGATGGACGGCATTAAGCTTCTCGATTGGCTGCGCAACTTCGACCCCGAGATTCCCGTCATCATGGTTACCGCCATTCATGACATCTCCACGGCTCTCGAAGCGATTCGCCGCGGTGCCTATGACTACATCCTGAAACCCTTTGAGAAGGACCAACTCTTCCATGGGGTGGGACGCGCCCTTCAGCACCGCCGGTTGGTCGTCGAAAACCGCACCTACCAGCAGGATCTGGAACGAAAAGTAGAGGAGCGCACCGCCGAATTGCGC
>Ga0187783_10004418_pt1 | contig 10418 bp, 7 predicted proteins | sample 1015_SJ02_MP02_2_FD_132471 | JGI IMG/M metagenome (GOLD analysis project Ga0187783, IMG submission 132471) | Tropical peat soil microbial communities from peatlands in Department of Meta, Colombia - 1015_SJ02_MP02_20_MG | ecosystem: Environmental > Terrestrial > Soil > Wetlands > Peat | place...
CGAATGGCGCGGCGCACCAGACGCTTGGTATTGCCGGGAGAGATGGGTTTGATACCGATGCCGGCGAGCGGAGGCAGGCGTTTCTTTGTGCCTTTCAGCATTTCGTCGTTCACAAACGCAGCGATCTTTTCGGCTTCGGCGGTTCCCGACTTCCATTCGATCCCGGCGTACACGTCCTCCGTGTTCTCACGGAAGATGACGATGTTCATCCGTTCGGGATGCAACATCGGAGTGGGCACGCCTTCAAAATAGCGCACCGGGCGAACACAAGCGTAGAGATCGAGCACTTGACGCAGCGTCACGTTGAGCGAACGGATGCCGCCGCCGACCGGCGTCGTAAGGGGGCCCTTAATGGCGATACGAAAGTCACGGATCGCATCCACGGAATCCTGCGGAAGCCAGTCCTTGAAGAGATTGTAAGACTCCTCACCCGCATAGATCTTGAGCCAGGCGATTTTGCGTTTGCCGCCAAAAGCGCGCTCAACCGCCGCATCGAATACGCGCCGCGAGGCCTTCCATATGTCGCGGCCCGTGCCGTCGCCCTCGATGAACGGGATGATCGGGCGATCCGGGACCCGAAAGTCGTCGCCCACGTACTCGATGGGCTGGCCGTCAGATGGGACCGGCACGCCGCTATAAGAACTCTTCATAGATGAACCTGCTCCGAAGATAGTCTCGACGGACAACCGATCACTTGGATGCCGACCGAACCGATTACCTTAGCATAGGTTTGAGGAGATTAGAGACCGCTTCGGTAGCAAGCCTCACAAATTCTGAATACCTTCAGTGGCACTCGAAGGAAGGCTTCACCCGAAAAGAAACAAAAGCCCTAGATCAACAATCATGGAAGTACCACGAAAAGAGCCGAGGCACGTCGATTCAACCTGGACTGGAAGTGTCGGCCCGGCGACAGTCTTCTTCAATAATAGGATGGAGTGGGACGCCGTGTCGCCCCACCGGCGGCGCGAACGATGAACGCGACGGCGACTCCAATCAGAAAACCTCCCACGTGAGCCCACCAGGCCACGCCCCCCAACGATTGCGATCCGAGCGAACTGACCCCACTGAGGAACTGCATGAGGAACCATAGGCCGATGAAGATAACCGCAGGGATGCGCCAAAGGAACCAGATGATCAGGAGCGGCACGAGGGCGAGGATGCGCGAGTTCGGGAAGAAGACAATGTATGCGCCCAGAACTCCGGAGATCGCGCCACTCGCCCCAATTGACGGCACCTGAGAGCCCCAAGAAAACAGCGTCTGCGCGACGCCGGAGCCGATGCCGGCCGCCAGATAGAATAACAGGTAGGGAAGCGAGCCCAGCCGATCCTCGACTTTGCCGCCGAAAACCCAGAGGAACCACATGTTGCCGAGGAGGTGGAGAAATCCCCCGTGGAGGAACATGCAGGTGAAGAGCGGAAATAGCGCCTCTGTGAGGGTGTAGCGCCGACCGGCGAGCGCGAGCGAAATCTTATAGGGGACCAGGCCATAGGCTCTCACGAAGGCTTCGCCGGCCGCCGAGGAGAGCGAGATCTGGTGGAGGAAGATCACCACGTTGACAGCGATCAAAACTAGGGTGATGACAGGGAACGATCGCCGCGGCGTCAAGTCCTTTAGCGGGATCACGCGCCGGCCCCCGCGGCCAACTCCCGCGCCGCATCGCGCAGCGCCTCATCGGAGTAGGCGCGCTCGGATCGTTCGGCAGTCGAGCGCAGAAGCCGAATTTCTTCCAACGAAGCGATGTGGCCGCGTGCACCAGGCGCCGTGCAGTTCAGGGCCGCCGCGGCATTACTGAACTCAAGTATTTCTTGAAGCTCCCACCCTCTAAGCAAGGCATACACAAATGCGCCGTGAAAGATGTCGCCCGCACCTGTGGTATCGACTGCGTGGAGCCGGAACCCGGGAGAAAGGAAAAACTCACTTCCGTTCCAGCTCAGGGCTCCCAAGCACCCGAGCGTCGCGGCGATCACGCGGCACTTGAATCTCGACAGAATGCTCGGTAGCGACTTGAGCAGGTTCACTTCACCGGTCAGCTTCTGAGGAAAATCTTTTGATGTGACGGGGAAGTCGACTTGGTAAAGTAATTCCTCAACCTTGGGATAGAGACTGTCGAAGTCACCGACGACCGGGATGGCCCGTTCGCGAGCCCAACGGGCGGCACGGGCAGCGGCTTCGGTATCATGGCCATCCACGAGCAACGCCCGCGCACCCCAGATCCATTTGCGCCGGAGATCGTCCGCGTGGAGGGCAACTTTCTCATCGCGCTTCCACAGGATAGTGCGCTCGCCAGAGGACTCATCCACCAGGATAAATGCAATTTGGCTGTGCGAGCCAACTGCCGTGATCCAATGCGCCTCGACGCCTGCACGCTCCATTTCGCTGCGTTGGAACTTGCCGGCGGAATCATCACCAATTATCCCAACGTAGCGCGCCGACAAACCCCAGCGCCGACACGCGATGATGGCGCTAGCGACCTGCCCGCCGGGTGCGATTTCGGCCGACAGCACCTCCATTTTCGAATCAATGGCTGGAAAGCTCGGGAGCCGAATGATGGTGTCGGTGGCATTGATTCCGACACCAACTACATCGACTGTCGCAGATCGACCGGCAAGATGCATAGCAGAACACTCTAGCCGAGCTTGCGCCATTTTGAAACGAGTGCGCGAGCCATCCTGTGTTTAGCGATTGCGCCACTCCGATGGCTGTGGTAGAAAATTTTGTTCCGTTATACGCAGCAGGCGCGGCCTCTGGACAGCTTTCGCGTGGGCTGCGCGTCTAGGCACTGATGCCACTCCGTGAATCCGAGGCAATCATTCTGCAACACTATGCGCTCGGCGAAGCAGACTGGCTTGTCAGTTTCTTGACGCGAGCGATGGGGCGGGTGAGGGGCGTCGCGGCCGGAGCGCGGAGGCCCAAGAGCCGCTTCGGATCAACGCTCGAGCGGCTGTCTTACGTGCGCGTCTGGTTTTTCGAACGCCCGAACCACGAGCTGGTCCGCATCAGTCAGTGCGAGATGATTGAGTCATTTCTCGATGCTTTTCGCGATTATCCTTGCAGCGTAGCGCTGGGGATTTTCAGCGAGGTCACCGAGGCCGTGCTGCCCGATCACGAGGCTTCCGACGCGAATTTTCGGTTGTTGCTGCTCGCCGCACAAACGGTGAAGCGCACGCTGCGGCCCGAACTGCCCCTCGCTTACTTCGCACTATGGACAGTAAAGCTGGGAGGTTGGCTGCCGTCGCTTGACCGATGTGGCCGATGCAGCGATTGGTTACGGGACGGAGCGGCGGCATACTTTTCCCCGGGCAGCTCGGTGGTTCGATGCGCGAAATGCAGGACACCGGGTATGCGAGCGCTTTCGCCAGGGGCACTCGCTCTCGCCCAACGCATGCTCATCGAGCGGCTGGATCGAATGAATGGGGATGGAAGCTTAAGCCCAGCGCGACCGGCCCGGGAAGTAACCAACTCCATGCTGGACGTAATCGAGCAGCAGATCGACCGCAAGCTGAAATCTCGGCAGCTTCTGGAGCAACCCGCGTGAAACATCGGCGTACTTCAAAACGAACGATTCCAAAACTGCAGGGCCTGACCTTCCAGGATCTTCTACTGAAACTTGAAGAATATTGGGCGCAGAAGGATTGTGTTTTGCAGCAGCCGTACGATATCGAGGTCGGCGCTGGCACCATGCACCCCGAGACCTTTTTGCGTGTGCTGGGACCCGATCCGTATCGTGTCGTCTACGTGCAGCCCAGCCGGCGTCCGGCCGATGGCCGATACGGCGAGAATCCGAATCGTCTTTACAAACACACACAACTTCAAGTGATACTGAAACCCTCGCCGACGAATATTCAAGACTTGTACCTAGATAGTTTGCGCGCGGTGGGAATTAACCTGCGCGAGCACGACGTTCGCTTTGAGGAGGACAACTGGGAATCACCCACGCTCGGTGCTTGGGGAATCGGCTGGCAAGTTCTGCTCGACGGACTTGAGATCACGCAGTTTACCTATTTTCAGCAGTGTGGCGGCATCGATCTCGACCCCATTTCGGTTGAATTGACCTACGGACTCGACCGGATTGCCGCTTATCTGCAGGGTGTAGACAACGTGTTCAGCGTGCGCTGGTCGAATTCGGTCGCCTACGGGCAGGTGCGACTGGCCGAAGAGCAACAGTTTTCTGCTTATAGTTTCGATTACGCTGACATCGGTTCGACGCGCAAGCAATTTGACCTTAACGAAGCAGAGGCACTCCGGCTGTTGGGTGAATACGAGAAAGCCACGCCCGAAGCGAAGCGGCGGTTTCCCGTACTCGAGGCCTACGACCTTTGCCTGAAGTGTTCGCACCTGTTCAACGTGCTCGACGCCCGAGGCGCCATTGCGGTGACCGAGCGTGCGGCCATGATTGCACGCGTGAGAAAACTGGCGACGATGGTCGCTCGCGACTGGCTCGATCAGCGCCCGGCGGTTAAGCCCTTGAACGCGCGGGTGAGCGCATGAACGCGCGGGCCACGACGGCTGCCGACAGAGCGCGTGCGGATTTACTGTTTGAGATCGGTTGCGAGGAAATCCCGGCTGGAATGATCCTGAAGGCGTGCCAAGATCTTAAAGTGATTCTTCTAAAGCATCTCTCAAGTCACGCCTTAGTCGACGAGCCGACAGCTGAAGCATCAATTGAAACCTTTGGCGCCCCCCGAAGGCTGGTCGCGATCGCCAGGAATATTCGATCAAAACAACAACATGTGACCCGTGAAGTGATAGGTCCGCCGAAGGCGGTGGCCTATGACAACGCGGGAGAGCCGACCCGGGCGGCGCAGAGCTTCGCTGAAAAGCAGGGCATTGCGCTTTCGAAGCTGGCCATCGTCAGCACACCCAAAGGCGAGTATGTGGCGGCGAAAATCACCGTGGCCGGCAAACATGCCTGGCAGATTCTGGAAGAAATTCTGCCAGAGGCGATTCGAGAGATTTCCTGGCCGCGGTCGATGGTTTGGTCGGGCGCTCACGGACCGCGATTTATTCGACCGATCCGGTGGATCGTTGCAACGTTGGGCGGGAAAACGCTGGCCTGCACGTACGCCGACGTGCGATCGGGCCATCGCAGCGAAGGGCATCGATTTCTGGGGAAGAGCGGGGTCATCGTCAGCGGCCCCAAAGACTATGAGCCGCGCTTGAAGGCGAACTTCGTTCTGTGCCGCCCGGAGACTCGGCGCAAGAAGATTGAAGCCGAACTGAAGGCAATCCCTGCACGACGGGGGCTGCGGACACACGAAGATCAAGCTTTACTTGAGATGGTTACCTACCTCAATGAATATCCTACGGTGATCCTGGGGGACTTCGATCCGGCCTTTTTGGTGTTGCCGGAAGAGATTCTGATCACGGTGATGCGTGGTCACCAGAAGTATTTTGCCGTTGAAAACCGCAAAGGGGAACTCGCACCCCACTTTCTTGCAGTCGTCAACTTGCCGCGCGATCCGAAGGGACTGGTCAGGGAGGGGCACGAGCGTGTGTTGCGCGCGCGGTTTGCCGATGCACAGTTCTTCTGGAAAAACGATCAGAGGATTCGACTCGCGGAATATTTGCCGAAGCTAGCCACGGTGACGTACGAGCGAAGGCTCGGCAGTTACGGCGACAAAGTCGAGCGAATTCGCTGGCTGGCGCGTTGGCTTTCCGAACAGTGGGTGGCAGGCGGAATTGCGCAAGCAGACATTGCCGGAGCCGATCGTGCAGCCGAGCTTGCCAAGTGCGACTTGGTCACCGACATGGTCCGTGAGTTTACCGAGCTCCAAGGAGTCGTGGGTGGGCTCTACGCGCTGGCGCAAGGCGAGCCGGAAGAGATTGCCTGGGCCGTCTACGACCACTACAAGCCGCTCGGCCTGGACGATCCCCTGCCTCGTAATCTGGCGGGATGCGCCGTGTCGCTAGCCGACAAACTGGACTCCTTGGTTGCATGCTTTGCTGTGGGGGCCATTCCGACAGGTTCAAGTGATCCTTTTGCTTTGCGGCGCGCAGCTCTGGGAATCGTGAAGATCATCTTGGAACAGAAGCTGCCACTTTCCCTTTCCGCAGCAATCTCGGCCGCCTGCCGGTCGTTGCATGAGCACGCTCCGCGCATTCTGGTTCCCGCGGCCGTCGAGCGACAGGTACTTGATTTTCTTTTTGAACGGGCGCGCTACCTTCTCAAGGAACGCCGCGGGTATGCCTACGATGAAATCAACGCCGTGTTCGCGGCGGGCGCCGACGACCTGGTCGATACGGTCGAGCGCATCGCGGCCGTGCAGGCGATTCGCAAAACCAGGGACTTCGATCCGCTCGCGGCGAGCTTCAAGCGCATTCGGAATATTCTAGAGAAATCGGCCCGGACGGGTGATAAAGCGCAGGAGGCAGTCGACCCCGCCATTCTTAAAGAAGCAGGTGAACTACAGCTTTTTACCGTGGCGCAGCAAATTGGCCGGGAGGCGACGCGCCTAAAGAAGGAGAGAAAGTATCGGAAGGCTCTTGAGAAGATCTCCGGGCTGCGGCCGCCGGTGGACTTTTTTTTCGACAAAGTTCTGGTCATGGCGGAAGATGAGAAAGTGCGTCGCAATCGCATCGCACTCCTCGGGGGACTCTTAAAGGAGTTCTCGACGATTGCGGATTTCTCCGAGTTGGGTGGGGAAGAGGTCAAATAGCCAATGGTCAAGAAATGCTTCAAGGATCGGCGCGCCGACAAATTTGTTCAGCAGACCCAGGACGAGGACTGAAGAGATGAAATACGTCTATTTCTTTGGCGCAGGAAAAGCGGATGGAAGTGGTGAGCAGCGCGAAATGCTAGGAGGCAAAGGTGCGGGTCTCGCGGAAATGACACGAATCGGACTGCCGGTGCCGGCAGGGTTCACAATCACCACCGGGGCGTGCGACTACTACTTTCAGCACGGGCGCAAATATCCGAAGGAGCTTCCGGCGGAGGTAGCGAAGCACCTCGCACGGCTTGAGAGATTGACGAATAAAAAACTGGGGAATGCGAAGGACCCTCTGCTGGTCAGCGTGAGGTCCGGCTCGGCCCGCTCGATGCCAGGGATGATGGAGACGATCCTGAATCTCGGCCTGAACGAGCGCTCGGTTGAAGGGTTGGCCAGAGCCACGAGGAATGATCGCTTTGCCTGGGACGCTTACCGCCGATTCGTGCAAATGTATTCGACCGTAGTCATTGGCCTATCGAAGGAAGATCTCGAAGCGCGCCTGCGCAGCATGAAGCTGAGGCAGGGTGTAAAGGACGACACGCAAGTGACGGCGGTGGGTTGGCGCGAACTCGTTCACGAATACAAGGACCACTTTAAGAAAAAGACCGGTCAGGACTTCCCGGAGGACCCCGTCCAACAGCTTTGGGGAGCGATTGGCGCCGTGTTTGAGTCCTGGATGGGCGAAAAGGCGGTTACCTACCGGCGCGTTGAAAAGATCACCGGGCTGCTCGGAACGGCCGTGAACGTGGTGCAGATGGTCTTCGGCAACACAGGCGAGGAGTCCGGGACAGGCGTCTGCTTTACGCGCGATCCCTCGACGGGCGAAAAGATATTTTTTGGCGACTTTCTGCTGAACGCGCAGGGCGAAGATGTCGTCGCCGGAATCCGAACACCGATGCACCTCAGTGAGCTCAAGGGCAAGATGCCAAAGGTGTATCAGCAGCTTGAAAAGGTTCGCGCAAAGCTGGAGCGACACTATCGTGACATGCAGGACATGGAGTTCACGGTCGAGACGGGAAAGCTCTACATGCTGCAGACGCGAACGGGAAAACGCTCCCCGGCAGCGGCGTTTCGAATTGCGGTCGATATGGTCAACGAAGGGCTGATTAAAGTTGAAGAAGCACTTGAACGAATCAAGCCGGAGGATATCGAGCGGCTTTTCTATCCTGTGCTCGATCCCAAGCTGGAACGCGCCGAGCTGGCCAGTCGAAAACTTGCAGAGGGAATCAACGCAGTACCCGGCGCGGCTGTGGGCAAAGCCGTCTTTACCGCGCACGATGCCGAGGAGTGGGCCTCGCGGGGAGAGAAGGTGATTTTGGTTCGCCGCGAGACCAGCCCCGAGGACGTGGGGGGGATGTATGTTGCGCAAGGAATTCTCACGGCTACTGGCGGAAAGACCAGTCACGCGGCCGTGGTCGCCCGCGGCTGGGGCAAATGCTGCATCGTCGGGGCAGAACGGATCGACATCGAAGCCGGCGCCAAAAGAATGAGTGTCGACGGACGCGCGGTGCGAGAAGGTGAGTGGATCACGCTCGACGGTGGCGATGGCTCCGTCTACACGGGACAGATCGAACTGGTGCGTCCAGAGCCACCGAAGGCCTATGAAACGCTGCTGAAATGGGCCGATCGGTTGCGAAAACTTCGAGTGCGCACGAATGCGGATACGCCGCGGGATGCCCGGGTAGCACGGGAGATGGGCGCCGAGGGAATCGGTCTATGTCGTACCGAGCACATGTTCTTCAAAGACTTCGAACATCCCGAGAAAAGCATCGAACGCCAGGAAGCGATTCAGGAGATGATCTTGGCCGACACATCGGAGGCGCGCAAGCGGGCGCTCGACAAGCTGCTTCCGTTCCAGCGACGCGACTTCATGGGGATCTTCGAGGCCATGGACGGACTACCCGTTACGATCCGGATGATCGATCCTCCCCTCCATGAGTTCGTCCCCCACGATCGGGCTAAACAACAGGAATTGGCGAAAAAGATCGGCGTTCCCGTCGAAACGGTGGCGCGGCGAGTCGAGCAGTTGCACGAAGCCAATCCCATGTTAGGGCACCGCGGGTGTCGGCTTTCGATCACCTATCCAGAGATTCTCGAGATGCAGGTGCAAGCCATCATTGAGGCAGCCATCGCGTGTCAGAAACGAGGCATTAAAGTATTACCTGAGATCATGCACCCGCTCACCCTAGATAGGAAAGAGTTGAAAATCCTGGAAACGGCGACACGAAGGGTGGCGGACGAGATCATCGCCAAATCTAAAGTAAAACTTGATTATCTGGTGGGCACCATGATCGAACTGCCACGCGCCGCGCTAATGGCAAAAGAGATTGCTGAGGTCGCCGAGTTCTTCTCCTTCGGCACCAATGATCTGACGCAGACCACCATGGGTCTTTCCCGAGACGATGCGGGACGCTTCCTTCCGGTCTATGTTGACCAGAGCAAAGCGGCGATTTTCAAAGACGACCCATTCCAAACGCTGGACACCGATGGTGTCGGGATGCTCATCGACTGGGCGATCAAAAATGGACGCGAGACGCGGCCCAACTTGAAGATCGGAATCTGCGGCGAACATGGCGGCGATGCAGAAAGCGTGAAGTTCTGCCACCGGGCCGGGATGAACTATGTGAGCGCCTCTCCCTTTCGCGTGCCAATCTCCAGGCTGGCGGCAGCACAAGCGGTGATCGAAGACAATCGGAGAGGCAAGAAATAAGCAGTCCTGGCGAACGAGGGACTGGCTTGCCTTTAGCCTGTGACCGAACCCACCCTATTGCTCTGCCTGCGGCGGCAACTGCACGGCATTGCTGATGCCAGTAAGGCACTCCGCATGCAAGCGTACATGAAGTCGGCGATGCCATACCATGGGGTGCCGGCACCCATTCTCTGGCGAACCTGCCAACAACTGTTTGGCAAATGGGAGCTCTCAAGCGCTCCGATTTGGCGGGCCCAGGTGCGGGAGCTTTGGCGCGGAGCGACCCACCGCGAGGAGCGCTATGCGGCGATCCTGCTCTGCGGTGACAAGCGCGCGGCTGCGTTTCAAACTCCCGAAGCGATGCGGCTTTACGAAGAAATCGTCGTGACGGGTGCGTGGTGGGACTACGTGGACTCGGTTGCCTCCCGGCGCGTCGGGCCGATTTTGCAGAACTACCCAGAACCGCTGAGAAGAATGATGCGGGTTTGGAGCAACTCCGACCATGTATGGAAGCGACGCACGGCGATCCTGTGCCAGCTGGGACTTAAGCACGAGACCGATCTCGAACTTCTGTATGCGTGTATCCAGCCATCCCTGGATTCAAGCGAGTTCTTCCTGCAGAAGGCAATCGGATGGGCGTTGCGCCAATACGCGAGGACCGATCCACAGGAGGTGAAACGCTATGTGCGCCGCATCGAGGGCAGGCTGAGCAACCTCAGCAAGCGCGAAGCCTTGAGCAAGATCGCCCGGTGATCGAGCGATCGGACTTCGCCTTCTCATCCAGCCGAGACTGCGGTAGCGGACCGCGTTTCGGTCCTCAGTGCGAAACGTCGGCGAAGGAGATGGCGACCGGGGCCTTGTCCGTTTCCGGAACTTGTAACATCTGGCGGCGCACAAGACCCATGTAACCGGCCAGGATCGCGTCGGGCATCTCCTGAATACGGGTATTGAACGTGTTCACTGAGTCGTTGTAGAACTCGCGTCGGTCGGCGATTTCATTTTCCAGCTCCGAAACGCGCGA
>Ga0187783_10004419_pt1 | contig 10418 bp, 6 predicted proteins | sample 1015_SJ02_MP02_2_FD_132471 | JGI IMG/M metagenome (GOLD analysis project Ga0187783, IMG submission 132471) | Tropical peat soil microbial communities from peatlands in Department of Meta, Colombia - 1015_SJ02_MP02_20_MG | ecosystem: Environmental > Terrestrial > Soil > Wetlands > Peat | place...
ATCACCGCGATCCCGGCCGCTATCGCCGCGGCCGGACTGTGCAGCGTGGCCGGGACGTCATCGATCAGCAGGTCACCGCGATCCAGCTGGTAGACGCCGGCCAGGATCTTCACCAGGGTCGACTTGCCGGCGCCGTTCTCGCCAACGAGCGCGTGCACCTCGCCGCCGAACAGCTCAATCGACACGTCAGCGACTGCCTTGATCGGCCCGAACGACTTGGCCGCGTTGCGCAGCGTCAGCATCGGCACGGCGCCCGTCGCCGGGCCGGCGTTCTCACTGCGCTCAGCTGTCGCAGGGTCGGCCGCTGCACCTTCTGAGGGCCCACCAGGCACGATCGCCTGGTCCCGGGCGTTGCCGGCGCCATCTGCCCTGTGTCCGGGGGTCATTGCTGCCTCTCTGGCCGCAGCCAGCCGATCCGAGATCATGCAATGCTTTGATGCCGTCACGCCCACCTGGCGGGTGCATCTTGTGGAACGTTTCAACTCTGCTGGATTGCCAGTAGTTTCGGGCGGCACCATGTTCGTGTCAATAGCGCTGGATTATCTTGGTTGAGTCGTTACAAAGCGGCTGTGTCCAGGCTGGTCGCCCTTGTCCGGGCCGGCCGCAAGCCAGCACTCGTCGCGCGCGATGAGCAACCGGAGGCCGACGTCGTCACCGTGTGCGCGCTGACCTCGGCGGCGGCGCTGGCCTGGCTCTACTTATTAACGCTGCACGGCGGGTACTGGCGGACCGGCCACCGGCTTCCGCCGACTGCCGAAGATCGGGACCTGCTGCCGGTCGTCAGCGTGGTCATACCGGCCAGGAATGAGGCCGGCATTCTGCCGCGATGCCTGCCGACCGTGCTGGCACAGCGCTATCGGGGCCGGCTCGCGGTGATAGTCGTCGACGACGACAGCACCGATGACACTGCCAGGACTGCCGCCCTGCTCGGCACTGCGGCCGGATGGCTGGTCGAGCTGCGGCCCGAACCATCAGTGCCGGTCGCCGCTCGTGATCGTGAGCTGATCGTGGTCAGCGCACGGCCAGCTCCGGCCGGCTGGGCTGGCAAGGTATGGGCGATGTCGGAGGGAGTCCGGGCTGCCGGTGCCGGTGCTGAGTACGTCTTGTTCACCGATGCCGACATCGCCTATCGGCCGGGCACGCTGGCGGGGCTAGTGGAAGCGGCGGCAGCCGGTGACTTCGCGCTGCTGTCCCAGATGGCGCTGCTGCGGGCAAGCACGGGCTGGGAGAAGCTGCTGATCCCCGCCTTCGTCTACTTCTTCGCCCAGCTGTACCCGTTCCCGCGGGTGAGCCGACCGCGATCCAGGACCGCCGCGGCCGCAGGCGGCTGCATGCTGGTCCGGGCTGACGCATTGGCCGCGGCCGGCGGCCTCGCGGCCATCCGGGCAGCCCGGATCGACGACGTCGCTCTCGGCAAGCTGATCAAACGCAGCGGCGGCCGCTGCTGGCTCGGGCTGAGCACCGATGTCATCAGCGTGCGGCCGTATGAGCAGCTGGCCGATATCTGGGACATGGTCGCCCGCAGCGCCTACACCCAGCTCCGGTATTCGGTTGCCGCGACCGCTGCGGCAGTGGCCGGGCTGGCCTGGCTGTACCTGCTGCCGCCGGTGGCCGGCCTCACCGGCGCCGGGTTGCTGGCGCTCGGCTCGGGCGCCGGCGTGGCGCGATGGCTCGCCGCGTGGCTGGCAGCCGCGGGCCTGGCCGGCTGGCTCCAGATGGCCGTCAGTTACCTGCCCATGCTCAGGCTCTACCGGCTGTCGCCGGCCAGGGCCGCGAGCCTGCCGCTGGTTGCGGCGATGTACGCGATCATGACGGTGAATTCGGCTCGGCGCCACCATCGCGGCCGTGGCGGCGAATGGAAGGGCCGGCTGATACCGCCAGGCTGAACCCGCCAGGCTGAAACCCGCCCGGCTCAAACCGACTGCCAGGCCGTGGCTAGCGAGCCTGCCGTAGCCGCGCCACCGGCCGCAGCTTGCGCGAGCGCCACCGGCGCCGGGCTCGGACCAGGATCTGATGCCGGCGCCGCAGCGATGCGTCCGTCCGGGCGCCGAGAAAAGCCAGCCGGGTGACAAACACCAGAATGCCTTCCGGAATGCTCCGGTTATCTGGGCCCGAGGCCACGATCTGGACTACCGCGTTTCGCGGCAGGCCAAAGACCCTGCGAATCACGAAGTCAATACGGGCCAGATGGGCCCTGTGCGCGACCAGGCCAAGCGGATTAGCTGCGGTGAAGCAGACGCGGTCGAAGTAGCCAGCTTCCTTCGTCCGCAGTGCATTCTCCAGCGTGCTGTCCGAGTCGATCTCGCAGTAGGCCTGCACATACTGCGACAGGTTCGCGCCGCCGACGTCAGCCCGCTCGGCCAGCTCGAGCATCAGGCTTCCCTCCCGGAAGCGGGCCGGCGGAGCGTTAGCACCGTGGGTCACCCTGGGCCAGCCGCCGCTGAAGACCACCCTGCCCGGCTCGGGCGCAAAGGCATCAGCGTTGCTGCCCACGTAGGCGAGGAAGGCTTCGACCCGTTCCGAGCTGGCTCGCGACAGCCGGAAGCCAGCCTCGTCGGCATCGAGCCCGCGACCGAACACGATGATGTTGGTCGCGACGGTATCGGGCATCGCGTCAGCATACTTGTTACTCCGGCGATTCGGGCGGGTCCGCGGCCGACATCGCCGATTTCGCCGGCGTGAGCCAGGCCGACGCGGCGCCGCCGCGCCCAGACGCCCGACTTAGTCCTCGAATGCCTCCGGCGGCGGGCAGGCGCACATGAGGTTCCGGTCACCGTAGGCCTGGTCGATCCGGCGCACCGGCGGCCAGTACTTCGCCCGCCGGTCGCCGCCCGCCGGGTAGGCAGCGGCTTCCCGCTCGTAGTCGTGCTTCCAGTCGCCGCTGATGAGCATGCTCGCGGTGTGCGGCGCATTCCGGAGCGGGTTGTCGGCAGCGTCGTACTCGCCCGAGGCGACCAGCCCGATCTCGTGCCGGATCGCGATCATCGCGGCGCAGAACCGGTCGAGCTCGGCCAGGTCCTCGCTCTCGGTCGGCTCGACCATCAGCGTCCCGGCCACCGGGAACGACATGGTCGGCGCGTGGAAGCCGTAGTCGATGAGCCGCTTCGCCACGTCCTCCGCGGTGATCCCGGTCTGCGCGGTGATCGGCCGCAGGTCCAGGATGCACTCGTGCGCGACCAGCCCGCCCCGCCCGGTGTACAGCACGGGGAAATGCTCGGTCAGCTGCCTGGCCACGTAATTCGCCGACAGGATGGCCACCTGGGTAGCCCGTCGCAGCCCGTCCGCGCCCATCATCGCGATGTAGGCCCAGGAGATCGGCAGGATGCCGGCCGAGCCGTACGGCGCGGCAGCTACCGGCCCGCCGTGCTGGGCGCCTGGCAGGAACGGCGCCAGGTGCTCCCGCGCTGCCACCGGGCCGACACCAGGACCGCCGCCGCCATGCGGGATGCAGAACGTCTTGTGCAGGTTGAGGTGCGACACGTCGGCCCCGAACTTCGCCGGGCGCGCCAGTCCCACCAGCGCGTTGAGGTTGGCCCCGTCCACGTAGACCTGGCCGCCTGCCTCGTGCACGGCCGCGCACACCTCGCCGATGGTCTCCTCGAACACCCCGTTGGTCGACGGGTAGGTCACCATGATCGCCGCCACCGCGCCCGCGTGTGCTTCCAGTTTGGCGCGCAGGTCGGTCAGGTCGATGGCGCCATCCGAGCCGCACTTGACCACCACGACGCGCAGCCCGGCCAGCACCGCGCTGGCGGCGTTCGTACCGTGCGCTGACTCCGGGATCAGGCAGACCGTCCGCTCAGGTTGCCTCAGCGACCGCAGATAACCGCGGATTGCCAGCAGCCCGGCAAGCTCGCCCTGCGAACCCGCGTTCGGCTGCAGGCTGATCGCGTCATAGCCGGTGATCTCGAGCAGGGCCGCGGAAAGCTCGCCGATCAGCTCCCGGTAGCCGAGCGCCTGCTCGGCGGGGGCGAACGGGTGCAGCCCGGCGAACTCGGGCCAGCTGATGGCCTCCATCTCGGCGGCCGCGTTCAGCTTCATCGTGCATGAGCCAAGCGGAATCATCGAGCGATCCAGGGCGATGTCACGGTCGGCAAGCTTGCGCAGATACCGCAGCATCGCGGTCTCGCTGCGGTAGCTCTGGAAGACCGGATGGGACAGGAACGTGGTCGTCCGGATCAATCCCGCAGGCAGCGCCTCGGCCGCCGCAGCGGGCAGCGCGACTGGCCGCCCGGCCAGTGCGCTGGCTACCGCACTGAGCTGCTCGTCGGTCGTGGTCTCGTCGCAGGCGACCTGCACGATGTCAGCACTGGCGAGGTACACGTTGAAGCCAGCCTGGGCCGCGCGCGCGGCGGCGGCACCGGCATGCCCCGGCATGACCAGGCTGACGGTGTCGAAGAACCCCGGCGACCGTGTTTCGTATCCCATGGTCCTCATCGCAAGGGCCAGGGCAGCCGCCTTGCGGTGCACCCGGCGCGCGATCGAGGCCAGGCCGTCCGGCCCGTGGTAGGCCGCGTACATGGCCGCGATCACCGCCAGCAGGACCTGGGCAGTGCAGATGTTGCTGGTCGCCTTCTCCCGCCTGATGTGCTGCTCGCGAGCCTGCAGGGCAAGCCGGTACGCCGGGTGCCCGTCGGCATCCACCGACACCCCGACCAGGCGGCCAGGTAGCTGGCGCTTGAGCGCATCCTGGACGCAGATGTAGCCGGCCTGCGGCCCGCCGTAGCCCATCGGCACGCCGAATCGCTGTGTGCTGCCGACCGCGATGTCAGCGCCTAGCTCACCTGGGGGCGTCAGCAGCGTGAGAGCGAGCAGGTCAGCCGCGACGATGGCGAGCGCACCGCGGGCCCGTGCGGCCGTGATCGCCGGTGTCAGGTCGCGGATCTCGCCGCTGGCGCCCGGGTACTGCAGCAGCACGCCGAACAGCTCACCGTCGGGCTGCGCGTCTATCATCTCGGCTGTCACCTGGCCGGTGACCAGCTCGATGCCCAGCGGCTCGGCCCTGGTGGCCAGTACTGCCAGCGTCTGCGGCAGGCAGTCGGAGTCGGCCAGGAAGACGCTGCCCTTGCCACTGGCCCGGCGCGCCAGGGTCATGGCCTCGGCCGCGGCCGTCGCCTCGTCCAGCATCGACGCGCCCGCCACTGGCAGCGCAGTGAGGTCCTCGATCATGGTCTGGAAGTTCAGCAGCGCCTCCAGCCGACCCTGCGAGATCTCCGGCTGGTACGGGGTGTAGGCGGTATACCAGGCCGGGTTCTCCAGCACGTTCCGGCGGATGACCGCCGGCGTGTGCGTGCCGTAGTAGCCGAGACCGATCATCGAGGTGGCGACCTTGTTCATGCTCGCCAGCCGCCTGAGCTCGGCCAGCGCCTGGTCTTCAGTGAGTGGACCAGGCAGGCTGAGCGGCGCCGCGGCGGCGATGCCGGCCGGCAGCGCGGCCTCGGTCAGCTCATCGAGGCTGGTATAGCCGACAACCTCGAGCATCCGGGCCTGGTCCGCTGCTGCGGGGCCGATGTGACGCTGGGCGAATTCCACGGGAGCCTCCCCAGGCGGGCCACGGTGCCCGCGACTATGTGGCGACGAACTCCCCCTCTGTCGACCGCACCCGCGGGCTCCAGAGATGCGCACACCGCCCGGTCCTGGTTGCCTGAGAGGTTCCGGGGAGGTTGCCCCTTCGGCGCCCCGCGCTGGCTGTGCGAAGTCTCTCCCGGCCGGTGTGTTTCAGCGATCAGAGCCTACCCGAGCGGGGCAATATCGGCTGGGCGCTCGCGAACACGTGCGGCAGGCCTAGGCCCGCGCACTCGGCGACGCAGCCGGGCTGGCAGCCTGACACTGCGGCAGCACCGGCCGGATTCGCAAGAGCTTGGCTGCCCAGCCAGGCATCCACCAGTTCCAGCGGCCAAGCATTGACACCAGGGCGGGCACTAGCAGCGACCTGACCACGGTCGCGTCGAGCAGAATGCCGGCGCCAATCCCGGTCGCGAACACCTTCAGGAACGTGATGGGAGCGCTCGCCAGGGCGGCCATCGCCAGGAAGAGGATCAAGGCAGCCGAGGTGACCAGCCGTCCCGTGCGGCCGACACCGGTAACAACCGCCTCAGTGGTTGACCCGCTGCGGTCGTATTCCTCGCGGATCCTGCTCAGCAGGAAGACCTCGTAGTCCATCGAAAGCCCGTACAGGAAGGCGAAGACGAAAAGCGGGATCCACGCCGTGATCGCGCCGGTGCCGGGCAGCCCCCAGATAGCCGCCGAGCCATACCCGTCCTGCCACACCAGGACGAGTGCGCCGTAGGCCGCTCCGACCGAGATCAGGTTTGCCAGCACCGCCTTCACCGGCAACACAAGCGACCTGAACGCACGGGCCAGGAGGATGAAGGTGATCATCGCCAACGTCGCGACCATGACCGGGAACGCGCCATAGAGGGCATGCTCCTGGTCGATAATCGCGGCGGCCGCACCGGCCGCTTGCACTCGTGGCTCGAATCGGCCTACCGCACGGCGCACTGCTGCCGTTACGGCCAGCCCTGCCGGGCTCGCCGCCTGCGCTGTCGGCAGCAGGTCGATGACCGCGCTGCCGCCCCGACGCCAGCTGGCGTTATCCGGGGCCACTACGGACCGGATGCCGGCTATCCCGGAGACCGCGGCCGTGACCTGGCCAGCACTGATCCCGGCCGGCACGTACAACTCAACCGGGGTGAGCACGCCAACCGGAATGCCGGCCGCCTCCAGCATGACCACGCCCCGCCGTGCCTGGCCCTGCTGCGAGAGCGAGTTCACGCTGACGTCGCCGAGCCGCAGGCTGAGCGCAGCCGCGCCGAGCCCCCCGAGGATAGCCAGCGCCGTGGCCGCGGCGAGCCACCGGCGCCTGACCACCAGGCGTGCCCACCAGCTCCAGCCGCGGGCGGGAGCAGCCTCTCGCCGTAGCCGCGGCCAGTCCAGCCGCCTGCCACTCCCGGCCAGCAGCACAGGCACGACGGTCAAAGTGGCGATAACACTGATAACCGGCACCAGCATGCCGCCGATTCCGATGCTGCGGATGAATGGGACCGGCAGCACGACGAGAGTGACCAGGCCCATCGCGACAGTACCTCCGCTCACCACGATGGCTCGCCCGGCGGTCGCCATGGCGAGCCTGATCGCGGTCTCGTTGTCGTGACCGTCCGCGATCGACTCGCGCCAGCGGCTGATAAGCAGCAATGAGTAGTCGATTGCGACGCCCAGGCCGATCAGCCCGGCCAGATACTGAACAACGACGTTCACTGGTGTCAGGTAGGTAAGCCCCAGTACGGCCAGGTAGGCCGTCGTGATCGAGCAAGCGGCAATGATCAGCGGCACGATGGCCAGGCAGGAAGCGAACACGAAGCAGAGCACGGCGAGTGCGCAGGCCGCTCCGATCAGGACCTCGGCCAGCACGCCTGGGCCCGTGGTAGCGCCGGCGGTGGTCAGCAGCCCGATTCCGGTCACCTGCACCTGCGTGCCGGCCGGCAGGTGCGCCACCAGCGCCCGGCGGAGCTGGCTTGGTGCGATTCGCGGATCATCCAGCGGATTGCCGTTGGTAGGGGTGAAGTCCAGGCCGAACGTGGTTCGGCCGTCGGCACCGACGAAGCCCGGATTGCCGGTGTCGGCGTAGCAGGCGACCCGGCTGCCGCCAGGGCCGATCGCCGCGGCAGCGGCAAACCCGGCCCCTAGATCGGCACGGATCGCAGCCTGGTAGACGCTCTTGCCGTGCGGTAGCAGCACGACCAGGACCAGGGGAGTCTCTGTCCCGCCACTGTGATAGCGCTGAATGATCGCGGCGGCGGCCGCGCTACTTGGAGTGCCGGGAATGTCGAAGCTCTGGCTCAGGTGTCTGCTGAGACTTGCTGACGCAGCGCCGCCGAGCACCAGCAGGACCAACCAGACAAGGCCGACAAGGCGGCGGTGCCTGAGGACCGCAATGGTGAAGGCATCCATGGACGTATCCTTCAGTGCAGAATAGTTCTCGTCCGAACGTTTCTAACACGAGTCGTTCAGCATGTAAAGTGAGTTCGTGAGCGAACAGCCGCATGCCTCGGCCAGGCCAGCCGGGCCCACCGTCGGCTTCACGCTGTCCCAGCTCGGGTTCGCCACGTCACGCCGATTCGGCCAGCTCATGGCCACCATCGGACTGGAGCCTCGTCACTACGCCCTGCTGCGGGCGGTGCATGAGGCAGCCGGCCAGTCCCAGCAGGCAGTAGCCGAGCGGCTGGCGATCCCCGCGAGCACGATGGTGTCGCTTGTCGATCACCTGGAGAAGCAAGCCCTGCTGCAGCGCCGACTGCATCCCGCCGATCGCCGCACCCGACTGCTCTACCTAACCGAGCGCGGCGCTCAAGTCCTCGGTGCGGCCTTCCGGCTTGCCGCGCAGTGGGAGGACAGGATCTGCGCCGGGCTGTCCGAGACCGAACGGGAGGAGTTGCTCGCGCTGCTGCGCAGGGTCGCCGTCAACATCGGAGTCGGCCAGGACGAGCTGCCCGATCAGGGAACTGGGCAGCGACCCGCTCCGCTGACCGTCCGTAGCGCAGACGGCAAACGCTGACAGCGTCAGCCCGTGGCCGACTCGCTATCGACCAGGTCCAGCCGCATCAGGGTGGCAGAGCCGATAAACATCGATGCAACCTGCCCACCAGGGAGCCGCCGGAACCGCACCCTCTCGCCTGACTCGCGGAACCCGGGCCCCACGACGAAGGTGTCCGGGTCAGCCGCTGGCATCAGCGTCAACTTCTCCCCCAGATCGCCGCAGACGAACGTGACGAGCTTTCCGTCCCGCCATTCCACCCGCCAGATGTCATCCATGACCGCGGACGCGTAGAGACCAAGCAGCGACTGGTAATCCTCCGGTGTCGGGGCCCGCCGCCTGACGACCGGGGCGGCTGCCTCGGACAGGCGGCCTGCGATGCTCGCCAGCTCCATGGATAGCTCCGGGGCATCGGCGACCCCGTTGACCAGGACGACGGCTCCGACCTTGCGCTTGGGGTCGAAGCATGCGTTGGAGGTGAAGCCGTGCAGGCCGCCCGAGTGCTGCACCCAGGTCACATCATCCTTGCGCACCGCATACCAGCTGATCCCGTAGGCCTCCGTCCACGTGTCGTCGCTCAGGTAGCGCGGCTTGTGCATCTCCCGCAGTGAGGCAGCGGCGAGTACCGGCGAGTCCTGCGGATCGTCGCCATGAGCGCGCAACTGGAAACTCAGCCAGCGGCCAACGTCCGCGACCGTCGACCAGAGCCCGCCCTCGGCCCAGATGTTAGCCAGCTGCGGGGCGACCTCCAGCTCATCGGAGAATGACCGCCCGCCATAGCCGGTCGCGCATCGGGCGGCGTGCGCCGCATCGAGCGGCTCGAACCCGGTGTCGCACAGCCCGATCGGCGCGAGGATCTCACGCCGCAGGTAGACCGGGTACTCGTCGCCGCTCGCGCGGCGCACGATCTCGCCGAGCAGCTGATAGCCGAGGTTGGAGTACTTCGGCTGCAGATTCGGGCCGATGGCGGTGAAGATCTCTCCCGCCCTGGCCAGATTCGCGGCGGCGAAGCCCTGGTAAACCGGTGTCCGCACGGCCCAGTCGGTTCCGGGTGGGTCGCCGGTCAGCCCCGACTCGTGCGATAGCAGGCGGCGGATCGTGACTCGCCCGATGGTCTGCGGGCTTCCGCTGGCCGCCAGCTCAGGCAACCACTGAACGGCTGGGTCGTCCAGGTCGAGCTTCCCCGCGTCACGCAGCCGCATGATCGCCGTGCCGGTGAACGTCTTGGTGATCGACGCGATCCGGTAAAGGACATCTGGCCCGGCCGGGCGGCCGGCCGCCGCGTCGGCGAACCCGACGCCGCCTGACCAGGCCAGCTCGTCCTGATGCACGACGCCTGCCGCCGCCCCGTATAGGCGATTGTCCTTCACAAACGATGCGAGAGCTGCCTCGAACTCCGCCGCGCCAGCGGCCACCGGTCCGGTCATGTCTGATGTCTCCCCCTGCCAGGCCAGGCCGTCCCGCCGGCAATCAGACATGCTACGCGGCACATCACCGCAGACCCGCGTAGTTTGTGTCATAGCTCGCGGCGCCGCCGCTAGGCCGCTCCTGCTGGCCTGGGCGAGCTGCATCCAGACTGGCCACGCCGACAACGAGCTTTCTCGGCCGCGGCGCTGCCAGAATTCGTGCTAGCTGGACTTGCGGGCCCGCCGATCGGCCAGCTCGTCGTTTGCAGCGCCGGAGGATGGCCCGTCGGTAGCCCGCTCGGCCGGCAGCTGAGCCAGGCTGCCCTCCACCTCCTGCCAGACCCGGCCGAGTGCGATACCGAACACGCCCTGACCTCCTTGCAACAGGTCGAAGACGGCATCGGTGGAAGTGAACTCATAAACGCTGACACCATCGCTCATCAGCGTGATCTGGGCCAGATCGGCGGTCCCGCGGTCAC
>Ga0187783_10004420_pt1 | contig 10417 bp, 10 predicted proteins | sample 1015_SJ02_MP02_2_FD_132471 | JGI IMG/M metagenome (GOLD analysis project Ga0187783, IMG submission 132471) | Tropical peat soil microbial communities from peatlands in Department of Meta, Colombia - 1015_SJ02_MP02_20_MG | ecosystem: Environmental > Terrestrial > Soil > Wetlands > Peat | place...
AGGATTCGAACCTTCGAAGGCGTAAGCCGGCAGATTTACAGTCTGCTCCCGTTGGCCGCTTGGGTACCCCTCCGCAAAACGAGCCGCGTATTTTGATTTCGCCCGGCCGGGGTGTCAATGCAGTTTGGCCCGGTAATTGCTTGGGGGAGCTGGCCCCGCTCGAGGGAGTCCGGCCCATGGCGTCCCGGCTGTGGGCTGAGCCAGGGCTTCCGGCCGCCTCCTCGCCCGGCATCACCGGACCCCCAACGGGCCGCCGCCGGGGGGCGGGACCGTGGGGTCAGCGGCCGCGACTTGCTGCCCCGCCGTGCGCCGCGCGCTCGCCAGGCGTTGCGAGGCGCTCGATGAGCCCCGCGTTCACCCGCCGGGACGTCCCCGGCCGCAGGTCGGGCGGCAGGCGCAGCGGCCCATAGCGGATGCGCCGCAGCCGGCTGACTTCGAAGCCGACCGCATCCCATAGCCGCCGCACCTCGCGGTTGCGTCCCTCGTGCAGCACGACCCGGAAAGTGGTGTGACTGCCGGCGCGTTGAGGGGCCTCCGCCGCGATGCGGTCGAAGCGCGCCATACCGTCTGCGAGGGCGACCCCTTGCCTCAGGCGCTGCAGCACCTGCGGGCCGGGCTGGCCCCGCACCCGCACGAGGTACTCCCTCTCGACCTCGCTCGAGGGGTGCATCAGGCGGTGGGCCAGCGCGCCGTCGGTCGTGAGGAGCAGGAGGCCCGAGGTATTCACGTCGAGTCGCCCCACCGCGATCCAGCGCCCCCGCCGAGGTGCGGGCAAACGCTCGAACACGGTCGGCCTCCCGCCGGGGTCGCTGCGCGTCGTCACCTCGCCGACCGGCTTGTAATAAAGGAGTAGCTCCCGGGGCACCACGGCCGCCCCGAGCTCGAGCTTCCTGCCGTCGAGGCGCACATCATCGGAGGGAGTTGCGCGGTCGCCGAGCCGCGCGATCCGCCCGGCGACTGTCACGCGCCCACCGCGGATCCATTCCTCGGCCGCGCGTCGCGAGCCGAGGCCCGCCTCCGCCAGAAGCTTCTGCAACCTGATCATGGGATCATAACGACAAGGTCTACGGGCACCGCGCCCGGCTTCTTGTGCAGGGATCCGCAGCAAGGGTAGAAGGACCGCATGATCTACGACAGCATTCTCGGCACGATCGGAAAAACACCCGTCGTGCGTATCCAGCGTCTCGCGCCCGCGCACGTCGCGATGTACGTGAAGTGCGAGTTTTTCAATCCGCTCGGCTCGGTCAAGGACCGTCTGGCGATCGGCATCATCGAGGATGCCGAGCGACGTGGAGTACTCAAGCCCGGCCAGACGGTGGTGGAAGCCACCTCCGGCAACACCGGCATCGCGCTCGCCATGGTATGCGCCGCCAAGGGCTACCCCTTCGTGGCGGTGATGAGCGAGACGTTCTCGGTCGAGCGGCGCAGGCTCATGCGCATCCTCGGCGCGAAGGTGATCCTCACGCCCGCGGCCGAGCGCGGCAGCGGCATGGTCCGCAAGGCGGCGGAGCTCGCCGGCAAGCACGGCTGGTTCCTCGCACGGCAGTTCGAGAACGAGGCCAACCCGGCCTATCACCGCAGCACCACCGGCCCGGAAATCCTCCAGGACTTTGTCGGCCGGCGGCTCGATTACTTCGTGACCGGCTGGGGAACCGGCGGCACGTTGACGGGCGCCGGCCAGATGATCCGCCTCGCGCGTCCGGAGGTGCAGATCATCGTCTCCGAGCCTGCGGGTGCCTCGCTGCTCTCCGGCAAGGCCTGGGCGCCACACAAGATCCAGGGCTGGACACCCGACTTCGTGCCCGCGGTCCTCGACCGCGAGGTTTTCCAGCGTGTCGTCGGGGTCTCGGACGGCGAAGCGGTGGAGAGCGCCCGCGCTCTCGCCCGCAGCGAAGGCATTCTCTGCGGCATTTCCTCCGGAGGCACCTTCGCCGCGGCGCTCAAGGTCGCCGCAGAGGCGCAACCCGGGTCGGTGATCCTTGCCATGCTTCCCGATACCGGCGAACGTTACCTCTCCACCGTACTGTTCGAGGGGATTCCCGAGGGCAGCGATCCGGAGCCGTGAGCCGTCCGGCCCCGTACCCAACACCTCAGGGCCATAGATCCATGGATGCGCGCAAGTACGCGGCGTTGCCCGAGCCTTTTCCGATGTGGCGCGGCGGGGCGTTGCACGGTGCACGCATTGCCTACGAGACCTGGGGGACGCTGAACGCCGCACGCGACAATGCGCTGCTGCTGTTCACCGGTCTCTCGCCTCCAGCGCACGCCGCCGCCTCGGCGGGAGACTCGAGCCCGGGGTGGTGGGAGGGCATGGTCGGGCCGGGCCTTGCCATCGACTCCGAGCGATACTTCATCATCTGCGTCAATTCTCTCGGCAGCTGCTTCGGCTCGACGGGCCCTGCCTCCGTGGACCCGGCCACGCAACGGCCCTACCGCCTGACCTTTCCGGACCTCTCGATCGAGGACATCGCGCGTGCGGGCTACGAGACCGTACGCGCGCACGGCATCACGCGCCTCGACACGGTGATGGGGCCTTCGCTGGGCGGCATGGTGGTGCTCGCCTATGCCGCGCTCTTTCCCCAGGCGGCACGCCGGCTCGTCTGTATTTCCGGCACTGCTGCGGCAGCGCCGTTTGCAATCGCGCTGCGCTCGATCCAGCGCGAGATGATCACCTCCGACCCGGCCTGGGCGGGCGGCGACTATCCCCCGGAGCGGCCGCCGATGACCGGACAGCGGCTCGCGCGCAAGCTCGGCACCGTCACCTACCGCTCCGCGGCCGAATGGCAGCAGCGCTTCGGGCGTGAGCCGATCCGCAGCGACATGCAGCATGCCGGCCCGTTCGCCTCGGAGTTCGCCGTGCAGGGGTACCTGGAGACGCTCGCGCAGCGTTTCGTCAGCGTCTTCGATGCCAATTGTTACCTTTATATTTCACGTTCCATGGACCGCTTCGATCTGTCCGTGCACGGCGACCCCGTCACCGTGTTCCACCGCGCCGCGCTCGAGCGCGCACTGGTGATCGGCGTGCAGTCGGACCTGTTGTTCTCGGTGTCCGAGCAGCGTGCCGTGGCCGCCAACCTCGAGGCGGCCGGAGTCGGCACGCGCTTTGCACCGCTCCCCTGCATCGAAGGGCACGACGCGTTCCTGGTCGACCTCGACACCTTCGGCGGCGAGATCGGCGAGTTCCTGCGCGGCGAGTGAGCGCAGCGGCGCCGTACGGCTCCCGTAGAAATAAGTTCACTTGGCCGCGGCACTGCATGCGGCACGAGGCATAATGCCAGCGGGGCCGGAACACAAAGAGAAGAAGGCGCTGACCTCAGCCGTGGAACGCCGACTGCATACCAGGCACCGCGCGCGCACCGTCGTATACATCACGGTGCCGGGCGGCCGACGCAAGCTCTGCAAGGCAGTCAACCTGAGTGCCACCGGCGTCTTCATCGAAACCTCGAACCTCGGACTGCGCAAGGGACAGCAGGTAGTGCTGTCCTTCGCCATCAACCTCGGCACCATCACCAAACTCCACCGGCGCACGGCCGTGGTCGCGCACGTCTCGCGCGGCGGCACCGGGCTCATGATGGAGACGTACGCGCAGTCCTCGAGCTGAACGTCGCTGCGGCGAGCCGTGCGCCGCGATGCGCTTGCAAGCTGCGCCTCCCGCCGGAAGAATCGGCGAGAGCCCGAAGGAGCCACCCATGAACGAACCGCCATCTGCGTCCCGCCGACGCCTCCTCAAGCGTCTGGCGCTCGGTGTATCGCTCGGCCCGCTGCTCGCAGGCGTGTTGCGCCCGGCGCTCGCGGCACCGCTCCTCGCGGTGAGCGCGCCGGAGGCGAAGGCGGTCAAATACGTCGAGAATGCCAAGGACGCATCTGGCGCCAGTCCGGGAAGCAACTGCGCCAACTGCGGGCTCTACCAGGGCGCGAGCGGCTCGGCCCAGGGTCCCTGCCAGTTGTTCCCCGGCAAGGACGTGAAGGCTTCCGGATGGTGTACCTCGTGGGCGGCGCAGATGTAGCGCTCGCACGCGGCTACTCGTAGCAGGGGCCGACCTCGCGCACCTCGATGGTCGCCCACTGCGCCGCGGGGCACAGCGCCGCATGCGCGAGTGCCTGCTCGCGCGTCGGACAGTCGAGCAGGAAGAACCCACCGACCAGTTCCTTCGCCTCGGTGAACGGTCCGTCAGTCACCTTCTTGCTGCCCTCGCGCACGCTCAGGCGCACCGCCGCCGAGCGCAACGAGTGGCTCGCCAGCAGCACGCCGCGCTCGCGCAGCTGCTCGGTGTAATCGAGCATGCGCTGATAGACTTCGCGGCCTTCGTGCGCAGGGCGGTTGCGTCGCTGGTCGACGGGCTCGACGATCAGCAGCAGGTACGACATCACAGCTCTCCCCGTTCGCAGCGGTGCGCTCTGTTGCGCAGCAGGCGGATCTCGCGTTCGTTGCGCGTGAGTGCGGCCGCCCGCTCGAACTCGCCGCGTGCCTCCGAGTAGCGGCCGAGCCGTGCGAGCAGGTCGCCGCGCACGCTCGGCAGCAGGTGATAACACGACAAGGCGCCCTGTGCCGCGAGGCGATCGGCGAGCTCGAGTCCCGCGGCCGGTCCGTACGCCAGGGCGACCGCCACCGCACGGTTGAGCTCGATGACCGGCGAAGGCTCGAGCCGCACCAGCTCGTCGTAGAGCGCCGTGATGAACACCCAGTCGGTATCCGCCGCGGTCAGCGCGCGGGCATGGCACGCGGCGATCGCGGCCTGCAACAGGTACGGTCCACGCGTCTCACCGAGGGCCTCGCCGCGGGCGAGCGCGAGCAGTCCGCGATGAATCAGCAGCCGGTCCCAGAGTGTGCGGTTCTGCTCCATCAGCAGGATCGGCTCACCGTCCGCTCCGAGGCGGGCGCGGAGGCGCGAGGCCTGGATTTCCATGAGCGCTACGAGGCCGTGGACCTCGGACTCACCCGGCGCCAGCTCGGCGAGGATGCGGCCGATGCGCAGCGCTTCCTCGCACAGCGCCGGGCGCATCCAGTCCTCGCCCGCCGTCGCGGAGTAGCCCTCGTTGAAAACGAGGTAGATAACCTCGAGCACCGAGGACAGCCGCTCGCGCAGCTCGGCGCGCCGCGGAAGCTCGAACGGCACCTGCGCCTCCGCCAACGTGCGCTTGGCGCGCACGATACGTTGCGCAATGGTGGCTTCCGGCACGAGAAACGCGCGGGCAATCTCCGTGGTGGTGAGCCCGGCAAGGAGCTTGAGCGTGAGGGCGCTGCGCGCCTCGCGCGACAGCAGCGGATGACAGGCGGTGAAGATGAGCCGCAGCAGGTCATCGCCGATCTCGTCATCCGCACGGCTCTCGGGCGAGCTGCCGTTCATGTGCTGCTCCATCTCGAGCGTGTGCCCGAGCTCCTCGTGCTTGCGCGAAAGCATGCGCTCGCGCCTGAGGTGATCGATGCCCCGGTTCCTGGCGGTCGCCATGAGCCAGGCCCCGGGGTTGTCGGGGATACCGCAGCGCGGCCACTGCTCGAGCGCCGCGACCAGCGCATCCTGCGCCAGCTCCTCCGCGAGCCCGACGTTGCGCACGAGACGCGCGAGGTGCGCAATGAGCCGCGCGGACTCGATCCGCCACACGGCGTCGATCGCGCGCTTCACATCCGCAGCCATCATGGCCACGGATGACATCATCGCGAGATCGGCGGTGCAAGCCATGGGCGGCCGAATGTGGAGTGCGGGCGACGGACCGAGCGCTTCAGGCGCTGCCGCGAACCGCAGCGGCGCCTGCCGCGCAGGCGAAATCCTCGGGCTCGAGTATGGGTCGGATCTCGACCTCCGCGCTCCCGTGTTTGAAGGGTGAGCGGCGCATCCACTCGACCGCCTCATCGAGCGACTTCACCTGCCAGAGCCAGAACCCCGCGATCAGCTCCTGGCTCCCGGTGAACGGGCCGTCGGTCACGGTGCTGCGGCCGCCGGCGAATCTCACGCGCACGCCGCGCGAGCTCGCCTGCAGCCCCTCCGCCGACAGCATGACACCGGCTTTCAGCAGCTCTTCGTTGAAGCGGCTCATCTCGGTGAGCAGTTCCCGGCCCGGCGGCTGGCCGGACTCCGACTGCGCGTTGGCCCTCACCATCACCATGACGCGCATGACCTCTGGTCTCCTCCGCAGCGCCAAGGGTGCGTTTCAGGCATACGACGAGCGACAGCTGCGGAAATCGACGTTGCCCGCGTGATATTTTGGCAAGCGCGCATGAACGCCCCATACGCACCGCATGCGAGTCTCTGGCAGCTGCGCTTCATCAGCCTGGAGGCGACCAGCGGCGTCGTGCTGCTGCTCGCGACCGCGCTTGCCTTCGCCTGGGCCAACTCCTCCTGGGGCGATGCATACGTCCGGCTGTGGCAACTCAGGATCGATGCAGGTGTCGCTTTCCTGCCGCTCGAGGACCTGCACTTCTGGGTAAACGACGGGCTGATGACGGTGCTGTTCCTGCTGGTCGGCCTCGAGATCCGCCGCGAGATACACGACGGGTCGCTTTCGGACCCGAAGGTCGCAACGCTCCCGATCATCGCCGCACTCGGTGGCGTCGCGATGCCGGCACTCCTCTACGTGCTCATCAACACCGATCCCACGGCGCGTCGCGGCTGGGCGATCCCGACCGCAACCGACATCGCCTTCGCCGTCGGCGTGCTCTCACTCATCGGCCGGCGCGTGCCGGCGGCGCTGCGCCTGCTGCTGCTGACGCTCGCCATCATCGACGATGTCGTGGCGATCCTCGTGATCGCGCTGTTCTACTCGAGCGGGCTTGCGCCCATGGGATTCGCCATCGTTGCCGCGGGGGTACTGCTCGCGCTCGCGATGCAGGGGCTGGGAATCGCCGCCGCGGCTCCCTACCTGCTGCCGGGCGCAGTGGTCTGGCTCGGCATGCTGCACGCCGGCGTACATCCGACGCTCGCCGGCGTACTGCTCGGGCTCATCACTCCGGTCACGCCGGCCTTCGGCCTGCGCCGACGCAATGCCGCCGCGCTCGCGGAGGAATCCCCCGTGGTGCGCGTCGAGACGATGCTGCACCCCTACGTTGCTTTCGGGATCATGCCGCTGTTCGCGCTGGCGAACGCGGGCGTGAGTCTCGCGGGGCTCGACCTGAGCGCCGCCGTGCCGCTCGCGATCGGCGCAGGCATCGTCGCCGGACTCGTGCTCGGCAAGCCGCTCGGCATTGTGCTCGCGGCCCTCGGGGCGGTGCGGCTGCGGCTCTCGGCCCTGCCCGACGGAGTGCACTGGTGGCACGCGGTGCTGCTCGGTGTCCTGGGAGGCATCGGCTTCACCATGTCCATCTTCATCGCCAACCTCGCGTTCGTCGACCCGCCGCTCCTCGCCGCCGCCAAGTTCGCGGTGCTGATCGCGTCCGTGATGGCCGCGGCAGTCGGCTTCATCCTCGGTCGGCTGCAGCCGTCGCTGAGCACCGGCAGCCGCGCGAACTGAGCGCCGCTCAACGGTGGCTCAGCGCCCAGACGTAGGCGGCGACCGCGGATAGCTGCTCCTCGCTCAGCTGCGACCCGCCCATCGGCGGCATGGCGCTGCGATACTGCTTCGGCTGTGGAACACCCTTCCTGATCGTGTCCTCGATGCTCGCATAGCTGCCATCGCCCCAAATCCAGTGCTGGCCAAGAAGCGGCGGTCCGAGCGGCGTGCCGGAGGCGTCGGTGCCATGACAGCCGGTGCAGGTCCCGCCGCCCGCGCGGCCGTGAAAGACCGCGTCGCCGAGCTCCACCATCTGCCGCGACGATCCCGGCGGCACGAGCAGCGCAGCTGCGGCACCGGCGTTGGCGTGTACACCCTCCGGTGGCGAAGCGCCAGCGCCGCCCGGCGATCCCGCCGGAGCATCGACCGGTGGACACGGTGTGTAGGACGCCTTGGTGGCGGTGCCCCCGCGGTACACGACCCGATAAATGCGCCCGCCCGTGTCATCCGCAATGTAGAGGGCGCCGTCGGGACCGACGGCGACGCCCGAGGGACGGTGCTCCGCCCGGCCCGGATCCTTCACCGCCCCGGCGAAGCCGTCGGCAAACACTTCGCAACGTCCCGGCGTCCCGGTCGCCGGCAACGGCTGAAACACGACGTTGTAACCGCCCTGCGGATAAGGCGCGCGGTCCCAGGAGCCGTGGAAGGCGATGAAAGCGCCGCCGCGGTAGCGCGCCGGGAAGCTCGTGCCGCCATAGATGATTACGTCGTTCGGCGCCCAGTGCGCGGGAAAGGAGGCGACCGGCGGGAGCTTTTGCGCGCAGACGCCAACCGCCTTGCCGCCATCGCCACCATACTCGGGAGCGAGCACCAGCCTGCCCAGTATCTCGTCGAAGTAGCACTGTGGCCAGCCGTAGTCGCCGCCTCTGGTGAGGCGCAGCAGCTCCTCCGCGGGCTGCGTCGCCTCTTCCTCGGGCTTGTAGAGGGCGGGGAAGTTCTGGCGCAGCTGGTCGCGGCCGTGTTGAGTGGCGTAGATGCCGTGTCCCTCCGGCGCGAGCGCGATACCGTCGGCGTTGCGGATCCCGGTGGCATAGCGCTGCGCGGGCGAAAACTTCTGAGCCCTGCTGTTGGCATCGAAGAGCCACACGCCGCCGCGCGTCTCGAGCTCGGTGCACGGCTTGATACCCGGTGACTGGAACTGCCGATTGCGCTCCTGACAGGAGTTGGTGGCGGTCGCGACATCGACGTACAGCGCCCCGCTGGCATCGATCACGAACGGATGCATCGGATGATCGCCGCTCAGCGGCAATCCCGAAACCACGGTCTGCGGCTGGCCGTTCGGCACGATGGAGCCGGGCGTCAGTGCGTAGCGCTCGATGCGATCGGACTCCTCCGCGTACAGCGCACCGCGGTAGAGCGCAATACCGGTGCCGCCGTGGCCACCTCGCTCGGGTGTTGGACCAAAGCGGCGGATCGTCGCGGCCTTGCCGCTGCCGTTGCTGTCTCCGGCTGCCACGATGAAGCCGCCGGGCGGCGGCGGCTGGTCGCCGTAGTACCGCCCGCTCCAGGTATTGACGTAGACGACACCGTCGGCCGAAACCACGAGATGACGGGCGTGGCCGAGGCCGTCGGCAAACACCGTCGCGCAAAAGCCCGGGGGGAGCTTCAGTCCCGCGTCGGGGCAGGCAGGCGGGCTCGACGAGGAAGCCGGTGCAGCCGGCTGTGCCGCAGCGCCTGCGGCGCTCGCCGTGAAGGCCGCGAGGAGCGCCGGCAACGGCAGTGACAGGAAGAGCAGCGACAGGTCGAGGCGCATATTCCGCTCCGGGCCACGGCGGTGGGACTCAACTATACGCGCTGTTGACTCGGCAACTTTTGCCGCCGTCCCGCAACATACGCACCGTTCGCGCGCGCGCCGCGTGCCGCGCGCACCATCCCGGTTCGTCGTCCTGCCCGGTGATCGTGCCCCGAGGCAACTGGGCCGTTGCGCCACCGCTGTCAGCTTGGCCGTGCACCGCTCAGCATGGCTCACCGTGTCGTACCCTCGCCCGCTGCATAGCTTGAACGGGGCGCGCGCATCCCCCTAGTATCGGCGGCAGCGTCACGGAGGTTCGTCACGGCGTGAAGTTCCCGCCCGCGTTCACTGCGGCCCACCAGGACCTGCGGCTCATCACGGCGGTGTGGCCGGGCGAGCCATACCCACGCGGCGCGACCTGGGACGGCGAAGGTGTCAACTTTTCGCTGTTCTCGGCGCACGCCGAGAAGGTGGAGCTGTGCATCTTCGACCCGAGCGGTCGGCACGAGGTGCAGCGCATCCCGATCCGCGAGCGCACCGACGGCAACTGGCATGCCTACCTCCCCGAGGCGCGCCCCGGACTCCTGTATGGCTACCGCGTGCACGGACCGTACGATCCCGAGCGCGGACATCGCTTCAATCCGCACAAGCTGCTGATCGAGCCGTACGCCAAGCACCTGCAGGGACCGCTGGTGTGGAGCGATGCGCATCTCGGCTACCGCACCGGACAGGCGAAGGCCGACCTCTCCTTCGACCGGCGTGACAGCGCCCCCGGCACGCCGAAGTGCCGCGTGATCGATCCCGCCTTCACCTGGGGCGATGACCGCCCGCCGCGCATCCCCTGGCACGACACCGTCATCTACGAGGCGCACGTGCGCGGCCTGTCGATCCGCCACCCCGAGGTACCGGCGCGGCTGCGCGGCACCTACGCGGGACTCGCTACCGCGCCCATCGTCGATCATCTGGTACGGCTCGGCGTCACCGCCGTCGAGCTGATGCCGGTGCACGCATTCGTCGATGACCGACTCCTGCTCGATCGCGGCTTACGCAACTACTGGGGCTACAACACCCTCGGCTTCTTCGCGCCGGAGATCCGCTACTCGGCCACCGGGCGCATCAGCGAATTCAAGACCATGGTGAAGGTGCTGCACTCCGCCGGCATCGAGGTGCTGCTCGATGTGGTCTACAACCACACGGCCG
>Ga0187783_10004421_pt1 | contig 10416 bp, 10 predicted proteins | sample 1015_SJ02_MP02_2_FD_132471 | JGI IMG/M metagenome (GOLD analysis project Ga0187783, IMG submission 132471) | Tropical peat soil microbial communities from peatlands in Department of Meta, Colombia - 1015_SJ02_MP02_20_MG | ecosystem: Environmental > Terrestrial > Soil > Wetlands > Peat | place...
GCTCGGCAGCCGTAGCCTGACGTTCCGCCGTCGCGGGAATTACGTTCATAACCTCCATTTGTTCCTCCGCCCGGTCCTTTGCCTCTCGTTCCTTTTCGGACAGCCATTTGGAAGCAAGATGCACAAGCGTGGGCGGAATTTGCCCATGTTCCAGTTCGAATCTGACTTGCACTACACCCTTTTCATCCAGTCCGGCGACATATTCCCGTTCCTGTTCGGGGTTCAAGGTCACAATTGACTCCTTCATAACGCCCCACGCGCTGCGCCTGGCGCGGCTCGCCGCGCGGACACATGCGCAGCCCGGACCGTGTTTGGGCCAGTCCGGGCCACTTGCCACGCACCTACCAACGGCGCGTTATGACCAACATAACAATACCAGCAGGGCTCGGTTTCCCGGCGTTGATTTACGTCAACGACAGCAACCCTGTCATTTGCTCTAAATTGCTGTTGCCGTGTTCCGAGAGGAATGTGGCCAACGCAAAAGGTCTGACTAGGCCATCAAGGCTTTCCGGCCGGTGGCCTTTTTTGGAGACGACGGAAAGCTTTGAAAATGCCACGCCGTCTCCGGACCGAGAGCGAAGTTAAACGCGCCCGCGACATGCGGCGGCCGGATATGCCTACGGCACAATCGATAAAGTGCTCGGACGGCACTCCGGCGCGACGCAGCGGAGGTTTGAATTTGCGGGTTACAGTTTGGGGATCATGTCAAATCGTTCCGCGCTCCAGCTTACTTGTTGGCCGAACGCGATGCGCTTGCCGCCGCCCGCGAGCGACGCGCGCTGACGCAAAACTTCTTTGGCGATCCGCCGCCCGGTTACTCGGCGCTGCACGGCAAGACAGGGCTGCGTTGACGCGGCCGGCTCGCTTGCCATGCGGTTACAAGCCGTCATCCGAGAACTGCACGAATGGCGTATGTAAAGCTTCCGACGATTAGCGATGTGACGAAGCTGATCGACCACCAAAAAATGAAACGGGTGATTGTAGGTGAACGCGGCGTGTTGCTCTCTGATGCGCGGCCACTGCGTAGCCCAACGAAAACCCTGCATAGGCCAACAAGGATGCTCCAAACTAGGGATGCAACAATCACCCCAAACCACGACTCATTTGCTGCACCGAAAAAAAGACCCGGGAAGCCATTAATGGAAAGGAAAATTGTCCATGCCCTTCCTCTCTGCACTCGATGAGCTTGCTGTTCGCCATCAGCGACCATTGCAGTGGGGGGTGACTGTAAAGGAGGGGTCGTTGATAAACTAGGAATTTCAGTGACAAATTGTTTTGCGCGATCAGGGTCTAGGATACGCAAGGTGTCCGCAAAAAGGCTCGCGAGCTTATCCCGGAGCTTTACAGCATCCCCCCAGGCGTTAGTGATTTCTGGGAGCGAATAGGTTTTGTATGTCTCATTCAGAAATCTCCCCTCGGCCTTTAGTCGCACTACTTTCCGAACTCCAACAGGAGTTCGTTCCGTTGCGACCCCATGAACCACGTCATTTCTGATGGTTTGCAGGCGCTCTAGTTCAATAATCAGGTCGGGAATTTTCTCATGGAGAGCGGCCAATTCCGGTAGCATTCCAAAGCAGTTCGCTAGAAACTGCGTTTTTTGTTCGAGCGGGGCTGTTGTTCTTGGGAGCTTTGTTGCCGCGAGCGCGGGATTCAATGCTAAAAGGCCGTTCGTATAATCTAAAAACATCTCTACCCCGGCCCACGTAATTGTGAGACCGCCGACAGCTCGCAAGACTATGTCAGTCTCGTTCAGTACTTGCGCTAGGATTTCTCTAAATTCGATCTCGTTGGGGGGCCGATGCGTCTGTTGAAACTTTTTCCCCATCAACCGTATAACGCGGACCCGCTGACGCACCGTCATCGGCGCGAGCGATCTATAGAATGCAAAAAATGCGGCTTACCGACCTCAATCCTCCTCCGCTTCCCGCTTGACCACTGGCGCTAAAACCTTGGCCCCCTGAATAGGGCCGTCGTGCAAAGAGTCGAATTGCACGACCCCGGCCGGAGGTTCAACTTTGGCGGGGGCCGCAGGCAGAGCCAACTCAAGAGGAGCCCAGTTCGGCACTATTTAGTTCAAAAATGGGAACGACGTTATTTAGGCGTCGTAGAGGCTATGCTCGTGCCAGCGATAGGGAGGGCGGTTCTTCTCTTGCAATGCCTTGAACCATCGGACAAGGCGGGTGCCGGTCTTTTTCACGGCTTTGATCATGGCGGATCCCCAAAAAAACGACGAAGCCAACTCTAACCTACTGGCGGCCTTGGTCCTGCGAAGTGATGGCCGTCACAAGATGACGGTTTGTCATGTGGAATAGCCCGACGGTGGAAAACAGTCCGGCTGTCGCGTTGGGGTCAGGGAGTTTGTGGATGCCGCCGAAGATTCGGCGTTCCGGTGACGGCGGTCACGTGTCTGTTGGTCGAGTCTAGGTCTAACAAGGGGCGTCGCTTTTATGGGGATGGCATAATATGCGCGATATGCGCGGTCTTGAGCTTGCGGATATTGCTCTGGGAGCCTGGCGAGACGCAAGCTTCCATTGCTCGTTCTGTCGGAGTGAGCCGGATGGCCATCAGCAAGGCGCTTAAGAAAATAGCCAAGCTTGGTCGTATCCAGCTTTCCGATTTGTATGACAGCGTTCTGGTTCACTAGAGCGCGACGAACTTGGCCACGTCGACTCGTTGCCCACGGTCTGGACTGCCGATTGCGGGAGCTTTGCTGGTCGCGTCCCAGCATGATCCCGACCTCATCGGGCGCGTGGGAAATATCGCATCCGATTTCGGCTGCTGGCCGGTCGGCGAGCGCATCCTTGTTTCATTGATGGCCCAATTGTCCGCAAACCCAGCCTCCAAATCCATCCGCGGCCAGGTTCGCGCCTTGCGGGGCGCCCGGAATGACCACAGGCATCACTTCCGCTCGAGCGTGATCTCGACCGGCGGGCCGGTGCGGATGGTCTGATAGACTACACAATATCGCTCCGTGAGCTTAAGCAGCTGATCGAGCTTGTCTTGCCCCGCATCGGTGTCGAGATCGAAACGAAGCCGGATTTGCGCAAACCCGACCGGCGCGTCCTTGGCCACGCCGAGGGTCCCGCGAAAATCGAGGTCACCTTCGGCCGAGACTGTTCCGGAGTGGAGCGGAATGTCGAGCGCACTCGCGACCGCCTTAAGCGTTACGCCAGCACAGGCGACCAACGCTTCGAGCAGCATGTCGCCAGAACATAATTCCATGCCAGAGCCGCCGGTCGCGGGATGCAGCCCGGCAACGGCGAGCGCGCGACCGGTCTCGACCTTGCACGTAATATTTGTACCCTCGAGCGCGCCTTTGGCTTTCAGAGTGATCAGACCGGCTGTGGGATCGGCCTTATAGCGTTCTTTGATCGGTGCCTGCAGCGCGCGCAACGCAGCGGAATCCATTTGGATTTTCCTCTCAACAGATGCGACCATTAGGTAGGAGGTCGGATGTCAAAAGTCAGATATAATTGATTTCGTTATCTGTCATCCGTCATCTGACTTTCCACCCCGATTACCACCACATCGCCGCGCCGGGCTCCGCCCGCTGCTCATCCTCAGTGACTGCCGGCGATCGGTTGAGTGAGCGATCGAGCGCGACCAGGACACGGCGTTTGACGAAATCGAACGCCGCTGACTGGCGATCACGCGGCCGCGGCAGATCGACTCCGATCTCATCGAAAACGCGGCCGGGCCGTGGGCACATTACCATGATGCGATCGGCTAGCACGATCGCTTCATCGACGTCGTGCGTAACAAGGATCAAGGTTGGTTTGGTATCTGCCCACAGATCGAGCAGATGATCCTGCAGATCGGTTCGGGTGAACGCGTCGAGCGCGGAGAACGGTTCGTCGAGCAGCAAAACTTCCGGCCGCGGCACTAATGCCCGCGCGATGGCGACGCGCTGCGCTTGACCGCCCGACAATTCGCGTGGCCACACCGCGGCTTTGTCAGCAAGACCGACGCGTCGCAGCGCCGTAGTGACGCGCTCGGCGCGCTCCGCCTTCGGCCGGTCGCCAAGCCCGAACCCGACGTTATCCGAGACTTTCAGCCAGGGGAGGAGCCGCGGTTCCTGAAAGATGATGCCGATTTTCTCGTGCGGCGTGCCGATCAGCTCGCCGTCCAAGACCACCGTGCCTTCGCTTGCAGGATCAAGGCCGGCCACGGCGCGCAGCAAAGTCGATTTTCCGCAACCCGAGCCACCAATCACGGCAACGATTTCGCCTAGTTCGACCTCAAGCGACACGCCGCCGAGCGCATGCACACCGTTAGGATAAGTCTTGCCGACGTGATCGAGCACAAGCATCGGTTAGAGCCTCGAGTTTGGCACTGATGCTGACCCCCCGCCCTCTCCGTCGCAGAGTGAGGGTAAAATGGATGACGTGCTTTTTCCTCTACTGAAAAGGGGAGGATCAAGATGGCGGTCGAGCCGAGATTGCGAGCACATCGAAGACCTAGTCCTGCTGCACGACATCTTCCCAGCGGAGGAATGGCGCTGCGGCGAGCACAATCAACCAATCGGTAGCTTTGCCGACGATGGCAAAAGCAACTATCGCGGCGACGATCTCCGCCGGCTTGCCGAGCTGCTGGCCATCGATCAATAAGTAACCGAGACCTTCTGATGCGCCCATCAGCTCGGCGGCGACCACGAACATCCAACCGAGCCCAAGACCCGCGCGCAATGAGATCACGTAGGCTGGCAGCACGGCCGGTAACAAAATCCGCCGCACCATTTCGAAATCGGACAGCCGAAAGGCGCGTCCGACTTCGACCAGCTTGCGGTCCACCGATTGGATCGCACCCATAAGGCCAAGATAGACGGGAAAGAACACGCCGACGGCGATTAGCGTCACCTTGGACGCCTCGAAAATCCCTAGCCAGAGAATGAACAGCGGAATCCAGGCGATCGAAGGAATCGCACGCAACGCTTGCAGGCTGGGATCGAGGAGACGACGCAGGGTTGGCGAATAACCAGTCGCCGCGCCGATGACGGTCGCAACCACCGCACCGAGTCCAAAGCCGGCCGCGACACGCGTAAGTGTCACCAATGCATCGCGCTGCAATTCGCCGGTGCGGGCCAGATCGACGAAGGTCGAAAATATGACCGACGGCGGCGGTGCCAAGCGCCCACTTGCCCAGCCGCGCCGCACCACGATCTCCCAGGCCAGTGCAAGAGTCCCCGGTAGAAGGAGGCCCAAGGCTGGCCGGATGAACCGTGACCGGCGACTACCCGCCGATCGTTCCTGCGCCGGACTGCCTTCCGCAGCGATCGTCATGCTTACAAGAGACATTGTCAAATAACCAAATGCAATCCGCGTGAAGTTACCTCGCCCTGCTTGCGGGAGCGGCCCGCCGACGGTCGGTCCAATAACAAGCCCCGCGACGCCGAGAGGTGCCGCCGCGTAGAAAGGTGCAATTCACGCTCCGCTGACGAAGCGGTCGTCGATCAGATCGTCGAGCGCTTGTTTCACGTCGACATTGCCTGGAATGACGCCGGCTTGCTGCAGCGCCAGTCCCGCCTTGAGAATGGTATCGCGCTGCGCGGCGCCGATGCGATTAAAGTTGAGATCGGTGCGCTCTTTGAGCTGAATGTCGACGACCGCATCGGGAAGCTTGGTCACCTCCATAAATACGCGCTTCTCGTCGTTGTAGTTCGTTAGGCAATATTTTCGGGCGTTCTCATAAACCGCGAGCACCCGCTGCGTCAGTTCAGGATAGGTTTTGAGAAATTCCTCACGACCATTGAGGATGCCGTAAGTGTTGGCATCCTTGTTGCGATAAAACAGCCGCGCGCCGTCTTCGACCTGCGCCTGCGCCATCATCGGATCGAGCCCGGCCCAGGCGTCGACGTCGCCGCGGATGAGTGCGGTCTTGCCGTCGGGATGCTGCAGCAGCACTTCGCTGATGTCCTTCTCGCTCATCCCAACGGAGAGCAAAGCGCGCACTAGGAAAATGTGTGGGTCGGTGCCGCGCGTCACAGCGACACGTTTGCCTTTGAGGTCTTCGATCTTGGTGATCGGCGTATCTTTTCTGGTCACCAGAGCCGTCCATTCTGGCCGGGAATAGACGTAGATAGATTTGATCGGGTTGCCGTTGATCTTGCCGAGGAGCGCAGCGGAGCCCGCAGTCGAGCCGAAATCGATCGAGCCGGCGTTTAAAAACTCCAGCGCTTTGTTCGAGCCAAGCGTCTGCACCCAGCGGATGCCGATTCCATCCTTGCCGAACTCATTTTCCAGGAGTCCCTTTTCCTTGAGCACCATGGACACTGGATTGTAAGTCGCCCAATCGATGCGAATCTCTGATGGCTTGTCGGCGGCGCGCACCGCGCGGCCAAATGCAAGCGGTACAAGTGCCACGGCAGCAGCACCGGCAATCAGGTTACGGCGAGTGAACATGAGGACCTCCACTAAGTTTTTTTCCATAGAAGGGGCGACTAGGCGCGTCAATTGGAAAAAACGAACTATGATAGGTCAGAATTTAGAATAATATACTGGCGTGCCAATGTGGGCTCGCTGAGCCTGTTCTCATCGCGAGATGGGGTTAGCCGGCCCGGCCCGCAGAACAATCAATCCCTCGCATGCTCGACGGTCACCGCGACGGTTCTCACCTGGCGATCAGTTTACGTTTCTCTTCGTACTCGGCCTGGTCGATCTCGCCTGCTGCAAGGCGTTGATTGAGAACGGCAAGTGCTGTGTAGCGTCGTCCGCCTGACGTCCAATCCGCGATCCAGATAATAATGGCAGCCAACCCCACGAAGATGATTAGCAGGATGATTAAGCCCATGCGGCCCTCCGGGGTGACGTACCAGGATAAAAGATTTGCTGCCAAACACCGGGCAGCAGCAAGCACAGCGTAGGACCAGAGCCGGGCATGATGTCTCCTTTACCCACTGCGCGCCGAGCACTAGCCATCGTGTTCGTTTTGAAAATTATGGGCGTTCGACAACGTTGATCCAGAACTGATGCAGGCTTTCTACGCCGCCGGCAGTCGAACTCCAAACCGTCGCATCGCTTACGACCAGACTGCCGGCGAACGTGTCCTGTCGGGACTGAAGCAAGGCGTCGAATGTAAGGCGCTCACGCGCAAAAGGATGTGGCGGTGCTGCCAGGTCGATCTTCTGATTCCCTCGCTCGGCGGCTATAGCTTGTCGTTCTGCAGCTGTGCAATCACCTCTCATTAGCTCAATTTTCTCAGATTGAAAAACCTCTCCTCGGCGCCTTGCCTCCTGTTCACTGTCAGAGAGCCATTTGGAAGCAAGATGCACAAATCTGGGCGGGGTCTGTCCATGTTCCAGTTCGGATCTAACTTGCGTTTCACCCCTTTCGTCCGCCCGGCGACGTATTCCCATTCCTGTTCGGGGGGTCAAAGCCACGGGGCACTCCTTCTTAAAGAAAGCAGATCGCAGCGCGCGGCATCATCTAGTCGCTCACCGATTTTCGCGCTGCGCTAGCTTTCGCCACCCGGGCCGCGAGCCGCCTGCTACTTCGATTCGATGGCAAAGTGTGCACCAACACCGAGTCGACCCGGTTAAGCAGCGTCTAGGAGAACAATATCTTTCTTTTTTGACTTGACTGCAGAACGCTCTGCCATGCGTCATCCAATTCACGGCGTGGTGTTTCTTATTTCTCAAAAACTGTTGACTTGTAATCGCGGAGTTGTCTTGATGCGTTTATCTCATAGTTGAGATCGCGGGATTTGATGGAGCAGCTTGCGCCGCGAAAAAACGCTAAAGCGCCACGAAGCGTCTTCGTGGGCTCCTTGTGTGACGGAGACTATCCGATGACGTTCGATTTTCCCGCAAATCAAGTTTATTACCACAGCCATCTCTCCTGCCGCCGGGCATCGGCGGTGACCGGCGCGTGTCGCTGTCCAAGCTGACTGATCACGCCTCCGCTCATCGTTTCCTTTGCCAAAGGCGCCGGCTGATGCCGGCAGCAGGAGACCTCTCATGTCCGACAACTACATCATCGAGATCCGGCCGAAGGCGCCGGGCCGCACCGTGCAGGCGGGCATCGTCGTCCGTGACGGTCGTGCTTTCCGTTTTTTCGCTGCGGCCGATGCATTCTATGTGCTGGAAAGGCAGCTTTTCAAAAATCCGAAAGATGCCGAAGAAGCCGCGCTTCGCACTGTGGCGGCCGATCATGACGCGGGGGTCAAAAAATCAAAACCGATACCGCACTAGTCAACGTTCCGGAAAACCTCTCAACAATCGGGAAAGGTGAAAAAATGAACCGCAGATCGTTTTTGTTACTTTCGGCTGCATTCGGCCTTTCGGCGCCCGCGCTTGCCGCCGTTGAGCCGCTTAAGGAACTGCGCGTCGGCTACCAGAAGACCTCGATTCTTCTGGCAGTAAAGGCGCAAAAGGCTCTTGAAAAGCGCTTTGAACCGCAGGGAATTGCGGTGAGGTGGGTTGAATTTCCTTTCGGGCCGCCGCTACTCGAGGCGCTCAATGCCGCCGCCATCGATTACGGCTATACGGGCAACGCGCCGCCAATTTTCGCGCAAGCTGCGCACGCCAACATTCAATACGTCGCCGTCATCCCGACGCGGGGCTATGGTCAGGCAATCGTGGTGCCGGATGATTCACCACTGCAAACTCTTGCCGATCTACGCGGCAAAAAGGTCGCCGTTGCCAAAGGTTCGAGCGCGCACGATTTGCTCGTGGTGGCACTCGAAAGCGCGAACGTTCCCTGGTCTGAGATCACGCCGGCTTATCTGGCGCCGGCTGATGCGGCGGCCGCCTTTTCGCGCGGGTCCGTTGATGCGTGGTCAATCTGGGATCCGTTTTACGCCATTGCCGAGCTAAAGCTGAAGGCGCGCGCTCTGCCGATCGATCCGAAGGTGGCGGAGCAGAACAGTTTTTTCCTCGCTAACAGCGACTTCATTGCTGCGCACGCCGATATCGTGACAGCCATCAACGAGGAAATCGCCAAGTCGACGCAATGGGCCAGCGCGCATCGCGATGAACTCGCCGCGCTGTTTGCAGAGGCGAGCGGCGTTGATCTTGTTGCTCAGAAAAGGTCCGTAGATCGTGCCGAATTCACGTTTGGGCCTCTGACCGAGGCGGTGATCATCCAGCAGCAGGCAGTCGCCGATCGTTTCTACCGTTTTGGCCTCATTCCTGCGCCGGTTGCGGTGCGTGACATCATCTGGGCGAAAAAACCGAGTTCTTGAAACGAAACGTGACGGTTCTGAGATCACATCATGCCTAGCCACCAGAGCTCTCGATGGTTTGACCGGTGCACACCGACCGTGGACACCGGTCGGTTTGTTGACATTTACCGGTCAGTTCGCCGCATAACTGGTGCCGCTGTTCATCATCGCGTTGTGGCAAGCGGCGTGCTCACGCGGTCTGCTCGCAGACTCTGTCTTTCCTATGCCGGCCGCCATTGTAACGCGACTAGGCATCTTCGTTGGCTCCGCTTACGGAAGGCGTGCGACAGACCGTCGTCGTTCGCAAAACCTCACATCGATTGAAACTGGAGCGCCGGCGTGGACCGGCGAGAACGTCACCATGTCCAACGCATCTCTCACCGAAGTCTCACCGCACAGTGTCGCCGAGGCCGCGCGCATCAGCGAGGACTGGCTTGCCGTCATCCTTGGGCTGGCGATTTTCGTTCTCGGCCTTGCGACTATTGTTCACGTCGATCTGATTGGCTGGGTGGTCAACACATCCATTTGGTCGAACATCAACCAAGCGCTCGGACCAGCATCAAAGAGCTATGCGTCGCTCGGCGGCGTCGGCGCACTGATGGCGACCTATGTGGCGCTGACGGTCGTCCTTAGCGTCGGCGCCGCTGCGCTCGGGAGTGACGTTAAAAAGTTTGCGCTCGCGTTTACTGCCGTCTTTTGGATCGCCTATGCGAGCTGGATTGTTGGCAACTATGCGAATTTCGCCGCCGTTACTCCGGCGGATCAGCAAAAATTTGGCGTCTCGTGGTCGCTCCGTCTCACCAATGAGGGCGCTTATATCTTTGCCCTTCTCGCCGGGCTTGCGATCGCCAACTTCCTGCCGCGTTTTGCCGTAGCAATCAAGGAAGCGGTGCGACCGGAGCTCTATATCAAGGTCGCCATCGTCATTCTCGGCGGCTTTTTCGCTGTAACGGCGGCGGGAAAGCTGAGTTTCGCGTCCTCGCTGCTGTTGCGCGGCGTCGCCGCCATCATTGAGGCCTATCTGATTTACTGGTCGGTGGTCTATTTCATCGCCCGTAAATGGTTCGGCTTCTCGCGCGAATGGTCGGCACCGCTTGCCGCCGGTATATCTATTTGCGGCGTGTCAGCTTCAATTGCGATCGGTGGCGCGATCCGCGCTCGACCGATCGTGCCGGCGCTGGTATCATCACTGGTCCTGGTCTTCGCCGTCGTCGAAGTCCTGATCCTCCCGTTCGCCGCGCAGACCTGGCTCTCACACCA
>Ga0187783_10004422_pt1 | contig 10415 bp, 12 predicted proteins | sample 1015_SJ02_MP02_2_FD_132471 | JGI IMG/M metagenome (GOLD analysis project Ga0187783, IMG submission 132471) | Tropical peat soil microbial communities from peatlands in Department of Meta, Colombia - 1015_SJ02_MP02_20_MG | ecosystem: Environmental > Terrestrial > Soil > Wetlands > Peat | place...
CGCGCCGAGCGAGCGCAGCAGCGCGAGGGTTGCGAGCAGCAGCAGCGCCGCGCCCGCGGTGTGTGCGGTGGCGAGCCAGAGCGGGAAGCCCTTCTCCACCATGGAGATGCCGATCGTGAGCTGCAGGGCGAGGGCGGCGAGCACGGCCCAGGCGCGCACCCGCGCTGCCGCGAGTCCGCGCCGCCGTAGCACCGCGAGCGCGGCGAGCGTGAGGGCGAGCGCCGTGACCAGCGCGCCCAGGCGATGAGTGAGGTGGATCGCGATGCGCGCGCTCGCGGCGAGCGCACCGCCTTCATAGTCGATGTTGAGGCCACGCCAGAGCACGAATGCGTCGCGGAAGTCCGCAGCCGGCCACCACGCGCCCCGGCAGGTGGGGAAGTCGGGGCAGGCGACGGCGGCGTAGTTGCTGCTCGCCCAGCCGCCGAGCGCGATTTGCACCGCGAGCGCCGCGAGGCCGAGACGCACCAGCCGGCGGGCGCCGGCGAGGTCGGCGGCGCCGCCGCTTTGAGCGCGCGCCGGGCCCGCGCGCGCGGTTGCCTCCCATGAGCCTCGCGGCAGCGAGAGCGCAAGCCACATGAGGAGCGCGAGCGTCGTCATGCCGAATAACAGGTGCAGCGTCACGACGAGCGGCCTCAACTGCCAGGTGACGGTGAGCATCCCGAGCAGCCCCTGGACCACCACGATGGCGAACAGGGCGAGCGGGAGCGGCGCGCTCAGCCGCTGCTCCCGCCGGGTGGTGAGCGCGAGCGCGGCGATGAGCACGATCGTGAGACCGAGCGTGGCCGCGGCGTAGCGGTGGATCATCTCCCGCCATGCCTTGCCGGCCTCGTATGGGCGGCCCGCGATCGCCTCCGGCGCGTTCGCCGCGTCGCCGCCACTCGGGGTCAGGTGGCCGTAGCAGCCGGGCCAGTCGGGGCAGCCGAGCCCGGCGGCGGTGAGGCGCACGTAGGCACCGAGCGAGACCACGATGAGGCACAGCAGCACGCCGGCAATCGCCAGGCGTCGCATCCAGCGGGCAACCCTCGTCACGGCACGGATTTCTTCAACCGATCTGGGAAAGTCTCAGCAGCTTTTTGAGGTCTTCGAGCAACCCGCGAGGGTCGCGCCGCGCATCGTAGCTCATCATGAGATTGCCGAGCGGGTCGACGACGAACAGCGTGTGCTCGCGGTCGGTGGCCGGAAACGCCTCGAGGAGCGCTGCCGCGGCACTGCCGCTCGCATCGAGCACGCTGAGCCCGGGGTGCTCGCGCGCGAGGAGCTCACCAGCGCAGCAGTCCGCGGTGACGAGAAACACACGCTCGACCCGCGTCATGTCGGTGTTGAGCGCGAGGCGGGTCTGGCGCATCACCGTGAGCGCCTCGCGACAGGCCGCAGCGCAGGCACCGTCGCCGACGTACACCAACGACCAGCTGCCGTGAAACGGCGGGCGTGCGAGTCGGCCATCACCGGGTGCAGGCCCAGGCAGGCGCGGCTGCGGCAGCAGCCGCGGCGGGTTGATGAGGACCCCGTGGTTGACGAGTCCCGCGGGGCGCCAGTCGGTGCCGTAGTAGAGGAAGAACGCCCCCGCGAGGGGCAACAGGAATAGCGCGGCGAGCAGTGCGAGGGTGCGCAGGTTTCGTGCGCGCAGCTGTGCCTCTGCGCTCATGGGTCGGGGCTCGCGGCACGCGGCCGCCGGCTGAGCAGCGCCCACAGCACGAGCGCGAGGACCGCGAAGGTCCACCACTGGACGGCGTAAGCGAAGTGCCGCAAGGGCGGCAGTCCGGGCGGCTGCCACTCGCGCAGGTAGCCGTAGGGCGCCCCTGGATCGAGCAACAGGATGCGCGGGCTGAGCGGGGCGCCGAGCGCCGCGGCGAGCTGCGGCATGTCGGGGTAGCTTGCCACCTTGGGCCAGGGCCCCGCGGCGGAGGGCGCGGCGCGGCCGCTCGCGAGTCCCGGGCTCGGCAGCAGCGCGATGCGGCCGGTGAGCTCGAGCGCAGCGGCCGTCGCGGGGAGGCTGACGTCGGGGAGTCGCGCGCGCGTGCCCGTGAAGGGCACCCAGCCGCGATCGACGAGCAAATGCGGAGCAGCGTCGCGCACGAGCGGTGTCAGCACCTCGTAGCCGGCGTGGCCGCGGGCGGTGCGATTGTCGAGCAGGAACTGGTGCGCGCCGTCCAGGTGGCCACCGACCACGATGCGCTGAAAGAGTGGCAGCTCCGTCAGCGCGCGCCCGGCGGGAGTCACCACGGTATCGGCGCCGCGCGCGAAGCGCGTCCACTCTTCCTGGCGCTCGACGCCCCTGTGCCACTGCCACGCGCCGAGCCGGACGAACAGCCCCGCGAGCAGCAGCGCCAGCAGCGTGAAGCCGGGTGTGGGTGCGAACGCGCGCCGCGGGCGACGTCCCTCATCCGCCATCGGTCAATTGCTCCGCGACGCCACGACGATACACTGCGAACGGATGATGCAACCCGCGATACGGCTGCTGGTGCTGATAGTTCTCCTCGGGGTGGTCGTGAGCCTCGGCTCCGCGCTGTACCACCTCTCGCGCGGCAGCCGCGGCGGTGAGGAGCACTCGGCCAAGCTCGCGCGGGCGCTCACCGTGCGCATCGCGCTCTCGCTGCTGCTCTTCGCACTGCTGATGATCGCGTGGTACTTCGGGCTCATCGCGCCGCATACGCTCGAGGGCGGCGGCGCAGCACCCCGGCCATAGGCGCAGCGGCCCGGCAGGGCACAGCGGCCGCGCGCAGCCCGGGTTTCCGTTACAGCCAGTAGACGAAAATGAACAGTCCGAGCCACACCACGTCGACGAAGTGCCAGTACCAGGCGACCGCCTCGAAGGCGAAGTGACGGTTCGCCGTAAAGTGGCCGCGCAGCACGCGCAGCCAGATCACGGTCAGCATGATCGCGCCGATCGTCACGTGCAGGCCGTGAAAGCCGGTCAGCATGAAGAACGTCGAGCCGTAGATGCCGGTGCTGAGCCTGAGGCCCATGTCGCGGTACGCCTCGCCGTACTCGTGCGCCTGTAGGGTGACGAAGGTGAAGCCGAGGAGGAAGGTGAGCGCGAGGAACACCGTGAGCCGCCCGCGGCGGCCGGCCCGCAGCGCATGGTGGGCGATGGTGACCGTGAGGCCGCTCGTCAGCAGGATCGCGGTGTTGAGCGCGGGGATCGGGATCGGCGCCATGGGGCTGAAGGTGCCGTTGGCGAGACCGCCGACGTGCGCCGGGCCGTTGGTGGGCCACACGCCCTCATAGTCCGGCCAGAGGATGAAGTTGGTGAACACCTTCACGCCCTGCCCGCCGAGCCACGGCACCGCCAGCACGCGGGCGTAGAACAGCGCGCCGAAGAACGCGCCGAAGAACATCACCTCGGAGAAGATGAACCACATCATTCCCATGCGGAAGCTGCGGTCGACCTGCAGGTTGTAGGTGCCGTGCTGGTTCTCGCCGATGACGGTGGCGAACCAGCCGAAGAACATGTAGGCGAGCAGCAGCGCCCCGGGTATGAACACCCAGGCGCCGGCCCAGTCGTTGAGGAAGCTGATGGCGCCCAGCATGACCGTGAAGAGGGCGAGCGAGCCGCGGATCGGCCACGGGCTGTTGTGCGGGATGTAGTACTGGCTGCTGTCGGGGGCGTGTGCTTCGGTCATAGGCTCGGCTTTTTTTCAGCGCCGTGAGATGACGCGCGAGGATTCATCGTAGAAGGTATAGGCGAGCGTGATCAGGTCGATGTGGCTCGGCAGCGAGGGATCGATGATGAAGCGCACCGGCATGTTGCGCGCCTCGTTGAGACTGAAGTGCTGCGGCGCGAAGCAGAAGCACTCGGTCTTGTGAAAATAGGCGGCTACCTCGGAGGGGGCGATGTTGGGCACGGCCTGGGCGACGGTGTCGCGGCCGCTCAGGTTGTGCGCGTAGAACTGCGCCGTGAACAGCTCGCCCGGGTGCACCTCGACGGTGCGCACCACCGGCCGGAACTCGAACGTCCCGGCACTCGCCACGTCCGCGAGGAACTCCACGGTCACCGTGCGGTTGAGCTGCGGCCGCTCGATGGCGCTCACCTTCTCGAGCAGCTTCGCCTGATCGCCGTAGCCGGTCACGGCGCACAGTACGTTGTAGAGCGGCACGAGCGCGAAGCCGAAACCGAAGCTGCCGGCCGCGATCGCCAGCAGCTTCCAGGTCATGTTGCGATTCTCGCGCGCCCGGTCGCTCATTTGGCCCCGCGCACCAGCGTGAGGACGATGAAGCCGATGTAGAACGCCGCCGCGATCAGCGCCCACACGAGGGCGCTGCGCCGTACGCGCAGCCGTCGCTGCTCCTCGAGCGCCATGTCCGTGCCTGACATCAATGCTCCGCACCGCGCGCGATCACGGCGTCGGACGGTGGCGTGGTCCAGGAGTGATACGGCGGCGGTGAGGGCAGCTCCCACTCGAGCCCGTGCGCGCCTTCCCAGGCGCGGTTGCCGATGCGCTCGCCGCCGCGCACGCACTTCCAGATGATGTAGGGGAACAGCAGCTGCGCTAGCCCGAAGGCGAAGCCGCCGATCGAGGACACCATGTTCCAGTCGGTGAACTGCACGGCGTAGTCGGGGATGCGGCGCGGCATGCCGGCGAGCCCGAGGAAGTGCTGCGGGAAGAACAACACGTTGACGAAGATGGTGGACAGCCAGAAGTGCCACTTGGCGAGCTTCATGTCGTACATGTGGCCAGTCCATTTCGGCAGCCAGTAGTACACGCCGGCCATCATGCCGAAGATGGCGCCCGGCACCAGCACGTAGTGGAAGTGCGCCACGACGAAGTAGGTGTCCTGGTACTGGTAGTCCGCCGGCACGATCGCGAGCATGAGCCCCGAGAAGCCGCCGATGGTGAACAGGAACAGGAACGCGAGTGCGAACAGCATCGGCGGCTCGAATGACAGCGAGCCCTTCCACATGGTGGTCGTCCAGTTGAACACCTTCACCCCGGTCGGCACCGCGATCAGCATGGTCGAGAGCATGAAGAACAGCTGCGCGGCGAGCGGCATGCCGACCGTGAACATGTGGTGCGCCCACACGATGAAGGAGAGGAAGGCGATCGAGGCGGTCGCGTACACCATGGCCTCGTAGCCGAACAGCGGCTTGCGCGAGAAGGTGGGGATGACCTCGGAGACGATGCCGAAGGCCGGCAGGATGAGGATGTACACCTCCGGGTGGCCGAAGAACCAGAAGATGTGCTGGAACATCACCGGGTCACCGCCGCCGGCGGCGGTGAAGAAGGTGGTGCCGAAGAAGTGATCGGTGAGCAGCATGGTCACCGCGCCTGCGAGCACCGGCATCACCGCGATCAGGAGGTACGCGGTGATCAGCCACGTCCACACGAACAGTGGCAGCCGCAGCAGCGACAGCGCCGGCGCGCGCATGTTCATGATGGTGACGATGATGTTGATGGCGCCGAGGATCGAGGACGCGCCCATCAGGTGGATGGAGAAGATGAGCATGGGGAACGCGGCCCCGGTCTGCAGGATGAGCGGCGGGTACATGGTCCAGCCGCCTGCCGGCGCGCCGCCCGGCACGAAGAACGAGGCGATCAGCAGCGTAAAGGCGAAGGGCAGGATCCAGAAGCTCAGGTTGTTGAGGCGTGGCAGCGCCATGTCGGGCGCTCCGACCTGCATCGGGATCATCCAGTTGGCGAGCCCGGTCCACCCCGGCATCACCGCGCCGAAGATCATGATCAGCGCGTGCATCGTGGTGAGGGAGTTGAAGAACTGCGGGTCGAAGAACTGCAGTCCTGGCTTGAAGAGCTCGAGCCGGATCAGCATCGCCGCGCCGCCGCCGATGAAGAACATGGTGCAGGCGAAGATCAGGTACATCGTGCCGATGTCCTTGTGATTGGTCGCATACACCCAGCGCCGCCAGCCGTGCGGCTTGTGGTCGTGATCGTCGTGCTCGGCGTGCGTGAGGACTTCGGCCATGGCGTGCTTCTCTTTTCGCAGTGTCGGGCGTTGCGTTTGAAGGGATTCCCTAGGGGGCGGTGCTCGCTGTCGCGGGCGGGGCAGGCGCGGGAGCGGCGGGTGCGCCGGGCGCCGCCGCCTGCTTCTGCTCGGCCGCCTTGGCCTTCAGCCAGGTGGCAAACTCGGCCTTGGGGCGCACGTCGACCACGATCGGCATGAAGCCGTGGTCGCGGCCGCAGAGCTCCGCGCACTGGCCGCGGTAAAGACCCGGCTTGTCCGCGTCCACCTTGAACCACGCCTCATTCACGAAGCCCGGTATCGCATCCTTCTTTACGCCGAAGGCCGGCACCCACCAGGAGTGGATCACGTCAGCGCCCGTGACCAGCAGTCGCACCTTGGTATCGGCCGGCACGACGAACGGCTCATCGACGTTGAGCAGGTAGTGCTCGACGGTGTTGGGATCGATGCCGGAGAGCAGCTCGCGTGCGGCGTTGCTCTTGCGGTCGAGGTGCGAGAAATACGACACGCCGTCGTCGAGATAGTCGTATTGCCAGCCCCACTGGAAGCCGGTCACCTTGATGGTGAGCTCGGTCTTGCTCGTGTCCTCGATCTCGACCAGCGTGCGGGCCGCAGGCACTGCCATGGCGATGAGGATGATGACCGGCACCACCGTCCAGACCATCTCCACCTTGGTGTTGTGCACCAGCGTGACGTCGGCCACCGCGCCGCGCGACTTGCGGTAGCTGAAGAGCGACCAGATCATGGCGCCGAACACGACCACGCCGATCGCCACGCACACCCAGAAGATCGTCATGTGCAGGTCATAGATCTTGCGGCTGATGTCGGTGACGCCCTGTGTCATGTTGAGCTGACCCCAGCCGGACTCGGCACGCGCCGGGAGCGTGCCGGCGGCCGCCGCGAGGGTCAGCACCGAGGAAGCGAGCTTTTCACGAACCATCATTATTTATTGCCTCACAGCGCGCCCGCCTTCCGGCAGCGGCGCGCAATGTCCGAACCCGCAAACCCGCACCGCTCTCCGACCTGTCGCCGCGTCAGGGCCAGGAAGGCGACTCGTTGACGCGGCCGATGACGCGCTGCAGCCGCAGCGCCAGGCCACGCCGCTCCTCTTCCGTGAGGAAGCTGCCGAGCTCGCACTGGTGGCCGTGCGACTCGATCGTGAGACGGCTCGGGTGCAGGCGTGCTGCAGGGCGGCGCAGTTTAACCTGCGCCCAATGCCGCGGAAATACGACGTGCTCGCAGCGGCTGCGCTCGAGCGTGTCGACGCTCACGTCAGCTTCCGTGACGGTGATCGTCTGGCGGTGAAAGCGCCGCTCGAGCGATACCTTGAGTGCCCAGCCGAGGAGTGCCATCTCGAGCCCCGCGAACGGCAGCACCGGCCAGAAGCCGCGCAGCGTGAGAAAACCGGCAACGCCGAAGGGCACGAGACAGGCCGCGGCGAAGAACAGCCGCGCACCGCGCAGGCTGAGCGAGCAGTTGGGACAGATCTCGATGCGCAGCGACTCGGCTTCCACGGTGCGCTCGATGGTAACGCGCGAGGACTTTTATTCAAGCCGACTCAGAGGCTTATCGTGTGCTGTGCGAGATGCCGGGCGAGGCGCTGCGCGACCTCGGGGAGGCTGAGCGCCGCCACCGAGTGCGGCGCGTACGGTACCACTGCGAGCGCCGGCTCACCGAGCAGCCGCTCGAGGGCGGCGAGATTCTCGGCGGGTCGCTCCATCGCCGGATCCACCTGGCTCGCGACCCAGCCGGCAAAGGTGACTCCATGCGCCTCAATGGCAAGCCGCGTGAGCTGGGCGTGGTTGAGGCATCCGAGGCGCACGCCGACCACCATGACTGCCGGCACGCTCAGCGCCCAGGCCACATCCGCCATGGTCTGGTGGTCGCTGATGGGTGCACACCACCCCCCCGCGCCCTCCACGACAACGCGGTTCGTCTGTGCCGCGAGGACGTCGAAGTGATGCCGTATTATGTTACAATCGACCTCGATCTTGGCGTCTTTTGCGGCGATATGTGGCGAAATCGCTGGTTCGAAGCAATAGGGGTTCACGTCGCCGTAGGGGCGGTCCGTGCCCGCGGCCGCAATGAGCGCGAGTGCATCCTCGTTGCGCAGCCCCTGCGGGGTACGCATCGCGCCGGAGGCGACCGGCTTCATGACGCCGACGCGGTGGCCCTCGGCGCGAAAGCCGCGCACCAGGCCACAGGCCACGACGGTCTTGCCGACCCCCGTGTCCGTCCCGGTGATGAAAATGCCGCGCCCGCTCACGGCTGCGCCCCTCTCCTGCCGATCGACCCCGGGGCGATGTGTACCACGCCTGCCGATGCCGGTGCTGACCGGCGTCCGGCGGAGCCCCAGCACGCCCCGTAGACGATCTCGTAGGTGGCGGGCAGTCCTCCGTCGCGGCGAAAGCTCTCGTAGGCCTGCTGCATGTGCTCGAGGCGCGCCCGCCCGGCGAGGGTTCGCGGCCGACCGGCCGTGACGTTGTGCGCGCCGATCGCCTTGAGGTCGCGCATCAGCGCGAGCGCGTCGGGGTAGTCGAGCTCGATGCGGTCGACGTCGAGGACCGGCTCCGTGAGCCCGGCGCGAAGGAGCGCATTGCCGATCTCCTGCACGTCGGGGAAGTGGTTGACGTGGTTGTAGCGGTCGGCGCGCGCCCAGGCGCTGCGCAGCTCGTGCAGTGTCTGCGTGCCGAAGGTGCTGAAGGCGAAGAAGCCCTCGGGTGTAAGCACACGGCGCGCCTCGAGGAGCGCCGCATCGAGCGGCTGGCACCACTGCAGCATCAGGTTGCTGTACACCAGGTCGACGCTCGCGTCGGCGAGCGGGAGGTGCTGCGCGTCGCCGCACAGCCGCGCGAAGCGCCGCCACGGCCGCTGATGCCGGCGCGCCTCGCGCAGCATTCCCGGGGCAAGGTCGAGCGCAATGACGAGCGCGCGGCGGTAGCGGCGCTTGAGCTCGCGCGACACCCGTCCGGTGCCGGCGCCGAGGTCGAGCGCCACTCGCGGCTCGAAGCCGAATGGCTCGAGCCGTTCGAGGAGCTCCGCGGCCACCCGTGCCTGCAACGCCGCGGCGGACTCGTAGCTGGCGCTTGCGCGCTCGAACGAAGCGCGGATCCGGCGGGCCTCGAGGCGAAACTCGGCGCCCGGGTCAGCCATGGAGAAATCCTCCGACCTGCCGCGCGAACTGCACGGGGTGCGACAGGAACGGCACGTGCCCGGCGCCGGCCACCTCGACGTAGCGCGCCTCGGGAAGCGCGCGCGCCAGGGCGCGCGAGGCGGCCGGCCGGATGACACGGTCGCGCTGGCCGGCCACGACCAGCGCCGGCACGCGCACCTGCGGCAGCGCCGCTCGCAGGTCCCCCTCACGCAGCCGCGCGAGTCCGCTCGCGAGCGCTTCGGGCCGTGCCGTGCCATGAGTGCGCAGCGCATCGCGCAGCTTGTGCAGCGCCCGGGACGCGGTGCGCGGCGTGCTGCCGCGTACCGCGAGCGCGAGGAAGTCGCTCACTGCGCGCTCACCTTCGGCGTGCAGCCGGTGCGCGAGTCGCGCGAGCAGCGGGCGCGGCGTGCCGCAGCGCCACCCCGGGGCCTTGAGAAACTTGGGCGTGGTGCAGATCAGCACGAGCCGCTCGACGCTCGCCGGCAGCGCCGCCGCAAGGTCGAGCGCCAGCTGTCCGCCGAGCGACCAGCCGAGCAGCGCGTAGCGCCCGGTGAGTGGCACCAGCGTCTCGTGCACGCGCCACGCCTGTGCGGCGGGGCTGGCCGCCCGTGGGTCCCAGTCGCTGCGACCGTGGCCGGGCAGGTCGATGGCGATGACGCGGAAATGCGGCGCGAGCGCGCGCACCAGGCCGTCCCACACCCCGAGGTTGAGACTCCAGCCGTGCAGCAGCACGACGTCCCTCCCCTGCGCCGTACCGCAGACCTCGTGATAGAGCGCGCCCACGCCTCAGCCGCTCCCGTTCGAGACCACCGCGAGGTGCTCGACCAGTGCATCCACCTCACTCTCGGTATGGGCGGCCGACAACGTGACGCGCAGGCGCGCGCTGCCGGTCGGCACGGTCGGCGGGCGGATCGCGACCACGAAGAAGCCGGCGGCGGTGAGCTCGCGCTGCGCCGCGAGCGCACGCGCTGCGCTGCCGAGCAGCACCGGCTGGATGGGGGTGCTCGAGACCGCGAGCGGCACGCCGGCGGCGAGTGCCGCGGAGCGAAAGCGCGCGGTGAGCATGTTGAGCCGCTCACGTCGCCAGCCCTCGGTACGCGCGAGCGCCAATGCCGCGCGGGTCGCGGCCGCCACCGGCTGCGGCAGCGCCGTCGTGTAGATGTAGGTGCGCGCGCGCTGCGTCAGCAGCTCGATGAGATCGGCGGCACCCGCGACGAAGGCGCCGAAGGAGCCGAATGCCTTGCCGAGCGTGCCGATGAGCACCGGCACCGCCTCGCCATCAAGACCGAAGTGCTCGAGCACGCCGCCGCCGCTCGCTCCTACCACGCCGAGCCCGTGCGCATCA
>Ga0187783_10004423_pt1 | contig 10414 bp, 8 predicted proteins | sample 1015_SJ02_MP02_2_FD_132471 | JGI IMG/M metagenome (GOLD analysis project Ga0187783, IMG submission 132471) | Tropical peat soil microbial communities from peatlands in Department of Meta, Colombia - 1015_SJ02_MP02_20_MG | ecosystem: Environmental > Terrestrial > Soil > Wetlands > Peat | place...
CAAGGCCCCTTTGGCGCGTTATCTCCGGGCGGAGGTCAGCCTGCTGGAGCGGCGGGCGCAGCTGGGGCGCCCGCGGCGGGCGGCGAAGCTGCTGGGGCGGGCCTATTCGGCGGCCCCGGCGGCGGCGGACGCGCTCTTATGCCAGGGGTCCGCATCATACCGGATGTGCCCAACAATTCGATCGTGATCTACGCGAATGCGGAACAGTACCGGATTATCGAAAGGGCGCTCAATCAGCTTGATCGCCCGCAGGGGCAGGTCGCAGTCGATATGACCATCGCCGAGGTCACCCTCAACAACGCACTAAGCTACGGGGTGCAGTTCTTTTTAGGCACCATTAATATCTGCGGGACTCCTGTTCCTTTCCAAACTGGGGGTGTCCCGACCCCGGCAATCGTGAACGGAATTTGTAACATTCCGACACACTTGATTGGCGGCTTGGCAAGCAATGCAGCGGGAACGCCAATCACGCCAGGCTTCAACTTCGGCTCGCCCGTTCAAGGCTTGAACTTACAGATTGGCTCAAACCTTACGCCAAATGTGATTATCCAAGCCTTGAACGACTATACGACCACCAAGATCCTCGCAAATCCATCGCTCGTTGTCATAGACAATCAAATCGCGACCTTTTTCGTTGGCCAACAGGTACCGGTCCAGACAGCGTCGGCGAATGTGCTCGCAGCTACCACCGCTACCTCCTCCACCATTGTCAATTCCGTCGACTATAAAAACACAGGTATCATTTTGCGCGTGCAGCCGCGGATCAACGCCAATGGAAATGTCCTGCTCGATATCGAGCAGGAGATCAGCGCGTGCCCGAATTGCACGCCAGCGTCTACGACGGCTAGCACCACGCAACTGACGCCCACATTTACCGACCGGAGGGTCAAGAGTTCGATCATGGTCCCGGCCGGCCAGACCGTCTTGCTGGCTGGCCTCATCCAGGAGCAGCAGAATGGCGAGCGCGCAGGAATTCCCGGTCTCGAGGCCATTCCCTTCCTTGGCGAAGCCTTTACCCCCAGCAACTCGAGGACTTTGGCCCGCACCGAGCTCATCATCTTCATTAGGCCGCAGGTCATCCGCGACGGCGTCGACGCCTCGACCGTCGCCGAGGAGCTGCGCGCCAAGCTTAGGGGCGACAAGATCGGCACGCTTCATCCGCCCGGCAGCGTGACCCCCTATCCGCTGGGTCTCGTCCAATGAGCTTCATCCGGCAGGGCGGTTTCGAATCCGCCAATCCGGCGGCCCCGGCACAGTACGCGACGGCCAAACCCATGCGGCGAAAATGTCTGGCTTACGCTGCTTTCGTTGTCGTCGGTTGCGCCGTTGTAATCGCAAGCCTAAGTGCCGCGCCGGGCCCCGCAGGTCTGTTTGGAGCCGGCCTAGGACTGTTGATGGGCGCCGTCGCTGTCCTCGATGCACGCTCCTTCCTGATACCTGATAAGCTTACGCTGAGCGCTTTTGCTCTCGGTCTGGCCAATGCCGCAAACGAAAGTTATGGGCGCATCCCGGAAGATATCGGGCTTGCCGCGGCGCGCGGCGTCTTGGTGGGGCTCGCCTTTTACCTTCTTCGCGCCGTTTATTACCGGCTTCGCCACCGCCATGGGATCGGCCTTGGCGACGTCAAGCTAGCGGCGGCCGCGGGCGCCTGGCTCGACTGGACGCTCATTCCAACCGCAATCGAAGGAGCAGCGCTGGCTGCGCTGGCCGTTTACGCGGTGAGCCGGCTGTGGCTCGGGCGCCCGTTCGATGCGGCCGCGAAATTGCCCTTTGGGCTTTTCTTCGCCCCGGCGATTTGGGCGAGCTGGCTGCTCGCGGCAATTTTGCCCAGGAGCTAAGGACGTTTGCCGCCATGAGACTATTCAGCATCGCAACGGAACGACGTGGATTCCACTGGCCTTTGCGCCGGCGGAATTATGGTTTTGGCCGCAATCCCAATCGCGGGCGATCATGGACTTTGCTGGGGCTATTCGGCTTTGCGGTCGCTTGCGCGACTTCGGCGGCGGCTGACAACTTCGATAAGGCCAGGCGTGCTTACGACGCGCGCGAATATGCGCTCGCCGGCCGGATGTTCACAAATCTCGCCGCAACCGGCAATGCTAGGGCACAGACCTACCTTGGCTATATGTACGCCACCGGCACGGGCGTGCCGCAAAATTTCAAGGTAGCGGCGGGCTGGTACCGTTGCGCCAGTCAACAGGGAATACCGCAGGCACAATATATGCTTGGCCTCATGTATGATAAAGGGCAGGGCGTTTCCCAGGACTATGTTGTCGCCTATGCGCTGCTTGACCTTGCCGTCGCGGGAGCGGGACCTGAACGCGAGCGCTGGGTCTTGGTGCGCGACGCCGTGGCGTCGAAGTTAAGCCTCATTGAACGGAATCGCGCGCAGCAGCTGGCGTTTGAGGCTCCCCCCGGAGGCCCCTGTCTGCCCATTAGCACTGGCAATTGAGCGAGCCTGGTTCTTTGCCGTAAAAGGCGATGCCTGTCAGCCTGCGCAATATTATCCTGTCACCCTGCGCAATATTATACTTGTGCGGATCAATGTGTTTGCGCCAAGCGTTCGCGGGCAGGGCGTTGGCTCGCAAGGCGGAGCGCGCCCGATGTCCTGCGGGAGCGCCGCTGACAATTTGGGCGGCCGCGCTAAGTGTTAGTATTGATTTTTTGCTCGGGCGCCAACACAGAAGGAGTGAGCGGACGATTCGGGAAGGTCGGCCGCGCATAAAATTGCGGGGAGATGGAAACAATGCGAACCGTCTTCGTTTCATGTCTTGACCGCGAAGTTTCGGCCCTGGGATTCGGCTGCGCCCCTCTAGGGTCGCGCATCTCCGAAGCCCAAGGCATGAGGGCACTTCATACTGCATTCGACCGTGGCGTGACATGGTACGACGTCGCGCCTCCTTATGGGGATGGCGAGGCGGAGGAGATATTGGGCAGGTTTTTGGCCGGCCGCCGGAACCAAGTAGTGATTTGCACCAAATTCGGTGTTCCCCGCCCAGTCATCCCTCCGGTGATGCGCTTTGTCAGGCCAGCCATGCGCCTGGCCGCGCGAATGCTTCGGCCGTTGCGCGGAGGCATGGAGAAGGTACGGCGGCTCGCGAACAAAGACCGGTTGCACGCGGAAGAGATCGAGAGCTCGGTTGCTGACAGCTTGCGGCGCCTGCGGACCGATTACATCGACGTATTGGCCTTGCACGAGCCAACCCCCAGGGACTGCGCCAATGAATCGGTCGCGCGCGAACTTCGGCGCATGGTTCAAAAGGGTTATGTGCGCGCTGTCGCGATTGCTGGATCTCCCGAGGCGGTTGTCACCGGCGCGAAGGCATCTGAGCTCTATCAAATCGCTCAGCTCCCCGATAGCCCGTTTGTGCCCGCGATTGGCCAGGTAACGGCGGCGCTTGGGGAAGACACATCGCCGTTTTTTGTCACCCACAGCGTGCTCAGCGCCCAAGATCTGTTGTCGCGGCTTTTGGTCGGGGACGGCGGGAGGCTTGGCGCGCTTGCCTCGCAGCTCGCCTATAGCCCGCCGTTCATGGTAAGCGAGATGCTTCTGGACCATGCCTTTGCGGCCAACCCGCAAGGCGTCGTCCTCGTTTCGATGTTTAACCAGGCGCACATCAATATGAATTGCGATCGCGCAGGGCGTATACGCAAGGACATCGGCCCGTTCATGCAAAAATTTGTCCTGCCCGCGGCGCTGCCGCATATTTGATGTATTAGACAACGATTAGCGCGTTGAACGTAGCGGCCGCTTTGCGGCCGCTGCCCGCCCTGCAGGCTGCTATGAGGTTAGCTCGACAAGGTAAAACGGGCATGACAGACTGCCTCCCTGACTTGCCGCGACCGCCTGCGCCCGTGCCCCTCGATGAACCGCTTGGTCCTATATCCACCATGCGCGCCTTGTGGCGCAATCCCATTGAGACCTGGACCAAAGCCCATTTCGAATTGCCGATCGTCGTCCGCGACAATGTTCTGGGCAGAGTCGCAGTCGTCAGCGACCCGGCCGCGATTCGCCGCGTATTTGTCGATAACGCCGCCAATTACCGCAAGGATGCGCTGCAAAAGCGCGTGCTTGGGGCGAGCTTGAGTGACGGCCTGCTGGAATCCGAGGACGAGCAATGGCGCATGCAAAGGCGCACCCTAGCCCCGCTCTTCACGCCCAAAACCGTCGCCTCCTTCGCGCAGTCCATCAGTGCCGCTGCCGAGGACCTCGTCGAGCGGCTGCAGCGGTTTCGCGACGGGCGGGTGGTGGATATGCAAGTCGAAATGGCACGCGTGACGCTCGACGTGCTTGGGCGAACCATTTTTTCGGACGGGCTCGGGCGCGATCTCAATGAAATCGCTTCGGCTATTTCCCGTCGCCTTGCAACCGCCGGCCGCCTCGACCCGTTCGATATTCTTGATCTTCCGGATTGGTTACCGCGCCTAGGCAAGCTTGCGGGACGTTCAGCGGATGCCTTCCTTGATTCCCTCGTGGATTCGCTAATTGCTAGGCGCAAGCCGCTAATCGTTGCTAAGAACGACAGCGCGCCACGGGACATCCTGACTCTCCTGCTCGAAGCGCAGGATCCAGAAACTGGCGCCCGGTTGAACGATTGTCAAGTGAATGCCAATATCAGGACCTTTATCGCCGCGGGGCACGAGACTACAGCGAACGCATTGTCCTGGACTCTGTTTCTTCTCTCGCTGTCGGACAAGTGGCGCGCCATTCTAGCCGACGAGGCAATCTCGGTTCTGTCCGGACCCGCCGAGGGCTGTGCGGCCCGCCTTATTGCGACAAGAGCCGTGATCGAGGAAGCCATGCGTCTTTATCCGCCGGCACCCAGCATAAGCCGGCAAGCGCTTGGCCCCGACGAACTCGCCGGAAAACGAATCCGCAAAGGCAATTTGGTGATGGTCTCGCAATGGGTCTTGCACCGCCACCATCTGCTTTGGGAAAACCCGGACCACTTCGATCCGCGCCGGTTCTTGCCTGGGGCGCGCGAGAGGATCGATCGATTCGCTTACCTACCCTTCGGCGCAGGACCCCGTGTTTGCATCGGCGCATCCTTCTCGTTGCAGGAGGCGGTCATTATCCTCGCCCACCTCATGCAATCCTTTTCCTTTGAGCTTCAAAAGAACCATAAGGCGATGCCGGTGCAGCGAATAACCTTGCGGCCCGCCGGCGGCCTGCCGATGATTCTCCGGTGGCAGCGCGGTTCTCAACGGACTTGAACGCGCACATCCGATAAGTCTGCCGAATGACTTCGCCGAAACCCCCAGCGTTTCCGTGAGCCTCCTTGGCGGCGGAGGGCAGCGATCAACCGGCAGGCTTATCGAACACCATCACCTTGGACATGTAAGCGTACACGTCGCGTTTATGGGTAAGACCGCAAGCCATGCCGATAGCCCCAAAATCCTCGTCGATATAACTGATATAATACGGTTCGTGAAAACTCTGCGGAAAGAGTTCGAGAAGCCCATCATAATCCGGCTTGTCGCCCCGCTGAATGGAATCGACAAGGACGAGGCGCCCTCCAGGCTTCAGTACCCGGGCGAATTCGCGGAAACTGTTGCGGCGTGCGTCAGGCGGCAGTTCATGGAATGTGAAAATGCTCGTTACCACGTCTTGGCTTTCGTCCGGCAGTGGAATTGATTCCCCATTCCCGGCGACGAAGTTAATGCGCGACCGGTGCTTCAAATGACGCTGCGCTTCTTTGAGATAAGCCTCCGACAAATCGAGACCCACGGCTGGGAGGCGAGGCCAGGCCTGCTTGACAAACTCTAGAAAACGGCCGGTGCCGCATCCGACATCGAGAAGCTTGAGATATCGCTGATCGCGGCCGGCGAGCACCTCATGGATCGGAGGTAAGGCCTGCCGCCGCGTGGCATTCGCCGCGCCGTTAAAAACCACCTCGACTTGCAGGTCGTATCGCCTGGCTGATTCGTCTGTCAGATAGCCGCCAGTTTGGAAATGGAAATTCTGCAGATAGTAGAGAGGCCGCTTCCCGCGAATCTCCGGGGTCAGCACTTCTTTGCTCTGTCCGCTCTCCCGGCGGCGATGAACGTCGGGCAGATCCGCAAAGAACAACCATGAGCGATTGAGCAGCGTCAACAAAGAACCGTCATGATCCAGGGGCATGGGATAAATGCCCGCCTCTACGTTGGCGAAATCCCGCTGAAAAAGAGCGGTCATATCCGCATAGAGGCGTCCGCGCTCCGGGACGGGGGCGTCGGTATAAGGGCGAGGCCGCCGGCTCTCGCCCTTTCGCCGCCGTGCCTCGTCGGAAAGCCGGCGCAACACCATTCCATGTCCGATGTACCAGGCAACGCGCGAAACCTGCCTTGCGCCATAGGCTGCGCGAGTAGCGAATTGCGAGAGGGAACCGTCCATGTTTTCTCTCGCTTAACAAGACCTTCAAACCGACCTACTATAAGGGTGGCAATCAGCAGACATCAAGAGCGCCGGCCAGAGTTTTGAAGTATAAACCCTGCGGTCCTAAAGCGGAGCCGCGCCATCCTTTATGTGTGATAGCCTCAACGGAATCGCGGGAATCGCGTGGCCGCCGCGCTGGAAAGTTGTGGATTATGTTTTTGTATCAGTCATCACGCAATTAAGCCGGCATCACTCTCGTGGCAATTCCGGCGGCACACGCTGTTGGCGGACCGCCGGGATGGACCGGCTTGCCTGACGATCAACCGCCACCGAGGCGCGCCGCGATTCAGGCGGCCTTCGGCTCGTAAAGGTTGCGCCGTGATCTAAGACCACATCGCGGCGCATAATTTTGGACCAATGCGAAAGTTTAGTGTTTGGTCGGGGCGTTGATCGCGATGCGTTTTGCCTTTTCCTGCGCCCGCGCGGTCTTAGGGCAAGTGACCGTGAGGACGCCTTTTTTGAAGGTAGCCTCAACCTTTTCCTCGTCGATGTCGAGGCCAACCGGAATGTGCCGCTCGAACCGCCCGTAGAAGCGCTCGCTCCACTGCCGCTCCTTCTCCTCCGTCTCGCTTTTCATCTCCCCGCGGATAATTAAATTTCCCTCCCGCAACAGGAGCTCGACGTCTTTTTCTTCCATGCCGGGGATTTCTGCCGTGATCGTGATTTGCTTTTCGGATTCGGCAACTTCGAGCTTCGGCCAAGACGCGCTCGTAAAGTCCGCACGCGGCATAGGCGGCGAAGAACTGAAGCTGCGGAACATCTCGTCCATTAGGCGGTTCATCTCACGATGCAACGTGAGAAACGGGCTCGTCCTTTCGTCACGCCAGAAATCGGGCATGATGTCCCTGCTCCTTGTCCAAGGAATGAGATCACGCATTGCCATGTTTTCCTCCTTGTTTGAAACACGCGCGGATTGATTACAAACCCACACTCTTCAACTTGCGTTTCGCCGCGCTACGCATCTGCTGGCGTTGGCAGCGAATTCGAACTCAAATTTAGTGCGCGGTAGGAAGGAGGCAAGGTGGCGCGGCGAAATGGCTCAGCTCCGAGCTTTCGTCGAGCGCTGACGGCAGCGGTTACTCGATTTGCAGCGATTTGAGCTTGCGGTGAAGCGCTGAGCGCTCCATGCCGACGAACTCGGCCGTGCGCGAGATGTTGCCGCCAAAGCGGCTGATCTGGGCAAATAGATATTCCCGCTCGAAGACCTCGCGGGCTTCCCGCAACGGCAGATTCATCAGCTTTTCCCCGCCTTGGCCATTGGTGTCGAAGGCACCAGCGCGCCGATCTCGGCAGGCAGCATGGAAGCGGTAAGCTCCGCCTCGGGGTCGCCCGCGGCAAGGATCATGAGCCGCTCGACATTGTTGCGCAATTGCCTGCTGTTGCCTGGCCAGTCATGCGTTTGCAGAACCGCCATCGCGTCCTCGCCGATCAATCGCCTCGGCATGCCGGTCATTGCCGAGAGCTGCTCCATAAAGAAGGCCACGAGCTCGGGGATATCCTCGCGGTGCTCGCTAAGCGAGGGAACGCGAACCGGAACGACAGCAAGACGGTGAAAGAGATCCTCGCGAAAGGATCCATTCTCAATCAGCGCCGCAAGGTCGCGCGAGGTTGACGAGAGAATGCGCACATCGACAAAAACCCGTGTCGTGCCGCTCAAACGAAGAAAATTCTGCTCGACCAGCACTCGCAAAATCTTGCCCTGGGTTTCCCTGGGCATGTCAGCGACTTCGTCAAGGTAGAGCGTGCCGCCGTGCGCTTCCTCGAGCGCTCCAATCTTGCGGCTTCTGCCTTCGGAGGCCTCGGCTCCGAAAAGTTCCAGCTCCATCGTTTCCGGCGCGATCGTTGCCGAGTTGAGAGCAACAAAGGGGCCGTTCGCTCGCGCAGAGGCCTGATGAATGCAGCGGGCGACGAGCTCCTTACCGGAACCAGGGGCGCCCGTGATCAATATGCGGGAATTGGCCGGTCCTGCGCGCTCGATTACCTGACGCAATTGGTTCATTGCGGTGGATTTGCCGACGATGTGATTCGTGCCGCCGGCTCTGCTGCGTAATTCGGTAAGCTCGCGCTTTAATCGCGAGGCTTCGAGCGCGCGTTCGGCCACCAGCACAAGGCGATCCGCCTTGAACGGCTTTTCGATGAAGTCATAAGCGCCAAGCTTTATGGCGGCGACCGCTGTCTCGATGTTCCCGTGGCCGGATATCATGACCACCGGCAGCATCGGGTTCTGCTCCTTAATGATCTTCAAAAGCTGCAATCCATCGAGCCTCGAGCCCTGCAGCCAAATATCGAGAAAGACCAGTGTCGGGCGCCTTGCGCCGATCGCGGCCAAAGCCTCGTCGGAATTTTTCGCGGCGCGCGTGCCATGGCCTTCATCCGCCAAGATGCCAGAAACGATTTCGCGAATGTCGGCTTCGTCATCAACGATCAGGATATCGCTTGCCATGCCTCTCCTCACCCTCCCGTCTTGGTGTCGGCGGCTATCACCGTTTCCGCATCTCCGCCTGCGCCGTCCGCGGCAGGCCGGCGCTCCAAGGGGAAATAGAGCCTGACCCATGCCCCGCGGCCTGCTGGCGCATCCCGCAGCTCAAGGCCTCCATCGTGATCGGCCAGAATTTTGGCGACGATCGGTAGACCGAGCCCCGTGCCATCGGCGCGCGTCGTCATATAAGGTTCGAGCAGCCGTTGCCGGTTCTCCTTCGGAAAACCCTTACCGTTGTCGATCACGTCGATTGAAACGTCGTTGCCGGCGACGGTGACGGTGACGGATATCTTGCCCTTAAATCCTTCTTCGCCGCTCTGCTCGGCAATCCCTTCGGTCGCGTTTTTGACGATATTGGTCAAGGCTTGGGCCAAAAGCCGCCGGTCGAATGGAACGTGGATAGGCGCGTTCGGAAGATGGTCTTCAAACGAAATATTCGGATTTCCAACGCGCATCAAAAATAGAACTTGGCGAACACATTCGCCAAGGTCGTCGCTTTCGAGGCGCGCTTTGGGCATTCGCGCGAAGGCAGAAAACTCGTCGACCATGCGTTTGATGTCTTCGACCTGACGAACGATGGTATCGATGCATTGATCGAAAACATCGCGGTCTTGGTTAATCGCCCGGCCGTATTTGCGTTTCAGTCGTTCGGCCGAGAGCTGAATGGGAGTGAGCGGATTTTTGATTTCATGAGCAATGCGGCGGGCGACATCGGCCCAAGCCGCCGTCCGCTGAGCAGACAAGAGGTCAGTTATGTCCTCAAGGGTAACAACATAGCTCTTGTCGGTGCGCGCGCCGGGCTCGCTGGTGATGCTGACGTTGAACAGCCGGTCAAGACCGCCACGGGAAAGGGAGAGTTGGCCCTGTATAAGCCGCGATTGGCTGGACCTCGCGTCGGCGAGCATGCCGTCGAGTTCCGGCAGCACGGTCGCAATTGGCTGGCCCGTCAGCCGCGCCGCCGATTCTTCTCCCTGCGGAAGCAATTTTCCGGCGGACGGATTGAGCGCGGTGATCTCCCCCTTTGGGCCGACGCCGATTACCGCGACCGGAACGCCGGAGAGAACCGCCTCGGTAAACAGGCGCCTTTCATCGATGAGTTTGCTCGCCGCTATCAGCCGGTGCTGCTGGAGGCTAAGCTCCGAGGTCATTTTGTTAAAAGTTTCCCCAAGGTGGGCGAGATCGCCGTCGGATTTGCGCACCGGCACCTGGACCTGCAGATTGCCGGAGGCGACGTCATCGGTTGCCGCAATGAGGCGCCTGATCGGGGCGACGAGACTGTCGGCGAAGGAAAGGCCGAGCCAGGTCGCGGATAAAAGCATGATGAGGGCGATCAAGACGAACATGATGGCGAAGGCGATCCTTATGCCGCGCCTGTGGTCTTCAAAGACGTCGTAAAGCGCAACGAGCTTCGACGCCTGGCGTGGAAACTCCACGGTGAAAGGATCGACGGGGCGCGCGGCATAAAGAAAAGTGTCTTGGAATGAGAGTAGCGTGCGCAGGGCGACAAAGGTGCGGCCTTG
>Ga0187783_10004424_pt1 | contig 10414 bp, 9 predicted proteins | sample 1015_SJ02_MP02_2_FD_132471 | JGI IMG/M metagenome (GOLD analysis project Ga0187783, IMG submission 132471) | Tropical peat soil microbial communities from peatlands in Department of Meta, Colombia - 1015_SJ02_MP02_20_MG | ecosystem: Environmental > Terrestrial > Soil > Wetlands > Peat | place...
CAAGCACCTCGCCGAGCTCCACCAGATGGAGGGGATAGTGATAGGCGAGGGGATGAACCTACGCCACCTGATGGGGGTCCTGACCAAGTTCTACGCGAAGCTGGGGATGAGCGGCGTGAAGCTCTGGCCGTCCTACTTCCCGTACACCGAGCCCTCGATGCAGGTGATGGTCTACTACGACAAGGTCGGCAAGTGGCTGGAGATGGGCGGCTCGGGGATGTTCCGGCCCGAGGTCACCCTCCCGCTGGGGGTGACCAAGCCGGTCCTCGCGTGGGGGTGCGGGCTCGAGCGCCTCCTCATGCTCAGGCTGGGGCTGGAGGACATCAGGGAGCTCTACAACAACGACCTGGAGTGGCTGAGGGAGAGGGGAGAGATTGCCGGTACTCAGGATTGAGCTCAAGCGCTTCGAGAGGCTCACGGGCCTCCCGAGGGCGCGCATCCTCGACAGGCTCCCGTTCCTCGGCCTGGACATCGAGGGTACCGACGAGGACTCTGTGAGGATAGAGTACAACCCCAACAGGCCCGACTTCTCCTCCGACTATGGCATCGCGAGGGCCCTCCGGGGGCTGGTCGGGAAGGAGGCGGGCCTGGTGCCGTGCAGGGTCGCGAAGGGCAAGTTCCAGGTGAACGCGGACAAGGGCCTTCCCAAGGTCAGGCCGTTCATCGCCTGCGCGGTCGCGCGGAACCTCAAGCTCGACGAGGAGACGATAAGGCAGCTCATCTCCATGCAGGAGGACCTCCACAACGGCCTCGGGAGGAAGAGGAGGAAGGTGGCCATCGGGCTCCACGACCTGAGCCAGGTCGTCCCCCCCGTCTACTACGGCGGGAAGGACGCGGCCTTCGCCTTCACGCCCTTGGGCTCGACGGAGGCGATGCCCCTGAAGGACATCCTCGAGAAGACAGAGACAGGCCGGACCTACGGGGGGATCTTGGCGGGCGCGGCCGCCTACCCCGTCCTCTACGACTCGCAGGGGACGGTCCTCTCCTTTCCCCCGATAATCAACGGGCAGAAGACCAAGGTCGGCGCAGGCACGCGCGGCCTCTTCGTCGACGTGACCTCGACCGACGAGCGCCTGGGCAACGAAGCCCTCGCGATACTCTCCTTCGCCCTCGCCGACGCCGGCGCGAAGATCGAGTCCGTGACGGTGAACTACGGGAAGAGGAAGGTATCCACCCCACAGCTCGCGCCCTCCAAGATGAAGTTCGACCTCGGGCTCGCGAGCGCGGTCACCGGCCTGTCCCTCTCGAAGAAGGAGGCCAGGGTCTGCCTCCGGAGGAGCAGGCTGGACCTCGACCCCAAGGGCTTCGCCGTCGTCCCCGCATACAGGGTGGACATCCTCCACCCCGTCGACCTAGCCGAGGAGCTCGCCATCGGGTACGGCCTCGACAGGATTGAGCCCCTCTACCCCCCGAGCCCCGAGCCGGGCAGGTTCAGCCCGACCATCGACCTCCTCGAGGGAGTCTCCCTGACCATGGCCGAGGAGGGGTTCAACGAGACGATGAACTACGACCTCACCGACGAGCCCACCCTCTACGGCAAGTTCGGGAGGGACGACGCCCAGAGGATAGAGGTGGACAACCCGCGGAGCATGGAGCACCACCTCCTCAGGGACTCGATGATCCCCTCCCTGATGGCCGTCCTCGGCCGGAACGTGAAGAGCGAGTACCCCCAGCGGGTCTTCGAGGTCGGGAAGGTCTTCTCGAGGGACGGCCTGGCCATCGCCGAGAGGTTCTCCCTCGCCGCCCTCTCGGCGCACTCAGACTCGTCCTTCACCGAGGCCAAGTCGTACCTCCAGGCCCTCGTCAAGAAGCACTTCGGCGAGCTCGCCTCGACCCCGTCGACCGTCCACTGGGCCTTCGCCGACGGGAGGTGCGCGCAGGTCGTGGTCAAGGGGAGGGTCGTCGGCCACGTCGGGGAGGTGAGGCCCCGGGCTCTAGCCGCCTTCGGGGTCGACGTCCCCGTCTGCGGTTTCGAGCTCGACCTCTTCCCCGCCAAGAGATAGCGTCAGCCCTCGCCGAGGATGCCTTCGAGCAGGCGCTGCTCGGCCTTGCCCAGGTGCTCGACGACGGTGGAGCCTGTCAGGTGGAGGCGCTCGCCGAGCTCGTCCGAGTTGACCTTCTTCGGGACGTCGAAGTACCCGAGCCTGTAGGCGAGGACGAGGACCTTGCGTTGCTTCTCGGTGAGCAGGTGGAGGAGCGAGTCCTCCGCAAAGTCGGCGTCCGTCAGCGAGACCACCTTGTAGCGTAGGCCCCTCTTCTCCGCGCCCTCGAGGATTAGCTTCACCTGTTTTTGGCTCCCGACGAAGCTGAACCGTAGCCTCCCATCCTTCAGGCCTATCGGCCCCTCTAGGTATGCGCTCCCGGGCCTCGAGCCGTGCCCCAGGAGCAGCCCCGGTCTCGACTTCCTCCTAATCAGGACCAGGAAGGCCCCGCCCCCGCCCTCCCGCTCCAAGACCTGGAGCTCCAGGGTGAGCGGGTCGCGCTTGAAGCACGCCTCGACCTCCGGCCAGGGGAGCCTAGGCGCCAACTTCCAGATGCCGGTGTGCTCGTTCTGGTCGTTCCTCAGCATGTGGATTAGCTCCGCCGACTCGAGCATCGCGAAGGGAGTCCCCTCGAGCCTTCTCTGGAGCTCCTTGCCGTAGAGCTCGACGACCAGCCTGCGCACGGTCGGGCCAGAGCGGGGTCGTTCAAAAAGCCTGCCATATGAGGCACCAGCCTAATCCAGAGCCTTTTCCAACACCGGGGCGATGACCGACACCGCAGCCGCCCAAGCCTCGGACAAAGGCTACGCCAACAGGGCACTCGCCCTTCTCTCGACGGTCGCGGCGCTCATCATCTACGTCGACATCATGCTGACCCCGGCGCTCCCGAAGATTGTCGTCGAGTACCACGTGAGCATCGACCAGGCGAGCCTGCTCATCTCCCTCTACACCGCCATGGGGGTCGCGGTCACGCCGGTCTTCGGTAAGCTCGGTGACATCTACGGGAAGAAGCGGGTGATGATGGACATCCTCGCGGTCTACCTCGCCGCGGCCACGGCCACCTCGCTCGCCCCGAGCTTCGACCTCATCCTCGCCTCGAGGCTCGTCCAGGGCGTGGGCCTGGGGATCTTCGCCCTCTGCTTCAGCCTCGCCCGGGAGGAGTTCCCCCGCGAGCTGGTCCCGCGAGCCCAGGGCGTCATCAGCGCGGTCCAGGTGGCGGGCGGAGCGGTTGGTCTCCTGGGAGGAGCCTATGTCACCAGCGTCTACGGGTGGCAAGGGAACTACCACCTCGCCATTCCCGTCATCGCCGCGCTGACTGCGGCCGTCTTCTTCCTCGTCCACGAGTCCCCCAACAGAAAGCCCGGCGTGAGGCTCGACATCGTGGGCGCGGCGTGGCTCGGGGCCTGCCTCATCGCGGTAGTGCTCGGGCTCTCGGAAGGGACGAGTTGGGGCTGGACCTCGCCGGCGGTCCTGGGACTCTTGGTGCTGGGGCCTGCGATGATGCTACCCCTCGCGCTCTACGAGCGGCACGTCCCCGAGCCGGTGCTCGACCTCACGCTCCTCTCGCAGAGGAACGTGATGGCAGCTAACCTCATCATCATCTTCTACGGGCTCTCCTTGGGGATAGCGTCCCAGACCCTCGTCTACGCGCTAGAGCTCCCCCCGGCGAGCGGGTTCGGGGTGGGCATCACCCAGGTCGGGCTCTACCTCCTGCCGCTCGCCGTAGTGATCCTGCCGGTGGCCCTGGCCGTCGGGGCACTGATCCCGAAGCATGGCGTCAAGCCGTTCCTCTACCTCGGCTCAATTTTCGCGGTAGCGGGGTTGCAGCTTCTGTCGACCTACAAGAGCCCGGAGCAAATCGAGGCATACATCACGGTGTACGCTGTAGGCTCGGGGATGCTGACGGTCTCAATCCAGAACCTACTGGTACTCTCCATCGCGAGGAGCGAGATGGCTCTTGGAACATCTCTGAACACCGCGTTTCGGTACATCGGCCAGACGCTCGGAGCCCCCCTGGCCGGAACGATTCTTTCAACGTTCGTCGCGAGCTACACGGTCAACGGTAGTTCGCTGGCCCTTCCCATCAGAGCCGCATTTCAGTACTGCTTCTACGTCTCAATAGTCGCGTTCATCATCGTGGGGTTATTCTCGGTATTCGCCCGGGAGGTGATAGCGAAGGACGGCGCGCCGAAATGACTTGCTTCATATAACACCGGCCGGACCCGGCCCCCGGCTTCCGTCGGACTGCACGAAAAAAACGGCCACCTGCGAAGGCACTCAAAATGCTTTGATGAGCGGATGGTTTACCCAGTCGTGCTACAGACGGAAGCCAAAACCCTTTATCCTGGCGGATGGAAAACAGGGCCGGCCCGTACAAAGAGGCTTTGCGACGCCGGCGCTAGCCGGAGGATGAGCCGGGCTGATCAGAGGCGGGCCACATAGTGCTTGCGATGTCGCTGGATAGGGAGAGGAGGTTCGAGGAGTTCCAGGAGTTCCTCGGCCGTTTCATCGGGGAACTGAACCACGCCTCGGCCGAGGGGGCGGCGGTCCTCGTCGAGGGGAAGAGGGACGTCAAGGCGCTCGCAGCCCTCGGGTACTCCGGCGAGACCTTCACCATGGCCGACCTCTCCAGCCCGACCAGGAGCGCCAAGCTCGCCGGGCACGAGACCGTCGTGATCCTGACCGACCTCGACGCCGAGGGCAGGCGCCTGGCCGCGAGGTGCGCCAAGCTCCTCCCGAGGATGGGCCTGAAGGCCTCCCTCGCGCAGAGGAAGCGCTTCTCCGCTGCGTCCGGAGGAGTCTTTCTTCACGTCGAGAACCTCCGCAGGTTCGCGCGGGACGAGGCCTCGAGCTAGGGCTTCCTCTTCGCAGAATCCTGCGTCGCGGACCTGAGCAGCCTCCTCATCTCCCTCTGGTCCTCGACCTTCTCCTCGAACTCCTCGTCCGACATCAGGACGTTCTTGGCGAAGAAGTAGGCCTGCTGCTTCTCCAGGAAGCTGACGTCGCAGAGGGTCATTATCTTGTCCTCCAGCCTCTGGTCGACCTCCCTAGCGGATATCTTCGCCGCGAGGCCGACTATCTTCTCGACCGTCTCCTTGTCGAGCCTCAGCGGGATGCCGGCCTTGGGGAGCGCCCGGAGCCCCGCCGCGAGGTCGCTCGCCCCCCGCGAGGTCCTCGGCTCCCCGTGCCTGAACTCGAAGACCTCCGCTGTCGCCCTGTAGTACGTCTCGATGAAGTGCCCGATGCGCTCCTCCCTCGCGACCTCGACCAGCCCCGCCGCGGTCAGCTTCCGTATCTGGTGGTAGATGGCCTGCGGGGTCTTGTCCAGCGCGTCCGCGAGCTGGCTCACGGTCTGCTCCTTCGCCCTGAGGAGGTAGATGATCCTCCTGCGCGTCTCGTCGGCCACGGCCTCGAGGGCCTTCGGGTCGGTGATGTACTTGAAGCTCCTTATCGCCATCGACACGTGCCGCCTCATTGGTGAATATATATTTGGCTATTAAAACAAAGATTTTAATAGTAGTTAAAATTAAGGTTTGAGTGACCCAAAATGGCAATTGCAGAAGACAACAGGAGGTTTCAAGGAGCCTTCTCCCTGACGGGCGCCGGGATGACCGCAATGTCGTACAACGGCATCATCGTCAGCCTAGAGGCGCCCCGCGTCGCGACGACCGACTCACCTCGGCCTAGGCGGGCCGGGCCGTGGTGGCTCCGCAGGGTGCTGAGTCGCCTGGCCGGCCGGTCGCCAAAGTAGGGTCCCCGTGATACTGCGGGGAACTGCTTCAAATCGTTTAAATACCCAGCAAATACACAAATTTCCAGTTAAGCTCAGGTACGTTAACCAGCTAAACACGAGTTGAAATAATTGCCAGATTCGGCTATCGTAAAGTACCTCGTTAAACTGAGGTTCGAAGTAGACGGAGTCGTCGAGAAGGCCGACCTGATAGGAGCCATCTTCGGGCAGACCGAGGGGCTCTTCGGCCCCGAGATGAACCTGAACGAGCTTCAGAAGACGTGGAAAGTCGGGAGGATTGAGATAAACCTCGACTCTAAGAACGACAGGACCTTCGGGGAGATCCTCATCCCGATGTCCACAGACGTGAGCACCGCAGCCCTCATCGCTGCCGCGGTCGAGAGCGTCGACAAGGTCGGGCCGTGCGCCGCCCGCGTCCAACTCCAGGCCATCGAGGACGTCAGGGCCTCTAAGAGACAGCAGATCGCGGAGCGGGCCAAGGACATCATGAAGGACTGGAGCTCCCGCACCACGAGCGAGGGCGAGGACCTGCTGAAGTCCGTCCAAGAGTCCACGAAGAGGGCCCGCGTCGTGAACTACGGCTCGGAGAACCTCCCCGCCGGGCCCGGGGTCTACACCGCCGAGATGGTCTTCGTGGTCGAGGGGAGGGCGGACGTCATCCTCTTCCTCCGGACGGGGATAGAGAACGTCGTCGCCCTGGAGGGTACGAGCGTCCCAAAGGCGATCATCGAGCTCAGCAAGAAGAAGCGCCTCGTAGCCGTCCTCGACGGTGACAGGGGAGGCGACCTCATCGAGAAGGAGCTCGCGCAGGTGACGAGGATAGAGAAGGTCCTCCGCGCCCCCACGGGCAGGGAGGTGGAGGAGCTCACCCCCGTCGAGGTCCTCGAGCTGCTCCGCGAGGAGCTCCCGGAGCGGGCGCCCAAGGAGCCGCGCGGGGAGGCGGCCGAGAGGCCGGAGAGGCCCCCGAGGTACGAGAGGGCCCCGCGCGGAGAGAGGCGAGAGAGGTCCCCGAGATACGACCGCGGAGAGAGGCCGGAGAGGCGCGAGGGGCCCAGGTACGAGAGATACGAGCGGTACGAGCGGGCGCCGATGGAGGAGGCGCCGGCGCGGAAGGGCCCCGAGGCCCCGCCGCAGGTCATAGAGAAGGTCAAGGAGGTCTACCCGTCCATCAACGGGACCCTCGAGGCGATGCTCCTCGACGAGAACCTCCAGGAGAAGGGGCGGTTCCCGATAAGCGAGATGGTCCAGAAGGTGGACAACTCGGGGGCGTCCTACCTCGTCTTCGACGGGATAATCACCCAGCGCCTAGTGGACGCCGCGGCCAAGGCGAGCGTGAAGGGCATAGTCGGGCACAGGGTCGGGGAGATCAAGAACTTCCCGGAGGGGCTGAGCGTGGGGACCTTCAAGGACCTCCAGCTCGAGTAGCCCTGGCTTTTGATAGTAACCTCGCTCATACCCAAGCAGGGCATCCTCTCCGTCCTCGCAGAGTCCTCCGACGACCTCTGGACCCTCCGCAGGCTCATCGCCCCCGGCGACACCATCGTGATGCGGAGCTCGAGGGTCTCGAAGAGGGAGGGGGAGTACTCGCGCCCCGACAGGGGGGAGAGGGTGAAGGTCACCATCGCCCTCGAGGTTGAGAGGGTCTCGCTCGATATGAGCGTCGACAGGCTGAGGCTCGCGGGGAAGATAGTCGAGGCCAGCGACGAGGACGTCAGCAAGGCGGGCTCGCACTCCCTCCTCCTCTCCCCAGGGCAGGAGCTGACCCTGAAGAAGGACCGCTGGACCCCGACCGACACCCTCATCCTCGACGAGTCGAGAAAGTCCGAGCGGCGGTTCCTCCTCGTCGCCCTCGACAGGAGGGAGGCGGGGATAGGCCTCCTCAGCGGCTCCCACCTCTCCATGGTCACGACGATCGACTCAGGGGCCTCCGGGAAGGGCGGGAAGGAGGTCGACATCCAGCCCTACTTCGGGGACGTCGTCGGCGTCCTGAAGACCACCTGGAGGGAGGGCGACACCATCGTCGTGGCCGGGCCGGGGAACACGAAGCTCACCCTGGACAACATCATCCGCCGCGACTCTGTCATCGGGAAGAGCTCCGTCCTGATCGAGGGGTTCGACCTCTCGGGCTCCGACGGCGTCCGCGCGATGGTCAAGTCGGAGGCCTTCCGGAAGGTCGCTCACGACAGCGCCCTCGTGGAGGTCCAGGAGGCCGTCGAGGAGGCCGTCCGCCGCATCTCCCTAGGGGGAAGGAGGGTGGCCTACGCCCTCCCCCGGGTGGTCGAGGCCGCGAGGGCGGGCGCGGTCGACAGGTGCATGGTCTCCGACGACGCCTTCTCCCACAGGGTCGACGAGGACGAGGTGGTCTCCCTCCTCAACCTCGTCGAGCAGAAGGGCGGGAAGGTATTCCTCTGCGATTCGTCCCTCGAGACGGGGAAGCAGGTCTCGTCCCTCGGCGGTGTCGTCGCCCTCCTCAGGTACGACCTCAGGGCCTAGGCCGCACTACAGCCCCAGGAGCAGGACGAGGGGGAGCCCCAGCGTGGTCGCCAGTATGACCAGGTCCGAGATCATCCACAGTAAACTTCGTCCCGCTATTTAACCGGCTACGTTGAGTATCTGGTACGGGGCGAAGACCTCGGAGATGTACGGCCCGGCGATGACCACGAAGAGCGCCAGGAAGATGGCCATGGTGATGCCCGTCGTCACCCTCCTCGCTAGCTCTTCGCTGATCTTCCCGTTGCCCACACCCTTGAGGAAGCTCTCGAACGCCTGCCCGCCGTCCAGCGGGTAGATGGGGAGGCTGTTGAATATCGCGAGGCTGATGTTGACGAAGAACATCCAGTACAGCGTGTTGTTGACCAGCTGCGTGTACTGGCCCAGGGGCGACGTGTACGCGACCGAGAGGAGGTCCGAGAAGGGCACGACGGCCTCGGTCCTCTCGAAGGTCGGGATCAGGGTGAGGTAGATGAGCGGGTTCTGCTTGTAGATCCCGGAGTAGGTCGAGACGATCCCCTGGAGCGAGGAGTAGCTCTCCTGCTCCACCCCGACGAACGGGTACGTGACCGTCTGGGTGGAGTTGCCCGTGATCGTGGTGACCGTCGTGTTCGCTAGCGTTAGCGGGAAAATCATGGCCTGCCCATCCCGCACGACGGTCAGGTTCACGGTCTCCCCCGGCTTGAAGCTCCCGTTCCTCAGCACCCCGATGTCCGTCACGGGGGAGTTGTCGACCGCCGTGATAAAGTCGCCCGCCTTCAGCCCGACGAGATAGGCGGGGGAGTGCTGCTGGGGGGTGTCGACCGCGACCCCTACGACGGCCGCCCCCCTGGCCGCCGGGACCATCATCGAGACGGATAGGACGAGCAGGACTATGCAGACCAGCCCGACTATGAAGTTGATCCCCGCCCCGGCCCCGAGGACCCTGAGCGAGTCCCTGCTCCGGACCTCCTTGAGCTGCTTGTCGTCGACCTCCACGAAGGCCCCTATCGGGATGAAGAGGAGGAAGAGGACCCCGGCCGACTTTATCGGGATGCCCAGGCTCCTCGCCACGATGCCGTGCGCGCCCTCGTGGATCACGACCGCGACTATCACCGCGAGCCACACGCTCAGGGGTAGGTAGGGGTTGATCCCCGGGAGGAGGAAGTTCGCGAGCGGGGAGATCGTCCTCACGTAGGAGACGTAGGCGCCCGCCTGGGGGGAGAAGTAGACCGAGACCAGCTCGAGGACGAAGAAGAGCGCGATCGCCCCCCCGATGGGCATGAGGAAGAGCATGAACCACGCCAGGGGCCTTGTGATCCTGGTCTTCCCGAGTCGGTCCATCAGGCTGAGGCCCAGGCGGGTCCTCACCATGAAGACGACGAACCAGCGGGTGACCGATTTGTACTCCTCCGTCGGCTTCTCCTCCTCTGCCATTCTGGGGTTCGCCGGCCCCGAGAACTCTTTAAGGTTTGACTATCCGGGCCCCATCCCGAGGCCGAAATCCGTGGTCGAATGCGTCCGGTGCGGGGGCACCTCCTGCTTCACGAGGAGGTACTCCGGGGAGAGCCTCTGCGCCCCCTGCTTCAAGGGCTCCATCCTCGCCAAGACCAGGCGCACGATATCCGAGTACGGGATGCTCGGCAGGGGGGAGAGGGTGGGGGTGGCCGTCTCCGGGGGGAAGGACAGCCTCTCCCTCCTGAAGGTCCTCCACGAGCTGAACGGCTCGAGGTGGGAGCTCGTCGCCCTCACCGTGGACGAGGGGGTCCAGGGGTACCGGGACGAGGCCGTCGAGCACGCGACCGCCCTGACGAGGGAGCTCGGGGTGGAGCACGTGACCGTCTCCTACAGGGGACTCTTCGGGTTCAGCCTCGACCAGGCGCTCGACTGGAAGGACGAGCGCGACCTCTCCTCCTGCAGCATCTGTGGGGTCTTCAGGAGGAGGGCCATCGACGAGGCCGCCGCCAAGGCCAAGGTCGACGTCGTCGCGACCGCGCACAACCTCGACGACTATATCCAGACCTTCGTGATGAACCTCCTCCACGGGGACGTCGAGCGGCTCCACTGGCTCGACCCCTCGACCCTCGACGAGAGCTTCCCCATCAGGAGGGTCAAGCCATTCACCGAGATATACGAGGAGGAGGTCGCCCTCTTCGCGTACCTCTCCGGCATACCCTTCCAGAGCGTCAGCTGCCCCTACATGCACGAGGGC